>OGWU01000167.1_pt1 | contig 41695 bp, 68 predicted proteins | sample 1576071 | NCBI WGS metagenome assembly OGWU01 (sample SAMEA3541582, study PRJEB24748) | human gut metagenome | biome: human gut; feature: human-associated habitat; material: faeces | place: China | collected 2012
CCGCTTCCCCTTCCAGGCGCAGAGCGGTATCCTTCCAGTGTCCATATTTGACCACCCGGTTGATGTACTCGTCGGCTAGATTGATGCCCCCGGTATAGCCCACATAGCCGTCCACCACCAGCGAGGATGCCGGGTCATTGCCGCCCGGCAGGTGCCAGAATGCGCGGATGATCAGCCCTTCCCACTCACCGGCGGCAGTGACGGCAAGGCGGTACACGCCCCGGTTTTTGGTGTAGCCAAAGCGCACCAGCTGCTCATAGCCCGGCACTTTGACGACGCCATTGGATGCGAGAGATACGCTTAGCTCGATCATGCTTTACTCCTTGTTGATGGTAGGCTTCTTTTCTGCCAGTGCCTTTTTCATCAGGCTTACGGCCTTTTCAATCACTGCGTCAAGCACTTCATCCGTGATGATAGGCTTCAGCCATGCAGGGCAGGCCGCACGCAGCGCGTCAAAGACCTGCGCCTTTTTCTTGGCACCCTGACCGCTGCCCATGATGCTGTCCTCGGCCTTGCATACGAGGTCATAGGCCAGATCTTTGACAAGCTGCTTATAGCCCATGCGGATAGCGCCGACAGCCAAAGCCACAAAGCCGACGATAATAAGAACGATTGCGACGGGGGCGGGGATAAAGTTAAGCATTGCTTCCATGATTTGTTACTCCTTTCAGTAGGTAGTTGTTGATATCGGATTTGCTTTTTTGCATACCTTCGCGGTTATTGCCGGATAGTTGCGCATCCAGAAGATTCTGCACGCCAACAAGGACAAGACGCATTTCTTCATCGATGCCGTCAAAGCGCGTCAAATCGCGTCTAAGGGCCGCGGCGTGCTGCGTGGAAACAGTTTCTACCGCAGCCAGTCGCTTTTCAATGGTGTCAATGCGCTTGTTCTGCGCATCGTCGGGGGCCTGTGCATTTTTGACGTACTTGTGGATGATGTCCAGCACCTTGTCGATGGTGATGACCGCAGCGCACAGGCTGCCCAGGATGCCCAGCACCCACAGGAGAGCTTCTTTTTCGGTCATTTGCCCTCCCGGAGACGGGTCAGGCCCTTCTTGCAAATGATCTTCGGGTAGTTGCGTGTGGTCACATTGAGGTCAACGTGACCGGAAATGCCAGGTACGCTGCCCTTACTGGTGTGCTGGTGAGTGTTGTAGGCAAAGGTCACGGCAGGCGTCTTTCCTGTGTAGTCGGCAAGCCACACGTCGTAGGGGCTGAGGGCAGCACCGCCCATATACAGGAGCGTCTTAGCAAAGCTGGTGTAGGTATAGAGCTGGGCATAAAAGCCCATGTCTTCCACCTTTTTCAGGGCGTAGGCTGTCAGGTCGGTCAGCGCCTGCTTGCCAAGAGCCCTGAATTTGTTGTCCTCCACGTCCACTGCCACAGGCATTTCCAGCGTCTTGCCACGCAGGGCGTCAGCCAGCAGGGAAAGCTCTGCATCGGCCATTGCCTTGCTGGTGGCGTAGGTGTAGTAATACACGCCCACCGCCAGACCTGCCGCCTTTGCGTTGCGGTAGTTTGCTTCAAAGGTCGGGTCGATGTACAGGCCGTCTGCTCGCTTGGAGAGCCTGCGGTTTGTGCTGACGGTCTTGAGCATGACGCCCTGATAGCCAGCGGCCTTGACCTTCTTCCAGCCCTCCAGTGTAATGTTGCCCTGATACCGGCTTACGTCGATGTAGCGGTAGGGCGGTGCTCCCGTCCACTCGGTCACCTCAGTCACAGATGCCATTGTGTCCTCCTGTTCTACCTGTTCTTCCGCCAAAGCGGCAAAGAACCGGCTCAAAAATTTGAAAAGTGCGGTCAAAAATGTGTTGTTTATTGCGATCACCCCCAATGTCCAAGAGTAGGCATTAAGCGCCATGGACGGCCTCCTGCTGGGCCAGCAGCTGGGTCAGCTCCTTATACTCGGCCTCGGTGATGCGGCCAATGGCGTAGAAAACGTCCAGCTTGTCCGCAAGACCAGCGGTCTGTCCGCGCTCGATCAGGCGTTTACAGATACGATACAACATAGTTTTTACCTCCTTATGTGGTGGTGTCAGTGGTGGTGTCGTCGGTCATCCCCAGTTCCAGCATAGCGACGCGGTATTCATGATCTACCGCCATAGCGTCCGTGTCCGCCTGCGCGGACTGCGTCTCGGTCAGCAGCTCTGCCAAGGTGGGGTAGTGGTAGCCGGACAGCCAGATGTCTACGGTGTAGCCGCCGGTATTTATGTCCGCCCCTGCCAATTCAAAGTGCAGGGTCCCGTCCGGTCGGAAAGTCGTGTTGGATGCAAAGATTCCATCGCCCTTGCCGAAGTTGTGGTTGACCGTGCCGCCTTTTGCGATGTCTACTTCTTCACCGTATGTTTTGCCACTGTCGTTGTACCTCGACTTAACGTGCACATAGTCAAGGCCGTCTGGCATTTTGATGTCGTAGGACCTCCATCTTTTTCCGGTTTCCACGTGGTGGTTCCACACCAGCCGGGGCTCCGATTTGACCGCCACGGCGGCAGCGATCTTGTCATTGAGGGTCTTGCCGCTCAGGGTGCCGTCCTCGTCCACGTCCAGATAGTCGCCCACCTTCACGCCGCCCAGCTGGTCTGCCGTAGCGGGCGGCAGGGTATACGGCGTGCCGAACTTGGCGTCGGCCTGGGCCTTGGTGTACCTCTGATCCAGGGCGTCGCCGGTCGCTTTTGCATCAGCCGGTGCGCCCGATACGGTCAGGGTCGTGTCAGTGGACACGATAGCCTTTGCGTCGGCGGCACTCTTTGCAGCTGCTTCCTCGCTGGCCTTTGCGGCAGATGCACTAGACGCGGAAGCAGTTTGACTGGCCGCTGCTTCTTCGGCGCTGGAAGCAGATTCCTCGGCTTTTGATGCCGAAATATCTGCCTGCTCTTGCGCTGCGCTTATGGCTTTTGCAGTGGCGTCCTTGACTGTCTGGGCTGCTGCTGCGGCCTGTGCTGTGGCAGTTGCCGCCGCGTTTGTGGCTGTTTCCGCACTCTGAACAGCTTCTTCCTGCCGCGCGATAACAGCTTCGCCATACTGCTTCACATACTCAAAGCCCTGTGCAAGGGCTTCCCGTACTTCCACACCGCGTTCTGCATTGCGGACTTCGGAAATTGCTTCGTCAAATGTCTTATCCAATTTATCACCCCTTTGCGGATGCATAGCCCTTCAGCGAGCGGCTCAGGTCATAGGCGTCACTGGCTTTTCGTGCGCTCAGGGCCTGCAAGTCGCTGACGCTGGAGAAATCAATGCCCAGCGTGAATTCTTTTTTGTCCGGCGCGTCCAAAGGCTCCACAAGCTTAGAGCACAAAAGCCAGGTGTTCACCCCGTGCGGGTTGGAGTAGATGTGTGTCATCTTGCCAAAGCCAAGGCGGGCGATATCCACACCGGCATCCTTGAGGTCCACAGCCTTTACCGTGATTCCGTCAAGGTAACGCAAGTTTTTGGACAGCTCCGCGTTGGCGGCATCCAGAAGCGACTGCGTTGTGTTTTCGGTTCCGTCCTGCACAATGACCCGCGCGATGATGCCAAACAGCTTTTGCGCGGTGGCGTCGTTAGCGGTTGCCGTGATGGTGTTGGTTTTCTCCCACAAAAACCAGCCGGATTTCTTTTTTCCGACGGCAATGACGCGGGTGACGATATCCTCTGCTTTGACGTAGCTGCTCAGGTCGAGCAGGTTTGTGCCGAATGCGATGGGCTGCCCGTTTTTCTCCTGCACTTCCTGGACGTAGTCCAGATACCGGGCCCCGTTTTCGTGCCGGACAATGAGATACCCGCCGTATACATCCACAAGCTCATTTTGGATGACATCCCATGTAACGCCAAAATTTCGTCCATCGCCAAAGGTGTACCGTGGCGCAGAATCGTAACGGACAACGGAAGAATCCGGCAAAGCTGCACCGTTGAACAAGACGGCATAGCCGTCTCCCTGCTTTTCGATTTTCCAATTTTTCGAGACCGTGTCTTTGAGATCGTATTCCGTCTCAGTCGGAAGGGATTTTGAGTGCGTAGCGCATGTGATATCCGGCGTAACCGTTCTTTGCGTGGCTTCGTGCGTCTGGCCGTCACCATCCAAGGATAAAGCCACGTTTACGCTCACGGAAAAAAGGCCGTTTCCAGTGCGCCAGATATACCCGTTTATGGAAGAATCTGCATGCTTTTCATTCAGCGTCCAGCTGTACGCAGATGGATCCGGGGCCGTGTCATCATCCGAGTAGCCGACTTCATATTGGCTTACAAGCTGTACGCCGGACGAGGTATAAAGTCCATATTCATACCTGTAATCGCCGTCACTATCCGGAGTACCCGCCATGTATTCCAGTTTCATCACGCAGTTATGCAGCTCTGGCACCACCACGCTGGTGCTCGGAAAGCCAACATTTCCGCAGACAAACGACTTGTATGCGTCCACCATGCCGGTGTGGTTTTCCAGCAGAAACGCAAGAAATTGCTTGATCGTCACGTCTTTGGCTGTATATGGCGCAACGGAGCTGTCGTTGAGGTAGGCCAGCTCTCCCTCGCAAAAGACTTTTTGACGCAGCATAAAATCCTGCTCATGGCTCATGGGCCTGCCCTCCCAGATGCGCACACCGTCTTGTTCTACGGACACGGTCGTGCGCATTTTTTGCAAAGCTGAGTGGGCCACATTGCCAAGCGGCAGGGTGAATTCCAAGCTACCGGCCTTGCTCACCTCCCGTGTCAGAGTTGGACTGATGAGCTTTTTTGTGTCCGTGTAGTCCGTTGGGTCGTAAATGCAGGTCTTTGTCTTCCACACGTCAACGCCTGTCTGGACGCCCGCATAAACTTTATAGCTCATAAGCTGCCCCCCAGATATCGGATGCTGATGCTGCAATCCGCAGACGCCGCAAAGATGAGAGTACCTACAACGCCATCCGGCATATGCAAGCCCTCAATGTACTGCCACTCTGTAGACTTTGCAAGGATGCCAACCTCAAGGCCATTGAGGGACACCGCAATGTCGGCAGCGTCCTCGCTGCGCTTGAAGTAGATGCCAGCTGCTCTTGGTGCGCCGGTGACAGTTACGGTGATGTCCTCGTTGGCTTTGAGCTGGATATCCGTATAATTGCGGATGATCGCCGTATCAAATACAAGGTCATCCCACAGCCAGTCATCAGAGCCGTCGTATACACTGCGTTTGAAGGGGCTGCAGGTGCCTGTGATGGTGAACGCACTGGAAAGCCGGTCGCGCGTCATGGACACGCTCCACAAGCCCTCCCAGTAGAAAGATGGGTCATTGTCGAACTTACATTGAAGCCATTTGCCATGGATGGCGTTTGCGATCCGGCTGTAAAGGGTCGGCCAGGTTTTTTTGGGCGCCCTGCACAGCAGCTCCATGGTAATGGTGCGCTTTTTGTAGTGTGGCCTGCCGTCCAAAGAACTGGTCAGGTTGAGCAGCGTATCAGAGCCTGGCACCTGTACCAGGTACTCGTCCACCTCCGCGCTGCTGATCTTCGGGCTGCCCACTTTGAGGTACAGACCCCAGTCCGTGAGGGTATGATAATCGCCGATTTTTGCGCCTTGCAATTTTGCCATTATACGCCCCTCGCTTTCCGGGTCACTGCAACGCCGATGTGCAGATCCACATTATTTGCCATACGCGGAGACAAAACGCCGACAAGCTCACCGGAATCCATGACCACCTGACCCTTGCCGATGTCAGGCAGATGCTCGTCCAGCATCCCCTCGATGCGTTCAAGAATGCTGGTCTGCCGGTCAACAATGGACTGCTGGCCGGTGACGCGGTACTGTATCGCAGACCGCGTAGAAAACTCGCTCAGGCTGTCGTAAACGCCCACATCGTCAAACGGGCTCTTGTAATTATTGACCGGGTCTTTGCTCTTTTTGTTTTTGGCCCACAGCGCAAGCCCGATGCCGCCAGCTGCAGCGCCCGCAGCGCCAACGCCCAGGATCAGGGCAAGGACGGGGTTCGCTGCCACAAAGGACACGATGCCGCCCAGTGCAGAAGTGATGCCGCCTGCCATGCCGGAAAAGCTCTGGACGATGCCGCCTAGTGCTCCGCCCACGCCGCCGGAGCTTGCAAGGCCCTGCACGATCTCAGAGAACGCCTTTACAGACGTAGTGGCGCCATCCACTCCGGCAGTAATGCCGTTTGTGAAGATGCTCTGGATAGACCCCAGCGCCTTGCCGATGCCACCGCTGAAGTAGCCCTCATTGACCGCGGTCAGCGCGTCCGCAAGCCACTTAGAGATCACGTCACGCTGATCCTGCGACACTTCGCCCCAGATTAGATTGACAAAATCCAGAGCGAGACCGCCCCAGTCGCCATTTTTGGCGTCACTAAAGGCGCTTTTTACCAGCCCGAAAATGCCCTTATCCAGCTGGCCGGAAGCCTCGCTCAGCTGCTGGTCAATGCGGCTCTGGGTGCCCTTTACGCTCTTGTCGATCTCGTTGGAGGTCTCCGTCACCTTGTCTTGAATGCCGTCAATGTAGGTGATGATCTTCTCGTAGGTTTCCGCGCCGTTCTCGCCGATGCGCTGGCCGGTCTCTGTGACGGTCTTCTTGATATGCTCGCTGCCGTCCGCGTACTTTTCCACCGCCTGCTGCACCTTTGTGGTGATGCCGTTAAAGGTGGTTTCCGAGACATTGGTAAAGGTGCCCAGCAGCGTTTTTGACATGTCGTCATAGGTCTTTGTAACCTTTGTAACCGTGCCGTTGACTTTGGTCTCTACCTGCTTGTAGGTGGTGGCTACGCCGTTGACCATCTCTTTGCCGGTCTCGGTGGTGGTCTCGGTGATGCGGTCTTTGATCTTGCCGGAGCTGTCCTTGACCTTCTCGGTAAAGGTCTGGATGCTGGTGGTCACAGCGCCCAGCGCATTCTGCGCGGTGGTCGTAGCCGTGCTGGAGATGGACGAAATGACCGTTTCGGTGGTGGACTTGGAGCCGGAACCGGATTTTTTCCCGGTGGAGCCGGAAGGGCTTGTGGTGATGGAGCTGCTGTTGGTTTCTTTTATTCCGTACTGCTTTTTCAGACGCTCGCCGTATTCTTTCCAGTAGTCTGTGTCTTTTTTGCCGGCCTTTCTGTTTTGGTAGTCGTTGTTAAAAGCTTTCTGGTAGACAGCATCCCAGTCGCCGTGGAAAATGCCTATTTCTCCGCTTTTCAGCGCGTCAAAGACAGCTTTCAGGCCAACAGCAGAAGATTTGGCCTTGTCAATGACGGTGGTAAGACCTGTTATTTTCCCGATAAGGCCACTCCATCCGTCAAGCTTATAAGCTTCCTGTGCTGCGACGACCATGTCGTTCAGCTTGCCAATAGCAACGCCGATTCCGCTGCTCAAGTCACCTGTCATAAGACCGGCCAACTGCTTCACGTTATCCTTTAGGGTGGATACACGCCCGTTCATAGTCTGGCTCTGGGTGTCCATGCTGTTGTAGTAACGCCCGCCCTCTTCAGATGCGGCCTGCAGGGCCTGCGTCAGCAGATCATAACTGATGGTCATTTTCTGCACTTCGGCGGTGGACTTGCCTGTGTAGTCGGCCAGAATGCCATACACGTCGATGCCAGCATAAGCAAACTGCTTAATATCGGCCGTTGTAGCCTTGCCGGTGTTGGCGATCTGCTGCAGGTTCTGGGACATGCGGTTCAGCTCGTCGTTTCCGCCACCTGTCGCAGAGACTGCGTCGCCCAGTGCCATGATGGTATTGCGGGCATAGGAAGCGTTCTCGCCTGCAGAGATCAAGTATTGGTTTGCCTTTGTCAGGGACTCGACATCAAACGGGGTTTTTGCCGCGTCTTCCTGGATCTGGCTCATGACCTGCTGGGCGGCTTCCGCGCTGCCCAACATATTGGTAAAGCCGGTGGTGTATTTCTCGATCTGGGCGTTGTACTCGATGCCGGAAGAGATGAACCCCTCTGCAGCACTGAGTGCAGCGGCGTAAAGCTTCGAGAAGATGCCCGCCATGATCGTGCCCTGCGAAATGGCACCGGCCAGAGACTTGCTGGACGCTTTATCCGTGGAGCTGGCAAAGCCCTCCATGCCGTTGCTTGCAGCTTTCAGCGCGGTCGTGGTTGCCCTGAGCTGCGCTTCTGCCTGCGACAACATGGTCTTGAGATTTTTGGTCTCAGAGGACGCTTTGCCGGTCTTGCCCACCGATTCGTTGTAACGTCTGGTCAGCTCCACTACGGCCTTTGCGGCCTTGCTGTACTCTCCTGACAGCGAAGAAACGGTCTTTTTTGTCTCAGATTGCACATTCTGGATGCCCTGCCGGTAGGCGCTGTCGTCCAGCCCGAGGGTGGCGCTCAATTCAAAAAGTTTCAGGTTCCATCACCCCCTCCGCACAGCTCTTTAAGAGCCTTGCTGTTTTCTTCCGTGATCTCCGCCGCAGACCGCTTGTCGATCTGCTTTACATAAAGCGGGAATGTATACGAAGCAACGTAGGAATAAAGAGCGTTAGCTCCCGCAAGACCGCCAACGGCATCTGCTACGCAATCGCGGTAGAATTGAATTTCATCGTGGTTTCTGATTTCTTTTTTGATGTGGTCGAGGATATAGGACTTGCCGAAAAGTTCCAGCAAATCCAGACGAATGCTCGAGACCATCCGTTTATATCCTTCCACGCCGATCACATCAAGGATCTCAAAAAAGCCATGAAATCGTCATCAGACAGCGCGCGGGACATTGCTGCGGCCAGCTTTCTGGTGGGCGGAAGCTCTTCGCCCTTATCCAGCGCCACAAAGAGCGGCAAGACCTTTTCGGTCATGTCTGCGTGCTCTTCGTAGATCATTCGCATCATTTCTTCCGCATTTTTCGCACCCTGTTCTGCGATCTTCTTGGCCTTCTCCTCCGGGGTTTCGTTGCCAGTCAGCGGCGCAGGCTGAGTTGCCGCCGCCACCGCGCCCGTGTCAACGATGCACTGCTTGTATGCCTTTGCCAGCTTATAAGTTTTTGCAAGGTACTCCTTGCCTTCCAGATCAATGATTTCCTTCATGTCTTTCCTCCTTACATCAGGACGCGGCCTTTGTGATAGAGTAGAACTCCATCGGGGCCTGTTCGGGGTTCTCGAGGTCTGCAAAAGCGGTCAGCGTGATCTGCATCGAGCCGCCGCCGCGGTGCTCAGACTTCAGGCTCAGGCCGCCGGTGGACATGGCATTATAGAGCTTGACCGCGATAAAGCCGCCGCCGATCATGGGGCCGACCCACCAAATGGGCTTGAAATCCGTCAAAGCGGTTTTCAGGCGTGCAACCACGTGGGTGGGGTCTTCCGGGTCAATGTCCGCAGTGCCAATGGCGAGCTGGATGCTCTTAGGGTCTGCGTTGGGAGTCGTGTAAGAGATGGTTGCGGTGGTTCCGGTGACTTCCACGCCCTGCTTTGTATTGGTGGGGGCGTTGTCGATTCCGGAAAGAGTATCCTCGGTGGAGTTCTGATAGGTGATAGTCACGCCGCCCTGTGTGGCGTGGATAACGTTTGTTTCATCGATTTTCGGGGCCTCAAGCGAGAAATCGGACAAAATGTTGCCCGAGCCCTTGGGGATGCTCTTGAAAGCGTCCGCTGTCAAAACGTTGACGTTAAACTTCTTTGCTAAAGTTTCAGCCATATTGCTCCTTTACTCACGGTATAAGCCGTGTAAGTTCAAAAATAAGGTATTCGCACAGATACCCTTCAGGCGGGTTGTCGAGGGGCTGCGCCCAATCTTTATCGTCTTTGTCCAAAAGAATAGCGCCGCCCTCGCACTCGATTTTTAAGCCACCTCTTGGGATGGCCGCGCTGATCGTATCCTCGGTTTGCAGGATGGGGGCTCTGCCGCCCTTGCTTGGGTACCACAGCCGGGCGTGGAAGGATGCCGTTTCGTTCCACCCGCCGGGGATGGTGGGCTTGTAGGTCAGATAGGGCAGTGAAGCGGCAGGAGGTATGTTATCTTCCAGATAGCCCGGGATTCCAAAGCCGTTGAAAAACGTGTTCAGCGCCCGGTTGATGCTCTCAGACGGGCCCATCACGGCAGCACCGCCTTTTTGCACTTGACGGCCCGCAGTCCCATGCCGGATTCCGGCGGGGCTTTGCCCTCATCTGCCGTGCTGGTGATCTGGAAGGTCTGGCCGTCGCTCACCCGCTTGATGTAGTCCGGGAAGGCCAGCGGAACGCCCGTGTTGACCAGCAGGGTATAGGTGGATGCCGTGTCAGCCTGCTCTGCCACCTGTGCTTCTACGGTGGTATCGTGGCGCTCCACAGCCTCAAACTCCGGGCCGTCCGTCCAGCCGGACACAAAGCCGCCCACGCCGTCCGGCTCATAGCTGCGGGTCTGAAAACGGTATTTTTTGGTAAAGCTCTGCATTACGGTGGATGCAGCAAACGGATTGACCATGTCACATCTTCCTCCACTGATTGATCTCGGATTTATAGCGGGTCTTGCCGTCTGCAGGCAGGCCGTCCGTGCCTGTAACCATCGTGCCAGACCACCCGGCAAAGGACTGGGACACATACACGCCACCGGCCGGGAGCGCCTTGTCGTATGCGTCGATTTTTTCAGCCAGCGCCACGAAGTCAGGCGGCACACGCATGGGCTGCACCGTCCCGGTAAAGGTCTCGGAGGTCAGATCGCCGTCCCCGGCCTTGTGTACGCCGTCATTGAAGATGGATCCGCACACGAGGAAATACTGCCCCGGCACTACCCCGGAGGGCACGGTGTCCGGCTCAAAGGCAAACTCGCCTGCAATTGGGTTGTCTGCCCGGTCAAAGAAATTGTGCGTGTAGGCGCACAGCTCAGGGACGGTCATGCAAAGTCACCCCCTTGCAGGTTAGACCGATTCACCCGGGGTAATGGTCTCGACAGCGATACCGTCCAGATACTCAGCAAACAGGGTCACGCCCATAATGGCGTAGCTCTCGGAGGTTGCGGTGCTGTAGTTTGCCTGAGTGTGGAAGCCGATGAGGTTGCTTGCCTCGCCTGCGGTCCGGTAGACCAGACCTGCGCGGGCAAACTCGCTATCCGCAGGATCCACATAGTACATGACGATGTTGTCTACCGGGGTGGCAATAACCTTTCCCTTCGCAATCTCACTGTCGGACAGCAGGAAGATGGTGTTGTAGCCCATGAAGTCCTTGATATACTGGAAGCCGAACTGGTTCTGCACGGTGATATTGGCATTGCCCAGATAGTCGTACACGTCCATCACGTTGACAAAGCCAACAACACCGGTCACAGTGCGATGCATGGTCTTGAACTTGTTCTCGACCGCGCCCTTGGCATGTGCCAGCGCCATCTGGAAGGTCTTGGGAGTGCCCTTCAGGGTGCCGGTGTTCAGGAACTTGTAGAACTTATCCGTTACCAGAGCGGTCAGGTCGTACAGGAACTCATCATCGGTCTTCTGCACGGCGACATCGTAGCCGTAATTCTGGATTGCCTCAAGGGTGACAGACTTGCCGTACTTGTCGATGGTGATCTTGCCGTACTCCTTCTCCTTGACGGTGTACTTGCTGAACGGGATCTCTTCGCCCTCGCCCACGGTGCCGCTCTGCAGGGTGCCCTGTGCATACTTGCTCTTGAGCACGGTGCCAGGCTGCATCCGGATGGGGCGCATGATGCCCAGAATGGTGCGCAGATGGTCCCAGTTGCGCTGGAAACGGGTCACAAAGTCGATTTCACGCGCGGCTACGGTGATATCGGTGGTCATGGTGATATTTTCTTTTGCTGCCATATGTTATTCCTTTCCGCCGCCTGTAAACAGGTCGGCATTTGCAGCAATCGCGGCCTGGCGTTCGCCAGCGTCCTTGATTGCAAAAATTTGGTCTTTGGTCATTTTGGAGCCGGTATTGGTGGGCGGGGTGTCCACCCTTGCGCCGGTGGTCGTGGTCGTGGCCACAAAGTCGTCCCAATCAGCTTTCAGGCTGTCGGTGTGCTTCTTGGCGTCCTTGACGTTGCCCTTATCGTCCAGCTCCAGCTTGTCGATATCCTCGCCAGACAGCCGCACGACCCGATCAGCATACTTGTCCAGCACCCCGGCGGACTTCAGCAACTCCCGGAACTTGGCTTCCTTGGCTGCGTGGGTGTCCTTCTTGGTCTGCTGGGCCTTGTAGTCGGTCAGCGCCTTTTCAGCGGCTTCCTTGCCGCCGTTGGCTGCGTCCCGGTCCTTTTCGGCTTTGGCGGTCGCGGCCTTGGCGTCATCCAGCTGGTTCTGAAGAGCGTCCGTTTCGGTGTGCAGCATGTCCAGAATCTTCTTCATCTTGCCGCTGACGTCCACGGTCTCATCCTCCAGAATCGCGCGGAGGTCTTTTCTCTCAAGTGCCATGTGATAGTCCTTTCTGCCCTTGCTCGGGCTGCCATGCTTGGCAATAAGGTTTATTTGCCGGACGTGCTGCCGGTGTGGTGCCGCCTGTGGGGCTTGAACCCACGGCCCCCGGATTACAAATCCGGTGCTCTGCCGGCCTGAGCTAAAGCGGCATAAAAAAGCGGCTGACGCTGTGCGCCAACCGCTGAGTATTTAGTTTTTGCGTGCAACTTTGGTGATACATTCGACCGCCCAAAACTTCGCTTCCTGTAATTTTGTCATGCACAGACTTTTTTCTCGGCTTTCAGGAAGTGCGTCAAGCTGCGTTGCAAGCTCAAGGAAAAGGTCTTCTGCCTCGCAGTGCGCAGTTTTCACATCATCGGGCAGGAACTTTTCTTTTGGTGTTTTGAACATTTTCTCCAAATTCATAAATTACGCCTCCTTGTTCCCTTCCTCCACGGCGATCTGCCGCAGCTCTTCAATGTGGTCCTCCACCGCCGGGCGGAGGAACGGACGGGCTTTCATGCCCCGGGTAAAGTGCCATTTGCCGTTGAAGTCCTTCCAGACCCACGGCGTTTTTCGTCCGTTGCCCTTCTCGGCAAAGATGCCTGTTCCCAGCTCCACATAGACGCTGTAAAACAGGTTTGAGCCGATGGTCACGGTCTTTTGTGCGACAGATACAACGTAGGTGATGGACGCTTTCAGCGCACCGCCCACATAGCCCTCTATGCCGGTGCTGTCTTCCGTGCCGGTGGGCGCAAGCAGCTGGGCGTAGTCCTGAACCGTCATGCCCCAGAGGGTCAGCACCCGCTCCGACCATGAGTCCAGCGCCTCATGCAGCTTCGGGGTGTTGTCGGTGAATTTGATGTCGTAGTTAAATTTCATGGCATTTATTTGTCCATTGCTAGATCGTGTTCCAGCCACAAAAAGTGCTCTGCCAAGCTAGGAGCAGATTCCGGGTGGTTGACAGGTCTTAAATCGCGTCCGCACACTGGGCAGAAGTTAGGATGCCAAGTAACGTCGTAGATACCGTTGGCTTTCAGATAAATTTTATAGTCTTCATCGCACCCGATGTATAGCTGTGTCCACTCATCGCCAACCAGCTCTTTTTCGTTTTCTTCGCCCGGCCGGATCATTTCGCAGTATTCGCAGTCGTGCATCTAGCTCACCTCTTTCTCTTGCGCTCTTCCGCCCACCACATTTGTTCGGCTTCCTTGCCGCCCTTGGATTTATACCACTCTGTGTAATCCATGACGGGGGTGGTCTCTTTGGTCACATTGTCTCGCTGCATGGCGTTCTGCCGGGGATACTTGCCCAGTGCAGAGGACAACACACAGCGGCAGTGGTAAACCATCTCCGGGGCAGCGTTGGGGTCGCCGGGGCGCTGAATCTCGTAACCCATGACCTTGAACGGCTCGTCAAGCTCTGCCGTCTGCTGGTCAAGCAGGCGGTGCATTTCACGGGTGCGGTAGTCGTGGGTGGAGTTCCACCGCTTTTTTACCTCGATGCCCAGAGCCTTGGCGTTGCGCATCTGCTGCAATGCCCCGGCGTTCTGAGCGCCTGTGAGCGCCGTGATGGCGTTGTTCATGGCCCAGTGGATCTCTGTATCTGCCATGCCGTTGACGGCCTGCACGGCGATGTCGTGGACGCTCTTGCCCTGCACGATGCCCTGCATGACGTAGCGATTGAACACCCGAGCGTCATAGGTTCGGTTGCTCTCACTCTTGATATGCTTGTTTGGCACCATCTTGGGGTTCTCCTTCAGCAGGATCTTGACCGCTTCGGTGTTGTACAGAGTCAGCCCGAACGTCACGCCTGCGGCCTGTTCCAGCTCGTAGAAAGCCCAGTTTGCGCCAAAGGAAAAGATGTTGTATTGCTCGTCCCGGGCCAGCTTGTAGGCCGTCTGCTGTGCTGTGGTACAGGTCTGGGTGATGCCGTCCAGCTTCTGGCGCATCAAATCGGACTGAAAGACCTGATTTTGCAACCAGATGCGGTAATCCTCTTCGGTGATCTCGCCCGCATCCAGCTGCGCCCGCTTGCGCTCGTCCAACGCTCGGTACTTCCCCAGAAACTCGGTGAGCTGCTCGGTCATCTCCCGGCGGGCAGTTCCGTACACCCGGAGTATACGGCGGCGCAGGCGGTTCAGCTGGCGGTTGGAAATGCGGTCACGGTCAGAAATCATGCTTCATCACCGTTGTCATCCTCTGCATCGTCCACGGTCTCCCGCTCTGCGCTCTCAGCCATCAGGGACGCCCGAGCCTTTTCCTTTTGCTCCGGGGTCAGGTTTGGCAGTAGGTCAATGGCCATGTCCTGCCCAATGATGGGTGCCTCGGAAATCACCGTTGCCACCTGCTCTGCGGTGTTCACGATCCGGTTCCGGTTGAACGTCGGCGTTGCGCTGCCAAAGCCAGCCAGCGCACAGATTTGACGAACAAAAGGCTTGATCTGTGCCTCGAAGTCGTCTGCGTTCTGGTTCATGGGCTCATAGGCCGCATCCAGATGGTCGTTGGTGCTGTTTGCGCTGACGCAATGCACGTCCAGGCCGCCGAAGTCCTCATAGACCCGGGCGTGGAGCAACTCCAACAGGGTTTGCCGGGCCGTCACAGGAATCTCGGTGGTGTATGGGGTGATCTTGCCGCCCTCGCTGGTGTCTGCGCCTGCAATGTGGTACAGATTCAGCTTGACTAGGAACTCCTGCAGCTCGTCATCGGTCATGCCGTTGAAGTTTTCGCACAGCCAATAAATCTCTGTGCAATCATGCAGGTCGCTGCAGAAGCCGGACGTCACCAAATCGGTGTTGTCGATGTAGGCTTTCAGGCCTACGAGGGTGCTTTGATGCAGGTCGGAGCCCCACAGCGGTACCACAGGCAGAGTGCTGTAGTTTTCCCCCTCCACGCTTTCCAGCCCGCCGCCGGGGGTGGAGACGGTCACGCTTTTGTACGCCTGCTTCGGAGCCGTCTCCTGCATGGTGCTGCCGATCCTGCTTTCCGTGTACTCGGTGTAGCCGTCCTCTTCGTACAGGACATAGTGCATATCCGTGTCAGGATTCAGCCGCCAGAACCGCACCCCGGCCCGCATGGAGCCGGAGGTCTCATCGTACAGGGGCGCAAACTCGGTCAGCTTGAACACCACCAGATGGTCGTTGTTCCAGAAGCCAAAGCTCTCACCGTGGATTAGGGCAAAGTATCCGGCTTTCTGGATCTGCTCGTCAAATTCAGCCCCCAGTTTTTCTTTGTCCACGTCCTTATCCGCAAAGGTAACACCGTTGCCCAGGGAGTAGGTGGCACGCTGCTTGTTCAGCCGCCGGAAAAGATTGCTCTTGACCATATCGGGCCGTGGAACATCCTGCCGCGTGTTCTTGGAAAGGCGCTTCAGCATAAAGGCGTAGGCTTGGGAAAAGCGTTCCGCGCCCGGGTTTTTCTGAGCGTCGTACAGGTCAGCGTCCAGCGCCATCCTGTAAGGGCCGGAAGCGCAGTGCTGCTTCACGAACCGCCGGACAAAATCAGGCTGTTCCCCGGCGGCTTGCGCCTGCTGGAAGGTCTGGAAGGTATATGCAGTGCTCAAAATCAATCCCTCAGTTTCACAAGGCGCTTTGTGCGCACAAAATATCGGATGGCGTCCATACAGTGGTCGTTGACCTTCAGCACGGTGTCGTCTTTGTCCGGGTCCCAAGCGTATACGCCGAACTCTTCCAGCGTGTGCTTGCAACCCTTGTAGACCTTCAACCGCCCGGTCTGCAGCATGGTCTGTACGTCCAGAATTCCGCTCAGGACGTCGTTGTTTGCCGGGGTCTGGGTAAAGCCGTTCTTGCGCAGCTCAGTGATCAGTGGCAGGGCCGAGGGGTCTACGATGACCCGCTCCGGTTTCAGGCCGTCAAGCCACGCTTTGAGATCTGTGACGTACTCGCCCACGGTCTTTTGCCGTTTCTGCTCTCGCCCGCTGTAGTAGTACTCCCGGGTGACGATCCAGCAGTCTGCATCTGCCTGCTTCTGGAACAGCAAAAAGGTCGTTGCGTTCTGGGTGCCGAAGTCGCAAGCCACATAAGCGCTCTTTGGAGACAGCGCCGGAAGCACGTCAACAACGTTCTTCTTGCGGTCGAACATATCGTAGACAAGGCCCTCAGCCACCGTCCACAGGCCCAGAATGTAGCGCTGATAAAAAACGCCGCTGTACTGGCTGCGGTATCTGGCCTTGATGTCCTCGGAAAGTGACAGGTTGTCATCCATCGTAAAGTGGAGGTACATCATCTTGCGGGAACGGCATTTCCGCACCCACTCGAGATAAAACCAATGCTGTGGGCTGCCCGGGTTGCAGTTGAACCAGAATTTTGACCCGGTGACGGAGCAGCGGGCAGTGGCCTGATTGACAAAGCTCTGCGGCATTAAGGCCACCTCGTCAAAGAATGCTCCAGCCAGCGTGATGCCCTGTATCAGGTCTTGGCTGCTCTCGTCCTTTCCGCCGAAAAAGTAAAATCCGTTGGATTTGCCGCCTTTGCTTACGGTCATGCAGTTTTCTGCCCGGTGTTCCTTGATGTTGTAACCACGAGCTGCAAGCTGCTGCTTGAGCGTGCCAAGCACGTTGCGCCGGAAGCTGGCAATGGTCTTGCCGCACATGGCAAACTGCTGGCCGCTGTAGCAGGTCATGGCCCACTGGACAAAAGAAAAGCTCATGGCAAAGGTCTTGCCCGAGCGGATAGCGCCATCGGCAATGATGCCGTTGTAGCCGCTGTATGCGCTCTGCGGTGTCCACCAGCTCAGGACTTGCTTTTGCCTCTGGCTGAGGGCTTTCCAGCGAAAGCCGTTACTTTTCCGCATTGTCGTCCTCTTCCTTTGGCAGAAGATCCACATCGTCAGGCGGGCTGAGGTCTGCGGCGGCGCTCAGTGCCTCCACAAGGCCATCGTCCGGGACTTCTATGCTATTCTGGTCTCCCAGCATGGCAAACTTGTCCACGATGGTGCCAAACGCCGTGGACAGCTGCGGCAGCGTTGCTTCCGCGATTTTGTTACGGTCTGCCATCGCCTGAAGGTACAGCCCGAGAAGATTCTGTGCTTCCCCGCACTTGCTGCCTAAGTAGGAAAGCATGTCCTGCGTGTTCTGCTCTTTTTTTAAGGCGCACAAATCCGCGCACTTTGGATTATCTTTCACGATTTTCCGCACAGTGCTTTCTGCCACGTCGTTCAGCTTTGCGGCTCTGGTGTAGCTCTGCAGCTGCACATAGTCAGCAATGATCTTCTTTTTCTGCCTGTCTGTCAGCCGCTTCGCGCTCACCGCCACCACCTCTCTAAATTCATGCAAAAGAAAAACCGCCCGGAAATCCAAACGGTCAAAATATCGAATGTGCCGCTTGCAGGGCTCGAACCTGCACACGTCCGGTTATGAGCCGGATGCTCTGGCCGACTGAGCTAAAGCGGCATAAGAAAAACCAGCTTGCTGCATGGAGCTCATCATGCAAAAAGCCGGTTTTTAATCGTATTGTATCAGCAGCGGTTAATCCGCACGGATAGCAGGCCGTGCTCCTTGGATACAGCCACGGCCTCCGATCTCTGCCCGAGGCTCACGTTTTGTGTGGTCTGCACGGAAACCGAAACGCCGCGCATAGCGCACAAAGTGGCTTTCTTTGTTGCTGATCGGTAAGGCCGAGAGGATAAGGCCAGCGCCGAGACGCGTCAAAAACTTTGCCATGTCGCAAATCAGTTCTTTCAAGCGCTCAAACATTTGTATGCCTCCTCTCCAAAAGCGTCCACAGTGGACACTCTAAAATCGCGCTAGCCGCCAGCTGGATTTGAACCAGCACCCACGGAATGGATGTGCGCAGTGGTTGGCTGTGCAGTGATGTTCCCGTGGTGTCACCAACGTTGTCCCGCCTTAAATGGGCGGCGCTCTTCCAGTTGAGCTATGACGGCATATAAGCAGCACCCGTGCATTCAGTTCGTTGGACATGCGTCAAACGGTGGGTGCTGCTGCATCTGAAACTTACGCAGTCAGATGCCCCGCGTGCTGCGCAGCCCCCTCACAGGGCACGCAGATGGCATTCCCGGCAGGACTTAAACCTGCATCCTGCGGTTTTGGAGACCGCTGCTCCATACTTGAGCTACGGGAATATAAAAACAGCTCCGGTTCTCCGCCAGGGCTGTTGATTGGCGCACATCCTGTCAGGAAAGCTACACCTTGGCAAGGATTCTAAGGCCTTTTCTCGGCACGGGAGGTTGCACGTGCGGCCTTGCGGGTTGTCTGGTCCATGCGCCATACGGTGCGATACGGCGGAATCGAACCGCCTCCTGTCTCTCATGAGCGGCAGACTGCCTTTGTGTCAGTGTATCGCATAGAAGCAGCCCGCGAAACGTGAAGAGAGAGCAAAGCCCGGTACCTGCAAGCAGAAAAGGAGGAAAATGCCAAGAAGGGACACGTTTCGGAGGCTGCGTGCATCGGTTTGCCTTTTCGGCTTTGCCGATGGTACCACAATAGCACAGATGCCGATAACAAGTAAATCCCAGAGCGTGTAAAAACAAAGCCCTCTGACGTTGTGCAAAATGTACAGGTTCAACTAAGATTCAGCTCGTTCGCGATCTCTGTCAGCTGGCTCAGGCCTTCCGAAATTGCGCGTGAAACCTGAGACGGCTTGGAATAGCCGACTTTTGCCGCGATATCGGCGTGCCGCTTGCCTTCAACATAGCACAGGATGATGCACTTACTGCGGCGGATGGATGCAGGATCGGCATGGAGCATGTAGGCCACTTCAATGGCTTTCTTCTGCATCTCGGCATACTGGCATTTCAGCTCGTGCAGATGCTGCTCGGCATCCATGGCGGCGTCGCTGTTCCGGCCTACCTTGTCGCTGGTTCCGGAGCGCCCCGGCGCGCCTGACGTGCTTGACGTGGTCGTGGTGGCGGCATTCCGCAGGCTTGCAATGTGTTCCTGCTGCTGGCGGATCAGCGCCCGCATCCGGGGCAGGCGCTCGAACCAAGCCCGCAGCTTCTGCTCATCGGTGGTCTCTCCCGGCTTTTGCGTGTCGGTGTCAGATGTCCATGTGCGAGTCATTTGTACACCTCCTGAAAAAGAAACATGTTGACCGCCTGTCCACAGCAGCGGCAGTATGCAACCGACTCGTCGTCTTTGACGTATTGATTCAGCGCATCGCATTTTGGACAGCACCACCATCCAGAAGGCGCAGTATCCGTTTTTGGCCATTGAACGCGCTGCTTATCAAGACACGCTTCAATGTCTTTTCTGTTTTCAGCAAAATAGGCAACATCGGCCGGATTTATTTGAAATCTGAGACAGATTTGCTTAAACTTTCCGTCCCAGATTTCGATGCACAGCTCAGTCATCGCGCCCAAAATAAAGATCATGATGCAGAAACCACCAACGTAGCAAAATGCTGAACCTATAACTAGAAAAACTTGATTCATGCGGCTTTATTCCTCCATTTCTTCAATCTCAATTTCCACCCGGGGTTTCTCCTGGTCAAGCTCCACCCGGCTGCCATCGTGGGCGGCGACGATCTTGCTGTTGTCGTCTTCCAGCACCCGGGCTTTTACCAGGATGTCCGTTGTAGCCTCGATGAGGTTTGCCAGATCGACCCGGCGGGCGGTCTTCATGTAGTACACGCACCTCACGTTCACGCGGGCAGAAATGGGGCTGCGCAGCTTTTTGATTTGCCGCAGGCAGTCCGTCTCATAATCCACATAAACCTTGCTGGGGGCCACGAATGGGGTCCCGGAGCGTGTGCGGAGAATGCGGGCAGAGTTTTTCTTTGTGCGCGGGTCGCCGTAGAGAGTCAAGTGCATTTCTTTCGTTCCTCGCTGTTCCACTGCTTGAGTGTTGGTGCGTAATGCCCGCACATCAAACAACAAAGTTCAGTCCCCGGGGCTGACAGCACTGTGAGCTTCGGATTAACTGACTCGATTTTCTTTCCCCATGCAATAAATCCGCTCCCGCACTTTGGGCAAGGAAGAACAGTGTATGATTTTTTTATCACTTCACATCCTCCATCAGATCGTCAATGTGCATCTGCACGGCCTGCTCCGGCACGTCTTCCCAGCCGATGCCGATATAGTCCAGCACACGGCCCCAGCCGTACCAGTTTCCATTTTCGTCCCGGCAGACGTGCTTCATCCAGAACTCCCACTCTTTGGGGTTGGTCTCCCGCAAGATGTCAAAACGATGCGGTCTTCCTTCGACGTGGATGCCAAAGCCGCACATAGTGCAGCCGGTGCGCTGTGCCTTTGTGGTGTACAGCTTTCCGTCTCTGTCCTTCGCAATTTCGCCATATTCGGCGGGAATAGGAACGTTCAAATCAAGCGCAAGCTGCAAAATGTCCTGTCGGTCAAAAATAGCAAAAGGCGCGCTGCGGGTGGTGGTCTTGCCGAAGTAGTTGCATCCGTGCATTTTCAGGCTTTTCTCGCGCCGACCGCCCTCGCTGGCCATAAGGCCCATATAGGGCACGCTGCTGTGGTCTCGCGCCCAGTCGTTACAGGGCTTTTCCTTGAGGTAGTAGCAACAGCGGTCAGATACTTTGAACGGGGCCGCCTGATACCCAAGCGCCGCGCCCTCTGCATCGGCACCGCCGAACAGCTCAAGCCATTTCTGCGGCAGCTTCATGCGGCTGTTCTTCTGCCAGCCGCCATATTCGCCGGTTTCCCCGGTGATGATCGCATGCCGCACGGTTGCGTTTTGCTCTGTCGGGTTTTGCAACAGCATAATTTTTCCGGCCTTTTCCTTGCTGATCACAGGCCAACCAAATTCCTGTAAGACCTGAACCTTACTTTTCAGCGGCTTCAGGAACACGAAAGACGGCTTTTCTCCATCGCCCATCCATCCCTTGTATTCTTCTTCCATTTCTGCAGCGATCCGCTTGTGTACCTGCTGCACGCCCTTTCCCTCCAGCAATGAGCAGGACACACAGGTGACGGGCAGCCCGATGCTCTCCAAGAAGTAATGCAGCGTGATGGAATCCAGACCGCCCACGGATAGGTGCACGCCCTTTTCGTGCTCTTTTGCCCAGTAGTAAAATGCCTCGGCCATTTCCTGCGCGTGCTCTACCTTGCGCTTGTATTCCCACTTCTGCATCGTCTGAAAACGCTCAATGTTTGCCAATGAGCCATTTTCAGCCATAATCTCCTGTACGGTTTTCATTTTTACCCCCATTGTTCGGCCATTGCTTTTGCAACGCCCGGCGCGGTTTTGCTTCTGGCTTTTGCCCGGCCCTCTTGGCCGTTGTGCGTGTTGCGTATGCCTTCGCACCAGCTAATTTTCTTGGGATTTTTCCCAGTTGAGACGTACACGGGCTCTGGTGGTGGAAAGCTGTTTTTCCGTTCCAGAGGCGGCAAGTTTTTCAGCCAAAGGCAAGTGCGCTTCGTGTGATAATTTTCCTCGTCAGATTCATTCTCTGCGAAATAGTACGGGTGAATGATCTGGTCAGCTTTTCTGTATGCAGTGTTCATGATACCCACTGGATTTTCCACCGCAATGTGCGGAACGTCTGCCAACATGAATTGCATAAAGAAAATTGCAGCTTCCACGCGCTTTGCCCATCGCGCTACAACTTTTTCAGCTGGCGTTACTCGCAAACTGTACGCTCTTGTCGCCGCGTTGGAAAGATAAGTGCACGGCGGGTGAGCAATGAGCAAATCCCACTTGCCGATTTCATGCGCCACGCCGTCCATCGTAACGATTTGCCCCCCCTTAATGGCCTTGAGCGCATCCCCAAGAATGTGCCACTCAGGATGTCCACCTGACGGTTCCTGAATGTCGCAGGAGTAGGCTTCGTGACCTTTTGCACGAAACGCTTTGCACACTTCCTGCGATTCCTCGCAGGCAATCAGAACTTTCACCGTTTTCTTCCTCCCATCCATCCCTCTTTGTTGAAATCGTTACGGCTGATCCGCTCCGCCGCGTGGTTCCCGTTGGTGTAGATGCGCTGCGCTTTCAGCTGGCGCTTGTACTCTGCGTACTTCGGGCAGCTGTCGTGGCAGATCGGGTGCCGGTCGGGGCAGTCTTTACACGGTGTCATCATCATTTTTCAGCACCTTCGGCGGCAGCGGCATCCACCCAACCACATGAGCATCTACACGGTTATCGTAAATGTCATCCTGGTTGAAATAACGATATTCCCACCAGCCTTTAGGAATAAAGTAATCATCGCTTTCTTCATCGTAGGTTCCCCACTCGAAAATATCTTCCCAGTAGAAAGCGCTCTTTTGGGACAAGACCGTTCCATCTTCGTAGTTAGCCGTCGTAATCCCATATCCACCGCAGGCGGTTTCAAACAGAATCAGCACATCTTCTTCGACTTTCGGGGGATTCTTGTCAGGGTCGCGCCAGCGCTGTACGTCCGGGACGACTGCCGGTTCATCTTCCAGCACATCCATCGCGTCCATAATCTGACACGCACGGCATCTTACGCCGTTGTAATTTTCGCAGCCACAGCAATATGCCGCTTTGATGTTTGCGATGGCTTTTTCACGGTCGATATATTCGCTCATCCTTCAATCTCCTTCCTTGGCGGCTCACTTGCCCGCAGCCTTGCCGCTTCACGCGGGGCAGTGGTGATATCGGCCTGCGCCTGCTTCAAAAACTCGGCACGGCGGTATGTAAGGTCTGGCATTTCAGCCAGCTCTGCAAGCCCTCCAACGCTCCCGGCATAGGATTTTGCCGCCGGGGGGAGTTGATCATACAGGTCTTGCAGTTCTTTCTGTCCGTCACTACGCAGCAGCCCGCCCTTTTCGTCAACGCCGGTCACCATCGGGAACTTGCGCCAGCTCAAAAATGTCTGTGCCTTGCGTGCCGCTACAGCCAGAGCTTCCCATTCAGCGGATGGGTCGAGACACTGGGAAAGCTGCTTGAAGATGTCGGCCACCGTGACCGGATAAACGCATACCCGGTTTGCCGCCAGAAAAGCCCGCTTGACAGTATCGCCGTCATAGTCGCCAAACTGGTACGTCCACACATCGATGGTGGTCTGCATCTCCTCATCAGTCAGTGGCTTGGAACCCAGCTTGTACAGCACAAAATTCATGCGGATCAGCTTTGCCACGTCTTCCCGTGTCATGTCTCAAACCCTCTTTCTCTGTCCATCTTCGCCAGCACCCGTGCAAGCTGGTCGTCTACGGTTTCGGTTGGCTTTCGGTTATATCCAGATGCTTGGTCTCTGTCTCTGGATATCCAGCCCGATGCAGCAGCCTTCCACTTTTTCATCGGGTTCTTTCCTACGCGCCACCCGTTGGACTCGTAGTAAGTAAAAAATCTTTCAGCTTGAGCGTTCGTTCCGCCCTTTTCGGCAAAGTACGCCTTAACCTCTGCCATGTCCGGTGGGTGGAATCTGGCTGTTTTGGTCTCCGGCGTGGGTATCGGCGCGTTAGCGCCTTTCTTTATATCCCCGTTAGGGGATATTTCTTTATAAACAGATTCAGAATCAGATACAGATAAGCTATTTTTGCTATTGGCAAAATGGCATTTGCTATTTTTGCTATTGGCATCAATAGCTTTGCTATCAGATTTCCAACGTTTTTCCGCGCCTTTTCTTCCAGCTTGCTGCCGCGCTTCGGATGTGCTGGAATACTTTTGTACGTTCATTTCATCAAATGCTTTTACAGTTTTCCACATCATCCGCATGGAGCGGTCTGTGAAAACCGGCTCTGTTCCGTCTCCGACGTATGCCGCATAAGCGCGGATAAATTGCCCGAACTCTGCATCGGTCAGCTCTTCCATCGTGTGGACGTGCTCCAAAAGCAAAATAAAGCTGGTTCGTCTTTTCTCCGGCATACTCCACCTCCTTTCTCGTTTTTGCACACCCGTATAGCCAGATAGCACAGCTTGCGAAATCAGAAGGGGAGATCTCCATCATCCGGGATCGTGGCAAAGTCGTCCATGTTTCCCTGTTCATACGCGGGAGCCGCATGCGTGGCGCTGTGCGCGGCGTTTGCTTCCCGCACATGATTTGCCGTCTGCTGCTCGTAGGATGCCGTGGCGGGCTTGTCTGCCGCCTTGGAGCCCGCAAAGCTCACATTACTGGTCACGACCTCCACGGCGGTACGGTTGTTGCCGTTCTTGTCCTGATACTGGCGGGTCTGGATGCTGCCGTCGATGGCGATCAGGCTGCCCTTCTGGAAATACTTACAGACGAACTCGGCAGTCTGCCGCCATGCGGCAATGTCAATAAAATCGGCCTTGCGTTCCTCTCCCTGACGGACATAGCTGCGGTCGCAGGCGATACGGAAACGGCACACGCTGGTGCCCTGCGTGGTGGTCTTGAGTTCCGGGTCCGCCACAAGGCGGCCCATGATGGCTGCAACGTTAAGCATGCATCAATCCTCCATCGGGGCTTCGTAAGATTCACAGTCAACATTTGCACCCATGAGGACCTCCGGGCACTCCGCACGGGCAAAATAAGCGGCTGCGCGATACTTGAGCATCATCTCGGTCATCTTGGGCCAGAAGCTGTTGGGCTTGTCCCACCACCCGGAGTCCTTTGCCATTTTAACCGTGACCTTCGGCCCCTCGATTTTCTCACCGGTGACCTTGTCCACACCGATCAGGCGGCATCCCCAGTTGTCCTTGCCTTCCTCGCCCTCCATGCGGTAGCGGGTGCGACCGGCAAACTGGCCGGAGTTATCAATCAGGGCTTTGCAGCTCTTGCCGCTCCAGGACGGATTCCCCCGTACGACATACAGATTCTGCATGACGAAGGTCGGGTCCATGCCCATTCTGGCTGCCATATTGCAGGCAACGGCACAGGCAGCGACGTTGCCTTTATAGCTCTGCGGAACCATGCCGTCCGGAAGTTGAGCGTATGCTTTTCCCATGCTGCAAGCAAGTTTCCAACTGCTGATTGCAGCGCTCGCGTTGGAGTTCTGAATGGTGGTTTCTTCTGAAATTGCCTGGGGGATAGCATTTTCATGCACCTGCGCAGGCTGTTGCTGTTCGACAATGATTGGTTTGGCAGCGGTATTAAGCATGGTGGATTTCCTCCTCTGTGAATTTGATTTGAATGATATTTGCAAAGCGCTTGATCGCATCCAGATCCGACTTTGTGCAGTGAAACACAATTTTGCGGTCGCGCGGCTCTTCGTGCTCGGTAAAGCTCATAAATTCGCCGTCATTGTATTCGTCAGGGTCAAAGTCGAACTTTTCCATGGGGTCTTTGAAGGACACAGACGGCTTTACAAGGTTTATCACATTCGGATTCTGCTGGGGCCCCTTGTAGTTGTCTGGCAAGCCATTGATGACTGCCTCATGCAACAGGGTACGGTACTCATTCCCGTAACAAAAATCAATGCTTTCGTACGGTTCAGGCATGACCTCCGCGCCGCCCGCTGCGTGGATGATGTCAATATCGCACATCATCCTTCCGACCATCCTGTAAATGTTGTCAATTACGGCTCGGCTGAAAGTATCGTCCATGTACCCTTTTTCGGCGAATGTCGTGAAAAAGGACACTGCGTAGTTGATCTCGCTTGCGAGGTCATTTCCGGAATTGATAAGCCGGAACGTCATGTGCTGCGGGCCGACATAGTAGTAAATACCCTCGGCCTTGTTGGAAAGGTCTTTGACGCGCTCCCTCTTGGTCATACGCTTCATGCGTTCTTTCTGCATAAATACTCACCTCGAATAGATCAGGTTGCCCAGGGCGTCTTTGACGTCGATCTGGCTGTATTCGCCGGTCTGGATCTGCTCATCTGCCCAGTGCTGGGCGTCCACGCTGGCCTTGACCGGCTCGCCCTCAAAGCATTGCACGTCAATGCAGCAGTGCCCTTTGCGGTGTCCGTAGCAATAGTAAAATGCCACGTCATCCATTGTAAAAACCTCCTGTTTGTGATATCTTTGTGGTGATGGGCGGCGAAACTCATCACCCTTTTGGCTTGTCCGTGTTGGAGCACGGGCAGGCTCTTCTTTTTTTTGCGGCGTATCGGCGGAAGACTGTCCAACTCATCACGTCGGATGCACTCTTTTTCAAAAATGTACTTGCGAGCCCGACGCCTGCCGTTGCGGCTGTGGCTGCTTGCGGACGCAAAACTGTTTGCGGTTTTGTAACCCAGCCGTCTGGCACACATCTCAGACGTACCGCTGGTGATCAGGTCTCCGGACTTGGCGTCATACACGGTGTACCACATGACATGGTGGACAGTGTCAGGCATACGTGATCTCCCCGGACTCCTCTTGCAACATCTCCCGCACGTTGTCCATTTCTTCGGCGCACATCTCCCAGACGTTTGCCCGTGCGGAGCATCCGGCCCGAACAACAATGTCGTCTGAGGATTCGGCTTCTCGCCTGCAGCGTTCGGCAAGCCGCGTGTAGGACTTGACTTTGCCCTCAACGTACTCTTTGGCCGTCATCATGCCCCACGCTCCTGATTCTCCGGGTATTCCTGGTTGCGGGCGTGGGTGCGGTTGATCTTGCCGTACTTTCGCCGCTTTGCGGCTCTCTCCCTGTCCTCTGCGGCAAAGCCCAGACGAGCCAGCAGAACAGCGGCCAAAATCAGCACCAGCGACACCGCAAACAGCGTGCCGGAGATATATCCGGTGGTCTGCGCGGTGCCCTCTGCGCCCATAGCTGTGCCCATTCCAACGCCGCCAAAAACGACAGCCAACCAGTAGTAAGTAGTAGATTTGAGTTTCATTCTTTCGGATCCTCCTTTGTGTAAACCTTTTCGAGCTTGTAAAAGTCCTTCACCCACGCCACAAATCCGGCACGAGAAATCAACGGAGCCGCATTGTCCGTGCCAACGGATGGCACCGCCCACTGGGGAAAGCTACCCGCCTGAATCATCGCCTTTAAATTTGGCTCACTCACCGAAATGTTGTTATCACGCATGATCTGGCAGCACTCTGCGATTCCCATGCTCGGCTTCATTATCGTCCACCTCCTTTTTTGTTCTCAGCTGCCGTTTCAGCCGGATATGCTCCAACCGCTCCGGCTGCCTTGCATCCCAGCGTTGTTCAAGCCAACGCTTGTTGTAGTGCTTCTTCACGGCGCAGCCTCCACAAACTCGCCATTTTTGAGGGTGTACCAGGTGTTCTCTTTGATAACGGCTCCGTCAACCTTTGCCATTTTGGCCAGCAACATATTGCCGTCATCATCGTACTCGGTCAGCACCAGATAGCAGCCCAGTGCGCCGCACGCCTTACCGCAAACGCCGTTGACCACGGCAATGCTATCTTTGCCGTCTGCTTTTGCGCTGCAATAAGCCCCAGTGGCTGCCGCCGTGCTGTAATTGCCGCTGGAACCCGCCGTGCTGGAATCGCCGCTGGAAAAAGGTTCTTTGCCCTTCACCCGATTAAAAGCTGCATTCACCGTAGCTTTTACCAGCCCTGCAAAATTCACCTCACCTTTCACCGTCAGCTCAGTGCAGGCCAGTTTACTGCCCTCTTCGCTTTTATCCACATTCCCGCCGCACTCGACCTCAAAAAAGCGCGGGCCATCCTTCAACGGGTAGTAGTGCAGCACATCCAGAGGGTTTTCGCAGGCGTGCATTCCGGCGTTGCAGCAGTCGGCTTCGTCCTCGGTGTAGGTCTTACCCACTTCGTACTGTTTGCCACTGCACTGCATATTTTTGTCCATGGCCTTGTAGGCGATGATCTTTTCACTCATGGTGTCCTCCTTACCCTCTTGTGCTCACTTCTGAGTCGATCAGCCGCCCCGCCGGGGCGCAGGCACGGTCAAACAGGCTGGTCTGGCCGTTGGTCTGCTGGATCAGCATCACGGTGTTGGTGCTGGGCTTCCACCGCTGGATGTACTCCACGGCTTCATCAAAGCGCTTGCGGGGGATGTTGCCCACGCTGTTTACCCGGAACCAGTCCTGCACATCGTGGTTGCACTCGCTGTACACCTTGCTGCGCACATGGTTGTCGATGTAGGCCGGCGCTTTCTCATCGCCCAGGGCGCTGATCACCGACCGGCTGATGCTCTTGCGCAGTACGCGCTGCTGGTTGTAGTCCACCGTCATGGTGTTCTCCAGCGCCGTGAGCCGCTGCTCCTGTTTCTGGGTGCGGTCGTCCAGCAGGAAAAGCGCCTGCATCTCCTTGCTGAGTCTTGGCATCTGCGGAGTGGCCAGCTTCTTCTCCATCTCGTTGAACGCCGCAATGTACTTCAACTTCCATTCCAGCGCGGCCTTGCCGGTAAAGCCCATGACCAGCAGGCTGAAGCCGTCGCGGTTCATGAGGTAGGTTCGCTGAGGTCTGCCGTAGCTGTCCGGGGCTTCCGCCTCAAAAAACATCTCCCCAAAATTGGGGACATCTTTCTTGAAGGAATCAATGTCACGCATCACATGGTCGTGACGCTTCTCGAAGTTCTCAGCGATCTGGCGGCTGGATGCCACCGGCTCGCCGTTCTGGGTGGATAAGATGATCTCGTTCAAAATAGACCTCCTTGTGGTCTGCCCATCCCGTGCTATACTTGAGCGGGAGGGGGTGAAAAAATGAATCAATGGGACTGCCTGAACCAGCGTGCAGACGAATTAGAGCGTGCCTTGAACGCTGGCAGAGGAAATGTTAAAAGCCTGTACGACCCGCAACGACCAACGCTGTATGAGATTCAGCAGCAAAATGCTGATGATGTAAGAAAACTGCTGGAACAATATGAAGCGGATTTAAAAGAACAGGCGAAAGAAAGCAAGAAAAACCGCAAACTGACTATTATTTCAATCATCGTTGGAATCGTAGCCGCCGTTTTTGGTGGTGCTTCTTTTGCTGTTGCTCTTATAACGCTGCTTTTACAACTGTCGTAATAAGAGATGCAATCATAAACGCAAATGCAATGCTCTGGAAAACGATTGCTGTTATGATGGTTTTGCGATATTCTGCATTACGTTCACGATTGATTTTTCTCTGTCGTTCTTCCATGCCGGAAAGCGCCCGCATGGTCAAAATGATTTGTCGAAGCTGATACTCAACTTCCTTGTCAAGCTCCGCCTGGCGTTCCTCTTCCACAGGTTCGCTGGGCTTTTTGTTTTGGTTCACGACTTTGCCTCCCTTGTCACTTGCGGCTCGTTACCCACTTCAGCAGCATTGCGACAATCCAGATTGCCGTCGATACTCCGAAAGAGAACTTCCAACCGATGAGCATGCAGATAAGCCACCAAAGGCCGGAAATGACGGCCCACGAAAAGCCAAAAGCAACGACAATGAGCGCAATCGATGCAAGCGCAAGCAAAAATGTTTCAAAATCAGGCACTTGTATTCTCCTTTCCTTTTCCTTCCTCATCGTAGACCACAAGCTCGTTCAGTGTGACCTTGAAATACTTTGCGAGCTTGAGCAGCTGTGAAAGGCTGGGCCCGTAAACCGAGCGCTCCCACTTTCCGATTGCGCCGTTGCTCAGGCCTGCCGCCGCCTCCAAATCGGTGCGGCTCAGACCATGCAGCTTGCAAAACTGGTCGATTTTTGAAACATTCACTAGCGATTCTCCTTTCTACTCTTGCAAATCGCTAGAAAATATGCTACTATGTAATTGCGAAGTACAAAGTGAATAAAATCCAGCGTCTGCATGATATAATATTGTCAGGGGACTTTGGTTTTGTTTGCCCTGTGCTTAGTATTATACTAGGCTTTTGCATAGTTTTCAATAGGAAATAGGCATATTCCTAGGACTTTGGCTAGCTGCACAAAAACAGGGGGATTTTCCTATGCGAAATGTTGAAAGAGCTAAGCAAATCGCTAAATCAAAGGGTATAAATTTCGCTTTTGTATGCCGTGAGATTGGCAAGAGCAGAAGTTATTTGTCCGAAATGCTGGCAAGCAGTAGAGATTTGCCGGAAAAAATGCTAGAACCTGTTGCACAGGCTTTAGGCGTCCCGGTCGAAGAGCTCACCGGCGAAAACGAGCAAAAAGAAAAGCCCACCCCCGGTGAAGGGAGTAGGCTGGACGTGGAAGCAAAGGCTTTTGCGGAGAAGTTCATGCAGCTGGATGAATCTACACGTGCACTATTTAATAAAATGCTGGATGCCGCAATTGCTGAGAAGCTGGAGAAAAATGGTTGATTTGAAGAGGGAAGAGGAAGCACTTGATTTTCTTCTTGAGATTTACGAAAAGTGCCCGACAGCGCCGGACACGCCGACTCCCGTCTTTGCGGAAAAGTTCAAAGCGGACGCTCCGGTTCTTGCAGACCTGCTGGTTTCGGATGGCCTTGTCGAGATGCAACGCAAAGTCCAACAGAAAGAAAACGGCGCCGTCGTAGTGCCGTGCATGATTCTGACCGCCAAGGGACGGACGTACTTCCTTAAACAACAAAGAGAGCGGAGAATCTCGCGGAAGCAGTTCTTTCAAAGTGCTTCGATTGCGGTCATCTCCGCTCTGCTGACCCTTCTTCTCTCTCAAAGGAGCGAAGAGTCTGAAACTTCCAGCTCATAGGAACAAGGGTCGAGGCTGGTAACGTATATCCCCTTGTATTTGCGCGGTGCTATTGTATCATCGCCGCCAAGGGTTATTGATAAGTATCCGCCAAGGCCGTCTTTGATGCGGAAATGCTCAGTGGGGCACAATTCCAGAAGGTCTGCAAGGGTAACACCTTTATAAGTGACTTCTGTTTTAAGGTACTCTAAAGGGATGCCGACGCACTTTTGCTCCAGCTCCTGTTTGGGATTAGACCGAAAAAGTGCAAAGTCATTGAGATTAAGGAACTCGTAAGCGAGAATCGCAAACATTGCGATAACAAACACGGCGATGATGAAAAGAAGCACATTATTCGACATTTTGCGTTGCCTCCTTTAAGAGTTTATCCACGTCGATACCAAGGGAAAGTGCAATCTTGATTTTCTCAAGTATAACACATTCCGTGGTTTCTTTCATCAATTTTGTGCTATTTTCTTGCACTTTCTTTTCCTCCTTTGGCAAAGCTCTTTGATAATTTTGTTTTATGGCAGCTGGTTGGCTGCTCATTTTTGTTTATGAGGTGGTTATCATGAAAAAGAAACTGATTGCACTTGCTCTGACACTATGCACATTGTTACTCTTTTCAATGGCGGCGGTTGCGGCAAAACCGTCCGTAGAGCTTACGGATGTATATTTTTCTGTAAACTCCGCAAATGGTGTGACACCGACCATCTGTTTCCGAAACAATTCCGGCAAAACCATCAAATATGTAACGTTCACTCTTGTCCCCATGAACGCGGTTGGAGATAAGGTGTCTTGCTCCATTCGCGGTTATTCTGCTACACAGGCACGTCTTGTAGGCCCGATTTACCCAACATCCTTAAACACTTCCGGCATCATTGGAACGTTTGATGATAGCACGAAGCGTGGCACTCCATTTTCACAGCAAACGCAACTTACAACGGACTATTATGTTTATGTTGGAGAGCGACATAATAACAAAATTTTGCTTGATAAGTACGGCAACCCATATTACTGGAATGCGTATTATAGCGATGGCTTAAAATATGGTGATCCTTTGACGTACCTTTCTGAATCTGAAATTCAGAACGCTGTTTATGACACGGCTGTTGAATGGGATTGCCTGTGGTACAATGGAACTATCGAAGAAATTGCCGTTACTCAAGCTGTTGTTGAGTACATGGATGGCAGCAAGGAGACCATTTCCCAGAAATCTTTGTACTCCGGAAACTTCCGCAAAGAGCCTGATTATATCCCTTATTTTGCTATGCTTAAAGCATACAGCCCTGTTTACAATTTTGAATATTACAAAGCAAACAACGCCGATCTGGCCGCTTTGTACGGGGACAACGAATGGAAATATCTCGAGCACTTTGTGACCAGCGGCATGAAAGAGGGCCGTCAGGGTAGTGCCGAATTTAACCTCGCCGCGTACAAAGCAAATAATGCCGATCTGGTTGCAGCTTTTGGCGATAACAATCAAAAATACTACGAGCATTATCTGAACTCGGGTAAAGCTGAGGGCCGTAAAGCTGCGTAAATCTGTTTACAACCGCATTATACAACTGCGCGTTGTTGCAGTCAATGGGTTTGCCCATCACTCTTTTTGATGGGTTGCATCGAGTTGTTGCATTTTTTGCAACAACTCCCCTGCTCCTGTCTCTGCGCCGCCGGGTGCTCTTGATGCTGTATGTAAGGCGTGCAAAGAGTTGATTTTGTGGGCGGCGTACATGGTGGCAAGGGCTTGCTGCTCCGGGGTCATATCGACGTAGCAGGCAAGCGCGGCGCGGATGTGCGTGCAAAAGTGGTTCATCTTCTCCATAGTCAGTCCTCCCAAGGCTGTGGTGTGCGGTCGGTTCCGGTCAAAACGGTGGCGGGCATGCCGTCGATGATGGTCATTTCGGTTTCTTTACCATTTCTTTGCTCAAAATCCATTTTGTTTTCCCCTTTCTTTTGTGCACATTTATGTCTTATGTTCCAAATTCTACCATGCGCCGTTGGAAAACAAAATACGGATATTTTTTGTCGAATGGCGCAGATTTTTTCTGCGCCATTTTCTGTTAAAAACACGTTGGTTTTACGGGGGCGAAAGTATGAGTTATTTTACGGCAACCCAGATTGGAAAAGCGCTTGCAAAGGCCAGGGTATCTGCCGGCCTGAGCCAAGTGGAGATCGCAAGGCTCATCGAGAAGGGTGAGAGGACGGTACAGAGCTGGGAAAAAGGCTGCACTAGCCCGGACAGTGACGAGGTCATGGATTGGTGCACAGCATGTGGGGTGTCCCCCATCACCGTGTTTATGGAGATGCTGCACCCAGATCTGTATGCGGTTTCCGACAGCGAAAGGCTGGAAGATTCTGTAGATTGGGAGCTGCATCTGCTGATGAGGGCTCTGCCGCCCATCACAAAGCGACTGTTGCTTTTCATTCTGAAGGGCCGACACGGCAGCAGTCCGCCTGCGGTGATCTCCGAGATGGCAGCAAACCTGCACTGCCCACTCAACAACCGGGTCAGCGTGTGCGGGACCATCATAGACCAATACAGCTTTGCCCAGAGCATGGGCCTAGACCCATGCCCGGACGCTCCGCATCCTCCCATTGACGACCTGAAGATCAACTACAGGGCCGGAAGGGCCGCTGCTGAAAATGGTGCCTTCGGATATATCGGGCAGAAAAAGGAGTAAGCCATGAAATGCGTGAGACCATGCTGCCGGAAAGAGATCCCGGATGGTGCTTCTTTTTGTCCGTGGTGCGGAAAGAAACAGCCGGAAGCCGCCCCGCAGCAAAGAAAAAAGCGCCGCCGTCCAAAGGGCAGCGGCAGCGTGTATAAGCTGAGTGGGACGCGGGCAAGACCGTATGTTGCACTCACAGCCCGCAGGGATGTTCTGGGCACGTTTGAAACGGCAGGCGAAGCAGTACAAGCGCTGGACGCTTACAACGCCCAGAACACCCCCGCTGCGCTTCTGAAATGCACCTTTGCAGATGCCTATACCCAATGGAAAGCTCAGCCAAAGTTTCAAAAGCTCAGCACGGACATGCAAAAGGGGTACGAGCTGGCTTATGCAAAGGCTGCGCCGCTATACGACCGACAATTGCGGGACTTAAAAGCGGCAGATTATCAACAGGTCATTGACGCAATGGTGGAAAAAGGGCTCTCCCGAAGCTCCTGTGAAAAACAGCGCACGCTTTTTAGCCAGATCTGCGAGTGGGCAATGGCGCAGGACATCATAAACAAAAATTATGCCATGCTACTGCAGCTCCCGGCGGCTACAGGAAAAGCGGAGCGCACTCTGACTGCAGCCGAGATAGAGCAGATCAGCATCTACCAGAATGACCCAAAATTCGGGCAGACGGCTCAGATCGCCATGGTGCTGCTGTACACCGGTATGCGCATTGATGAACTGCTCTCTATGCGCTGTGAGGATGTGCATCTGAAGGAGCACTATATGCAGGGCGGCGAAAAGACCGAGGCAGGCAAAAACCGCATTATCCCGATTCTTGAACCGATTTACAAGACGGTAGCTTTTTGGATGCTGAACAGCGGGTGCGAATGGCTGATACCATCCAAGACCGGCACAAAGCTGGATAAGCGCAACGTGGCTACAAAGTTCCGGGCGTTGATGCAGGAATGCCATATAGAGGGCGTGCATCCACACACGCTGCGCCACACGGCCAGTAGTAAGATGGTGGAGTGCGGCCTAGAAAAGACCGCGGTACAGGCCATTCTTGGGCACAAAAATTTCTCCACCACAGCCAACAAGTACGTCTCCCACAATGACCCGACATATTTGTTGCGGGAAATGCAGAAGATGAAGTACTGACTTGTTAGATTGTCTGTTAGATTATCACACGTTTTCAGGTGTTTTTGCACGGTTTTAACAAAAAGAAAAGCGTATAGGCGACTTGTTTTTATCGCCTATACGCTTATTTTTGGAGCTGGTGACAGGAGTTGAACCTGCAACCCACTGATTACAAATCAAATTTATTTTACGTTTTACGGTAAATAATTATTTATCTGTTGGCTTTCCGTTAGACTATATATCCCATGCCCAAACGTTGAAGCCTATGTGAAAATAGCACACTCTATGTCTTTTTACAAGTCGCTTATCTTTCGCATTACGAGCTCATACTCTTTTGGGTACACCAGCTTTATTGCCTTCATGTGCTCGTCAAGCACCTGCATCAGACCGCCAAAAGGAACAGAGCTGGCAGCCGCCACAAAGTCGCTTTGCGGCTCTGCTGCTGCAGAGTACGCCGTCAGGCAGCTTACAGGCGGCAATTCCTTAGTCTGCGTTTCGGGTACATGTGCTTCTTCCAGCTCGTCTCGCACAGTACAAAGGGCAGCAAGCTTGTTGACGCTCTGCCAGCTGGTTTCCTCGCACTTGAGCTTGCGGATATGCTCGTTGATCTCGTCAATGTCCACGCCTGCTGCCCCCTTCCTCATGCGTTCCGCAGGATGTCGGCTGCCCGCTTGTAGGCATCACGCTCTGCGCCGGTGGCGTTCTGCATCATGTCCTCGATGTCAGAGATCATGCGCTCACGGCCATCCGTGCGGGAGTAATGCCCACGAACATAGTGACGGCCTCGGTTGGCATAGCTGTTCCCCCGGTTGTAACCGTTTCCGGCATCGTGGCCGAAAGTCCCGCGCATGTCAGCTTCCCACTCGCCCGCACGACTGTACTCGCCGCTCTCGCAGTAGTCCGCAATGCGGTGGATGTCCAGAATGATATCCAAGATCTCGCCGATCATCTCAACATCACCCGGGGAACGGTTCTTTTTGTCGGTCAGCTCCATGAGCTCGTCGCACATTTCATCTTTCAGATGGTTCAGTTTATCCAGCATGTCTTTATCTCCTTTCTTATGCTACCCGCTCAACGATCAGGTTGCTGTTTGCAATGTTGACCGCCTGCGTGCCGGTGTTTTTAACCGCCACGGTCAAGCAGCAGCCGCGCGGCACCTCGATGAACGCAGCAACGAAAACGTTGAAGTAGTTTTCGACTGCAGCAGGTGTGACAATGGCGGTCGCGCTATTGAGTGCCTCACCGCCGACAGCCAGCGCCACGGAAACGGGCCCCACGGTGCCGCCGGTGGGAATGGCGATATTTCCGCCAAAGCTCACCTTGAAGCGGGCCCGGCACTGCCCGCTTGTTAGGCCGCGCAGCGTCACAAGGCCGCTGCCAGCACGGTGCACAATGCACGCAGGCGCTTTCGCCGCAGTCTCGGTGAGGGGAAGGTTCTGCCCCACTGCCACAGTCTGGGTTGCGACAGATGTAAATTCAGCCATTTTATCGGCTCCTTTCATAATAAAAACGCCGGGACTTTTGCCCCGGCGCTCTGGTTTGCAAAATCAGCTCAGGGGCTGAACAGACTACAAATTGCAGTCAGTTGCCGTGATTCGGTTATGCGCAGCTGCTGCAGCCGGTCCCACAGCCATAGTAAATGGCGTTGGGGTTAGGCACCTGATAGGCAGGCACGGGAGCTTTCTGCTGCAGAGTCCCGATGATCTGGTTGGTCTGCGCGTTCATCGCGGTGGTCAGGAACGCGCTCTGGCGATCCTGAGAAGCAGCCCGGCGCAGCTCGTTGTTCTCGCTCTGCAGGGTGGCGATCTTATCATTGGTCAGGAAGTCGAGCACCGCGCGGGTGTTGCTGTTCTGATTCTCGATGATGTCCCGGGTGTTGTTGTTCATGGTGTTCTGCGTTGCGCAGAAGCCCTGCTGCATCTGGTTCCGGGTGTCGCACTCCTGCGTGGCCAGATTGTAGTTGACACCCTGGATCGCGGTCTGGGTCTTGCAGCAGCAGTCTGCCAGCTGTGTAGCCAGAGCATTCTGACCCTGCATCAGCGCAACGTTGGTGCCGTTAAAGCCCTGCTGCATGGCGTTGGTGACGCCGTTCAGGCCCTGCTGCACGCCGTTGAAGCCCTGAAGCATCCCGGTGTTCATGGCATAGAAGCCATCGCACAGGCCGCTTTCCAGCCCGTTCAGCTTGTTCATGACGCTCTGGTTGTCGAAGCCGCGCTGCAGATCTGCCTGTGTGACAGCGCTGGTCATATAAGGCGAAGCGCCGCCCATACCCATACCACCGCCCCAGCCAAAGCCGCCCATGCCGCCCCAGCCGTTGAAGCCGTTGCTGTAGCCATTGGCGGGCTGTACCGGCATGGTCAGAACTGTGCTATCAGAAGAAAGAGACATAGTTTTACTCCTTTACGTTAGATTTTAAAATTTATTCTAAATGCGGCCGCATTTTAGAATCCAAACATATTTTTCATGCCGTTGAGCATCGGCGCGATCTGCTGTGCCCGCTGCTGAATGGCGTTGAGCTGCTGTTGTGAGAGCTGCCCGGAGGTGAGCATCTGGTTTATCATCTCCTGCGGGTTCTTTCCCTGCATCTGGCCCATAAACTGCTGGAACTGCCCGCCAATGGGGTTCTGGGTCTGTCGGCCCATCGAGTTGTACAAGCTGCTGCTCATCGTTTAGCTCTCCTTTTCCGGCTCTGGTGCTTCCTGCTTCTCCAACGCCGCCAGCTTTGCCGCCAGCGCGTCGAACTCCTTGCGGGTGACATACTCCCCGCCTGCGGCTTGCGTGGCAGCGATCGACGCTTTGGGGCCGCTGGTGCGTTCTTTGTAGTCGTAGATGCGGAGAGGGAACGGCCTGCCGTCCTGTCCCACTTCTTTGATGTAAAAGGTATCGGAATCGGCATCCAGTAAAAGCACCCGGCTCCCGTTGGCGACCAGATAGCCCCGAGCTGCCGCTTCACCCTGTACCCAGATAAAACCGCTGTCAGCCGGTGCGGCCTGCCCCTGCATTGTAGGCATCATGACGGGCTGGGGCTGGTACTGTGCTGCCCTGAGCTGTTCAAGCTGCCCCTGCGGCTGTTGCGGGTAATACACTTGTGGGTATCCGTTATAGATCGGCATTGCTTACTCCTCCTTATACCAGTAGTAAATCGGGCATTCTGCGCCGCTGTCCCAGCTGTCCAGCCAGTCGCCGTTGACCACAGCCAGAACGTGGCCGGAGCAGCCCAGTACATACACGCCGTTCGGGTACTCCCGGGCAAAATCTGCCACCGTGTAACAGGTGGTGCAGTCCGCCTCTACCATCCTGCGCCGGAAGCCTTGCTTTTGGAGGTATGCGCCCCATGTGCGGTTGGCGCTGGGCATATCGCCGAGAGCAAAGCCGGTCAGCGCCAATCCAATGTAGGCTTGCTCCCAGCTCTGCCCTGTGGCAGCCGCTACAGCACGCACAGCACAGTCTCCGACGCTGCCCCCGTGGGGGTTGGGGCTGAACTTGATCCACATTGGCGCTTGCCTCCTTTGCGCCCAGTGTAGCAGAGTCGCCCGGCGGGAGAGACAACGAGCGACCAACGAAGGACAAAAATGCTCTATTTTGACAAAAGAAAAAAAGTGCTCATTGAGCACAAAATTTTACAAATAGGCTTGACTTTTGCGCTCAATGAGCGTATAATAAAGACAGTGAAAGACACCAACACACAACAACATGGAGGTACAAAATTATGAGAAACGCTATTGAAATCGCCGCTGACATCCGCAAGTCCGATGTCTGGGATTACGAGCTGTGCACCGAGCTGTGCAAGGAAGCTGACATGGAAGAAGAGTGGGAAGCTGCATCCGCTGGCGATTACGACTGGAACGACCCGAATCGCGGCCCCTCGTTTGAAGAAGTCGTTGAAGCCGCCGCCGAAAAACTGGGCGTTGAGATCTACTAAATAAAAAAGCCCCGTCAAGTGCAGCGAACACCTGACGGGGCTTTTGTGAAAGACGTACCATGGAGGTACACGAACATATTATCATGCGAAAGAAAGGAAGTCAACCATGTATAGCAAAGCAGAACTTTTTGACATGGCTGCCAAGCAGCCGAAAGAAGTTTTTCTCGGTAACGTCACCCTCAGCATCCCGGACGATTCCGATGGCTGCGCCGATCTGGACGCCGAGAAAGACCGTCTGGGCCGTATCTGGGCAGCAGCACGCATGAGCGTGCGGGAGATGGTGGTGGCATCCGGCATCAGCCAGACCGCCTTTGCAAAGGGTGCGGGCATCCCGCGCCGCACGGTGCAGGGGTGGTGTTTGGGCGAGCGCGACTGCCCGGAATACGTCCGCTTCCTGCTGGCCGAGCACTACGGCCTGATCTGAGGAGAATGTTATGGCAGATTTGACTGGAAAGCATTTTGGAAAGTGGACGGTACTTGCGCCGTCTGAAAAGCCGCACTACTACACATGCCAGTGTGAGTGCGGAGTGGTAAAAGACGTGTATGACAGCTCCCTGCGTCTTGGCAAAAGCCGCAGCTGTCTGTCTTGTGCGAATCGAGGGCAAAAGCCAGGCCTGACAAGCGCAAGACTGAAAAAGGCAAAGGAAAAAGAGGGACACGTCATTAACGGATGGAAAGTATTGGAAGTTTTGCCCGAAAAGAGGTCAGGTTGCTTTCTGTGCCGTGCTATTTGCCCGAAATGTGGGAAGGAAGCCACCGTAAAGATCACAAGGCTTTCTCGAATCCAGCATTGCGCAGATTGCAACAGGGACATTGGAGAGAAAACCGGGGCAATTCACAGCACAGCTTACGCGGGTGGCTCTTCCCTTATGTCGATTCGCACAAGGGCGGTCGGAGGCCATATCAATAAAAATTCCACTTCTGGCGCGAATGGTGTGTGCAAAGACTGCCACGGTCGATGGCGTGCATATATCAATTTCCAACGCAAGCAATATCATCTCGGCAGCTATGACACAATCGAAGAAGCCGTTGCGGCCCGCAAAGAGGCCGAAGAACTGATCTACGCCCCGTACCTTAAAGAACATGAAGGATGGGAAGAAGAACTTTCCAGCAGGCTTGAGGAATTGAAGAAAAAGTAAAAAAATCCCCCGATGCTCCAAACGGAACACCGGGGGTTGAAAAAAAGAGACCAGCGGGTAAACGTTCTTCCACTGGTCTCTTGCATACATTCATGATGGATGTGTATGCGCTATCCACCATCTCGTATGATTAGTATATCACACATTCAGCATTTTTTCAATGCCTTTCAGCCGGTAGCCTATCGCCGTCCGGCTGTAATGTGTCTGCGCTGCAATGTCCGGTAGCGGGAGCCGCTCAACGTACCGCAGTAAGGCTATCTTACGGTCTACCCTCCCAAGCGGTGCGCTTTTAATGGCGGCGGTCATCTGCTGTCGGTCAAGCCCTTGCAGCGCAGCTGGCAGCACTACACGAGCCGCCGCCACAGGCAGCACCGAGCCAGAAGGGCTGCGGCAACTGTCCGGCGTTGCGCACCGTTTTGCCAAGCACGGCAAACTGGTGACAAAACGTCACCAGTTTGTTGGCATTGCCGAGATAGTATGTTTTCGTGAGGCCACGAAGACGTGCGCAGACCATTTTCGTGAGGTCACGAAATTGTTCTTGTGCGGCGAACATTCCGGTGACGTCACCGGGATGGCGGTATGTAGTGCTTGCCATGGTTTTACTCCTTGCTATCCAAAACGGTTACTGCGTACACGCGGAGATTCCCCAGATTTTCGATAACGGCATTATAAGTTGCCTCCGTTGCGATGTGTGCGATGTGCTCCAGCTCATTGTTCTCTTTTGATGCAGCGATAATTTCATCCGCAGATACGCGTTTCATGTCTTCAATCAAATCGAGCAAATCTTCGACATTTACTGCGTTCATGTGTTATGTCTCCTTACAGTGTGATTTCCTCAGCGTCAGCCGCCTCCTCCGCGTCCAGAGCGTCATAGTACGCCTGCGCAAGGGCTTCCACCTCTGCGATGTCATCTGCGGTCAGCAGTCCGTTGTCGTAGTGCATATATGCTTTATCCAGCCAGAACGCAACATCGCGTCCTGCTGCGATTTCCCGCTTGATGGAGCGCAGGGTCAGGTCATGGCGGGCTTTGCTTTTGATTGCCATAGTCAGTCCTCCTTTAGGTCATGGACGCTACTGCATCCTCAAGGTCAGTGATGCGCTTGATGGGGTCTGCTCTGCCGGTCACCGTCACGCTGTCAGCGTCGGTCAGCAGGGTGTTCACGCCGGGGAGGGCGGGGATGGGCTGTGCGCCGGTTGCGGTGAAAGGCGTTGGAGTTGCCAGCTTGTAGACGATTTGGACAGGGGTTCCGGCGGCGTACTGGGCGGCGAGGTAAGATTTCCAAGCATCTACTGTCTCCCACGTTTCAGTAACGCAAAAATGCACTCTTTCCCCGCTGCTTTCAAACGCAAAATATCCTTCATTTCCATTACTCGCGTAAGCATACATTTTCCACTGGAGCATGCTGCACAAACAATTCGTTAAGCTGTTTGCAACAGGTTTGATGTTACAAGAATAATTATTTGTTGCGTTGTCTTGTCGTATCCACCTCTCCGTCCCATCTAGCGTCACCAGTTTCCACGTCTCCTGCCCCTCTCCCGTCACTGCGTCCACCGTGCCGCCGTAGATGGTGCGGGGTAGGGTCAGGGTAGTAATACGATGCCCCATAGGCGCTTCATACGATGTGGCGGTAGTCCCGACTTCAATTTGAGGATATACCGTCTCACTTACTTTTTCGCCTAGTTTAAATGGATAGATAAAAGTCTGGTTGTTATTAGAATCGTAAAAAATTTTACCACTTGTTACTAGTTTCCCAAACCTTGAGAGATTATTTCTGGCTATTGTCATTCCGAATGCGGATTTGGGTATACCAGCAAAATGTATTGCTCCGTCATTAAGCAACGTGTATGTAATGCCGCTTTCGGTATACGAATCACCAACCTTTTTTATTCTTTCATAGGGATAAGGTATGATATTTTTCCCTGTATGCGTAATTGACACGCTGTCCCTTCCCTTGATGGGACGGATGTTTTCGGGGCTGGGTGTTCCGCTGCCCTCCTGCGTCGGCTCCCAGCTCACCTTACAGCCCAGCGGATAACCCGCTACCGGGTAGCACGTCACGGGGTTTCCGGTCTCCTCCATCGGTGGGCAGAGCATATCCACGATGTGCTTGCTGCTCCATGCGTCGGTGCCGACTGTGGTATCATCTATGACTGCTTTGGTCGCCAGCGCATCGCCGGTCACTTTAGCGTCTGCTGCCTTGCCGCTCTGACTCAGGGTGGCATCCACGGTGGCGTCTTTGCCGGGTGCGCCAGCAGGGCCCACCTCACCGGTCTCGCCCTTCTCG
>OGWU01000168.1_pt1 | contig 41617 bp, 36 predicted proteins | sample 1576071 | NCBI WGS metagenome assembly OGWU01 (sample SAMEA3541582, study PRJEB24748) | human gut metagenome | biome: human gut; feature: human-associated habitat; material: faeces | place: China | collected 2012
ATAGCAATTTTTGCTTTTTGCTGGCGCAAAAGGCATCCGGATGGCGGTCTACTCCAACAAGGCCGACGAGTTCGCCGGTGACGTAGTAGCGCGGTATTTTGACCGCAGCCTCTTTGAGGTCATCCGCGGCGCACGGCCCGGCGTGCCCACCAAACCCGCCCCGGAAGGCACCTGCGCCCTGATGGAACATCTGGGCGTGGACCCGGCTGCCGGCAACGTTTTGTACGTGGGGGACAGCAACGTGGATGTGGCCACCGCCCACAACGCAGGGCTGCCCTGCTGCGGCGTGCTGTGGGGGTTCCGCACCCGGGAAGAACTGCAGGAAGCCGGCGCCGAGTACCTGGCCGCCGACACCGCCGACCTGGAAAAGGTGATTTTGGGGTAATTCGGGCGTGCCCGAACCCCCGTTACGATACATTTGTGGTTTACCCGTAGGGCGGGCGCCTTGGCCCCGCCGTGGGAATTCCCCGATGTTGCCCATTGACGGATTGTTTGTAGGGGCGGCCTATAGGCCGCCCGGGCGGTTTTCCCGTTAGATTCGCGCTGCCCCTAAGTGCCGCTTTTTGACCGCGCAAAAAGCGGCAGAAAAACGCGCCGCTACTTCCGAGGCGCGGGGCACGGCTCAAGGGGCCTGCGGGCCCCTTAAGAATCCCCGGGGCTTTTTGGATGTCGCCCGAGATGGTTCCCACTTCTGGCAGCGATGAATGCTCTAGCAACCATACCGCCCGTGCCCACCGTGTGAGCTCATCCGGTCTCCACGTTCTGAAATCCCGTCCGCCTTCGCGGACGGGCCCTGGCGGGGAATGGGTTCTCACCCATTGTATGGATGCGTATCCCATTTTCCTTTTCTTGTAGGGCGGGGTCTTGACCCCGCCGTGGGAATTGCCTTTTCATGGTTTGGCCGTAGGGGCGGCATATATGCCGCCCGGGCAATCTGCCGTTTGGAGCAACATTTTTGATCTGTTTTTCAACATTCCATAGAAACTTTGTTTAAAATTATTTAGAGTTTCTTCGGTTCCTTCTTTGCAAAGGTATTTTTCCGTAGATGCCCTGCTTCGGCAAGGCAGACACTTTTCGGGACGTTCTCTTCCCGGATTGGTCGTTTAGAGTTTCTTCGGTTCCTTCTTTGCAAAGAAGGAACAAGAACCAACAAAATCCGTAAAGGAGATGTGCTAGTATGATCGCGCAGCACTATAAAGATATGCTGGGTGCCAAGTCGGTAATTCGGGAACGCGCCCGAGATTGCCGACGCCTGCGACGACCGCCTCATGCGCGTTCTTGCAGCCGAGGAAATCCTCCATATCGTCGATGAGCCCGTCGAGCGCGAAGCCGATGCGCGGATTGCCGTCGACCTTCGAGACCGAGGCGAGATCCTTGCGCACCTGCACCGGATGAAGCCCGAGCTCCCCCGCGAGAAAAGCCGCGGAAACATAAGCGCCGCCGCCGGCCTTGATTTTTTTCAGTAATTCGAGATAAACAGGCATACGCTGAAGAGACTGCCTTGAAATGCTGAGAGGTTTAGCTTCCCGCGACGTCATACCCCTTCACTCCCCGTCCTATTATGACCGCCGTTCTATCGATAATTATATATCGATATCAGAAATCTTCAAGAGCGAAGAAGAAAAATCGCGCCGCGGCGGAAACGAAAAAAGCGCATGGCAAAGCCCAGTTCCCGGGCAATGCCCTCCGCCGCCGTCACCACATTGTCGGTAAAGCCGCTGGGACTGTCCTGCCCCAGCAGTTTCTTGAGTGTATCCACCAGGAAAGCCTTGCGGGCTTCCTGCATCGTTTCTTCTGTCATATTTCCCATCCTTTCTTTCTATAAAAGTGCCTGATTTCATCTTACTCAAAAAGTTTGCCGTTGGCAAGGGGCGCGCAGAAAGGCTTTCGCCTCCGGCGCCCAAAAGATGGTTCCTCTATGCTTTTTTGCGCCCTTGTGTTATACTTCCATAAACGGGACAAACTCTATCTCCGAAGGAGGAACGTTCCGCCTTTCCCCCTGCGGAAAGACTGACTATAAAAATCAAGGAAGAGAGGGAAACCTTTCGTGAACGGACATGCAACCTTTTTGCCCCGGCGCACGCTGTACGGGGTCCTTGCCGTCGTGCTGGTATTGATTGCGCTGGGGTCTTTTGTGGATTATCCCCTTTCCCTGGCGCTGTACGATGCCACCAACCCCTTTGCCATGTTTTTTGCCGCCTACGGCGCGATTCCCGCCCCACTGGGCTGTGTAGCGGCGGGCACGCTGTTTATCTGCGGACGCAGCCGGGAAAAGAAGATCGCGGGCACGCTGCAAGGTGTCGGCGGTATCCTGGTGCTTTTGGTAGGGGTGGGCCTGGCCTGCTTTTTGCCCGCGGTGTATCTGCCGGTGTCGTCCGCCCTGCTGGCCGGGATCGGCCTGGTGTTGTCTGCCGGTACGGTTTTCCTCGTTTGCCGCCTGGCAAAGGGGGCCGACCGCGCCGCGATCACCCGCGTAGCCCTCGCCATCCTTTTTGCCATCCTCTGCGAACTGCTGGTGGTCAACCTCATCAAAGTTTGCTGGGGGCGCCCCCGTATGCGGCTGGTCGCCAACCACCCGGAAGCCTATTTCTTCCCCTGGTGGCGGTGGGGCACCGCGCTGAAAGAGCCCCTTATGGCCGCCGGAGTGGCAGCGGATGAATTCAAATCTTTCCCTTCCGGCCATACCGCCAACGCCACCACCATGCTTTTGCTGGGGCTGATTCCATATCTGAAACCACAGCTGCAAAAATACCAAAAGGCTCTGGTGGCCTTTGGGTTTGCCTGGGCCGCCGTCGTGGCGCTTTCCCGCATTCTGCTCGGCGCCCACTACCTGACCGACACGGCCGTGGGCTTTTTGATCGGGTTCCTCAGCGTGTATCTGATCTGCAATTTCCTGTTTCGGCCGCGGGGCAAGAAACTGTAAAACAGCCCAGCCGCCCCTGCGACGTTTTCCGGCAAGAAGCCATCCCCAGACAAGAGAAACCGGCATAGCCTTCGCTATGCCGGTTTTTGTTTGTTTTCCTGTACTTTTCGAAGGCAGTACGACCGCCCATCCCGGCGCGGTGACCGCCTTCTCATTGTGGTTGGGCCCGGGCATGCTGTGGGATTTTACAGCGTCATTCCCCTTCATCCGGGGCCTGGCCGTCATGCGCCAGCCATTGGCACTCTGTACATTCCATGTTGGTAAAAACCGCGCGGAAAGAGGATTCCTCCGGGCTGCAGGCATAGATGCCGAACCGAATCTCCCCTTTGGCCTCGTGGAGGTGGCAGACCCGCATCTGGTGGAAGACCGCACCATCCTCGGAACATTCGATGCAGAAATCGTCCTGCCGGCGGCTGAGGCGATACCACATGGATTTTACCCGGGCGGGGATCTCGGTGGTAGCCCAGTCCGACCAGCCGCGGTTGGTGACCACACTGCCCAGGTGCTGGAACTGCTCGTTCTCGTACTCGATGGAGCCTTTGAGCCAGTTTTCGCTGTCCAGATACAGCACCACGCCGCACTGGTCAAAACGGTGGTGGCTCTCGGCAAATTCCGTCTTTACCACAAAGGAAAAAAAGGGGTCGGACGTGGCCATCTGCAGCACCGGGGCATTATCGTTGCGGAAATGGTAATAGGTCCGCTGCCACAGATCGGTATGGGGCTGGGTGACGATCTCGATTTTATCCTGCGTGATCACACAGCTTTTCGGCTGCCTTGTCCACTGCAACTGGTTCATATCCAATTTCACGGCTGCTTCCTCCCGTATTTTTTCTTATCTTCTTCGGTAATTTTCCGCAACACACGGCAGGGGTTGCCTACGGCCACCACACCGTCCGGAATATCCCGGTTGACAACGCTGCCCGCACCGATCACCGTATTGCTGCCGATGGTGACCCCGGGCAATACCGTCACCGAGGCACCGAACCATACATTGTCGCCCACCGTGATGGGGTAGGCATACTCCAGCCCCTGGTTCCGCTGTTCGGTATCCAGCGGATGCCCCGCTGTGGAGAAGGTGCAGTTGGGGGCAATGAATACATTGTCGCCGAAGGTGACTTTGGCGCCGTCCAGAATGACGCAGTTGTGGTTGGTGTAGAAATTTTCGCCGATTTCAATATTCCAGCCGTAATCACACCAGAAAGGGGCTGTAATGCAAAAACGTTCCCCCGTTTTCCCCAAAAGGCGGCGGATGATCTCCTCCTGCTGTGCCACAAGCGAGGGCTGCAGCTGGTTATAGGCAAAGCACAGATCTTTGCAGCGGGTTCTTTCCGCCAGCAGTTCCGCATCATAATTGGCATCGTAAAGCAGCCCCTGCTGCATTTTTTCCCGTTCTGTCATGGGATTTTCTCCTTTCTGTCCATCGCGGTCCAGTACATGCCCCATCGGTAATAGTCCTCCACGTCGGGAACAAAGCACAAGTCCGGCATATATTCCTGCGGAATACAGCGCAGGCAGGCGGCGCGAATGGATTCCAAGTCGCCGGCCTGCAAAAGGTCCCCGGTCAGCAGCAGCCGGTGGGGATTCAAAATAGAAATCAGGGCAATGGTGGCCTGGATGATCAGCGGTTCCGCCGCAGGGCGCTGCAGGTGTTTGATCTGTTCTTCCAGGCTCATGCCGTAATCCAGGAAACCGACCATACCGGCAAACAGATTTTTGCCGGTGAGCAAAACACCTTTGTGCACCGTGGCCGTTCCGGGCAGCACGCCGGACGGGTAGTTGACCAGGGTGACGATCTGGTCGGCGCATTGCTCCTGCCGGTAATAGCCATACACTTTAAAGTGCATATCATTGGCCAGAAAAACCGGCAGACTAAACTTGGTTTCCAGCAGGGTTTTCAGCGCAACATTCTCCAGTTCCGGGATATCGCTGTGGCGGATCACGCCCTTCTCTGCAATGCTGGGTGTGCCTACCATGATCTGGCTCACATTGGAAAATCGCTTCAGCGCCTCGGCGATTTCCCCTTCCACGGCGGCCGCATCCAACGGTTCAAAGGCGCGGTTCTGTTGATAAAGCAGCTTACCCAGCGGGGACAATACCAGCGTGGTAATGGATTTTATGCCCTGGAGCAAGGCAAACGAGATACAGAGGATGCTCTCATACTCTTCGTTCAGCTTGTAAAGAACCGAACTGCGCCCCACTTCATGGAGCTTTTGCTTTTCACCGATCACCTCGCCGGTGGCTTCCATCTCATTCAAATAGGTATTGCAGCTTGCCACGCTCAGCCCGGTTTGCAGAGCAATCTGCTGTTTGGTATAGGCTTTTCCGCTGCGCAGCAGTTTCCGTATAAGGGCTTTGTTGGCTTTTTTAATGGCGGCAGAGTCTTTCACAGCGCGCCTCCTTTCTTACACCTATTATTATAACCATTATAATAATAGGTGTAAAGAATTTTCTTCCGCTTTTTCCGGGGGCCTTCGCCCCTTGGCATACAACAAAGACCCCGGCTGCCATGAAACGCTCTTCTCCCGGGGCAAAAAAGTTTCATCCACAAAGCGGAAAGACTTGTACGGCGCCCTGATCCATCCCTATTAAACAAAACGGCAGCCGCCCTCCGCCTGAGGGCAGCTGCCGTTTTTATGTTTCGGTGATTTTCCACCGGGCCAATCCCCGGTCGGGTCCCATCTGTACAAATTTATTGCGGGCACTTCCTGTTTTGGGCCGCCCCAACCAACCGGTCCGGGATAGCAGCCTAGAGAGCTCCCTGGCATTTTCCGGCGCAGCGGCGTTTTTTATTCTTTGCCGCCCCGTGCCAGTTCAATGCGGCTTTGCAGGGTATCCATCTGCTCTTTCACATTACCAATCAAAGGCGCGCCAATGATATTTCCTTCGCTGTCCACAACATACGTGGTGGGGTATCCGCCGATTTCCCCGATGAACTCTTTGTAAAAATCGTTTTCGGGATTGGGAACGATATTCTGGTACGTCACACCTTTTTCCGCCAGGATTTTCCTGGCAAGTTCCAGCTGTTCCTCTCCTTCGCCGGAATCCGCCCCGACACCGATCAGATTGATGTTGTCCTGTTGAAATTCCTGATACATTTCTTCCAGCTCCGGCATTTCGGCGATACATGTTCCGCAGCCATTGTTCCAGAAATTCACGATGGTGACGTCATACTCGGCAAAAATATCGCTGGTAATGGAATTGCCTTCGGTATCCGTCTCGGAAAATTCGGGAAACGGGGTTTCGGATACAAGTTCCCGGGAGCCTGCGCCGCATCCCGCCAGGAGGGCAGCGCACGCCGCAAGACTCAGAAACAAGCGAACCACTTTTTTCATAGGTTTTTTCCTTTCTCTCTGTCTGTTGATTTCAACGAAAATGTCCTGCAGATTGCCTGATGGGGGCAGGTACGGATACAATCTCCGCACCGGATACATTCTGTATGGTTCGGCGTGCGGAATACATCCACATCCATTTTGCACACCTTACTGCAGGCGCCGCAGGAAGTACATTTGTCCGCATCGATCCGAAACCGGTAAAGAGATACCTTATTGAACAGGGCGTAAAAGGCGCCCAGTGGGCAGATCCACTTGCAGAACGGGCGATAAAAGAAAACCGCCAGCACCACGATTCCCAGCAGGATGCAGCTTTTCCAGGTGAACAGTTCCCCCAGGCTGGCACGGATGGCCGGGTCGGCAACAGACAGCGGAATTCCGCCCTCCAGAATGCCCGCCGGGCAGATGTATTTGCAGAAAAACGGGTCGCCCAGCCCCACCTCGTTTACAACGGTCATGGGAAGAACGATGACAAAGACTGCCAGGATGATATATTTCAAATAGGTGAGAAACCGCAGCTTTCTGGTGCTCAACTTCGGAGAAGGAATCTTGTGCAGCAGTTCCTGAAACCAACCGAAGGGACACAGAAATCCGCATACGACGCGGCCCAGCAGTACCCCGATCAGGATCAAAAATCCCACGATGTAGTAGGCGAAATGAAATTTTGAAGAACCGATCACGGCCTGCAGGGAACCAATGGGGCAGGAGGCTGCCGCGGCGGGGCAGGAATGAACCTGCGACCTCCGGGTTATGAGCTTGGAGGCAAGACCTCTTCTTTTTTATTTCGATAATTCGTATTTTATTTTCTCTATACGCTCGTGAAATTTTCTTTATTCTATGTACCTTAATTTAAGGTAATTATATAGGATTCTATTGCCTTTGTCAACATTTTTAGGTACACTATAAGCAGGAAAGGCTCATTGGGGAAATCTTATTCCCCTTCCCCGTCCGAACAAAAGAATTTTCCGTAGATTTTCGCCTAAAAAAGTTGTTGCTAAATTCGGGAGGGACAGGATATAAAATGGATTCCGCAACCATATCTGCCACCAAAAAACGCATTCGACAACCGCCTCACATTTTAGATCTTTGCGATGGTCTGTCTGTACATTACACTTTCTCCCCCATCTCCGTCGCCAATCGCAAGCGAGGGAACACAGCGAATCAAATCAAGTTGTACCTCTACAGTTCTTCACTGAAAAGAAAAGTAGGGGCCGATGTTCGTCTGCGCTATACAACGCCGCTCAAAAAAGTACGAAAGACAAGCAAGAAGCGGCACACCCCTCCCGCGGAAAAGGTTCTGGAAGGTGTGCAAAAACTACTGGCCAAAAATGAAGAACTGCGAGAGTGTGATTTGACAAAAACGCCGAAAGAGGCATCCGTACTCTCTGCAAAGTTGGTTGTTTTTTGGTTGCAAAAGAAATCTTCTTTTCAAACAAAATATTCAAAAAGCAGTGATGAAGCATCTTCCCTCGAAAAAATGATGGCACAGGTTATTCTATGCTTGGGAAATTTGGATCTCTCGAGATTATTGCATGAACATGAATTGCCTCTTCTCTGCACTCACGTTTTCACCACCTTGCGAAAAGTCGTCGAGCGCAGAGCTTATATGCTAATTCAAGAAAGCTTGTCCAAGTCTGTTGTATCCGTTGCCGACTTTGATGTCCTCGAGGAAGACCAGAACGTGACCCAACGACTGTATGATTATGGCGCTCTTCTTCAAAAAGTTTTTCGTGAGTATCTGCTCCTCCAAAGCATTTCCGATGAGCAACAGAATCAAATTCTGGCTTTATTTAAAAAGCAATTCACTGTGCGTTCCGGCGTAGGTGTCAAGATGGGAAAAGGATTGCGCCCAAAAAGTTTGAGTGTGGACGATTACCGCCTTTTGTGGAAAGCCCTTACGAAAGAACCTGGCAATTCACTGGCATTGGCACAGTTACTGATGTTGTTTTTAGGTTTAACAGCCGAGGAAGTCTGTGCTCTGGACAGCGAAGATTTAATTCCAATTCCCAATTATCGTGCTTACCAGCTGCGTATTACCAAGCGCTGCGTCCCCATAAAGAAAAACGATAATGACAAGAACTATATCATATCCGGCGAGCTTCCCAATTCAGAAAGTTATCGGAATGTGCCTGTTCCATTTTTGTTGGTGAAACTGATTTTACAATCTGCGCAAGCGCCGCAGAAGCCTCTGTTTTGCAACGATAAAACCGGGCAACGTATTAAGGTAAATGAATTGCAAGCGGAATTCCGAAAACTGTTCCGTGATTTTAAAAAGAGTTTTCTTGAGTATCACCGTGATGATGGGCAAGCTGTTAGTATACAGGTTTCTTTTCGCCCAGAAAATTACCGGCAAAGTTGTCGCCATTTTTGGCAATTTCTGTGTGGGCTGCAGCAGAACGAGATCCGTTACTTGGGCGGGTTGGCTCAAATCGATACCGCCGGACAACATTACATTGACTTCAATAACGCGCATAAACAATATCATATGTGTGTGCAGATGAGCTACGGGCTTATGGCAGTGGCAGCTCCAGGCGCCCTTCCTCCCAAAATGCCAAAAGGTTCGCTTGAGAGAAAGTGCCATATTGAAGGCGTGTTTAATCATGTTCTGCACACCAGACTCCACATCCGCCGCCCTTGTACGGTTACCATTACCTCTGCACATGGGGTCACCATAAAAACGGAAGAAGGATGTTTGTGATGGGAATCCGAGACTCTCTGACACTGACTTGGCAGGACTTGGACCAAAGTCCCCTAAGTCTATTCACCTATTGTGAAGAGGCAATGGCGACAAAGCCAAACACAAACTCATCTACCGCTCGTTTGTGGAACGCAAACACCCAGGCAACATATCACCGTATGATGGAAAAAATGCAAGCACTCTATTTTGATTCTTTAGGACTCCCCTTCAGGGACCTGGAATTCGAGCATTTTTCTGCAGCTGTTGATGCATACGTTCAACAATCTAAGGCCAAATCAAAAAGCGGTGAAGTTTCCGATGCCACAAAGGATAAACTTTGCAGCATTTTAAAAAGTCTTTCCTCTTTTGTACATGAGAAATTGCCCGCATACTCTGATCCATGCTGGGGTTCTATCTGGAATTATCATAAAACAGCCCTGCCTAAAAGATCCGCCGGGAAGAAAGAGGAGCTGAGACAACTTCGGGAACAAGAAATTGCAGAAATCGTAAAACTTCCTCGCTCTTTACAAATCCGCGAAGAAATCAAATTTGCCAAAGTCCTTCGCAAGGGGCTCAATGGTCCTGACGGTGTATTTATCGGTGGATTACTGATGCTCTATCTGGGACTACGTCCCAGTGAATGTTGTGGTTTGACGTATCGCGCAATCCAACCGCTGACGAAAGACGGAAACGTAAAGGCTCTTTATATTTATCGCGCCTTGGATACGTCGAATAAAAGCAAAAATCAACTCAAAACCAAAAACGCCTATCGTGTGTTACCCATACCGGCCGAATTGGATTCTTTATTGCAAGAGCGTATGCAATACATTCAGAAATCCCATCCCAACGGCTGCTTGGAGGATTTTCCCATTGTAAATTCTCCCGAGGACTGTACAAAATTCTGCACTCGCAAGCATTTCGGCGACACAATCAGGAATTTGCTTCGCAGCATCCGTACCAATGAAGAAAGTCTGGTTTACGCCTCTCATCTTCTCGAGGCAAACAAATCCGTAAAAGAAGAAAGCCCCACCGCTTATTTGCTGCGAAGACACTATGCCACCATTCTTTCCAGCGTCTGTTTGATGACTGAAGAAGAACTGCAATATTTGATGGGGCATGATATCCGCAACGCCGATATTCGGCACTTCGATTTGCTGGATACGGATTGGTTGCTTCATATGTATGACAAGCTGAATCGCCGTCACATTTTCACGGAGACCCAATCCGATTTGGCAAGCTCAAAAGATTCTTTCCCAGAAAATATATCAGAAGCCTCTTTTCGATTTATTGATACAGATTTCCGAGGCAGCAATCCCGAATTCATAATCGACATCTGGAACACCTGCCCTGCCGATGCACTGACACTCAGTGTCAAAGCAGAATCCCGCACCGAAAAAGGCGCCGTATTATATGAAGCCGATTACCGTCCGATTGCAGAAAATCTTCCTCCTATGATTCGCTTTGACAGCGCCTATCACAGAGCCCTGGAGAAGTCCGCCAATAAGAGCGCTGGACGCACAAAAAATAAGGCGCAACCGTAATCTCTTCTTCCAACTAATTGCTTTTCCCAAAAACAATTTAGGTGCTCATTTTTATTTGGAGGCCCCTATGAACATTTCTTCTCTAAATATATCACAACAACATATCCAACCTTTTTCTCTGGCGCTGGAGGAATCACACCATATAAAGCATGACTACGATTCTGCCCGGTGGTTATACGTTCCCCCTATATACTGTGACTATCGCTACGTTTTAGGTACTGTAGGCGAAAATCCTTTGATTTGTGTAGGTATCAACCCTTCCACGGCAACCCCCAATATGCTGGACCCCACCATGAAATCCGTAGAGAGAATTGCTGTTGCCAACGGCTTTGATAGTTTTATCATGTTTAATGTGTACGCTCAACGCGCTACACAGCCGGACAATTTGGATCCGAAATGCAATGCGATACTTCATCGTGAAAACATGAACGCTTTTCGGTGGGCACTGTCTCAAACCAAGTCCGATTCACCTTCTATTTGGGCCGCTTGGGGAACACTTATCGAAAAGCGTACCTATCTTGCCTCCTGCCTCTGCGATATGCTTCTTTTGGGGCAAGAGTTCCATGCTTGTTGGTACAGTACCGGTCCCCGTTCTAAAAAAGGACATCCACACCATCCTTTGTATTTACGTGGAGATAGTAAACTTGTCCCTTTTGATGTTCAACAATACATAAAAAACTGCCTTCCGAAAGTGTAACCTCACACAGAATAAGCCCCCCAACCTTTGTCGGCCATCGCCAAAGGTTGGGGGGCTTTGCTTTTAGGTTTCATAAGTACGCCGTCATAAAAACGCCGTTTCAAATTTCTTCGCCGGTTTCTTTATCGATAAATAATCCGCGGAACTCGCAGCCCATGGCGTCAGCAATTTCCTGCAGCTCTTTTTCACTGAAGTTATCGCGCTTGAATTTTCCGCTGATATTCTGTGAGGTGCATCCCAGGCTGGCAGCAAGATCTTTTACCGACATTCCCTTTTTTATGAGAGCAATTTTAATTTTCTCTGTCATTGCCATCGATAACACCGTCCTTTTCCTTTTTAACAGTATACCTTCAGAAGTACACAAAGTCAATCTTTCGGCCGAAAAAAGTAATTAAAAAGTGAATAAAGTAGTTGACAAGAGAAACTTTTCAGGATATAATTAAACCATAGAGTTACAAAAACAACTCTGCAGTTACAAAAAGAGGATGATTCTATGATAGTATTTATTCTTGACCATTTGAATGTACCCGTTCATCTGAACCGACTTCATACCGGCAATCCCGGTTTTGCCGTCAGATGGTTATGTTGCTTCCGTCTATTTTTCTTTTTTGATACAGGGCATTACACCCGGAAAGGTGTGCTTTATGAAAATGTCTGTTTATAGCTATCTTCAGTTCCCAATGAATTTGACCGCCTCTCTTGCATTGCATATGCGCCGTGATTGCGGTCATGACCCCAAGTATTGGACCAGAAAACATCGAAAAAGAAAATAGCGCAAACCCATGCGGCAACATGGATCTGCGCTCGGCAGGAAAATCATTTTTGCGTCACGATTTCCTGCCTCCATTGTACAACACACAATTTCAAAACACAAGTGGAGGTCTACTCTTTATGAATCAACTGGAAACTGTCCTGTATCGGACCTATGTATATCGCCTTTATCCTACCGCCGAGCAGCAGACTATGCTTGCCGACCGATTTGACTTTGAGGATGAAAATTATAATGCCATGGCACGCCGCATTAACGAACTATATGGGCAACACGCCCACAAAGCAGATGCGGAAACTGCCATTCGTCAATATAGTATTTCCTGCCCCGGCATCGACTACCAAGGCTCCCTGGATCACACCCGAAAGGAGTTGTTCCAGGCAGTACAAAAGCTATGGCAGGGAAGTTACAACAAGATTTATTCGCGCCCGGTCACACGGAATCACCGCTGCTTCTATTTTAAAACAATGGCGGTCAGCGAATTCCATATTATTGTTCCCACTATCGGGACAATCCTGCGGGATACTCATCGCCCGCTCCCGGTCGGTGCAAAAGCACTCAGCGGCCAAATCTTTTACAGCTCCTATGAAGGGCGCTACTACGCTCATATACTTATCGTATACACGGCAAAATTGCCGGCCCCCATCACGCCTGTACTCTACGACCGGGCCATCGGTCTGGATTACGCACAAGATGGTCTGTACCGTGACTCCAACGGTCACAGTGCCGAATATCCCGGATTCGCGGCAAAGTCCAAACCCAAACGGGAAGCTTTACAACAAGCCCTGTCCCGTGCGCACACTGGCAGCCGGCGCTGGCGTGCCCTGCGCGCCAAACTGGCCAAGTTGGACCGACATACTCAAAATCAACGTCGTGATTGGCAATACAAGCAATCTAAGCGTCTCCTGCAGAATCACGACCTCATTGCTACCGAAAATCTAGATTTTGTGGGTATGAAGCGTCAAAATCCTCGCCTTACCCCTAAAATAGAAGATAATCAGTACCCCGCCTTTTTGCAAAAGCTGCAAAGTAAAGCTATCATGCAGGGAAAGCGTGTCGTGCGAGTCGATCGCTATTATCCGAGCTCTCAAATTTGCTCGGCATGCGGTGCACGTCTTGGCAAACTTCCCCTGGCCTTCTCCATTTTTCGTTGCCCACAATGTGGAACACAAATGCAACGGGATCTTAATGCCGCAAAAAACATTCTGCATGAGGGACTGCGTCAGGCAAAATAAGGAATTCCGTTCCTTGGGTACATGGGAACTTTTTGCGCACAGGCAGGCCGTGCGAAATTGTGCCGGAATGAATTTTGCCTGCTCGCCCGGGCGTTCCGGGTAAAACGCGCATGCAGTGAGCCATGCGAACGAAACGCCGAATGGTTATACGCTCACGTTTTTATACAATTTGTATTACAGGCACAAAAACAGCACGGCGGTAAGCGGAAGCTGGAACCTCCCGTTTACCTGCGCAGGTGATGCGACCACCTACACAACAGACTTGCTGCGCCGTACCAAACTCAGTATAGCAGCGTTCTTACGATATGACAAGGCTGATGTGTTTGTTTCACAAATTGACCTGTGCCGTGTGTTTTCCGATAAAAGGAGTACACATTATGAAGGTTACAAAAACTAATGAAAAAAGTATTCTTGACTTTTCCGAAGAAACCACTCTGGAAGATTGGCTTCTGTATTGGCTTGACGCTTATGTAAAGCCCGTTTCCAAACCGTCCGGCTATGAGCACTATCGAGATAATTGCGTAAAACACATCATTCCTGCAATAGGAGAAATCCAACTTGGAAACCTGACGCCACGCGTGTTGCAGCGCTTTTTCAACGAGCAGGCACGGACAGGCAATCTTCGTACCGGGGGACCGCTGTCCACTAAGAGCCTGCGCAATATGCGGGCCGTGTTGGATGTTGCATTGAAGCTCGCTACGGCCGAAGAATTGATGCCAAGCAATCCCGTTCCGCTGACCGCAATCAAATCTGTGAAAAGCCGCCGGGTTCAGATCATGACCAATGACTCCCAGAGGGTCTTGGAAACATATCTGTTCGAACATTTCGGTCACAAAGAAGCCGGCATTCTACTGGCACTGTACACAGGTATGCGTTTGGGCGAGATCTGCGCCCTGCGGTGGAAAAATTATCAGGAATCCACCGGGATGCTCTCCGTTGAAAGTACCGTGCGCCGCATCAGTGATATCGACTCAAACCCGATGGCATCAAAGACGCAGTTGGTATTCGGTTCTGTAAAGACAACTTCCTCGGAACGAGAGTTATATATGCCAGACGTGGTACAGCAGTTGTTGAAGCTGCAGCGGGAGCGCTTTGCAAAAGAGTTCGGTCGGGAAGCCTGTGACGAAGATTTTATCGTTTTTAATCGTTGCGGCCGTGTGATGGACCCGGACAACCTCAGCCATTACTTTTCGCGGATTCTGCGGCAACTGCACCTGGAACATGTCAAATTTCACGCCATGCGACACACGTTTGCGACACGCGCTATCGAAAACGGCATCGACGTCGCAACGGTATCGGGCCTGCTGGGCCACGCCGATGTGACAACTACCACTCACTTCTATGTTCATCCTCGGGATGAAGCGATGCGAGCCGCTATGCGTGGCATTGTACCCGTAGGAACAGTGAAATTCGGAAACGGCGCGTAGGCGAATAGACATTTTTAGGAAGTTCGAGCATATACAACATCCGTTATGCTGTTCTATTCGCTACCTAAACAAAGGCTTGCAAGTCATCAATATCGTCCACATGCAAAACCTCGTAAGTTGTTTTTGATTCGCTCGGATTCCATATATTGCATGAGCCTCCTTCTTTTTTCAAAAGAAGGAGGCTCATGCGCATGTTTAATACATGAAAGTAATAGATTACTCCGTGGGAAGCTCGCGATAGGTCATCGTTTCAAAATCAGAATATCCACCAGCGTCTTTCCCATTGCCCGAAGCGTATAACCCTAGTGTGCAGCCGACAAAACCACCGGCATGTTCCGTGCTTAAAGAGCGCAGGTCGATACCAGAGGCAGCTGTTTTCCATTCGGTACCGCTTTGGTAAAGTACGCTGGCAACAAGCCCTTCTACCCGCAGTTTCAGCCGGATGGCAGCCTGGGGCTGCATATCGATTTGCGCCAGAGGGTTGTCTTTGCTGTCTTTGCACAGAAAAACAACAAGTTTAACGCCCGAATCATGGGGATAGCATTCTGCCCGCAGATGATTTTCATTGCTTTGAACCATTGCAATGCCGGCGCAATCACTCTCTTTGCAGAAATGCGGCATAAAGCTGGTTTCAAATTCGCAATTCCAATGTTGCTGACGCAGAGCCAAGTAAGCAGGCTCACCTCGGTCCTTCAAGCTGTCGCAACGATGGAAAAGACGGACAAAATGCCCTTCTGCGTGCAGTTCCAGCTCATGATCGCGGTGATTGCGCAAAGTCAGCAATTCCGGCGGCAAAGAAGGGGTATCGAACGTATAGGTTTTACATTGGGGGGCGTCGTCAGAAATCTTTCCCTCGTAAGGCAGCGTGACCACTTCTTCAAGATGACCGACCCCTGCATTCACGACCGGCCAGCCATCTTCCCAGGTGACCTTTGCCAAAAAGGTTTCACGCCCCAACAACGTGTACCCTTGGTTCGGCCGGCAAGCCAATACAACCATATACCAGTTGCCGTTTCCGTCATCCACTAAGTCGGCATGACCGACGCAGGTAACAGGATATTGGGCCCCCAAATGGCGATGCGTCAGAATGGGGTTGCAGGGGCAGTACTCGTAGGGACCAAACACATTTTTGCTGCGCGCGATCATGACGCTGTGGTGGATGGAAGTACCGCTTTCCGCATGCAAAATGTAATAGTAACCGTCCTTTTTGTACAGGTGAGGTCCCTCCGGCCAAATGGCTTTGCGCTGAAATCCGGTAAGTACAATGGTGGCATCGGGCTTTAACTGCATCGTGTCCAGATCCAGAGTTTGAACCCAAATTTCGCAGTCGCCATTGTAGCGGTACCCGGCAGAACGCGGCCGTTGGCCGATATAATAGCAGGTACCGTCATCGTCAAAAAAGAGACTGGGATCAATGCCGCCGGTAGACTCACCCAAATAGTAAGGCTCGGACCAGGGTCCGCGCGGATCTTTTGCAGTGACGATAAAATTTCCTTGGTCGGACACGTTGGTGGTAATCATATACCAGGTGCCCTTATGGTAACGAATGGTAGGGGCAAAAATCCCCTCGGAATGCTGACAGCCGGACAAAGGAACCTGAGAATCACGATCGAGCACATTACTGATCAAATTCCAGTGGACAAGATCTTCGCTCTCAAAAACCGGCACACCGGGAAAATACGCAAATGTCGAATGAACCGTATAGAATTTGTTCCCTACCCGGCAAATCGAAGGGTCGGGAAAGAAGCCTGTCATGATAGGATTTTTAACGGAAAGCATAGAAAACCTCCAGGTATAAAGGGGTGATGTTCTGCATGCAAAAATATAGAGCTATGGCCGCTGTATCCAGGAGGAAAAACAGATGCAGCGGCCATAGCTATTGAAGGGTGCCGCCGAACTGACTTTTCGGATTACAGGCACTGGAAAACAGGGGCGGATGGCAGGAAAAGGATTTTACTCTTTTACACTGCCAATGGTCATGCCGGATACAAAGTATCTTTGCAGGAAGGGATAAAGCAGAATGATGGGAAGCATCGTCACCACAGTAGCAGCGGCACGCACGGTAACCGGCGTGACGGCTGCGGCAGCGGTGTTTCCGCCGGTGGTGGCACTGCCGCTTTGCTGCATGACAGAGGAAAGAAGCTTCATCAACTCATATTGCAGGGTCGTATACTGGGTGTTCATCCGGTTGTACAACATAGCATCGAACCAGGAGTTCCACTGTCCGACAGCTACGAACAGGGCGACGGTGGCATACACCGGCTTGCACAGGGGCGAGATGATACGGGTAAAGATGGTGAAATCGTTGGCACCGTCAATCATGGCGGATTCTTCCAGCGCGCTGGGCAGACCTTCCATGAAAGTGCGCAGAACCAGAACGTTAAATGCGCTGATCATGCCCGGAATGACGTATACCCAGAAAGAGTTGGTCAGGTTCAGGTTGCGGTACAAAATCAAGGTGGGGATCATACCGCCGTTCACATACATGGTGATGACCCAGAACAAAGACAGCTGGGAACGGAACAAAAAGCGTTTGCGGCTGATGACGTAGGCCAAAAGTGCGTTCGTTACCAGGGAGAAGATGGTTCCCAACACAGTTCTGGCCACCGAAACCACTGCACCGGTGATGATGTTCTGCTGATTCAGAACCGTTTTATAGTTCGAGAGCGTAAAGATGCGCGGCCACAGATGGATGCCACCGCGTACGGCGTCGATACCGTCGTTGAAAGAAAGCGCCAGCGTGTTCAGAACAGGATACAGCGTAATGGTGACGAACAAAACCAGGAAAATGGTATTGCAGGTAACAAAGACTTTGTCCATGGTGGATGATTTGATTTTCATGTGTACCCTCCCCTTAGAACAATCTGTCTTCACCGGCACGTTTGGCAATCCAGTTTGCGCCGAGAATCAGAATAATTGCAACGACGCTCTTGAAGATACCGGCTGCAGTACCCAAAGAATAATCGTTCTGGCTGATGCCCCAGGTCAAGGTGTAGATATCAATGGTTTCCGAAACACCCTTGACCAGGCCGTTGCCAAGCAGATACTGGACTTCAAAGCCTGCATTCAATACGTTGCCAACATTCATGATCAGCAGAATCATAATGGTGGACTTGATGCCAGGAAGCGTGACGTGCCAGATTTTGCCCCACCGGCCGGCACCATCCAAAGTGGCTGCCTCATACAGGCTGGGATCGATGGAGGTAATGGCGGCCAGGTAGACAATGGCATTCCAGCCGGTTTCCTTCCAAACATTGGCAAATGCAACGATTGGCCAAAAATAACTCGGATTGGCGAAGAAGTTGACGGGCGAATCCAGAATGCCCAGGTTCACCAGCAGCTCATTGACGATACCGGTGGAAGACAGCGCATCGTGCAGAATACCGGTGACAATGATCCAGGAAAGGAAGTGGGGCAGATAGGAAACCGTTTGAACAAGCTTTTTGCCGAACATGTTGCGTACTTCGTTCAGCAGGATGGCGAAGATAATGGCCATTAAAAAGGTGGTCACCAGATTGAGAACGCCCATGGCCAGAGTGTTACGGATATCACGCAAAAAGACTTCGTCAGAGAACAGGAATTTAAACTTTTCCAGTCCTACGAATTTAGATCCGAAGAGGCCGTCTTTGGGTTTGTAGTTCTGAAAGGCCATTACCCAGCCTGCCAGTGGAACGTAATAAAATACGATGCCGTATACAAAAAAGATAGCCGCACAGACCATCAGAAATTTCTGGCGTGAAATCTCTTTCCATGTAATACGCTTTGATGGATTTTTCATTGGCGAGTCCTCCTAAGGAACGTGTATGGCGAATCATGTGTTGCAAACTAACGTTTAAGGAGCTTGCGGGTTGAATGCATTTCATAAAAAAGTGGCCACGGCTACACCGTGCAGCCGTGGCCACTTGTATGTGTCAACGTCTGTGTCGCCTGCAATAACGGGCATCAAAGACCGGCACGGCGCTCAAGCTCAGTTTGCATTTCTGCCAAGAAATCCTGCGGATTGGCTGCGTTGTACGCAGTCATGTATTCATTCCAGGTGCTTTCAAAATCAGGCGCCATAACAACTTTGGGCAGCCATTCGTGTTTGACTTCGCCCATCTTGACCCAGGCAACACCACCGGGGGTTTCGGTAGTCATTGAACCGGAGTAAGAATACATCGGGAACCAGGGGCCCGGTTCTTCTTTCACAGAACCGATCATATCAACGTAGCTGTCTACGCCGTAGGCATCAAACAGTTTCTGCAGGGGGGTGGACAGGCTGTCCAGGAATTCGCTTGCCTGCTGGTCGGGCTGCATGGCGTTTTTGCCGTCCCGGCTGGTGCCCAGCCACTGCGGCATGTAGGAATAGTTGCACATGTGAGAGGCCTGATAGGCGGGATCCGAACACCGCATCCGCATTTCTTCGGTGCGGTAATACATGCCGTTTTCATCAACCAGGTAATCCTCACCTTCAACGCCCCAGTAGCGAAGATCGTGAATCTCCTGGTCCAAGAGGTCATTCATGAACTTAAAGGCTGCATCAATGTCGGAGCAACTGGTAGTAACCGCCACACCGCTGGAGTTGTTCAACGTGTCGGCGTAGTTGTGCCAGCGGTTTTCCATTCCTTCTTCAATGGTCAGGCCCAGCGGAACGTAGTTGCAGCCCTGCTCGTCCAAACCCTGCTGTTTGAAAACATCATTGACATTGTACGCGAAGTTCCACCACTGGTCGCACATGCCCAGCACAGCGCCGGTGGAAAGCTTGGCGATGTATTCATCGTAGGTCTGGGTGGCGAATTCTACGTCCACGTAGCCTTTCTGGTATTCTTCGTTCAATTTCTGGAAATACTTCTTGGCAGTAGGCGTGGTATTGTAGTCAACCACCTGCATCGTATCCGTGTCTACAATGACAGAGCCGTCGTTGGGATACCCATCAAGGAACTGGGGTGCATTCTCGATGCAGAAATAGCGCCAGTCTTCGCAAAGTGCCGTGTAGGGAATGTTCTTGGTACCGTTTGCCATGGTGGGGTTGGCATCGGCATAGCTTTCCAGCAGATCGAAATACTGGTCCAGGGTTTTGATTTCGGGGTAACCGGCCCATTCCAGAACACGCGCCTGAATCCAGAAGGCTTCATCGTTATGGGTGGTGGAACGATCTTCGCCGTAGGTGTTCTGGAATACGTTGGCCCAATAAATCTTGCCGTCATCCTGACGGAACTTGTCCCACTCTTCGTCGGTGTACATTTCTTTCAGGTTGGGGTACTTTTCCAGGTAATCATCCCAGGGCACCAGGACGCCTGCGTCATAAAGAGACATCATGGCATCGCCGCCATTGATGAAATCCGGATACTCGCCGCCGGCGATGATTGTGCCGATGGCTTCTGCGTCGGTCTGGCCGGTCAGCCAGGTCTCTTTCAGTTTGGCACCGGTCTTTTCGGCAATGATGTTCATAATGTCGTTGTCATCATTGATTTCGGAACCGGGCATTGCGGTAAACATCGTAAATGTTTTGATCCCATCGGACGATTCGGACGATTCGGTGGAATCAGAGCCGCCGCCACATGCCGTTAAGCCCAGCAGCATGGCCGCGGACATACTTGCCGCAAATACGCGCCGCCACAATTTTACTTTCATAATTGGCCTCCTGTAAATAGATTTTTCGCCCCTTGCGGGCTTTTCTGATTTAAGTATATATACTAAAAATGTTTTACACAACCGACAAATTCTAGTAAAAACCCCTGAAAATTATAGCTTTGCAAATTCAACGGAAGAGGAAATCGCGCTAAACAGCGAAACGATGATACAAAAAAGACAGGCAGTCCCCCATCCTTGAAGTATTTTGGAAGGCAACATGCCTGCACTTTTGTTTGTTTTATCGTTGTTTTTTAAGAATGCAAAAAACGAAAAGCAAGTGTATGATTATTCTGATGTGAATTATTTCCCGGGAAATTCAGAATGTGGTTTCTCGGTTTTGCTCTTCCGAAAATGGGAAGGCGTACAGCCTTTCAGCTCGATAAATTTGCAAAGGAAATAATCCACATCTTTATAGCCCACATCTTCGGCAATGCGGCCGATCCGCTTGTTTGTGTACAATAGCTGGTGGCACGCTTCGTTAATACGGTAAGAACACAAATAGTTTTTAAAGGACTGTCCGTATTTTTTGCGGAAGATTTGCCCTAAGTATGCACTGTTGATATAGTATTTTTTGCCCAAGCCCTGCAACGTCAGGTTTTCCGAGTAGTGTTCCTGGATTTCCTTGTCGATAGAATCCAAAATATCGGTGGAGATATTTTTTCGCAGAAGGGAAAGGTAGTCTGCATACTCGCGTGCAAAGCGGAACAGATGCTGTCGGCTCCCGCGGGAAATTCCTTCCCGGAAAGACTGCGCGCTGATAAATTGCAGCATTTCCTTCTGGTTGGCTTCGTTGTCCAAAATGGACGCAAGATGCATAAGACGGAACAAAAGATAATTTAAGTTCAGGTTGATATCTTTGTCATGTACGCCACGCTGCTGCATTTCGGCGAACAAATGGTCTATTTCGGAGCCGATGCGTTCCTGCTCATTCAGTTCAATGGCGGTAATCAACTGATCCAGGGTATCTTTGCACAAAACGGCTCTTTCTTGCGGAACCGATAACTCTTCCTCGTAATAATAGATCGATTTTTGCTGGCGGAAGGCGCAAAGGTTTTTCAGCCCGCAGACGGTATCATACGATTCAGAAACAGTGGTGATATCGTCCACTTTTTTGCCAACCAGAAATCGCAATTCGTGTTGTGTCGAAACACCCAATTTCTTATAAAAATCCTGGATATACTGTGTTTCGGAACAGCCGGCATTTCGGGCAAGCGCACCGCTGTAAACAAAAGCAATCCCATACCCAACGCGATCCAGCGAAGCGTCATAGAAACACCGGCTCCGGTCCTCGCCTAAAATTTGCACACAGCTTTGGTACAGGTCACGCTGCACCATACGGAAGTGGTTCTCATCATCGTCATCTTCGCCGTCCGAAGAATGGCAAGCGGAAATTTCAATGTAACGAACGCCGTCCGAAAAATCCAGATGCTTATGCAGATAATCCACGCCGTTGGGATCATATTTGCCGAACAGCAACGAGATCAAACACCGGGCCTGATAGGCCAGTTCGTACTGCTCCTCCATTTTGCTGTTTTGCGAGATGTTATTGTATTTGCTGAGAATGGATAACAGATCTTGCTTTTCCACCGGTTTGAGAAGATAGTCGATACACCCGTAGCGCAGCGCTTTTTGCGCATAGGAAAACTCACTGTATCCGCTCAAAATCACGAAACCGGCGTTGGAAAGATTCTCCCGGCGAACAGTTTCCAGTAATTCAAGTCCGGTCATTTTTGGCATCATAACGTCGGTGATGACAAGGTCAACGGGCAACTTTTTTATGTACTCCAAAGCCTCCTGTCCGTCGGACAAAACGGCAGCCACTTCATAGCCTGCGGCGTTCCAGTCAATCAACGCCTGCAAACCTTGCGCAATAAACTGCTCATCATCTACGATAATAACTTTTAACATGTCACTCCGCCCTTATTGCTTTGTTTAGAGGGAACCGAATCGAAACAAGTGTTCCAATGCCCGGCTCGCTTTCCACCGAGAACTGTGCAGTATCCTCCGTCATCATGCGGATGCGCAGGCAGGTGTTCACCATGCCTACGCGTCCTTTTTCTTTTAACATTTTCAAGCTGGCGTTGCGCATCCGGTCTTGAATACGTTCTGCCTCGGCCTCGTCCATACCGCCACCGGTATCTTCAATTTCCATGCAAAGCGCATCGTTTTCTGTATACACGCGTACAAAAATCCAACCGGGAGAAGATTTTGCTTCAATACCGTGCACACAGGCATTTTCCACAAAGGTGGTAATGGTCAATTTCGGAACCAGGATGTTCTGGCAATCTTCCTGCGCATTGATTTGATACGAAAGGCGCTCCCCGAAGCGATATTTTTGCAAGGCCAGGTACGCTTCAACAAACGCCAGCTCACGCTTAATGGTATTGGAATCCGAGGACCAATCCACGTTTTGGCGCGCCATTATGGCCAATTTCTGTACCATATCGGCGGTTTCTTCTTCTTTTTTCAGGATGCTGTGCATACGGATGCTTTCTAGTGCGTTGAACAGAAAATGGGGATTGATTTGGCTGTATAAAGCCATCAGCTCTGCGTTCTGCCGGGCAATATCCATCTCCTGCTCTTTCAGTCGGCATCGGTAGACGGTGTCAATCAGGCTGTTCATCCGGTCGGCCATGCGGTTGTAGTTGTCCATCAGACTGCCGATCTCATCTTGACCGCTTGGCCCGGAAATCTTGATCAACACGTCGCTGTCTATCTGGTTGAAGACTTTTTCCAGACGGAAAAGACGAGAAGTAATGGAATTCTCCAGCAGATTCATCAAAAGCTGCGGGGGAATAATGTTCAGGATCAGCAGCAGGATCAGGATATGGATGTTTTGGCGAATCAGGGCTAAAACGTTGCCGCTTGGTTCCATCACATAGATGTCCAGATTTTCCCCGTAAAGGGTAAAATGCTGGGACAAGCCTACCGAATCAGACGGGGAGAATGTGTCATAAGGCTGCCAACGATAATTGGGCATTGCGTTCGTAAGCAAAATCCGGTTACCGCTGCATACATAAACTGAATAGTTATACCCCATGTTCTGGAAATCGCGGTCCAGCGTGCTGTAATTGATTTCAATACACAAAAGGCGCTCCGCCTTATCGCTGTAAAGGCCATTCATCCCACGTAAAAACAACACCTGGCGCCCATCTGTTTCATCATAAGAAAAAAGAAGCCGCGGGCTGTAGCCATCCGCAGTATACTGCTGATACCAGGGCTCCTGCGAAACGGTGGATAACCGTGCAAATTCACTGCCGTTTATCAGGGTTTCATTGTCTGCATACACCCGTATGACAGAATTTGTGATCCGGGAAACACCCTGCAGCAAAGAATTGTGGATGTATTCTCGGTAACTTGAAAAATAGTCCCGGGGACTGGCATATTGCCGGCTCACAAAATCCTGGAGGGAGTTATCCATATACAGGCTGGTAGAAATCAGCGCGGAATCTTCTGTGGCGGCGGAAAGCATCGACTGCACTGATTTGGATATTTTTTCCATCTGGTGCAGCTGCTCGGCATGCTCGTTCTTGGTTAATGCATGTAAAATTACAATATCGGTCAAAAATATGGGGACCAGAATACATAAAAAATAAAGATATCGAAGTTTTTTCTTCAGGCTTAAGTTATTGAGAAAACTCTCCAGCTTGATTCTGACATGATGAAACCGGTTCATACAAAGCTCCTTACCGGTGAATATTGCAAAAGGACCTTGCTATTTTTAGCGGTGCAAAGTATAATGCCAGTATAATTCAGCCGCAGAACCATTGTCAATCAAATAACAGATTGAATGGTGTACAATTTGAATCGCTGTTTTTGGTGAATATTTACATCCTGAAAAAAAGGAGGAGAACTCATTGAGAGGCGTTTTTAATCCGGACAGCCCCCTGATGCGCGCCCTGGGCGTTGTGTGGGATCTTATTGTCCTGAATCTGCTGTTCCTGGTTTGCTGCATTCCGGTGGTCACCATTGGCCCTGCCATCACGGCTTTACATTATGTCACCACAAAAATGGCGGGTGAAAAAGACGGCACTCCGGTGGTCGGCAATTTTTTCAAGTCATTCCGGGCAAATTTCCGCCAGGGCGTACTGATGGGAATTCTTTTTGGGGCCGCAGGGGGATTTCTGGGCTATGATATCTATCTTCTATGGCATTCCGGGAATTTCCAAAACAGCATCTTTAAGATTTTGATTCCCGTGGCAGCAATCGCTTATATGATGACCTTCGTATATGCTTTCCCGCTGCTTGCAAGATTCAACAATACGGTTTTAGGTACCATACGGAATGCGTTTATCATGTCTGTGACCTCTTTGCCCAAAACCTTTTCCATGTTGTTGTTGATAGGCGCATGTGTAGCATTTACCCTGTATACACAGACCACATTGCGCTATGGACTGTTTTTGTGGTTTGCGCTGGGGTTCTCTTCGATTGCTTATGCAAATGCATTTGTTTTAAATGGCGTTTTCATGAAGTGCTCGGAGCAGTACTCTTCTCAGATAAATCAGGAGCAGTCTCAGGATACTACGGAGAATTCAGACGGCAAAAAGTAACCGTTTGACGGCATAGAATAAAGCAGAAGAGCGCAGGAGTCATCTCCGGCGCTCTTTTGCTTTGGTCTGGAAATCAGGCTTTCAGAGTAAAGGCAGCAACGCTGCATGCGGGCAAGAGGGAAGTAAAGCTGTTGGTACCAACAGTTATGTTTGTCAACGGCTTCGGCTCGACTTGATGGGGATTATCGAACGTATTGTAGGCAGCCGCGCCGGCACCATCACCGCTAAGAACCTGACCGGTGATGGAAGTAAACTTGCTCAGGCCATCCCAGTGAATTTCAACAGGCACAGAGGAATGATCGCTGAGGTTGACGACGGTAACCAGCACATTGCCGTTATGGTCTTCACTGGCGGAAACGTGCAAATTGGGAACCTTGCAGTCTGCCCCGTCTGCACCGATGAGAGCTGTTTCTGCGTAAGTTTCCAGCTGGCGAGCCCCCTGGTGGCCTTTGAACATATGGAACACGTGATACGTGGGCGTGCAAAGCATCCGCGGCCCGTCGGTAAGAATCATGGCCTGCAGCACATTGACCGTTTGCGCAATGTTGGCCATGACCACCGAATCACAATGGTCGCCAAAGATGTTCAGATTGACCGCGGCGACCAGGGCGTCCCGCATAGCATTTTGCTGGTACAGGAAATGGGGGTTGGTTCCTTCCTCTACATCAAGCCATGTACCCCATTCATCAATTACAAGACCCAGATTTTTGTTGGGGCAGGCCTGCCGCATCCGTGCGGTGTGGTTTTCAATCAACCCTTTCATCTGAAGAGCTTTATACATGGTAATATAATACTCTTCGCGGCTGAACTTGGTGGCAGAGCCTTTGTGCTCCCATTCGCTGCCGGGAATGGTGTAGTAATGCAGGCTTAAAGCGTCTACCAGCGCCCCGGTCAGTTCAGCAACCCGTTGCGTCCAATCGTAGTTGAAATCACAGGCGCCGCTTGCAATTTTGTAAATCTTGTGGGAAGGATCGTAGTCCCGCAGGAAACTGGCATACTGACGGCACAGATCGGAGTAGTAGTCTGCGCGCATATTGCCGCCGCCGCCCCACATTTCGTTGCCGATTCCCCAGTACTTTACGTTCCAGGGTGCATCCTGACCGTTTTGCCGCCGCAAGTCCGCCATGGGGGAAACGCCGGGCATGTTGCAATATTCGACCCAGTCGCACATTTCCTGTACAGTGCCGGTGCCTACGTTTCCGTTGATGTATGCTTCGCATCCCAACTGACGGCACAGCTCCATAAATTCATGGGTGCCAAAGGAATTATCCTCCCGTACACCACCCCATGTAGTATTGATCAGCGTCTTACGGGAAGACTTGGGACCGATGCCGTCCCGCCAGTGATAGGTGTCTGCAAAACAACCGCCCGGCCACCGAAGGACGGGAATATCCAGCGCTTTGAGAGCGTTGACAACATCGGTGCGCATTCCATTCTGGTTGGGAATCTCGGAATCTTCGCCTACATACAGGCCGCCGTAAATGCAGCGCCCCAGATGTTCGGCAAAATGCCCGTAGATGTTTTTATTGATGGTGCCGACAGAGCGGTTGCCGTTAATGAAAATCAACATTGACATAGCCTCCTGAATGTGTGGTCCAGTAAACTGCGGTTCATGGAAAAAAGCAAACCGAAGGGGAAGGAAAAAATCGTTTTTTCGGTAGGGTACATTATACCGTTGCTTCTTGCGGGAACCAGATGCGGTAATGCCCGCTTAAAGCAAGCAGCGCAAAAAGATACAGGCAATTGTCATAATAACGCCGCGGTCCGGAACGGAGCGGAGTGCTAAAGAACCGGCGGAGCCATTCATCCGCGCAGGCGTCATCCAGAATCAGGGAACCCTGCGCAATGGTAGCCAGAAGCCCTACAGGATGCAGAGCATTTCCTTCAACGGGTGTGCCGTCGATCAGATAGATGCCGTTTGTTTGCCCGTGTTCCTTTTCTTCAAAAAATTGCTGAATATGTGCAGCTGTTTCTTGGGCCCAACCGTCTTTGTCCCCGAACCATTGGGCATCCAAAGCAATGTTGCCCAACGTGCGGTATGCATCGCTGAAGAACCAGTCGTGACGGTCCGGCTGATCACCCCGATGCGGGCGGCCGTCGTACTCGGCATATTCGGCACTCAATCCGGTACGGGCGTGGCAGGCTTTGCGCAGGTACTGGCGGCTGGCCGCTGCGGCTGCATGCCAGAAAGGACGGTCGCATTCGTCGCTCCACAGAGCAAAAAGTTCATAGAAATGCGGCAAATGATAAGAGGGATCGGTAAATTCACAGTTGGGAACGAATTTGATGAGATGGTTTTCGGGGTTCCACATGGGAAATCCGGAACCGGCTTCTTCGCCTTTGTGTACACATGTGTGCAAGATGCGCCGTGCCCAGGAAGCGTAATCCAGTACCCCTTCGCCGGAACCCCAGCGGTTGGCCGCAAAAAACAGGGACATGGCAAAAAATTCTTCGCCGTCAGGGGCGGGTCCATCGGAATTTTTGCTGCCGTCAGTATGACAGGACCAGGCAAAATAGCCGGCGTTTTCCCCTTCGGTGAGGTACATGTGGGTCACGACCCATCGCCACAGGCAGTCGAATTCCTTCTGGCGATTCATTTGTACGCAGAACATCATTGCGTAGGACATGCCCTCGGTACGGACGTCATGGTTCCCCGTATCCTCTATGTACATCATGTCAGGTCCGGCAAAATGGCAAAGGCGAACCCCCTCCGGACCATAGAACATCTCCTCAAATGTGCTTTCCAGCTTGTTGTCAATTTCGGCCTGCGCATATCCAAGGCGTTCCAGTCTGTTTAAATATTGCCCGCTATAGTAGGCACCTTCCATAATCATTTCAGCTCCTTCTGGACCGTGTAAGAGGTAACCGGTTTACGCGGTCTACTGATTTTGTGACTCACTATAGCAGGTTTTCTATTTTGAAACAAGCGCAAAAAGAGCGAAAAAACGTTATGAAATCCAAAACCGCGAGGAATATAGCAAGAAATGAGAAAAGGCACTTTGTAAAAACACCTTTTGCCAGAAGCCGAAAAATGGACGGGAACAGCAACATTTGCAAATCTTCTTTTTTCATTTCGATTTCCTAGATATAGTGGGCAGAAATTCTCCATTCAAAAAGCAAGAACCCCATGCAACAACAGTACAAAAAAGAATTGCTTACAGATGCATATATTTTTTTGAGGAAACAATGACAGTGATTAAAAATTGCTAACTTTATGCGTATGCCCCCAGATGCGGACAGAAAAATAAAAAAGCAAAATACAAGGAAACGTATAGCAAAAAATGAGAAGCACCACCGCGGTATAAGGCTTTATGATAAAGAAAAATAGCGGAACTCAAAAAGTTTATCATGAGAAGGTGTGCCTGAGATGCGTGATCAACGAATTGCTCCACGGGATCCCATCCCCCAACGAGAGGCTCTGTATATCCTGGTAGATAAGCCCGTTGGTGGCGGAGGCTCCGATGCCGAATCCAACCGATTCCCTGTTTTCTTGAACGATGAGCGTTTGGTAACATTCACCAAAATCGTAGGTGGTGTTCAGGACGAGAAAATTCTAGAAATGCTGCGGACTGCTAAAGGATTCCGTCGGTTAGTTCACAGCATTGGTGTGAGCATTGTCAGTGATGTGCCTGATAAAGTTGCTGCCTTTAGCATGTATTTTTCGGGGGAACACGGCACAGAAGGAGGCAGCGGCAAGATTTCTCTGCGTACCAACGGCGTCGAAACCATCATGGAAATGGCTTCCGTAGAGGAACAAGATACGGATGCTGTTCCCGGCAAGTTCTTGATAGAACTCCCCTGTGAAGAAGATACGGCCCTTGTGACGGTCAAATTTTACCTTCATGACGGATACCATGCGCCGCGATTTGATCCGGATCCGCCGGTTGAATTTGATACGCCGCAGTATAACGCAATGATCGCACGATCTTGCTTGAGTACAGGGAACAATGCACGGATCAAGCGAGTTCTGGAGGACCTGCGTTCTGGTAAGCCGGTGACTCTGGCTTTTCTTGGCGGTTCTATCACACAGGGGGCCGGAGCAGTTCCCGAACAGGAAAAATGTTATGCCCGTCTGACCTTTGAAGCAATCCGGGACAAATATTCCTCTGCACCCGATCAAGTGAATTATATCAAAGCCGGCGTTGGCGGAACCCCATCACAGCTAGCTTTGAATCGCTATGATCGAGATGTCACACGCAATGGTACGGTATCCCCAGATTTAGTCGTGGTAGAATTCGCCGTCAATGATTTGGGGGATGAAACCAATGGATACTGCTACGAAAGTCTGGTGCATCGTATCTGGAATGATCCCGGCGAACCGGCCGTTATTCTCTTGTTTTCTGTCTTTGCAAATGACTGGAACCTGAAAGAGCGGTTAGCTCCCGTGGGATGGCGGCATGAATTGCCCATGGTGGATGTGCTGGAAGCGGTCAGCCCCCAGTTCGGAGCAACAGCTGCACAGCGGAGTGTTATTACCAAGCGGCAATACTTCTATGATACCTATCATCCTTCGAACGCTGGGCATCGCATTATGAAAGATTGTTTGATGTATCTATTGCAGCGTTTGGATACCCAACCGAGTATGGCTCCTACAAAAGATGCACCACCCTATTACAGTTTTTACTTTTCTGCGATGGAGGCATATGACCGCAGTAACTTGCCACTTGACATATCTGTGGACCCAGGAAGCTTTACCGGTACCGATGAAGATCTGCAGATGGTTGCATTGGATAATAACACTTACAATACAGCGCAGTTTCCTTTCAACTGGAAAAAAACGTCCGGAAAGAAACCGTTTCAAATGGAGTTGGTATGCAAGTCACTCCAAATGGTTTTTAAAGATAGCGCATCCTTAGATTTTGGAAGAATTCGCGTAACAGTAGACGGGCAGACGGTTGCATATTATAACCCGAGGGAAGTGGGATGGACCCATTGCCACGCAACAATTCTGTTCGCAGAAGAAACGGCCGGCAAGCACCACATAGAAATCTGCATGGCGCCGGAGGATGAAGGTAAGACCTTCACAATCCTTGGCTTTGGCGTTGTGCGCTAATGATACAAAATAAGAAGAAAGGGGTACGTACAAAATGAAAGATCGTAACCAAAAACTGGAACAATACCGGGAGCGGGCACGCGCACTGGTTGCACAAATGACGCTGAAAGAAAAAATCAGCCAAATGCTCAGCTGGGCTCCGGCCATTCCGCGTCTGGGCATCCCTGCATACAACTGGTGGAACGAGGGCATTCATGGCGTGGGACGCGCTGGAACGGCAACCGTATTTCCGCAGGCAATTGGTCTGGCTGCGTCTTTTGATGAGGACTTACTGGGCCAGGTCGGGGAAGCCGTCGGCGTGGAAGCGCGTGGTAAATACAACATGTATCGCAGCTATCAGGACCGGGATATCTATAAAGGCCTGACAATCTGGGCGCCGAATGTAAATATATTCCGTGACCCGCGCTGGGGCAGAGGGCACGAAACCTATGGCGAAGATCCGTATCTGACCTCTCGCTTGGGCGTACGCTTTGTGGAAGGTATGCAGGGCGATGACCCGGACTATCTGCGCGCCGCTGCCTGCGCCAAGCATTTCGCAGTCCATTCTGGCCCTGAAGATCAGCGGCACTATTTTGATGCCAAAGTTTCCCAACAAGATTTGTGGGAAACGTACCTTCCGGCCTTTCGTGCACTTGTAAAGGAAGCCGGGGTGGAAGCAGTCATGGGGGCCTATAACCGCACAAACGGTGAACCGTGCTGCGGCAGCAAAACCCTTCTTGTGGACATTCTGCGCGGAAAGTGGAATTTCCAGGGGCATGTTACGTCCGACTGCTGGGCAATCAAGGATTTCCATGAAGGGCATATGGTCACGTCCGGCCCGGTGGATTCTGTGGCATTGGCCGTAAATAACGGGTGTGACCTCAACTGCGGCGATCTGTACGCGTATCTGGAAGAGGCTGTGGCAGAAGGCAAGGTCAAAGAGGAGACGATTGACCGAAGCCTGGTCCGGCTGTTTACGACCCGCATGAGATTAGGCATGTTTGATGCGGAAGAAAAGGTCCCCTATAACAAAATCGGGTATGATGCGGTAGATAGCCGGGAAATGCAGGCCCTGAACCTGGAAGTGGCCGAGAAGGTTCTGGTTCTGCTGAAAAATGAAAACCATACCTTGCCGCTGGATAAAAGCAAGCTGCATCGGGTCGCAGTGGTCGGACCGAATGCGGACAACCGTAAGGCTTTGGTTGGTAATTACGAGGGAACAGCATCCCGGTATGTGACGGTTCTGGATGGAATCCAGGAGTATCTGGGAGAAGATGTGCAGGTCCGTTACTCTGAGGGATGTCATCTGTATGCAGATAAGATTCAGGGACTGGCAAAATCCAATGAGCTTATCAGCGAAGTACGCGGCGTATGTGCGGAATGTGATGTGGTGATTTGCTGCCTGGGCTTGGATGCGGGCCTGGAAGGTGAAGAAGGCGACCAGGGAAACCAGTTTGCCAGCGGCGACAAGCAGTCTCTTTCTCTGCCGGGAAACCAGGAGTCTGTACTAAAAGCCTGCATCGAGAGCGGAAAACCTGTGGTGGTGGTGGTGCTGAGCGGCAGTGCGTTGGCCTTGGGCACTGCGCAGGAAGGGGCAGCCGCCGTTCTGCAGGCATGGTACCCCGGTGCCCAGGGCGGCCGGGCCGTAGCGCGTGCCTTGTTCGGGGAATGCAATCCGCAGGGTAAGCTGCCGGTCACTTTTTATCATTCGGATGAGGATCTGCCTGCATTCACGGATTATGCAATGAAGGGACGCACCTACCGCTATATGGAAAAAGAACCGCTTTACCCCTTCGGTTATGGCCTTTCTTACAGTCATTTTACCTTCCGGGATGCCAAGGCCGATGCTTCACAGATTGGGCCGGACGGTGTGGATGTAAGGGTAACGGTAGTCAACGACGGGCAGTACCGCGGCCGTGAAACCGTTGAAGTTTATGTCAAGGCCGAACGCCCTGGCACACCGAATGCGCAGCTGAAAGCACTGGCAAAAGTGGACCTTATGCCTGGGGAAGAAAAGTGCGTTACGCTGCATCTGCCGCAGTGTGCTTTTGCTCTTTGCAACGAGGAGGGCATTTCGGAAGTGCTGCCGGGTGAATATACCGTTTGGGTAGGAGGAAGCCAGCCCGATGCACGCAGCATCCTGCTGACGGGACAGAAACCACTCAACATCCTGCTGCATCAAAAGGAGAAAGCTGTTATCTCCGACTGATGCCCCCCCTGAACCATTCTTCCGTTTGTTGGAGATGATTTGATGAGTGATACGATTTACGCAGATCACGCAGCTACGACCCCGCTTGAACCGGAAGCCTGGGAAGCGATGTGTTATTGGCTTACTAAGGATTTTTCCAATCCGGCAGCCTTGTATCGAAGCGGAATTGCTGCACATCAAGCAGTAGAGCGAGCGCGCCGAAGCGTGGCAGAATGCCTGAGATGCAGCGCATCACAAATATTTTTCACGTCCGGCGGCAGCGAAAGCAACACGTGGGCAATCCTGAGCGGTGCCAGCAGAGCAGGCATAGGTAGCAGAGAAGTTGTCACTACGCCTATTGAACATCACTCGGTCGGTAGAGCGTGCGCATCGCTAAAAAAAAGCGGAATAGCTACATATACGTTACCTGTCAGCGAAGAAGGGAAAATAGATTTGCCTGCCTTGCTGCGGGCTCTGGAACGGCAGCCCAGATTGGTGACCATTCAATACGCCAACAACGAGGTAGGCACGATTCAGGACATTCCTACCATTTCCACCCTTTGTCAAAAAAAAGGTGTATTGCTCCATGTAGATGCTGTACAGGCAGTAGGGCATATCCCCGTAGCATTAGACGGCATCGATTTTCTCAGTGCTTCCGCGCATAAATTTGGCGGCCCCAAAGGCATCGGCTTCCTTTATGCACGAAATCCTGCTTTGTTGAAACCTTTAATTTTTGGTGGCGAACAACAGAGCGGATTACGCCCCGGAACGGAACCGGTAGCTCAGATTGTAGGACTGGCATGCGCGCTCAAACTAACCTGCAAACAGATGGAGCAACATGCCACATTCAAACGAATGTTAGCAGAAGAATTTTGCCAAACACTTCGTCAATCTTGGGCAGAAGTATATTTCAATAGTACCAAAGCAGGTTTGCCTGGTTTGGTTAGCGTGGGGCTGCCAGGCTACGAGGGTCAGAATCTTACCTACCGACTAGATGTGGCCGGCGTGTGTGTTTCACCGGGTGCTGCGTGCAATAACACAAGGAGCCGCAATGCCTCCCATGTATTGCTGGCCCTGGGGGGAACTGCGGCTCGTAATGCATTGTGTACACTTCGGTTTAGTTTTGGCCGGGCCAATCAGCCCGGCGATGGAACGCAAGCTGCACAAAGACTGGTGCAAATTCTTCAATCTATGCCCAAACGCTCTCTGTGATTGTCTTCTCGGAACCTTTTGTCTGAAACCGTACGAATTCAGACGGAGGGCGTCCGGCGGGTGCCTGTTATTCCTGCGGAGTAGAAAAGCCCAACCCCAACTTTCGGAATTCGCTGGGCGTACAGCCAATCTGGAATTTAAAAATCCGGTTGAAGGTGGCCAGCGAATTAAACCCCGAACGCATGGCCACTTCCGTAATGGGCAAGGAGAAATCCGCAAGCAGGGATTTGGCGTAGAGAAGCCGCCGCCCCAACAGATAATTGTGACAGGTAGTCCCTGTTATTTCTTTAAAAAGTCTTGCAAAGTGGTACTTACTGAATCCTGCTTCGTTGGCCAATTCGTCCAAAGACAAATCTTCTGTGCAGTGAGCGTTAATGTAATTACATAACATGGAAAAACGCTCTTGCTGTTCTTTTTGCCGTAGGGAAGAGATGTTTTCATGCGGTGCATTCTGATGGAGCTTGCGGCCTATGATTGCGAAAAAGTGCAGCATCAGCGAAGACAGCTCGCAATCCCGAAAGACCGCCGTACCAAAGTATTCTTCTTCCATCCGGGTCATCAAGGCCAGAAGTTGGTCGTTGAACTGCGGTTGATCCTGATATCGCAACAGCTTGAAGGGATGTAGAGTGGCAAAAAAAAGCGCAAGCTCGTGGAACTGCTCAAACATTGCGGTACTAAAATTCAAAATGTACCGTTCGCCCTCCTTTGGAGCTGTAATGCTGTGCAATTCACCTGAGCCGATGAACAGTATGTCATGGGGTTTCAAATAAAGAATTTCGCCTGCAACGGTCACATTATAGGTGTTTTTAATCGGGCAGATGATTTCCCCAGGGACATGCCAGTGTAACGGGAAGTCTTCCGCTGAATTGTTGTGATATAACCGGATATTGGAAGCGAGTGTAAAGTCTACAGTTTCGGTGGTACCGTTCAATTTTTCAATCATAGAAAATTCCTCTTAATCATGACGGTAGCCGCAATCATAACTCTTCAACAAAAAGATTGATAAAATGCAATGCTGCACCAAGTGGAACAGCGTGCTTGGGGTAATGACAAAGGGAAATATATTCAGCTTCATCATCAAACGGATCGCGGCTGGCCGTCAGCCCCCGGAGCTCCTTTAAAAAAGGAGTGAGATATTGAGCAACATACCCACCCAGCACAATACGACAGTCAAACATCATACGGATTGTGGCAAGAGCCGACGCCAAATGGCGGAGATAATCTTTCCATAACGTTTGGTATGCTAAGTTCCCGGCTTCCAAGCCGGCAAAAAACTGCTCCACGGAGATACCTAAATCGGTAGAAATTCGATCAGAAGAGCAGTAAGCTTCCAGACAACCACGCAAACCACACTTACAGGAAAGCCCTTCCGGCTGCACACAAATGTGTCCAAACTCGCCACTGCGGCCATTGAGTCCGGTGTAAGGAACACCATTCACAAGGATAGCGCCGCCTACGCCACCTTCTAATGAGATATATGCCATGCAATCGGAATCTTGCTGAACGTACCATTCAGCATACCCGCCGCTGGTCGCATCATTACAAACAGCAACGGGGTAAGGGATACTACAAATCAGTGGATGGATATCTTGATCTCGCAAATTAAGTGTCGGTGCAGTGATCACACAAGTCCTATCGGCATTAAAAATCGCTGGTAGTGCGATTCCAATCCCTAGCAGTTTTTCGCGGTTTAGACCAAATCTGTTTAGGAAATCCTCCAAATCAGCAGTAAGAAAGCTCCCTAAGTCTTTCATATTGTTGCAATGGGGATGACCATACTTTTGGTATGCAATTTCATCCAGCCGGAGGTTAGCTGCAACAATCCGAAAATGACTTTCTGTGACAGAAACTCCCAAAGAAAAGCGCGCATTTTCATTAATAGTTAATTGAAGAGGACGGCGTCCACCCGTAGATTCTCCAACCCCATCGATGCGCACCAACCCCGCTTGTGTCAGTTCGTTCAGATTTTGGTGTATAGTTGGCATACTAAGACCAAGGCTGTCAGAGATTTCCTGTTTAGAACATCCGGATGTTCTATAAATATATTGATAGATCTGGTTCCGTGTCAAGCGACGGCGTTTGGTAGGTGGCGGCGAAAGCTTTTTCATACATAAACCCTTTAACTTTTTAAAAGTGAAATCAATGTAAAACACTTTCATCTTACCCAACCGCAACAAAAAAGTCAACCAAATCATATATTTTTGTAGATATATGGTGATAATTTTCAAATGCTTTTGTTGGTTTTGATGATTGACACTGATGTATGCTTGCAGTATCATATGTAAAGAACTTATATAAATGTTCTTTACAAAAGAATAGCGAGAAAGGCGGTATTCTTATGTTGTATATCGGCGTAGATCTGGGTACCTCGGCGTGCAAATTCCTTCTGGTGGACGAAACCGGCAAGGTATGCAATCAGGTTACCCGGGAATATCCCCTGAGTATGCCCCACACAGGCTGGAGCGAACAGGACCCCGCTGCCTGGTGGCAGGCGTGTCTGGAAGGAATCCCCGCCCTGCTGCAGGGGTTTGATTCGGCGCAGGTGCAGGGCATCGGCATGGGCGGCCAGATGCACGGTCTGGTGGCACTGAATGCCGCCGACAGGGTGCTGCGCCCGGCCATTTTGTGGAACGATGGCCGTACCGCCAAGCAGACCGATTATCTGAACAAGGAAATCGGCCGAGAAACTTTGAGCAAATACACCGGCAACATTGCCTTTGCAGGGTTCACCGCCCCAAAACTCCTCTGGATGAAGGAGAATGAACCGGATTTGTACGCCGCCATCGCCAAGATCATGCTGCCCAAGGATTATTTGGTCTACCGCATGACCGGTGTGCACGCCACCGACTATTCCGATGCTTCGGGCATGCTGCTCCTGGACGTGGAGCACAAGTGCTGGAGCAAGGAAATGTGCGAAATCTGCGGTGTCAAGGAAGAATGGCTAGCCCATCTCTATGAAAGCTGGCAGTTTGTGGGCACCTTGAAACCGGATGCAGCCGCCGCCTTGGGTCTGCCCGAAAGTGTAAAGGTCTGTGCCGGTGCGGGAGATAACGCCGCCGCAGCTGTGGGCACTGGCACGGTTGGGAAAGGTCACTGCAACATTAGCCTGGGTACCTCCGGCACGGTGTTCATCAGCAGCGAAGCATTCGGCGTGGATGCCACCAATGGTCTGCATGCTTTTGCCCATGCGGACGGCGGCTGGCACCTGATGGGTTGCATGCTCTCCGCTGCCTCCTGCAACAAGTGGTGGATGGACGACATCCTCAAGGTCACCGATAAGGACTACCCCGCCGAACAGGCCCCTATTACCCGGGACAAGCTGGGCCGCAACCCCGTCTTTTTCCTGCCTTACCTTATGGGCGAGCGCAGCCCGATCAATGATACCGACGCTCGCGGCACCTTCATCGGCCTGAGCATGGACACGACACGTGCAGATATCACACAAGCCGTACTGGAAGGTGTGGCGTTCGCCATCCGGGATTCGGTGGAAACTGCCCGTTCCATTGGCGTGGAGATCCCCCGCTCCAATATCTGCGGTGGCGGAGCCAAGAGCCCGCTGTGGTGTACCATCATGACCAACGTATTGGGGATTCCGCTGGATATTCTGGTTACCGAACAGGGGCCCGGTTACGGTGGCGCACTGCTGGCCATGGTCTGCTGTGGTAAATATGCGACCGTACAAGAGGCCACCAATGCCCTGGTGCATGTCAGCCGTACCATTGAGCCTGATTCGGAGCTCACTGCCCTGTATGAAGAACGGTATCAGAAATTCAAGCAGATCTACCCCACCTGTAAGCCGCTGTTCAAGGCTCTTGCCGAATAACCCCCACTACGGAGGAATGTGTTATGACGATTTATTCCGTTTTTGATCCTGAATTTGCTTCCTATGGCCGGGTGATCACCGGTTATGAGGCCGAATGCAAGGCCGTGGTCGAGGCCCTGAACATTTCCACACCGCTGCCGGAAGGCACCGGCTATGTACCGGAGGAACCCGCGCTGCAGAACCTACCGGAATCCGCCGTACTGGGGGCTTCTTTCTTTGGTGGAATGTCCTTCCAGATGGGCTGGTGCAACGGTCACAACACCAAACTGAACTGCCTGGAATACCATCGGGACAGCGAGTTCAACCTGGGCAACGTTGATTTCATCCTTTTGCTGGCCAAGCAGGATGAGATTGCGGACGGCAAGCTGGACACCGGCAAGGTGAAGGCTTTCCGTGTTCCCGCGGGTACTCTGGTGGAAGTTTACGCCACCACCCTGCACTACGCCCCCTGCCACACCGACCCCGCCAACGGATTCAAGGTGCTGGTGGCTTTGCCCAAAGGCACCAACACCGACAAGCCGAATCTGCCCACCAAGGGCGGGGACGATGCATACCTGTGGGCCTGCAACAAGTGGTTGCTGGCCCATCCCGAATCTGGCGAAGCCGCCCAGGGTGCTGTGGTGGCCCTGACCGGTGAGAATATCGATATCGAAAAAGATTTGTAAACAGAATCATCCACATAGAAAACGGAGGAATTTGACATGAAGTCCACCAACATTCCCGAAGTCCGTCTGGGCATTGTAGCCGTCAGCCGCGACTGCTTCCCCATTGCCCTGTCCACCCAGCGCCGCCAGAACATCGTGGCCGCCTGCAAGACCAAAGGTTTTGAGCCCTATGAGTGCAGCGTCACGGTGGAAAACGAAGCCGATATGCTCAAAGCCGTGGAAGAAGTAAAGGCCGCGGGCTGCAACGCCCTGACGGTGTTCCTGGGCAACTTCGGCCCCGAAACTCCCGAAACCCTGATCGCCAAATACTTCGACGGCCCCGTCATGTTTGTGGCGGCTGCCGAGGGCGACGGCGATATGATCAACGGCCGCGGCGACGCCTACTGCGGCATGCTGAACTGCTCCTACAATCTGGGCATGCGCCACCTGAAAGCCTACATCCCCGAGTACCCCGTGGGCACCGCCGAGGAACTGGCCGACAAGATGGCCGAGTTTGTACCCGTCGCCCGCACCATTCTGGGCCTGCAGGGCCTGAAGATCATCACCTTCGGCCCGCGCCCCCAGGACTTCTTTGCCTGCAACGCCCCCATCAAGGGCCTGTACGAGATCGGCGTCGAGATCGAGGAGAACTCCGAGCTGGATCTGCTGGTTTCCTACAAAGAGCACGCCGATGACCCCCGCATCCCCGAGGTCTGCGCCGACATGGCCGCCGAGATGGGCGAGGGCAAGTACTATCCTGACCTGCTTGCCCGCATGGCCCAGTTCGAGCTGACCCTGCTGGATTGGGCCGAAGCCCACAAGGGCAGCAAGAAGTATGTGGCCTTTGCCGATAAGTGCTGGCCGGCCTTCCCCAGCCAGTTCGGCTTTGAGCCCTGCTTCGTCAACTCCCGCCTGGCCAGCCGCGGCATCCCCGTCTCCTGCGAGGTGGATATCTACGGCGCCCTCTCCGAGTACATCGGCATGTGCGTCTCCGGCGACACCGTCACCCTGCTGGACATCAACAACAGCGTGCCCAAGTACATCTACGACGAGGACATCGCCGGCAGGTTCGATTACAAGCTCACCGATACCTTCATGGGCTTCCACTGCGGCAACACGCCGTCCTGCAAGATGTGCGCCGACCGTGCGGTGAAGTACCAGCTCATCCAGCACCGTCTGCTGGAGCCGGCGGGCAGCGAACCCGATTTCACCCGCGGCACCCTGGAAGGCGACATCGCCGCTTCCGACATCACCTTCTACCGCCTGCAGTGCGACAGTGAGGGCACTCTGCGCGCCTACATCGCCCAGGGCGAGGTGCTGCCGGTGGCTACCCGCTCCTTCGGCGGCATCGGCATCTTTGCCATCCCCGAAATGGGCCGCTTCTACCGCCATGTGCTCATCCAGAAGCGCTACCCGCACCACGGCGCCGTGGCCTTCAGCCACTGCGGCAAGGCGCTGTTCGAGGTGTTCAAGTACCTGGGCATCGGCGATATCGCCTACAACCAGCCCAAGGCGCTGCCCTATCCCACCGAGAACCCCTTCGCCTGATTGAATTGTCCATACGCGAAAAAATATGCTGAAAGGATAGTACTGTTATGAAATTCTTCATTGATACCGCTAACGTGGAGGAAATCCGCAAAGCCAACGACATGGGCGTCATCGCAGGCGTCACCACCAACCCCAGCTTGATCGCCAAGGAAGGCCGCGACTACGCCGAGACCCTGGCCGAGATCGCCACCATCGTGGACGGCCCCATCAGCGGCGAGGTAAAAGCCACCACCACCGACGCCGAGACCATGGTGAAAGAAGGCGAAGCCATCTACGCCCTGGACCCCAAGCACATGGTGGTCAAAATCCCCATGACCGCCGAGGGGCTCAAGGCCATCAAGGCGCTGAGCGCCAAGGGCATCCCCACCAACTGCACCCTGATCTTCAGCGCCAATCAGGCGCTGCTGGCCGCCCGCGCCGGTGCCACCTACGTCAGCCCCTTCCTGGGCCGGCTGGACGATATTTCTCAGCCGGGCATCGAACTGATTCAGAACATTCACGACATGTTCCTGAATTATCCCGACATTGAGACTCAGATCATCGCCGCCAGTGTGCGCAACCCCATCCATGTGAACGATTGCGCCCTGGCCGGTGCCGATATCGCCACCGTCCCCTATAAGGTCATTGAGCAAATGATTCATCATCCTTTGACTGATCAGGGCATCGAAAAGTTCAAAGCCGACTATGTAAAGGTGTTTGGTGAGTAATATGACAAAGGAAGAACGCTTGAAGCTGCAGATTGCAGCCTGCAAGGTGCGCATGGGCGTGATTGAATCCACCCACGGCGCCAAAGCCGGGCACCCCGGCGGCAGCCTGTCCGCCGCCGATATGTTTACTTACCTTTATAATAAGGAAATGCGCATCGACCCCGCCAACCCGAAATGGGCGGACCGGGACCGGTTCGTGCTCTCCAAGGGACATACCGCGCCGGGGCTGTACAGCGCGCTGGCCTACCGGGGATTTTTCCCGGTGGAGGACCTGCCCACCCTGCGCCACATTGACAGCTATCTGCAAGGCCACCCCAATATGAACACGGTGCCCGGTGTGGACATGAGCACTGGTAGCCTGGGCCAGGGCATCTCCTGTGCGGCAGGCATGGCCAAAGCCGCCAAGTACCTGCACAAGGATGACGTGCGGGTCTACGCCCTGCTGGGCGACGGCGAGATCGAGGAGGGGGAAGTGTGGGAATCTTTCCTCTTCGCCGCCAAGTACAAGCTGGACAACCTCTGTGTCATCATCGACCTGAACGGCCTGCAGATCGACGGCCCCACCAGCGAAGTCATGCCCACCGACCCGGTGGATGCCAAGATGCGGGACTTCGGGTTCCGCACGGTGTCCATCGACGGCCACGACTTTGTCCAGATGGAGGACGCTTTTGCGTATTTCCACCGGCAGACCGGTGCGCCCACGGCCATCCTGATGCACACCACCAAGGGCAAGGGCGTCAGCTACATGGAGAACCAGGTAGGCTGGCACGGCAAGGCCCCCAACGACGAGGAATACAAGATTGCCATGGACGAGCTGAACGCTCAACTGGCAGAACTGGAGGCGCAGGTATGAGTGAGGTTAAGAAGATCGCCACCCGCGACAGCTACGGCGCCGCGCTGGTAGAACTGGCCAAGGACCATCCCGACGTGGTGGTGCTGGATGCGCGCAGCTCGCGGAGATCGAGACGAGCGTCTACCGCCTCGCGGTGCAGATACGCAAGACGCACCGCCGCGTCAACGCGCTCGAGAAGGTCGTCATACCGAAGGACATGGCGGAGATACGTTTCATCACGGACGTGCTCGAAGAAAGCGACCGCGAGGACTTCACGAGAATGAAGCTCGCGCAGAAAAAGATAAAGGATTAGCATCCCGCAGTTCAAAGGAGGGAGTTTTGCAATGAGTACTCTTCAGGAAGTCTTGGCGGTCCTGCTCGGGGCCGAGTCGGAGGCCAAACGCATAGTCGGCGACTCGAAGAACGAGGCGGAGTCTATGCTCCAGACGGCGCAGGAGAAGTTTTCCTCCGAGCGCACGAGCCGCATGGCAGCCGCGCGCGGGCAGGCCAAGGATCTAATGGAGGCCGCCCTCAACTCGGCAAAAACCGAATCCGAGCAGATCGTGAACCTCGGCAAGGAGGAGCGCGAGCGTATGCAGAAGCGCTTCGCGGAGAACGCCGACACGGTCATCGACTCGATAGTATCCGAAATAGTAGACGGCTTCGTTTCTAAGAAAAGAGGCGGAATTTAGTGCCATTCTCGAGACGATATTTACTGGGGCTGTGTACAGCAGACGCTGGAGCAAGGTTTTAATATCGCCCGTAACGCGGCGCTGTTGGCAGAAGTGCCGCACTCTGTCCCGGCGGTTACTGTCAATCGCTTGTGTGGTTCATCCATGCAGGCACTGCATGACGCAGCACGAATGATCA
>OGWU01000177.1_pt1 | contig 40662 bp, 36 predicted proteins | sample 1576071 | NCBI WGS metagenome assembly OGWU01 (sample SAMEA3541582, study PRJEB24748) | human gut metagenome | biome: human gut; feature: human-associated habitat; material: faeces | place: China | collected 2012
TCGATGCCATTGGCATAGTTATGTATTAAAAGCCCATGGCTCTTAAGCACCGTCCTAAGCCATACCGGCGATGCCTTTGCAATATCTCCAATGGTATTTATATTGAATTTTTGCAGCTTTTTTTCAGTTGCTCTCCCCACCATAAATAATTCTCCTGCAGGAAGGGTCCACAGTTTTTTCGGTATCTCGTGTTTCCATATGGTGTGAATCAGATCGGGCTTTTTTAATTCTCCTGCCATCTTTGCACACAGCTTATTTTCTCCGATACCGATATTAACGGTAAATCCTAATTCCTTTTTTATGCGTTCCTTTATTTCATAGGCCGCCGCAATGGGATTTTTCATTGCTTTTTTGCAGGCTGTCATATCGCAAAAGCATTCATCAATGCTGTATCTCTGAATCAATGGTGTATATTCATAAAGCATTTCATACATGGCTTCACTGCACGAAAGATATAAATCATAATCTGGTGCAAACACCTTAAGCTCAGGACATTTTTGTTTTGCTTCAAATAAACTTTCTCCAGTTTTGATGCCGAATTTCTTTGCCGCAATAGATTTTGCAAGGATTATCCCGTGGCGGTTGTCTGGATTGCCTGAAATCACCGCAGGCATATTTCTTATATCCATACCATATCCTTTTTCTATCAAATCTGCGGCAGTCCAACTCAAATAGGCACTATTTGCATCTACATGAAATACAAGCATTAATGTCACCTCTCTGTGTTTACATTATATCGAACATATGTTCGCATTTCAAGTATAAAAAAACAGATGCTTTCGCATCTGGCACTTTCTTGGTTGCGGGGACAACTCTTACTCCCTTCGGTCGTCGTTCCTTCGCCGCTCTTTGATTTCTATTTTCCTTTTACGGCGGCTACGCTGTCGCATTTTGCATTGCGGCTAACTGAAAAATTACCCTGCAGCTAAAGCTGCGCAAAATCCGCAGGACTTTTCACCTGCTCGCAGGTTCAAGCCCTCTCCCCGAATCTAAAATAAAAAACAGATGCTTTCGCATCTGGCACTTTCTTGGTTGCGGGGACAGGACTTGAACCTGCGGCCTCCGGGTTATGAGCCCGACGAGCTACCAACTGCTCCACCCCGCGATATCTATTAAGTTGTGTTGCTAATTTACCTGTTTGGTGCCGGAGACCGGGGTCGAACCGGTACGCCCGAAACGGGCACAGGATTTTAAGTCCTGGGCGTCTGCCAATTCCGCCACTCCGGCGTAAACAGAAAATTGGCTCCAAGGGTGGGGCTCGAACCCACAGCCTACCGGTTAACAGCCGGTTGCTCCACCATTGAGCTACCTTGGAACGCCATGTTACTCATCAGCAACATAGTTAAGTATAAGTTATCTGTTATCGAATGTCAAGAGAAAATTGACTAATCTTTAATTCCCTTTATTCTGATGCCGGATTTCAACAGTATAAGCCAAGCAAGCAAAGCTAATACGGCTCCTCCTGCTAGGATTATACCCAGTCCCAATATAAAGCTGCTCCAGCCTGCCGCTCCCAAAAGCATACCAAAACTACCTAATGCAGTATGTGTAAAATTTATAAGAGCCGATGCAGACCCCGTATCCCTTTCCTGCTGATTTAAAAGTATCGCAGTGCTGAAGGGACGCACGGCACTCTCCATTACGGTAAACGGTATAAAGCATAAAAGGAAAATCATCGGTGCAATGCTTCCAAAGAAAATAAGCATAAATCCACAGACTATGGAAATAATAACCGCCACATTCATAAAGGAAATGCCACCGATACGCTTTGTCACCTTAAGATATAATAACGGGCCGAGTATTGATGCCGCTGAATTTATCGCAAAATAATAGCTATATGTGGTTTCCGACAAAGCGAAGAAATCAATATAAATATATGAACATACGGAAATATATGCCATATACGGAGCAGACAGCACTCCCACGGAAAGCAAAAACAGTGAAAATCCCGGATTCTTGCCAACTTTAATCAGACCTCCTAGACTTTTCAGCACCGAAATTGATTCCCTTTCCTCCGAAGGTAGAGTTTCCTGCAAAAATGCTACCGCCACAAGGCAAAGCAGCGCTATTATCGCCAGCAGCCAGAAAGTTGCTCTCCAGCCGGACAAAGTTACTATCCATGCTCCCGCCACTGGAGCAACCATAGGTGCAATAACAGCCATGGCCTGCACCACAGCCAGCACCACATCTCTTGTTTGTCTTTCAAAGCAATCTTTGATTAATGCAGTGGATACAGCCACCATACAGCCGGCTCCAAGTGCCTGTATTATACGACTTCCTATAAGAAAACCAACACTAGGTGCCAAAGCGCATGCACCACTGAAAATCATATAAATACAAGTGCCTGCCATAAGCATCGGCTTTCTTCCGTATTTATCGCTGAGAGGCCCGAAAAGCAATATGCCTACAGCCATAAAGAAAAAGAACCCCACCAAAGTAATGTTTACCACGGATTCGCTGGTGTTAAATACCTGCGTCATCTGAGGCACTGCCGGCAGATACATATCCAAAGACAGCGGTACCACCATATTCATTACCGCTATTAATGCAATAAGCCCTGTTTTCTTTAAATACTTCTGCTGTACTTCCATGTGGTCCTTTCTTTTTTATTTTTCACCATCACTGTTCGCCTCTGGATTTTCTGATCGTTCTTGCGCATCTGTTCTCAGATTTTCCTCTATGATACTCTTTTTCTTTTCGTATTTTTCCGCAAGCTCATCCTGTCCGCGACCTTTGTATATCCTTATCAGTCCTTCCATGGAACCCATATCCGCGGCATTCAGCTGCAGTGTTCTCTTATATTCTCTCTCCGCAGCATCCATGTTACCCACTTCTTCATAAGCAACTCCCAGATAGAAGTGGAGAGGCCACCATGTTTCATATCCGCTAGCAGCAAAGCCCGACAATATGCCTATGCCCTCTGCATATCTGCCGCTTATAACAGCATTACATCCAGCTTCAATTCTTCGTGGCTCCGCTATCTCGCGAAGTCTCTGGGCCGCCTCTTGGGCAGCCTGATGGTCTTTTGCTATTGGCAAAAACTTTTCCCATGCCAAGCCGGCTTTTTCATAAAGTCCCATATTAAGATATGCATAACCTAAAAAGAAATATGGCTGATCAAAGTCCGGATAATCTTCTGTGAGCTTTTCGAAGGCTTCTGTGGATTCGGCCTTACACATTCCGATAAAAATCTCATCATCAGATGAGTTGTACATTTCGCGACATACCCTCGCGTAATTATACATAGCTTCCATCATATCTGGCTCAAGAAACAAAGCCGCCCTGAAATGAATACATGCTTCTTGCATATTACCCGCTTCAACGGCTTTTACGCCTGTCATCAAAACATCCTGCGGCAATCTTTCATTAAAAAATCTACCCATGAATTTTTTGTAGGCATTGGCGTATTTAAAGTTTGGATCACAGCCCACAACTCTTACCATATTGCCAGCAATCTCTGTAGCCGATACTCCGTTTCCCCCAGAAAACCTTTTTAAGTCTCTTGGGTCAATGGGCACACGAACACCCTTTGCCACATCTTCAATATTGAGTCTTTTCATGAATTCATCTGAAAACTCCACAAAAAGGTATCCTTTTATATATTCTGCAAGATATTTTGCAAGACGATCCTTTTCAAAAGTATAACTCATTTAAATTTCCCATCCTTTTTTATCAAATCTCTTTACCGCCTCAGGATTCATACGCTCTGTAAGGTCATTATAAAGAGCTTCTTTTATATTTTCTCCGCAATCGGTTTCTTCCTTCGCAAAACGAGCTAGTATTCTGTAATTATCCTCTTTTTTATGACTGCTCCTTTGATATCCTTCTCTAAAATAAAACTCTGCAAAACAATCATAAAAGTCAAAGGCGGTTTTAAATGATGCAATTACAGCAGCTAGCCCTCGATCAAATCCACCCTTATTATAAAAATCATCAAGAACATGTTCGATGCGTTTAAGCCTTACCATATCATCAGGACCCATAAAATCATTTTTTATAACCTGATACGGCGCTTTACCATCAAAGACATATCCGTATTTATCCGCTTCTGCTCTTATAACAGTACCTTTAAGCAGTTTTAAAAATCCCAGTTGCAGCTCATCTGCTCCAAGCCCGTAAACCTCATTAAATGATTTCTTAAAACTTTCCATATCCTCATATGGAAGTCCTGCAATAAGATCCACATGCACAGGACAATTTGCTACCGCCACAAGCTTTGAGGTGTTGTCCAAAACTTTATCGATATTTGCACTTCTGCCCACCGCTTCAAGGGTTTTAAGATTTGTCGATTGTATGCCCACCTCAAATCTAAATAGATTTTTTCTGGCTCCAGCTATAAGCTTTATCAACTTTTCCGTCAGGATTTCTGCACAGATTTCAAAATGAAAATTTGTAGTCCCGTTGTCATTTTCCATTATAAAGCTCAGTATTTCTTCGCTTCTTTCCGCCGACCAATTAAAAGTTCTGTCAAGAAATTTAACCTGTCTTGGCTCTGCATCTATTATCTCGGAAAGCTCTTCTTTTACTCGATCCATAGGAAAAGCCCTGATTTTTTTGTCAATGGATGACATGCAGTAACTGCAGTTATAAGGACATCCTCTAGCCGTTTCGTAATATAAGATTTTTAAGTCATCAGCTTTATTAAGAGCTTTAGGAACGCCCTCTGGTGCAACGCATCCGCCATCGATTATGCGACATCCAATGTCATCATTTATCGCTTCATTTTTAACGACTTTATCATTTTTAGCCGCCAGCGCTTCGAGGAAATCCGGCAGCACCTTTTCTCCTTCTCCCCTGATTACAACATCTACAAACGGCTTTGCCTTTAAAAGTTCTTCCGCATCATAGCTTACTTCAGGGCCTCCTAAAACTATAACCATTCTCGGAAATGCTTTTTTTAGGTTTTCGCATATATGCAAAGTCTTTTCTATATTCCATATATAACAAGCAAAACATACCGCGTCGTATCCCACCGCGGCTATTTCGTTATATATATAATCGTCGCTGTTGTTGATGGTAAATTCGGCTCTTTCAATTTTAAAGCCTTTTTTACCTTTGCTGTCAAGTTCAGCAGCTCTTTTTTCGGCAGCTGCACTAAGATATGCCACCGCCGGTGATGAATGTATGAACTTCGAATTTAAAGTTCCCACAAGCACTTTCATTTTGTTTAAATCTTCTCCTACAGGGCTCTGAATCTCTCCGCCTTGAGCAGACTGCTGTCTGCCAACGCATTTTTAAGCTGTCTTATAAATCTGTCTTTATCCCTCGGCAGATCTCCGCGCAGCACCACATAATTTGATGCGTGATTACTTCTGAATACACACGGCTTGGAAGGATCCACATTTACATTTTCCATGAGGAGCAGTGTTTCTTCCACCACCTCATGGGCAGTGAGAAGCTGTATCTTTCCTTCCTGAACATCCTTATACATCGGTGCCGACGGCTCTAGCAAAAGAGTCAACAGTCCCACATAAGACGCTCCCATTTCGCTTATCATGGTTCCTGTTTCGATGGCATGTTCTCTCCAGTTGGCCTTGCCTCCAAGTCCTGATATAAATGTAACCGAAGCCTTTATGCCTGCAGCTTCTGTTTTCTTAACTGCCTCAATAATCTCAGCCCTGGTAGCTCCTTTGTTTATATCCTTTAAGACTTTATCCGAACCGGATTCCGCACCTATATAGATAAATTCAAGACCAGCATCTCGCAGGGCTTCCAGCTCTTTAGGAGTCTTTGCCAAAATGTCCTTCGGTGCTCCATAAAGATTTATCCTCTCCACTTCCGGTAAAATTTCATGGATTTTCTCCATGATAAAAAGAAGCTTATCCGTAGCGAGGCACAAAGCGTCCCCATCACATAAGAATACTCTCCTTATGTAAGGATAATACTGTCTTGCCATATACAAATCTTCGATAACCTCGTCTATATCCCTAATTCGAAAAGGTTTATCCCTATACATGCTGCAAAAGGCGCACCCATTATGAGTGCAGCCCATTGTAACTTGCAGGAGATAGCTTCTGGCCTCACTTGGAGGTCTATATATGTCTCCTTCATATCTCATTTGTTTTCTCCAGTTTACATTGCAATTAAATTACATTCTTTCTGGCGCCTGAATACCTAAAAGTGCCAATCCGTTGCTAATAGCAGTCTTTGCACATATTACCAACGCCAGTCTGCTTACTGTTGCAGCTTCATCGTCCGTAACGATTCGCTCACTTTGATAGAATCTGTTAAATGCCTGAGCTATATCAATTATATGTCTTGTTATAACCGACGGCTCATATTTATCTGCTGCTTCCTGTATAACTTCAGGCATTCTGTATATAAGCTTTGCTAGCTCATATGCGCTGTCTGAGCATATCAGAGAAGCGTCAAAACCTTCCAGCTTTTCGGCTTTTGCTGTCAGCTCTTCTCCAGCCTTTCTCATAAGAGAGCATGCTCTGGCATGAGTGTACTGAACATAAGGACCGGTTTCTCCCTCAAAGTTTAAAACCTTATCCCAGTCAAAAACATAGTCCTTGATTCTGTTGTTAGACAGTTCGTTAAACATAACCGCACCGATACCAACCTGTGCTGCGGTTTCGTCTATATTATCTGTGGCAACACCCTTTTCCTCAATGATTTCACGGGTTTTTTCCACGGCTCTGTTCAGCACATCTTCAAGGAATACAACTCTTCCCTTTCTCGTGGACATCACTCCATCCTTAAGACTTACCATTCCGAACGGCACATGAACACAGTCTCCTGCCCAATCGTAGCCTAAAAGCTCAACGATTTTAAACCACTGCTGGAAATGAAGATTCTGCTGAGAAGCCACCACATAGATATTTTTGTAAAAGTCGTAGTGTTCCTTTCTGTATACTGCAGCAGCAATATCCCTTGTAATATAAAGGGTAGAGCCATCCGACTTTGTAACCAGTGCAGGCGGCATCCCGTATTTTTCAAGATCAACAATCTGAGCACCTTGAGACTCTTGCAAAAGTCCCTTTGCTTTAAGCTCATCTAAGATTCTCGGCATCTTATCCGAGTAAAAGGATTCTCCGGCATAGGAATCAAATTCAATACCCAGCATTTTATAAACCCTTGTGAACTCCTTAAGAGATTCATCTCTAAACCACTGCCAAAGTTCCGTTTCCTCCGGTTCGCCCTTTTCCAGTCTTGCGAATATATCCCTAGCTTCCTGTTCAAGAGACGGATCCTTTTCCGCTTCCTCATGGAACTTGGTATAGTAGCTGAGCAGTGTCTTTATAGGCTCCTTTTCCACATCTTCTCTGTTGCCCCATCTTCTGTAGGCACTTATCATCTTTCCAAACTGCGTGCCATAATCTCCGAGATGGTTGATTCTTACGGTGTCATATCCCAATTCATCAAAGATTTTATATATGGAATTTCCGATTACAGTGGACCTTATATGTCCGATATGGAAAGGCTTTGCTATATTAGGCGAAGAAAATTCCACAATAACAGTTTTTCCTTCTCCTTTATTGCTTTTTGTGAAGTTTTCCTTCTTTTCGCTGACTTCCTTTACTATATCTCCCACAAATCTTTCTCTTGAAAGATAGAAGTTGACATATGCGTTTACATTTTCCACCTTTTCAAAGAGTCCGTCATTTGGAACTCCGGCCGCAATGTCTGCAGCTATCAAAGGTGGTGCCTTTCTCAGAATTTTAGCCAGTCTAAAACAAGGAAATGCATAATCTCCCATTTTTTCATCGGCAGGAATTTCTATCATCTGCTCAATTTCTTCTGCTGTAAGGCCGTCTATCAGCGGCGTCAAAATCTCCGCGATGGACTTCTTATAACTTGTCATTTAAAACTTCTCCTTTTCGGTGTATATCTTTATTCCATGTTCTCTAAGCGTCTTGGCAAAAATGCCTTCACCGTCCACCAGCGTTCCTGAAAATGTTCCGTCATAGACTTTATCTTTTCCGCAGGAAGGACTGTTGGATTTTAAAATCGCACCTTCGATTTCTTCGCCAATGGACATGGCCGCCGCCACGGCTCTTATATAAGCGATTCTGGCTCCGTCCTCAAAGGCCTTTGTCACATCTTCGCCTTCTTCGTTTATTACGGCACCATCCTTTATTTCCGATTTAGGTCTCGGAACAGACAGCTTACCTAAAGTTTCAGGGCATACCATGCAGACAGTATGGCCTTCCGTTAATTCCTTTACCCAATCTGTAAGGTTATCATTTCCATCATATCTGCAAGGCTCTCCGAGCAGACACGCACTTACTATATACATAACGCCACTCCTTTACAATTTATCTGCAGCTATAACTCGCTTTGTGACCTGCGGTCACATTTAGGCTAAATTATATTATATCACATATTAAACCAGTTTATATTCGAAACATATGAGGTTTTCCAGTATTGCCTGTTCAAAAAAGAATTCTGTTATACCCACATATCTAAATCCCAGCTTTGTATAAAGCTTTGCCGCAGGCTCATTGAATTCGTATGTGTCCAGTCTCATGGCTTTGCAGCCTAGTTTTCGTCCATGCTCCAGAGCAAAATCCACGAATTCCTTTCCCAAACCCTTGCCCTGTTGATTTATATCAATACAAAGAGTATGAATCACGATAATTTCATCGCCTTCTCCCGGAAACTCCCAATCCAGTTTTGCATATTCCTCCGGCTGAATGTGATTAAGCACATAGCTTCCCACAATCTCACCATCCATTTCGCCCACATATAGAGTTCCCGCTTCCAGCCCTGCCCTGGCATTTTTTTCCGTAGGATAAACACCTTTTATCCAGTTTGTTTTTGTTCCGTGCTCCGCTTCATAGTCCAAAAAATCTTCGTAAATTTCAACTATCCTAGCTATGTCCTCTTTACGGCCTTTTCGTACTGTCAAATTTGCCATACTTGCATACCTTTCCTTTCGACCGGCTTATTTTAAAGTTACTACAGTAACTCCGTCTCCGCCTTCATCGAAATTTCCTTTTCTAAAGGATTTGACCTGTGGATGTTTTTTAAGCATGGAATGGATACCGTTCTTAAGTATCCCTTCACCTCTGCCGTGAATTATCGTAACCTCCGACAGATGCGCCATAAAGGCATCATCTATATATTTTGCCACATTGGCCAAAGCATCATCGAGATTCTGCCCCTGAACGTTTGTTGTAGGCGATACGCTCACAGACTTGGATCTGTATAGTCCAGCATATGTGCTTTTGCCGGTTTTAGGCTTTGGCTTTTTCTTTTTTCTTGTACCGTCAATAATAAGTTTAAGATTTTCGGCCTTGCATTTCATTTTCATTATGCCCACCTGAACGGTAATTTCACCGCGGCTGTCAGGAAGCGCAATTACTTCTCCATTCTGTCCTATGGTGAGCACCTTGACCCTATCGCCAACCTTTATGTCATCTAAAGAAACAGGATCGTTATTTTCTTCAATGCGTATAGTTTCCTTATATCTTCCTGCCGCATCTCTTATCATCTTTCTCGAACGGTCCATACGCCTGTTTCTCTCACTTCTGTCTTCAAGTCTATCCAGTTCCTTAAGCTCTTCCCTTACCGTTTCACTAACCTCTTTAGCATCGGCAATAATGGCCCTGGCCTCTTCCTTGGCGCTGTTTATCATCTTTTCTCTGCGGGCACTTTCCCTTTCAGCCCTTTTATCCATTTCTTCCTTAAGGCTTCTGGCTTCCTCCCTTTCAATGCGCGCCTGCTCCAGTTCCTCTCTGGCAGCTTTCCTATCGGATTCTATTGCCTCTAAAACTGCTTCAAACTGAATATCTCCGCCTTCCAAAAGGCCTCTTGACCTTTCGATGATTTCTTCGGAAAGCCCCAGTTTTCTTGAAATTTCAAAGGCGTTGGATTTGCCTGGGATGCCTATGGAAAGCCTGTATGTAGGACTTAAAGTTTCCACATCGAATTCCATGGAAGCGTTTTCCACACCATCCGTCTGCAGAGCATATTTTTTAAGCTCCGTATAATGGGTCGTAGCCATCATCTTTGCTCCCTTGGCCTTTAATGTTTCCAGAATGGAAATTGCCAAAGCAGCACCCTCAGTGGGATCTGTTCCAGCTCCCAGCTCATCTAGAAGCACCAAGGTGTTTTCAGAAGCCCTATCAACAATTTCCACTATATTTTTCATATGAGAGGAAAAAGTAGAAAGACTTTGCTCTATACTTTGTTCATCACCTATATCTGCAAAAACGTCCTCGTAAACGGGAATTTTGCTTCCGTCATTAGCAGGAATATGAAGACCGCTTTGGGCCATAAGGCTCAAAAGGCCTGCAGTTTTCAAAGTGACAGTCTTGCCTCCGGTATTTGGCCCTGTCACTACTAATACATTATATTTTTCACCAAGAATTATATCCACCGGCACCGCTTTGCTCTGATCGAGAAGCGGATGTCTTGCTTTCTTTAGTTCCAAAACTCCGTCTGCTGAAATCCTCGGATATCCTGCTTTCTGGATATTTGCTAGCTTGCCCTTTGCCATTATAAAATCCAGATGCAGCATAATCTGAAGGTTGTTTTTAAGCATGGAAGCTCCTTCTGCAACTCTAGAAGAAAACTCCGCCAAAATTCTTTCAACCTCAGCTTTTTCCTCTGCCTCAAGCTCTCTGAGCTCATTATTCATGGTAACAATAACCTGTGGCTCAATAAACAGAGTCGCACCGGATGAACTCTGGTCATGGATAATTCCCGGGAATTTGCCTCTGTGTTCCTGCTTTACCGGTATAACATATCTGCCATCTCTTACCGTAACAATGGAATCCTGCAGCATGCTCTGATTGTCAGATCTGCTTATTATCTGATTTATTCTGTTTTTAATGGCTTCATTTTGACGCACAATATTTCTTCTGATATTTTTAAGGTCCACAGAAGCATTATCACTTAACATGTCCTCCGACTCTATAGATCTATCCAAATCATCTGCCAAGCCTGCAAAGGTCTCTAGCAGTTCCGTCTGGGAAATGATCATCGGAAGCTCAGGCACATCACCTTTCATATACGATTTAACCGCCGCAGCCACCTTAATATCATACAAAATATGCAGCAGCTGACGGATTGTCAGCGTACCGCCTTTTTCTGCCAACACAACGCTTTCCCTTATATCATAAAAATTCCCAAGAGGAAGGGCTCCTTTATAGGTTATGAGCCTTACGGCTTCATCTGTCTCTGCCAGAGCTGTCTCTATCTCTCTTGGGTCGGAAAAAGGCTTCAGCTCCGAAATGACATCTCTTGTCATACCGGAGCCCGCCTGCGCCTTTAAAAGCCCTATGATCTTATCGTATTCAAGAACCTTCAAAGCTTTTTCGTTCATTTATTTCATCCCGCCTCTTAATTTCTCAAGTTCACTTTTGATTCGTATGTTTTCCATCTGTAAATCAAAGAAGTTATTTTCAAGGTCTTTATATCTAGCTTCAGCTTCCGCCAGCTTCTTTTGAACTCCCTTTTGGATTTCCTCCTGAATGGAGCCCTGTCCTTGAATAATCTTTTCAACTTCCTTTTCCTTTGCCTGAAGCTTCGCAGTCAGCTGTTCCTTCTGCTTCTGGATGGCAGCATTTTCCTCTTTGTACTCCAGGAAATTCTTTTTTGCTTCATCCCAAAGCTGTATATAATGCTGGGTATCTCCTTCCAGTTGCTCTGCTATTTTCTTTGTTTCTTCCAACTCATCCTTGCATGCAAAGTACTCGTTAGCAATGTTTACCGCAGACAAAACAGCCATCGACGATGACGGTAACGCGTTTCCCGTCGCCTCTTCAATCTCTCTCATCTTGTTATCCACCCAGGATGCCACCTGTATCATTCTGTCCTGAGACTCATCCCCTGAGATGGTATATTCCTGACCGAAAATATTTACCGTTACTCTGTTGCTCATGGTTTCCTCCTAAATTACCCTTAAGCCTCTTTTGAAGCAAATTCTTTCAAGGTTTCAAAATGTATTTCGCAGCAAGCCCCTTTGCTTATTCCGAATTTTTCTGCCACTTCAGAATGAATCTCACCCATAATACCGATTTCAATCTGTTCCTCTGCAGTCATGCCAGAAAGAGCTGCAATCAGATCCTTCATAATCTGAAGTTCTGCTTCGCCAAATTCGTTACCTGCGTTATTTACCTTTTCCTCAAGTTCTACCATCTTTTCTTTTCCGTTATTTTCATCGCCGATATCCAGAATAATTCTTACACATTTTTCCGGATTATATACTCTATATTCAGCTTCCGGTTCAAATATGACATTTTCAATTCCCAAATTGCTAAGAAAATTTTCAATCATTTCTTTAAGAATCGTAAAACTATCTCCGCCGCCGCAAATTCCAATAGTAAGATCCTCTGATTCCTCTGGAAATCCATTGTTTTCGCTTCTAGTCATACTAGGCATAAATGTACTTCCGATTTCATAGTATCTAAGGCTTCTCATACCTCCGAGACAGTTTCTGCCCAGCATATCCAACATTCCCGGAGTCAATATAGTTCTCAAAGCCACAGGCTCCTCTCCCTGAGAGCCTTCTAGCCTAACAGCCTCCCTTTCCCAGGAGTCCTCATCTATACCCGCATCGTCCAAAATGCTGTTATTTATAAACAGGGAAGTTTTAATTTCTTCTGCTCCCATTTCCTCAAGAATATTCTTTACAATATTATTAAAATTATCCTGCATAGTTATCTCTTATCTCTCCTTGATTGATACATAAGTATTCCAGCTGCCACCGCTGCATTCAGCGAATCTATACTGCCGCTCATAGGGATCTTAACATTTATATCCGTGTTTTTCTCAAATTCTTCGCTCATGCCGTTGCCTTCATTTCCTATGACAATGGCAGTATCCTTGGAAAGGTCTGCATCGTAATAATACAAATCAGTATTTAATGCCGTCCCTACGATGGTCTTTCCATATTTTTTCAGCATATCCACGGTTTCAGTGGCAGACTCCGCAAAATATATCGGAAGTCGCATAATCGAGCCAGCTGCAGCTCTTACCACCTTAGGAGAATATATATCCCCCGTACCCTTTACAGAGATTACACCGCCGTATCCTGCAGCATCTGCGGTTCTTATAATTGTGCCAATATTGCCCGGATCCTGAAGTCTGTCAAGAACTATGATATTTCCCTGTCCTTCTTCTCTTTCCGAAACTGCACTTATAAAGGTTTCCCAATTAAAGGTCTTTTTGCGCACCACCGCCAATACACCTTGACTGGTTTCCGTATGGGCTATATTTTCAAACAATCTGTTATCAAACAGCACCGCATTAGCTTCATAACCGCTTATGTTTTCAGCATGATCTGTTTCTGCTATGACAATCTCCGCCATGCCTGCCTTGCAAGCCTCTCTTACCAGCTTTTCACCTTCTACCAAATATAGGCCCGTGGCATCTCTATGTTTTTTTGTGCCTAACGCTTTACATTGCTTATATATTCTGTTGTCTTTAGATGTAATGACCTTCATGGAATATAAGCCTTTCTTTTTAAAAGAAAAGCCGGTGAAAATTACCGGCTTTTTTAACAAGTTATTTATTTAAGGAATGACGGTACTTCGAAATCTGATGGCACTGTATCGGATTCCAGATCCTTAAGTACATCACTTAATGTCTGCTTTTTAGGTGTTCCGTCTTCAAAAGTGTCCTTGTTTGTGTTTTCGCCTTCTGTATCGTCACCTTCTTCGTCGAATTTGCGTACGTCTGAATAATTACCCGGCTGATTTTCGAAGCCTGTAGCGATAACAGTAATCTTCATTTCGTCCTTTAACTCTTCCTTTACGGAAGTTCCGAATATGATGATTGCATCCTTATCCGCAACATTCTGTATCTGGTTGGCAGCCTCGTTTACATCCAGCATTCCCATTTCGTATCCGCCTGCGATATTTAAGAGTATCGCTTTTGCTCCGGCAACGGTAGTTTCCAGCAGAGGGCTTTCCACGGCATTCTTAACCGCATCCTGCACCTTGTTTTCGCCTTTTCCTACACCTATACCCATATGAGCAACGCCTCTGTCTCTCATTACAGTCTGCACATCGGCAAAGTCAGCGTTAATCAAACTGTTATCTCCGATAAGCTCTGTGATTGACTGAACACCCTGCTTGAGGATTTCATCTGCCATTTTAAGAGCATCAACCATTGAAGTATTAGGCTCTGCTATATCAAGCAGCTTATCGTTTGGAACGATAACTATGGAGTCAACAAACTTCTTAAGGAATTTTATACCCATTTCGGCATGTTCAGATCTTCTTCTACCTTCAAAGGTAAACGGTCTTGTCACAACTCCCACTGTAAGTATTCCCATATCCTTGGCAACCTTTGCAATGATAGGAGCTGCACCTGTACCTGTTCCACCTCCCATACCTGCTGTAACAAATACCATATCGGCTCCGCTGATATGTCTTGTTATATCTTCGATATTTTCCTCTGCAGAACGCTGTCCGACTTCAGGATTTCCGCCGGCACCAAGACCCTTTGTAAGCTTTTCACCAATCTGAATCTTAGCTTCTGCTTTGCATACATCCAAATCCTGTTTATCTGTATTTATAGCAATGAAGTTTACATTTTTAAGATCCGCCTCAATCATTCTGTTTACTGCGTTGCATCCGCCTCCGCCGACACCTACAACTATGATCTTGGCCTTGCCTTCATTGTTGATTTCAAAGTCCAAAAAATTTGCTCCCATTTATGTAATCCTCCGGTAAATTATCTTTTTTACAATATGTATTGATTATATCATAATTACATCGAATATTGTAGTATATATTGTATCAATTATCTAAAATATTATCTAATAATTATTCAAAAGTCGGGCTAAATGAGCAATAGCCTTCCTTTTCCACGGTTACCGTTCCTCGCTTTATTTTTCTTCCGTAAATGTCTGATAATACACCCTTAAGATCTCCATTATCTATAATTTTAATCAGCTCATCATATGTGCATTTAACATAAAGTCTATCATACACATTGCAGACCACTTCTTTCTCGCCCACGGAGACGCTCTTAAAGAACAAGTCTGCAGCATTTGCTTTTTGTATTATCTCAACTGACTGTTGGTAGATTTCCGCTTCTTTCGGCTCTACTTCTTCACCGCTGTCCATTTTTTTAATGGTTATCCCCTTTATTTCCGTCACCTGTGGCTGTGAATCCACAAGGCCTATGACAATACCCTGAGCATCTAATACCACATATTTCTCGCCATATGGAAGTGTCATAGCTGCCGTTCTTTCTGCCACATTTATGGTAAGAGTTCCCGGAAGCTGTCTGTCTATTGTCACATCTCCGTAAAGAGGACTCTTTTCCTGCATTTTCTTCACTATCTGCCTTTTATTCATAAAAAAGATATTGTCTCCGGTCTTTATGCCCGAATCCTCGATGGCAGTTTCCGCAGCAATATTAACATTGCCCTCTACTTTTATTTCCGTAATATCAAATCTGGATGAAGACATCACAAGAAAAGCTGCTCCGACTATTATTATCAGTATAAAAAACTTTAAAAGATAATGTTTTTTCTTTCTCTTTTTTCGTCTTTGAGGTCTGAGCTGCTCTTCCTCCGGCTGCACAATGGAATCCTCCGTTATATCCGATTCCTGCTGCATATCCATCATCGTATCAGTTGTAAGTTCCGGGTTTAACTCCCTTTCCTCTGCCATTCTATCCTTCCATGTTATTGATTATATGATAGTAAATAATATCAGCTGCATCTAGAGGAGCGCAATCCTTTGCCGCTCCGGACATCTTTAATATAGCATCCGTATCCTGCCTTAAACGCTCTATCTCGTCTACCAAAGCCTGACCGGAAAGCTCCGATTCCTCCATCAAAACTGCCCCGCCTTTATCCGCTATGGCCTTGGCATTAAACATCTGATGATTGCCTGTTACATTAGGTGAAGGAATAAGTATTGACGGTGTTCCGCACACTGCAATTTCTGAAACTGCCAACGCACCGCTTCTCGATACCACAATATCGGATGCTGACAGATATTTTTCCATATCGTTTATATATTCCAGAACATGAATATTGCCGCCCGGTTCAATATTTCTATCTTCCATTTCACGAAGCACAGGTTCGTAATATCTCTTACCTGTTACAAAATACACCTGCACACCGTCCTGGTTATTGTACCTTGCTGCCACATCAAGCATGGCACGATTTATTCTTCCTGCACCCTGACTTCCACCGAAGGAAAGCAGCACAAAATCATCCGGATTAATGCCTAGCTCTTTTCTGGATTCTGCCTTATCGGCGCTGAAAAACGAATCTCTTACTGGATTTCCAGACACCACATGTTTTTTAGGCTCCTTAAAATACTGTGCCCCTTCCTCAAAGCCCAGAAAAACCGCATCCACATGTTTTTCCAAAAGCTTATTTGTAAGTCCCGGCGCAGCATTCTGCTCATGGATGTATGTCTTTATTCCCATCTTTGCAGCAGTTTTCACCACCGGTCCACATACATATCCACCTGTACCTATAACCGCATCAGGCTTAAACTCTTCAATTATACGCTTTGCCTGTCTTTTACCGGCACTGTAATCCTTAAGGGTCTTGAAATTTTTAAGAAGGTTTCTGCGATCTATGCCGCTGGCGTCTATAAAGCGTATCTCATATCCGCTTCTTGGCACCAGTTCCTTTTCCAGTCCATGCTGCGTACCAACGAAAAGCACCTCTGTATCCAGAGTTCTTTCCTTAAACTTGTCAGCTATAGCTATGGCCGGATAAATATGACCTCCGGTACCTCCTCCTGTCATTAGAATTTTCATTTTACACCTCAGTTAATATATATCCTTTCCTCCAGGTTTTTCCTGGTGGCTGCTTGTTCCTCGCTTTTTTTCGCCTGCCTTGAAATATTTAAAACTATACCCATGCCTATACAATAAAGTACCATCGCGTTTCCTCCGTAGCTTACAAACGGAAGTGCAACTCCTGTCGGAGGCATGGAAGAAGTTACAATCGCTATATTGAAAATAAGCTGTATTCCTATCTGCATCATCACTCCGCAGCCAAGAAGCAAGCCAAATCTATCTGGAGCGTTGAGAGCAATTTTAAGTCCTCTCCATATCATATAAGCAAAGGCTGCAATCATAATCAGTATGCCTATATAACCCAGTTCCTCTCCGATAATAGCCAAGATAAAGTCATTTTGTGGTTCCGGAAGATACAGGGTTTTCTGTATGCTGTTACCCAGTCCTTTACCGAAAAGTCCTCCAGATCCCAAGGCTAAAAGGGATTGTACCACCTGATAGGAGTCTCCCTGAGGGTCTGCAAATGGATCTAGGAAGGAAGTGACTCTATCCAGATGATATCCTCCGCCGGCAAATATGTACAGCAAACCTGCTGCTGCACCAATGGCAAGTAGAATAACGAAATAACTTATTCTCACTCCCGCAATAAACATCATTGCTATGATAATGGCTACCACCGTCGCTGCTGTTGACATATTAGGCTGCATCATAATCAGCACACCGTAAATGCCACATATGAGCAGCATCGGAATAATGGTACCAGTAAGGGAGTTTATTTCTTTCTCCTTTTTATCTGCCAAATAGCCCGCCGTAAAAAGTATTGCTGCTATCTTAGCAATTTCTCCCGGCATCAAAGTTGTAATCTTAAGGTTAAGCCATCTTGTGGCACCCTTTACGGTAACTCCTAAAGGAGTAAACAAAAGCAATAACAAAACAATGCTGACTATAAGTATTATTTTGTAATACTTTTTATACAGCTTATAGTCTATATATGAAAATACAAACATACACAGAGCACCGATTATGACCCAAGCTGCGTCCCTTATCAGATAGGAATAGGGTTTTCCGTACTGGTCCATTGACCAATAGTAACTGGCACTAAATACCATAACAACGCCAAAAACCATCAGACCTAAAGTTACAAGCACCAGCGGAAAATCAACTCCCGGCACTCTGGTTTTAACCTGTTCTATAAATCCAGCTCCTGCCTTTGTATGCTTTTTAAGCACTCCTCTTTTCGCTTTTTTTATTTCTCTTGTTTTGTGTTTTTCGTGTTTTTTCTTATCTTTCTTCATCTTTTAATTTATTGACACATTCCTTAAAGTCGCGACCGCGCTCCTCAAAGCTGTTATACATGTCCCAGCTTGCGCACGCCGGAGAAAGAAGCACTGTGTCTCCCGGTTCTGCCACGCGAAATGCTTCTCTGACGCAGGCTTCCATATCCTTTACTATAATGGTATTTTGATATCCTTTCTTTTCTGCGGCAGCCTTTATCTTACCAGCCGTCGCTCCCATCATGACCACTTGCTTAACCTTGTCTCCGAAGCTGTCTATAAAATCACCATAATCGGCGTTTTTATCATAGCCTCCTGCAATAAGCACAATTGGTCCATCCACCGCTTCAATGGCCTTTATAGCCGCATCTGTATTAGTTCCCTTTGAGTCATTTACAAACTTAACTCCGTCGATTTCTCCTGACGGCTCAAGCCTGTGCTCAACTCCTCCAAATTCTCTTAATGTCTTTGCGATGATTTCCACGGAAACTCCGGCAAAATATGCCATGGCAACAGCTGCCAATGCATTTTCCAGATTGTGGCTTCCCGGTATAAGAAGCTCATCCTTTCCGCAGATATCCACCAAATTTTCCTCTTCATTTATCACCACAATTCGGTCATCCTTTACGAAAGCTCCGAATTTTAAAGGTTCCAGTCTACTGAAAGGCACAACCTTTGCCTTTGTTCCGGAAATCAGAGCTAGACTCTGCTTGTCATCAAAGTTTATAACAACATAATCTCCTTCACTTTGATTTTCCATGATTCTGGCCTTGGCCTTGCCGTAATTTTCCATGGTTTTATGTCTGTCCATATGGTCCGGTGTGAGATTTAATATCGCCGAAACCTGAGGTTTAAAATCCTTTATTGTTTCCAGCTGAAAGCTGCTGGTTTCCGTAACCATCCATGTATCTTCCGTTGAATTTAAAGCTTCTGTTACCACCGGATTTCCTATATTACCAACAACTCTAGTATCCCTTCCTGCATTAGCAAGAATCTCACCCACTAAAGTTGTTGTAGTTGTTTTGCCGTTGGTACCTGTTATTGCTATAAAATGTCCATTTCCACATCTGTATGCCAGCTCTAATTCTCCGATAATTTCAGCACCGGTATTTTTTGCTTCCTGTACAAAGGCTACAGTAGGCGGAACTCCTGGGCTTAATACCAACATATCAAAGTCAGTGACATCCTCTGGTACATGGGCAAAATGACATTCAACGCCTTTATCCTTAAGGAATTTCATATCCTCATCGGGAATGTCTCTTTCTTCCTTGGAATCCTGCAAAGCCAACCTTTTTACCTTTCCAGCTAGAGCCTCAATGGATGCCCTTCCAGATCTGCCAAGCCCGACTACCAGGACGCTTTTTTCTTTAAGTGTATCAAGATATCCGTTCATATATTTTCTCTCCTATGCTAACCATAACGCCAGTCCGCAACAGATCAGGGTTACGGTCCAGAACATCAGAACAACTTTTCTCTCGTGCATGCCGCCTTCTTCAAAATGATGGTGAAGAGGCGCCATTCTGAACAGTCTCTTTCCTCCTGTGGCCTTAAAATATCCCACCTGTAGAATAACTGACAGAGTCTCTAGCACATATATAAGTCCCGCTATCGGGAGTAAAAATTCCATTTTCATCATAAACGCCGCAACAGTAATTCCTCCGCCTATGGCAAGGGAGCCTGTATCTCCCATAAATATCTTTGCCGGATTTTTATTGAAAGCTAAGAACCCTATGCATGCGCCGCACAGAGCCGCAAACATCAATTCGCTCGGAAGATGACCAACGCTGCTTGCCACATATGCCATATAAAGGGATACTATAGTTGTCACACCGGCAGCCAAGCCATCCAAACCATCTGTAAGATTAACACCGTTTGTCATGGCCAATATGGTAAAGATAACAAAAGGTATATAGAAAATACCAAAATCTACATAAATCTGTGCAAACGGTATGTATACCAAAGTTCCTATATCTGAAAACTCCGCCATATAAACTGCAATTACCACTGCAAACAGAAACTGCAGACCGAACTTCTGATAAGGCTTTAACCCTTCGTTTTGCTTCTTTATTACCTTAAGATAGTCGTCAAAAAAACCTATGGCTCCAAAGAATATCAATCCGCTTAGACAGATAAGAGTATCTCCCATTGAAGTCTTGCTGACGCTTCCCACGATGGCGGCAATTACCACTGCAATTATTATGGCAATTCCACCCATGGAAGGTGTTCCGGATTTTTTCATATGCGACTGAGGGCCTTCATCTCTTATGTTCTGGCCCATCTGCTTTTTTTGTAAAATAGGAATAGCCTGCTTTGTTAAAATAAATGCCAGCAGAAATCCCAAAAGCCCTGTAAGCAGCGCATCGGTTGTAGCAAAATCCATATTTTATCTCTCCCCAATCTCATTCAAAATATATTCTGTGATTCTTTCAAGGGTCATGCCTCGTGATGCCTTCACAAGCACCACATCGCCGTCCTTAAAGAAATCCTTTGTGGCCTCTTTAAACTCCTCCACCGTATTAAAGTGATTTTCATAGGAAATGAACTTTCCCAGTTCTCCTAATGTGAACAGGACATCAGCCTTTTCCGAAGCTATCTGCCCCACCTGTCTGTGAAGTTCTTCCTCTTCATCACCAAGCTCATACATATCACCTAAAACAGCGATTTTCCTTTTTCCATCCATGTTGCTCAGAATATCCAATGCAGCTCTCATGGAATCAGGACTGGCATTGTATGTATCGTCTATTACGGTAATACCGCCATTTCTTTCAACGGACAATCTCTTGCCTGTAAGAATCATTTTTTCAAGGCCCTCTGCTGCTTCCTTCATGGAAACGCCCATCATGATGCCTGCTGCTGCAGCCAAAGAGCCGTTAATTGCATTGTGCTTTCCGGGAACCGGGATGTGAAATGCCAAGCTTTCAATATCTCTACCTTCACCCGACTCAAACCAAGACGGACCTGTCAGATTAAAGGATACTCGCCCATCTCCGCTCATGTTTATTTCAGAAACTACAAAATCGCAATCTTTATCTTCGCCGACGGTGATAATATTGAAATTTCCTCCAATTTTTCCCCTTATGTTTTCTTTATTCAAAAACATATCGTCCTTGGCAATGATCAATGTATTTGTGTCGTCCAAAGTTTCTGTTATTTCCATCTTTGCTCTGAATATAGCTTCTCTGCTTCCTAGTCTTTCCATATGGGAAACTCCGACATTTGTTACAACAGCAATATCCGGTTCGACAATGTTTGTCATTATACTTATTTCGCCGGGTTTATCCATACCCATTTCTATAACCGCTGCTTCCATATCATCATCAAAGGTCATAATAGTCAGCGGCACGCCTACCGTCGAATTGAAGTTGCCTTCATTTTTGCCAGTTTTATATTTTTCCTTAAGTACATGGTAAAGCATGTCCCTTGTTGTGGTTTTACCAGTACTTCCAGTCACGGCCACTTTTTTCAGTTCAAGACTTCTGATATATGACGAAGCTAAATCTTGCAGAGCTTTTTCGCTGCTTTCAACGATAATCACACATACTTTACCCTTTGATTCAGATAAAGCTGTTGCAGCCTTTTTATCGTTATCGGCAATTACCGCCACACAGCCTTTTTCCATGGCTGAGCCTATAAAGTCATGACCATCAAAGGCATCACCGTTTATAGCCACAAACAGACTTCCTTCAGTAGCAAGTCTAGAATCCTGGCATACTCCCGTTACCGTCACATCTTCTCCGGCAATCACTTTACCTTTTACAATATTCGCTATTTCATAAGTTGTGAAAGGTCTCATAAATTTACTCCCTATATAGGTATACTATACCATTTTTGGTGGATTTTTCGCCAGCAGCAGGATACTGTTCCTTGATGACGAATTCGGTCTCCTTTTCCATTTCCGGAGATATTATATACTTAAGTCCTTTCTCGGACAACAGTTTCTTAGCTTCGCTGAGTTTCTTGCCAGTTACATTCGGAACGGAAACTGTAGTTTCTTTTTCTATTTCCTTTTGTTCTTCTTTAGTGTAGTTAGGCTTGATATCAGCATACTTTAATATCTTTTCAAGCAAGTCTCTTGATTCAGGTGCTGCTATTTCACCACCCTGGTCACCACCTGCAGGACTGTCTATTATGTAAAGTATCGTGTATTTCGGATCCTCCATAGGGGCCATACCTATAAAGGATGCGATAACATCCGATGTATATCCTCCGTGTTCCGTATCGGCAACCTGTGAAGTTCCTGTTTTACCACCTACGCTGTAACCTGCTATCTGTGCTTTGCTTCCTGTGGCATTGTCAACTACAGACTGCATAATTACACGCATCTCGTCTGCTGTGTCCTTTGATACCGCCTGTCTTACAACCTTCGGCTCAATGGTCTCAACCGTCTTGCCGTCGCTATCTGTAAGCTCCTTAACAAGATGAGGTTCCATAAGCTTGCCGTCATTTCCAAGGGCAGATGCAGCAGTTATCATCTGTATCGAAGTCACAGCATTGGTCTGTCCAAACCCCATTATGGCCAAATCCAGCTGAGAAGCAGTTTCTTCATTTGCCAATATAGGTGATGCTTCTCCCGGAAAGTCAATGCCCGTCGGCTCACTTAATCCGAACAAATCGAGATAATCATAGTATTTTTCCTTGCCCAGTCTCATGGCAAGCTGCATAAATACAGGGTTACAGGAATTGCCCACACTTTCGTAGAGATTTTCTGTACCATGAGGCTTTTCGTAGCTCCAGCATTTTACCTTTATGCCATTTACCGTATAATAGCCTTTACATGTGAAGCTTTCATCCTTCTTGGTAATACCTTCTTCCAAGGCTGCCGCTGTTGTTATAAGCTTTGCTGTAGAACCCGGCTCGTAAACATTACTTATAAGAGGATTTCTCCACATATTATTGAGGTAATCCATCTGCTCATCTGAAGAAAGCTTAGAAAACTCTTTTTTTTCTTTTTCGTCAGTAGGCACCCTTGAATTGTTAGGGTCAAAGCTTGGTGCCGAAGCCATGGACATTATTTCACCAGTTTCGGTTTCCATTACTATGCAGCTTACTCTTTTAGCTTTGTACTTTTTATAAGCCGCCTTAACGCTTTTTTCAGTATAATTTTGTATTACCTGGTCTATGGTCAGAACGACATTGCTACCGTCCTGAGGCTCATAGTATTTTTCTGTTCCATCCACCAGAGAATTACCGCTTATGTCAGTGTTTTTAACCCATCTACCTTCAACTCCCGCAAGGTATCTGTCATAGGCCAGCTCAATTCCAGAAAGCCCGCTGTTATCATCGGTAACACTTCCCAAAGTGTGAGAAAGGAAATCTCCCATAGGATAATATCTTTTAACTTCCTGGTTCAAAGACACTCCTGTAAGCTCTGCTTCTCTAATCTCATCTGCCTTATCTCTGTCTACAGATTTACTAACCTTAAGTAGAGTCCTTTTCGAATCTTCGATTGTCTTTTGCAGTTCTTCCTTATCCTCACCTAAAAGCTTTGCAAGTTTTGCTATTGTATCCTCATAATTTTTCTGTTTTTCCGCTTCGTCTTTACCGGTTTTCATTTCGCCCGGTCTTACCCATACGGAATACGACTCTATATTAACCGCCAGCTCATTTCCATTTCTGTCGTATATGCTGCCTCTTTTAGGCTGAAGGATTTCGTCCTTCATCTGCTGTTCCACAGCCATGGTTTCAAGCTCACTGCCACGCACAATCTGCAGATAGCCCGTACGCACACACAAAGCAACAAGCACTGCGGAAAAAATGCAAAAGGCCACTACTATTCTTTTTTTATTGAGGATTGTCGCTTTAAATCTTTTAATCTTTTTCATTTTTTCTCCTGAAAGTAAAAAGGCCGGACAAAAATGATAACCTCATTCAGTTGTCCGTCCCTATGAAAATAGCTGTTAAATTTCCCCTCAATTAAATGCCTCAGCCTTAAGCTTAGCCGCCAAGTTGTCAACGCCGCTGCCTTTTTCCAGGGTCACCATTTGAGAACCCGTCGGATAAACCATTCCCAGCTGCTCTGAAGCCGCAGTCTCTATGGTTCCGATGTTCATCGCACTTTTTATATCAACCTTAAGTGACTGTACTTCGTTGGCAAGGTCCTGATTTTCTTTCTGAAGCTGATTATTTGCGTAAGCCAGGTGTGAAGCAAAAGCCGTAAATACAACCATCATCACGAAAAATAACCCGGCTGCGATAACCGCTGTCAGGGTGTGTTTTTTTGTTTTGCTGTTAAAGACAACATTGACTTTCCTTCTGTCCTTTACAGAAGGTGCTGTCTGATATTGTCTTTCCATCCTGTATGGGTTTGCATATGAATTTGCCATGCTTGCGTAAACTCTTTCAGCTGCCATTTTATCTCCTTAAATAAATATTTGTTTTATATCTTTTCAGCCACACGCAACTTTGCGCTTCTAGCACGAGGATTTTCTTCAAGTTCATCCTCACCAGCCACTATAGGCTTTTTCGTAATCTTTTTTATCTGAGGTTTTCTACCGCACACGCACACCGGAAAATCCTTTGGGCATATGCACGGATCAAACCTTTCATTGAATATATCCTTTACTATTCTGTCCTCCAGGCTATGGAAACTGATAATGCACAGTCTTCCACCTGGGTTTAAAACGTCGCAGAAATCACCGACGGCTTTTTTTAACTGTCCCAACTCGTCGTTTACCTCAATCCTTATGGCCTGAAAAGTTCTTTTGGCTGGATGAGGGCCTTCCCTTCTCGCCTTGGCTGGAATCGCCGCCTTTATGATTTCAACAAGGTCTTCGGTGTTTTCAATGGGCTTTTCTTTCCTTCTGTCTGTAATGAAGGTCGCAATTCGTGATGCCCATTTTTCTTCACCATATTTTTTTATGATATCTGTAAGTTCCTGTTTGCTGTATGTATTCACCACATCGTATGCGGTAAGACCATCCCTTCTGTTCATTCTCATGTCCAGAGGTGCAGTCTGCATGTATGAAAAGCCTCTGTCAGCATTATCAAGCTGAAACGAGGAAACTCCCAAGTCCAGCAGAGCTCCGTCTATACCGTCGATACCATTTTCGGATAGTACATCCTTAATGTCCGAATAATTGCTCTGCACAAACAGTTTTTTGCATTGGTATCCTGCAAGTCTTTCCTTTGCCGCAGCCAAAGCATCCTCATCTCTGTCAATGCCTATTAGAAGGCCTTCGCTGCCGAGCCTTTCGCAAATGCCACTGCTATGTCCGCCGCCGCCTAAGGTGCCGTCCACATATATGCCGCCCGGCTTTATATCAAGATGCTCCATGCATTCATCAAAGAGCACCGACTTGTGGTTAAATTCCATATTCCACCATTCCTTTGGCTACCTCGCCTCTATCCATCTGCACCTGATCTCCGGCGCCTTCGTATTCTTCACGGCTCCAGATTTCAATTTTGTTCATGCAGCCGATGGTGGTAAGCTCCTTGACCATGCCCGTCTGCTCTCTGAGATTTTGCGGAAGAGTTATTCTTCCCTGTCTGTCCACTTCACATTCTTCAGCATTTCCCGTGAAGTTTCTTGCAAAATTTCTCGCTTTAGGATCCGAAATTGGCAGCTTTGCCAACTTCTCCATAAAAACTTCCCATTCCTTCATCGGATACAGATAAATACAATTATCGATGCCCAAAGTAAGCACGACTTTGTACCCCAGCTCCTCTCTGAATTTAGCAGGGACAATCATTCTGTTCTTTGCATCTATTGAATTGTTATATGTCCCTATAAACATTAGAGAAAGCTCCTTTCTTCCGAATTTTGGTTATAGTTGGGCACTATCAATATATGTTCAATTTTACTCCACTTTACTCCACTTTTCAACTTTTTTCATGGTAAAAATGGGCTTATATAACCGCAGCACTCCACGCTACACCACATTGCGCCACCCCATGCTGTCATTTCCCCAATATATAGGTGTGTTTTAATAAGGCTGCACTATATATGTGCCAATAATTATTTTATAATTTGTCCTTACAAATGTGGAAATTTCAATCAAAAACTGTATAATAATTTTTATGATTTAAAGGAGAAAAAGCTTAAAATGAAATACGATAAAATAGTATCCGGCCGCTTTATCAAGCGACACAATAGGTTTGTAGGAACAGCACTTGTCGATGGTGTAGAAGAAAAGGTTCACATCAAAAATACCGGAAGATGTGCTGAGCTTTTACAAGAGGGAGCAGAAATACATCTTGAAGACCACACAAAGAGTGTAAAAAACAGAAAGACCAGATATTCTCTTGTTACGGTTAGAAAACCATCCACTGGAGTTTTGGCCAATATAGACAGTCAGGCGCCCAACAAGGTTGTCGAAGAAGCCCTTCTTTCAGGACGCCTGCACCTTAAGGAAATGACTTATCCAATAACCGTTAAGCGAGAACAAAAGTATATGGATTCCCGGTTTGACTTTTATATTGAGGACAGCGCAGGACAACAAGCCTATATGGAAGTAAAAGGAGTCACTTTGGAAAATGACGGCATCGCCATGTTTCCCGACGCCCCGACCATGCGAGGCGCAAAACACCTCAAGGAGCTTATAGCAGCAAAACAGGAGGGCTTCATTTCCTATGCCATTTTTGTTATACAGATGAAGGGTATTGATTTCTTTAAAACAAATGCAGCTAACGACCCGGATTTTGATGTAGCTTACTGTGCTGCCCGCAAAGCCGGAGTTCATATAAAAGCCTTTGATTGTATCATCACTCCGGACAGCATAGTCTTGGACAACGAAATAAAGACCCTGTGATACATTTCTTGGTATCACAAGGTCTTTTTTATTGTCAAATTATAAGTTTTTCAGGTACTCTGCCGCTTTACGGTACTTTTCTATTCTTTCGTAATCTTTTTTTGTCGGTTCAGATATGCGGGAAATGTCCATATTATTTGCTAAATCCGAAAGCTTGACTTTTGTAGCCAATGGATTTTCACCTACTCTCTTTATAAAATCTTCATAGGTTTCATCCTTCCCCTTTGTAAGCGCCTTTACCGCCTCAATTATTTCAGTAGGGAATCCTTCTTTTTTCAAATCATCTTCCGTCACCGCAGTATCTTCAAGCATATCGTGAAGATATGCTACCGTCTTAGCTTCAACGCTTTCCACTCCCGCTGCTACCCCTTCAATATGATTTATATATGGGTTTCCGCCTTTATCCTTTTGGCTTGCATGGACTTTTGCAGCAAGGCTTTGAGCCCTTTTTACCATATCTTTCATCTTTACAGATTCCTTCGCAGATTTACATTTATGGATTTATACATTAAACAAAAAGTTCATCACATCTCCGTCTTTGACTACATAATCCTTGCCTTCAGATCTAATCAAGCCCTTTTCTCTTGCCGTTGCAAGGCTGCCGTCACATTCCATAAGCTTATCATAAGCAATAGTCTCCGCTCTGATAAAGCCCTTTTCAAAGTCAGAATGTATTTTCCCTGCCGCCTGAGGTGCCTTAGTGCCGTTTATTATTGTCCAAGCTCTGCATTCTTGTTCTCCAGCAGTAAGGAATGAAATAAGATTAAGCAATCTGTAGGATGCCTTTACCAGCTTATCAAGACCTGATTCTTTAATTCCCAGCTCTTCAAGGAACATAGCCTTTTCTTCATCATCAAGCTGAGAAATTTCCTCTTCAAGTCTTGCACAGATAACTATAACATCAGAGCCCTCTGTGGCAGCAAATTCTCTGACTTGCTTTACCATGTCATTATCTTCGGCTCCTGCAGCCTCATCCTCAGAAACATTTGCCGCATATATCACAGGCTTAAAGGACAACAAATCAAGACTCTTTACAAATTCCCTCTCGTCATCGTCCAGTTCCATGGCTCTTGCAGATTTGCCCGTTTCAAGGAAAGTATGTACTTTATTTAAAATATCCAGTTCTTTCTGCAGGCTTTTATCTCCTTTAAGGTTTTTCTGCGTTTTCTGAATTCTTCTGTCAAGAAGTTCAAGATCCGAAAATATAAGTTCCAGATTTATAGTTTCTATATCGCTGATCGGATCTATTTTACCGTCCACATGTACTATATTGCTGTCTTCAAAGCATCTTACCACATGTACTATCGCTTCCACTTCTCTTATATGACCGAGAAATTTATTTCCGAGACCTTCCCCTTTAGAAGCTCCCTTTACCAGTCCAGCTATATCGTAAAACTCAATGGCTGTCTGCACAATCTTTTTTGTATTATAAACTTTTCCCAGTACATTAAGTCTTTCATCAGGCACTGCAACTACACCTACATTCGGTTCGATGGTACAGAACGGATAGTTTGCAGATTCTGCTCCAGCCTTTGTTATTGCATTAAAAAGGGTGCTTTTACCCACATTTGGAAGTCCGACAATTCCCAGCTTCATAATTTCATCTCCTCATATATATTTTATTTCAAAGGTTTTACCTGTTTAAAACAACATTTTTCTTTTTAAGATAGATATACGCCGCCAAACATAAAAGTATAACAACAGTACTTAGCACCTGCGCCTGTTTAAAAGGTCCAATCATCAAACTGTCTGTTCTCAACGCTTCTACGCAAAATCTTTCGGCGCTGTAAAGTATACCGTAAAGGCAAGCTATTTTACCTGCAAAATGCGACTTATTATCAATTAAAATAAGTACCGCAAATATAATTATACACCAGATGGATTCATATAAAAATGTCGGATGCACTTTTATACCATCTACTGTTATTGCCCATGGCAAATTCGTCGGCCCTCCGTGGGCTTCTCCGTTAAAGTAATTGCCCCATCTGCCTATGGCCTGAGCCAAGGCTACCGTCGGAAGTGCCAAATCTAAAGCATTTATAAAGCTGATTTTCTTATGTCTGCATACAAACCATGCGGCAAGCAATCCAAAAATCAATCCGCCGTGTATTGCAAGTCCTCCACCGCGGAAGTTAAGTATCTGATCTGGATGTGCCCCATAGTAATCCCAACTAAAAATCACATAATATGCTCTAGCGCCTATTATTCCCACTGGTATTGAAACTAGCACTATATCGAGGATATTTTCCCTTTCAATACCGTGTCTTGGTGCTCTGACATAGGTTATCACAGCCGCTAAAATCATCCCCGTTGCAATAAGCACGCCGTACCATCTTATATCTATTCCAAAAATGCTGAACGCTATCGGATTCGGCATTTTATACCGCCTTTCTCACTTATTATTTTTGTTATCATACCGATGTATTATACTATTTTTACGGCTCTTTAGCAATTTGACTTTGTCACTAAAAAATATATACTTAAGCGAAATTTATTTTAACCATCTTTGTATATCAAAGGTGGTCTTTTTATGAAAGGACAAATATGATAACAAGAACACAGATTAAATCCTTGTTGCTTCTTATTGCGGTACTTTTATGCATGTTTGTCATAACCTCCTGCGGGTAGGATGACAACACCGAAAATGCAAACTCAAATGCAGAAAACGCAACAGAACAGCAGACTGAAGAAACAGATCCTGCCACCGCCAAGGAACAGCGTATAGAAGAGATAATGGCCGATATGAGTCTTGAAGAAAAAATAGGACAGCAGGGATGGATATACTTCTTATGCCTCCTAACTTAGAACATTACCAAAGCGCCCTCGTGGAAGCCGTTGAAAGCGGAAGGATTTCCGAATCACGAATAGACGAAAGCGTCGAAAGAATACTGTCCCTCAAATTTGACAGCGGACTTATAGAATAAGCATAACTACAAAAATCCCACCAACTCTCATATCAATTAGTGGGATTTATAATTTGTTTCATTTATTCAATTTCCACAGCTGCCACAACATATCTGCCTTCTTCGCTGTGGTATGAACATGTGGACAGTGTTATGATTTTCTGTCCGTACTGAGGTGTTACTCCCGTATCGTATTTGCTCATATTTTTAAGGCCTCTTACATATTCGTTATATGTGTATTCGTCTGTAACATTGATGTAGTTATACACATTGAAGCCTTCTGCTAAAGCGTCAGTCTTACCGAAGGCAAACACCTGATATCTGTGCTTGCCATAATCTACAGTGTCAAGCTCAATGACAGGATGCTGCTCATAAAAACCTTCGTCATCATAATCCAGCAGAGTTCTGAACATTGTGCCATCCTTCATATGATGTCCGTAAATTGTCCAGTTAAATGAATTTTCCAAATCCGTGTGACCATCTAGGAAAGGTGTTCCTGCCGCACTGTATTCCTTTTGGAAATTTTTACGCAGATAGAACTCCGGATCGTTGCTATCCACAGGCGTAAACATCACTGGATATGACAGCTTTGTATCCTCTATTTTAACCCAGCCGAAGGTATCGCTATTTTCAGCATAAAGTTCTTCAAGGGAATACTCTTCTTCCAGCTGTTTAAATTCCTTTTGCACCACATGCCCCGTATAAAAGTATTTTGCCAACATAAAAGCAGAAACTAAAAATACTATCAGACATATGACAAATAATAACTTTCTTACCTTACCCATATTTCCTGTCTCCGTTTATTTAACTCCGTATTCATCGTAGTAGCTTTTAAGAGCATCCATAATTTTGTCGTCTATGACCACTTTTCCGGCAACCTCTCTGTTGTAGAGATATTCCATCACTTCAGGCATGGAAACTATTGCTGCCGTAGGAAATCCGTACAGCTTGCTCACTTCCTCCAAAGCCGTCGTATCTGCTGATTTTCCGTGTTCATTTCTGTTGAGAGAAACCATCAGACCCTTAATATCCACATCAGCCTGAGCCTTGAGAATAGGATATGTTTCCTCTATGGATTTTCCTGAAGTAGTAACATCCTCAATCATCACAACCTTATCTCCGTCGTGAAGATCTGACCCTAGCAATATACCTGTATCACCGTGATCCTTTACTTCCTTTCTGTTTGAGCAGTATCTGACTTCCTTGCCATACAGCTTATGAAAAGCCATAGCCGTTACAACGGAAAGAGGTATCCCTTTATATGCCGGCCCGAACAGTACATCAAAGTCATCGCCAAACTCTTCATGTATTGCTTTTGCATAATATTCACCTAGTCTAGTCAGCTGACTACCTGTCACATAAGCTCCAGCATTCATAAAGAATGGTGACTTTCTGCCGCTTTTAAGAGTGAATTCTCCAAATTTAAGAACTTCACTTTCAACCATAAATTCAATAAACTCTTTTTTATATGCTTCCATGTTAAATCCTCCCCACGGTCGTATCTAACCCTGCATTATCTTCTCAATCATTTTATATGTTTCAGATGGACTATCGCTACCGGTTATGGATCTGCCCACAACTATATAGTCGCTGCCTTGCTCCTTTGCAAATTCAGGGGTTGCAATTCTCTTTTGATCATCTGCACTGTCTCCTGCCAGTCTTATACCCGGAGTCACAGTTAAAAAATCATCTCCGCAGGCCTCATGTATTGCCTTTGCTTCGTGCACAGAGCAAACAACACCGTCAAGACCGCTTTCCTTGGCAATCTTTGCAAATCTTATAACGCAATCCTGCACATTTCCCGGAATTCCCTGTTCATCGTTCATCATTTCTTTGGAAGTGGATGTCAGCTGGGTTACACCGATACAAAGAGGTCTTTTACCTGATGCTCCCATTTCCTCTGCCCCTTCCTCAAGGCCTTCGATAGCCGCCTTCATCATTTTGCTTCCACCGGCGCAGTGCACATTAACCATGGAAACTCCCAGCTTTGCCAGGTTTTTCATGCCGCCCTTTACCGTATTAGGAATGTCGTGAAGCTTAAGGTCAAGGAATATCTCATGTCCCATGCTTATAACTTCTCTGACCACATCTGCTCCACAGGCATAAAACAATTCCATACCAATCTTGGCATACACAGGCTCATTAAAGCCTTTAAGAAAATCTCTGACCTCCTCAACGGAAGAAAAGTCCAGAGCGATTATCGTTTTTCCCATTTTCCAGCTCCTTTAAAAATCCACTGAAACTATCTATTTAAAACTTTTGCCAACAGCTTCTCCTACAGAGGAAAAACCGTACTTTTCTAGCACTTTTGGCAGCTCATCTATTATTTTTACGCAGCAATAAGGATCTACGAAATTGTACATTCCAACTTCCACAGCAGAAGCTCCCGCATACAGAAATTCTAGCACATCCTCTGCACAGGTTATTCCTCCAACTCCTATAATAGGAATGTTTACTGCCTGGGCTGTCTGATATACCATTCTCACCGCAACTGGCTTAATGGCAGGGCCCGAAAGTCCTCCTGTTACATTAGCAATGATAGGCTTTCCTGTGGCAAGATCTATTCGCATGCCCATCAGCGTATTGATAAGCACAAGACCGTCTGCACCGGCTTCTTCCACAGCCTTTGCAATTTCCACTATGTCAGTTACATTAGGACTGAGCTTGACATACACAGGCTTTTTAGCAGCCTTTTTAGCCATAGCCGTAACCTTTGCTGCCAGTTCCGGCTTTGTGCCAAGGCCTATGCCCCCATGCTTTACATTAGGGCAGCTTATATTAAGCTCATATGCCTTTATCACCGGACTATCGTTTAATTTTTCGATAACGGTCACATAATCATCCTCAGTAGCCCCTGCCACATTGGCGATAATTTCCGTGTCGAAACCTGCTAGCCATGGCAGTTCCTTTTCTATTATTTCGTCAACCCCAGGATTTTGCAGGCCTATAGCATTAAGCATTCCAGATGGAGTTTCTGCAACCCTCGGTGTAGGATTACCAAAACGCCTCTCCGGAGTAGCACTTTTTATGGCTATACCACCCAGTTTGCTCAGGTCATAAAGCTCGGCGAACTCCCTGCCGAAGCCAAAACAGCCGCTGGCAGGTATAATCGGGTTTTTCAAATCAAGACCCGGAAGTTTTACTCTGAGATCCATATCAGTAATCCACCTTTCCTATAGGGAACACAGGACCTTCCTTGCAGATTCTGTGATACATATTTTCCTCTTTTTTATCCTTAGCCACACATGCCATACACGCGCCCATGCCACATGCCATACGGCTTTCAAAGCTCATGTATCCCTTTGTGTATTTTGCCTCTACAGCCTTAAGCATAGGCACCGGACCGCAGCAATATACAAATGTGCTGTCGATATCCGCAGCTTCAATGGCGTCCATTACCGTACCCTTAACACCGTAGCTGCCATCCATTGTTGCCACATACACTTCACAGCCAAGTTTTTTAAATTCTTCTTCATAAAATACCGACTCACCGTCGTTAAAACCGAGAACCACATAAGTTTTCATTCGGATTTTTTTGTATACTCTAGCAAGCTCAAGAAGGGGAGGCACTCCCACTCCCCCTCCTATGAGCAATATGCTGTCAGTATCATCGTGGATTGGGTAGCTGCTTCCCAGAGGTCCGAAAATATTTATAATATCCCCGGCTTTAACTTGACTTAATTTAGCCGTACCCTCACCTACGGTTTTATATACGATTACAAAATGTCTTCTGTCTGGTACCAGTGAAATGGAAATCGGACGCCTGAGCATAAAACCGTCAACCTGAACATTTACAAACTGTCCTGGTCTCATGGTGCTGGACTTTTCCCATTCCATGGTCATCTTGTATGTATCCTTTGCGATTTTTATATTTTCCGTAACACGGACATCGGACGCCTGCATGATTTTTCTCCTAACCTTATATGCTTTAAGCTGATTAACCTTCCATTTCGTTCATGGAAATAGTCGTAAAGTTCTGAGCTTCCACAACTCCCAGGATTGCCTCTGCTGTATCCAGAGAAGTGAAACAGCTTATATTGTTTTCCGCTGATACTCTTCTGATCAGGAAGCCATCAAGACTTGTGTTCTTATCTTCGCTCATTGTGTTAACAACATAATTTACACGACCTCTTCTGATAATATCAAGGACATTGTTCTTTCCTTCGTCGTTAACCTTAGCAGCTTCTCTTACATACAGTCCCTTATCCTTGAGATATTTAGCTGTTCCCGCTGTAGCATAGATGCCATATCCGATATCTGAAAATCTCTTTGCAATCTTGTATGCTTCTTCTTTGTCTTCGTTGGCAACGGTAATCAATACATTTCCTCTGAGAGGTACCTTAACACCGCTGGCAAGAAGCGCTTTGTAGAGAGCTTTCTCCAAGGTTATATCGCTTCCGAGAGCTTCTCCTGTGGACTTCATTTCAGGGCCGAGAGTTGTATCAACGCTTCTCAGTTTTGCAAATGAGAATACAGGAGCCTTTACAAAGTATCTGCTGCCTTCAGGTTTAACACCTTCCTCATATCCCTGCTCAGCAAGGGAATGTCCAAGAACGCACTTTGTAGCCACATGGCTCATAGGTACTTCTGTAATCTTGCTGAGGAAAGGAACAGTTCTTGAGGATCTAGGGTTTACCTCAAGTACATAAACCTTGTTATCCGCATCAACTATGAACTGAATATTAAACAGTCCGATAAATTCAAATCCCTTACCGATTCTGATAGCATAATCAGCAATTGTCTTTTTAACATCTTCAGAAAGCGTAGGTGCTGGGTATACGGAAATGGAGTCTCCGGAATGCACTCCGGCTCTTTCAATATGCTCCATGATGCCTGGAATAAATACATTTTTACCGTCGCATACGGCGTCTACTTCGCATTCCTTACCTACGATATATTTATCCACAAGTATTGGAGCATCGTGGCTGATTTCCTTTACGGCAGTTGCCATATATACTCTTAAATCTTCGTCGTTATGTACGATTTCCATGGCTCTTCCGCCAAGTACATAGGAAGGTCTTACTAGCACAGGGTAACCGATTCTGTTGGCAATTTTAACAGCTTCTTCAACTTCAAAGGCTGTATCACCTGTAGGCTGAGGAATATCTAGCTTTTTAAGCATTTCTTCGAATTCTTTTCTGTCCTCTGCTCTGTCGATGTTTTCAAGAGAAGTTCCCAAAATCTTTACTCCTCTTTCAACCAGCTTATCAGCCAGGTTGATTGCTGTCTGTCCGCCAAACTGAACGATTACTCCAAGAGGCTGCTCTAGGTCGATTACATGCATTACATCCTCAATTGTCAGAGGTTCAAAATACAGCTTGTCGGAAATGGAGTAGTCTGTAGATACAGTTTCCGGATTGTTGTTTATAATAATGGCTTCATAGCCGCATTCGTGCAGTGTCTTTATACAGTGAACCGTTGCATAGTCAAATTCCACACCCTGTCCAATTCTGATAGGACCGGAACCCAGTACGATTATCTTTTTATGGTCATTTCTGATGGATTCGTTTTCGTGTTCGTATGTGGAATACAGATACGGTGTGTTGGAAACGTATTCGCCGGCACATGTATCTACCATCTTGTAAACAGGAGTAATACCCTTTTCTTTTCTGAAGTCATAGATTTCTCTTTCGTCAACACCCCATACTCTTGCAATGTAAGAGTCAGAGAATCCTCTCTTCTTTGCTGTTCTCAGCACGTCCGCATCCATCTTGTTTGCTTCGATTACCTTTTCGTATTCAACGATGGATTTGAACTTGTTAAGGAAGAATCTATCCATTTCTGTAATATCAAAGATATCATCCACGGAAGCTCCTCTTCTCAGGAGAGCAGTTATAACATAGATTCTTTCATCGTCGCTATCCTTAAGCTTTGCCCACAGTTCTTCGTCGGAAAGTTTTTCAACATCTTCCTTAAGAAGATGGTCTGTCTTCATTTCCAAAGATCTTACCGCTTTAAGTATAGCCTCGTCGAAGGTTCTGCCTATGGACATTACTTCGCCTGTTGCCTTCATCTGAGTTCCCAGACTTCTGTCCGCCTTAGGGAACTTATCAAATGGGAATCTAGGGAACTTGGCAACAACATAGTCAATGCAAGGCTCTGCGCAAGCATAGCTTGTCTTTGTTACTGGATTTATAATTTCATCAAGAGTAAGACCAACTGCAACCTTAGCTGCCAGCTTAGCGATAGGATATCCTGTCGCTTTGGAAGCCAAAGCAGAAGATCTTGATACTCTAGGGTTAACTTCAATTACATAATATTTAAATGACTGAGGATCCAGTGCCAGCTGCACATTACATCCTCCGCAGATTTTAAGAGCTCTAATTATCTTAAGAGCAGAAGCTCTCATAATGCCGCACTCTCTGTCTGTAAGAGTCTGAGTAGGAGCAACTACTATGGAGTCACCTGTATGAACACCTACCGGATCAACATTTTCCATATTGCAGACTACGATGGCGTTATCGGCATTATCTCTCATTACCTCGTATTCGATTTCCTTGTATCCGGCGATGCTCTTTTCGATAAGGCACTGATGAGCCGGTGAAATCTTAAGTCCGTTTTCGCAAATTGTAGAAAGCTCTTCTTCGTTGTGGGCAAATCCGCCGCCTGTACCACCAAGGGTAAAAGCAGGTCTAACTACAACAGGGTATCCGTTTCCTGCTGCAAACTCCAGTGCTTCCTCTGTGGTATGAACGATAACACTTTCAGGAACAGGTTCGCCAATTTCAAACATCAGCTCTCTGAACTTATCTCTGTCCTCTGCCTTTTCGATGGCATCAAGGGCTGTACCTAAAACTTCAACGCCATATTCTTCAAGGATACCTGTTTCCGCCAGTTCAACAACCAGGTTAAGTCCTGTCTGTCCACCGAGGGATCCTAAAATGGCATCCGGTCTTTCCTTATAGATGATTCTGCTGGCAAAGTCCAGTGTCAGAGGTTCGATATACACTCTGTCTGCCACTACGGTATCAGTCATAATTGTGGCAGGGTTGGAGTTTATAAGGACTACCTCATATCCCTCTTCTTTCAGGGACTGGCATGCCTGTGTTCCGGCATAGTCGAATTCAGCTGCCTGGCCTATTACGATAGGACCGGAGCCTATAACTAAAATCTTTTTTATATCTTCTCTTCTTGGCATTTCCTCACACGCTCCTTATCTTACTTGCTCAACATTTCTATAAACTGATCAAATATGTACATGGTGTCATCGGCACCTGGAGCTGCTTCAGGATTAAACTGAACTCCCATTACAGGAAGGCTTTCATGTACAAATCCTTCAACGCTCTTATCATTTAATGCTCTATGAGTAACCTTCAGACCTGCAGCCTTCATGGATTCCTCATCCACATCAAATCTGTGGTTCTGAGCTGTAAATTCCACCTTATTCTTTTCCAGATTTACTATTGGCGTACTGTTGCCGTGATGTCCGAATTTCATTTCGTTCACCTTAGCTCCCATTGCCTGAGCCACTACCTGATGACCGAGGCCTATGCCAAGCACAGGCATTTTAGCAGCAATCTGCTTAACTGTTTCAACAGTCTGCGGTATGTAATCAGGAACTCCCGGGCCGCTGGAAACAATTACTCCGTCCGGATTAACTGACATGATATCTTCTATCTTTGCATCGTAAGGCATTGATACGATATCGCAATCCCTTGCGTTAAGCTCTCTTATGAGGGCATATTTTGCTCCAAGGTCAAGAAGCACAACCTTATGACCGCCTCTGTTAGGGATAGTATAAGGTCTTGCCGCAGAAACAACGCTTACGCCGTTTGTAACATCCTTAGCTTCCTTAAGCTCCTTTACTACTTTATCAACATCGGCACCTTCATCGGCCATTACAGCCTTCATTACGCCGTTGTCTCTTATCTTTCTTGTAATTTCCCTTGTGTCTATATCACAGATGCCCGGTATGTTCTTGAGCTTCATGTATTCGTCAATTGTCATCTCGCTTCTGAAGTTGCTCGGCGCATCGCAATATTCTTTAACAACCAACCCGAACAGCTGCGGATTCATGCTTTCAAAGTCATCTCTGTTGATGCCCACGCTGCCTATTGCAGGGAATGTCATCATAATAATCTGTCCGTAGTAAGACATATCGGAAATAGTTTCCTGATATCCGCACATTCCCGTCTGGAATATCAGCTCGCCAATTCTGAAATCATTTCCGCCGAAGCCGATGCCTTCATAAACGCTTCCGTCCTCCAAAATCAGTAATCGTTTCATCTTAGTCCTCCTTATATACCAGTTCACCCTTCACAAAGGTCTTTTTCACTTTGCCGTACGCCTTATATCCATCAAAAGGCGTATTCTTTCCCATGGAAAGGAATTTCTCTTTATCTATCTCAAACTCGTTTTCAAAATCCACGAGTATGATATCGCTTTCATATCCTTCTTTCAGTTCTCCTGTTTTGCCCAGGTCAAATCTTTTTGCCGGATTTGTGCTCATCAATGCCACTAGGCTTGAAAGATCCATAACTTTTTCTTCTTTTACAAATCTCGTGTAAAGCAACGGAAAAGCTGTCTCAATGGAAACAATACCAAAAGGCGCTTCTTCCATTCCCTTTGCCTTCTCATCCTCTGTATGAGGTGCATGGTCATTTGCTATGCATTCGATGGTTCCATCTAAAATGCCCTTTATGAGTTCCTGTCTATCCTCCTCAGTTCTGAGAGGCGGGTTCATCTTCCAGTTTGGTCCCATGACATCCTCATCGGTGAGAAGCAGATGGTGTGCTGCAACTTCTCCGGAAACATCGCAGCCCTTTGCTTTATATTCTCTGATGAGTTCCACGCTTTCCTTTGCGGACATATGACAGCAGTGATACTTTACTCCTGTCTTTTCTGCCAGCTCGAGGTCTCTTTTAAGCTGAACCCACTCGCATTCACTTGGGATTCCTATAAGCCCCAATCTTTCAGAAGCCTTACCCTCATGCATACATGCTTTTGGCTTTCTATATTTCATATCTTCGGTGTGGGCAACAATCATTGCTCCGATTTCTGAGGCCTTTGTCATGGCCTCTTCCATGACTTCGTCCTTCTGAACTCCGACACCATCATCGCTAAAATATCTCATTTCCTCCGCCGCAAGGGCTTTCATATCCACTACACTGCTGCCCTTTTCGGCATCGGTAATGCAGCAGTAAGGAATCACCTTTACGACAGCGTTTTTATCTATAAGCTTTTTATATTCTCTTACGGTTTCCAAATCATCAGGAAACGGTACCACATTAGGCATTGCCATTACCGTTGTAAATCCTCCGGCAGCAGCAGCCATGGTTCCGGTTTTTACTGTTTCCTTATGTTCATTTCCCGGTTCTCTCAAATGTACATGGACATCTATCAGGCCCGGCAGAGCCACAAGGCCATCGCCGTTGACTACTTCGATATCACATCCATCAGTTATCTCTATGCCATCTGCAATCTTTAATATTGATTCTTTATCAAACAATATATCTGTCTTTTGCAGTTTTCCATTTAAAAGAGCTTCTGCTCCCTTTATAAGTTTCATAATTTTCTCCTGTGCCCGATGCAGGCATATACTAAAATCCTTTTATTCCGAAAGCTCTTTTTATGACTGCTTTTCTGACAAGCACTCCATTGGACATCTGTTTAAAGATTCTGCTATTTGGAGCTTCAACCAGATCTGTATCTATTTCAACATTTCTGTTTACAGGGGCAGGATGCATGATTATCGCATGTTCCTTCATAGCAGCCGCTCTCTCTTTTGTAAGACCATAGTGCGCAAGGTATTCTGAATCACTCATGCTCATAGCACTGTCATGTCTTTCTTTTTGAATTCTGAGCATCATAACCGCATCAGCCCATCTTACCGCTTCATCAACCGGCATATACGGCCAGCCTTCTCTCTGCCATTCCTTCGGACCGGAAAATACACATTCTCCGCCGAGAAGCTCCATCGCTTCTTTATTGGAAGCCGCAACTCTTGAGTGAGAAATATCTCCTATTATAGCCAGTTTGATACCTTCAAACCTGCCGAATTCCTGATATATGGTCAAAAGATCCAGAAGGCACTGGGTAGGGTGATTACCTGCCCCATCTCCGGCATTTAGAATTGGAATATTTATATTATCCAGTTCAGTAAAGTATTCATCCTTTTTATGTCTTATTACTACGGCTTCATATCCGATGCTCTCAAATGTCTTTACCGTATCGTACAGAGTTTCTCCCTTTTCCACACTGCTGCCCGATGCTGCAAAATCTTCTACTTTGCATCCAAGCTGCAGTTCTGCCGAAGCAAAGGAATAGTGAGTTCTTGTGCTTGGCTCAAAAAAAAGATTAGCAACTAACTTACTCTCAGGTAATTGCCAATCTTTATGTAAAACTTCAAAACCCTGCGCATCCTCCAGGATGCCCATCAATTCGTCTTTGGATAAATCGCGAATTCTCAGCAAACTGTTTTTGTTCATTTTGTCCCTTTCCGACCTAATAAAAAGGTCCTTTATTTTTTAAAAAAAGACCTTGTTTTTTTCAGCTGTTTACAGATTTTGTATGTATTGTTATTGCCCGGCTGACATTATCTGTTGTCTTCGTGGCCTTTTATCTTAAATATTCTACCATAACCACGGAAATTTACAAGGACAATCGCTGCATATTTACAATATTTACGACAGGCCGGAGGGTGTATAAATTATGTCTATAATTATCTATATTTGCGACGGGAATATTGATGAAATTTATAGAAAATTCATGTTGTTTATACCCAACTAAATCACATAGGTGTTCCCACTTCAATCAAATTGCCATCCAAATCATAAAACCTTACAACCTTCTGTCCCCAACTGTGAGTCATAAGTTGATTTACATATTCAATCTCTGGATACAACCTTTCCAATTTTTCTACGAAAGCTTCAATATTGTTTTCTTCAAAGTAAAGCTCGCAGGAATTGTTTCTGTATGTTATGTCCTTTCCAAGAAAATCTTTCCATATCTTTTCATCCTGCAGCACAAGGCCTTCTGTCATAATGAGATTACCGTCGTTGTCCAGCACCGGATTCAGTCCGAACAGTTCATGGTAAAACTCCTTGGATTTTTCTATATCCTTAACGGCTA
>OGWU01000181.1_pt1 | contig 40403 bp, 40 predicted proteins | sample 1576071 | NCBI WGS metagenome assembly OGWU01 (sample SAMEA3541582, study PRJEB24748) | human gut metagenome | biome: human gut; feature: human-associated habitat; material: faeces | place: China | collected 2012
CCCTGACAGGATCCAGACGACTGGAATTGATCATAAGCAAAGAAGAAGGAGATGAGATAGATATGTGCAAGGCCATTGAAGAATGGGAAAAAGAAATCAGCAAACAGGCAAGAAATGAAGGTAGACTGGAAGGTGAAAAGCATGGAGAAAAGCGAGGTGAAAAACGAGGAGAACGAAAACAAATTCTTCAATTTATCCAGGAAATGCTAGAAAAAGGATATACAGATGAAATGATCCTAAGCTTTAAAAATGTTACGAAGCAATTATTGAAACAAGCAAAGGAAACTCCGTGTTAAAAGAGGAAAAAGGGCTGTTAGCCCTTTTTGTAATGAAGTCGAAGTTGTTTTTTAAACCAAAGATTTAAGAATCTTTGTATAAATGGAATCATCACACAAACAATCAATACAAAGATAATTTGTGTAATATTCAAAGGAACGATATAAAAGAAATTATGGAAGAATATGATGGATATCGCAAAAAATGCAATCATACAAATAACAAGAAGCTGCCTTAAACGGGTAAATGGGATACATGCTCCAGTAAGAACACATAAGGCATTAAAACCGGCAATTAAAGTACAAATGGTTGAGAACTGTTCGCTGTTAGTACTTAAAACTGGTGTTAATATAGAAGCTAAGATAACTGATACGACAACACAAATAGCTCCGGGTAAAGCACGTGAGAAGACATTGACAAGAAAGTTTCCTTCTACTCTTGTGGCGTTTGGTTCTAATGTTAAAATAAAGCTAGGTAATCCTGTTGCCAGTGTTGAAATAAGTGTTAATTGAATTGGCTGGAAAGGGTATTCGGTAAGCCATACTAGTGTTAACAAGCTTAAACCAAAAGAAAATAATGTTTTAACTAAAAACAGTGAGGCAGTTCTTTGGATGTTGTTTATGATGCATCGTCCTTCATGTAATATGGAAGGAAGTGATTTAAATTGATCATTTAATAAAACTATAGATGCGATTTTCTTGGCTGCTTCACTGCCAGAGCCCATAGCAATTGAGCAATCCGCTTCTTTTAATGCCATGACATCATTGACGCCATCTCCGGTCATAGCAACTGTGTGACCTTTTTCTTTTAAGGCAATGATCATTTCTTTTTTCTGTTCAGGTGTAACTCTTCCAAAGATGGTATGATTTTCGATTACTTGTCGTACATCTTGAATGCCTGTCATATCAATTGATTTTCCAGTTACTCCTGCTTCTTTTGCCAAAGCAGATACAGTTTTTTCATCATCGCCGGAAATGATCTTTAAATCGACGTTTTGTTTTTTAAAGTAGGAAAGAATCGTAGATGCATCCTTTCTTAAAGCATCTTGAATTAAAATAAAGGCAAGAATTTCAAAGTCACCATATAGTTGATGATCTTTTGAGTTTGAACGTGCCAGGATCAAAGTTCGATACCCTTTATTTCCATATTCGTTTAGCTTTTTTATAATTTCAGGATCTTGTTTTTGGGTGATAAATGAATAGGCCCCAAGAATATATTTTGCATCTTGAAAAATCGCTCCACATGCTTTTCTTGAGCTCGAAAAAGGAATTATATCTTTTGTTATCTGAGTTGGCTCAATGTTTGATACATACTCACGTATAGCTTTAGCTGTTGTATTATCATCTTGTAAAGAAGAAAACATATTGGCAAGAGTTTGCTTGATCATAGATAAATCATGATCTGTGTCAATATGAATTACTTTCATTTCTCCTTGTGTAATCGTACCTGTTTTATCCAGACATAATGTATCTACTCTGGCAAGTGTTTCAATGCAGTATAGTTCTTGGACAAGAACGTTTTTTTGTGTCAGCTTCATAACCCCGACACTTAAAGCAATACTAGTTAAAAGCACAAGGCCTTCTGGGATCATACCAACAACAGCAGCGACTGTTGAAAGAATGGCGTCGTTTAAATCAGTAGGATCTGATAAGAATTGTTTTAAAAACAGCAACACTCCTGCAGGGATCAAAACGATTGTGCTGAAACGAATGATCGATTGAATACTGTCACGTAACTGGCTTGGATAGCGTTTTTCACGTTTGGCATGTTTTAATATAGAATGAGCATATGTATCTTCTCCAACTGTAACAACTTGCATCTTAGCTTGCCCGGATACAATGATACTTCCAGAGAAAATGCTGTCATTTTCAAATTTTTCAATAGCATCGCTTTCTCCTGTTAGCATAGATTCATCGCATTCAATGCTGCCTTCTCTCAATACGCCATCGCAGGGAACCTGGTCACCAGATTTGATGATCAAGATATCGTCTTCAACAATTTGATCAATAGAAATACGAGATATGTGTCCATCTCTTAGAACATGTATTTTTTGTTGGTGAACCAAGGCGAGCTTATCTAATTTACGCTTTGAACGAATTTCCTGGATCAAACCAATGATCATGTTGAAGATAACGACAAGCATAAAAAGCATGTTTCGATAGGAACCCGTAAAGATGACTAAGACAGCTAAAACGACATTGATCATATTGAAAAAGGTAAAAACATGCTCTTTTAATATTTTTGTATATGTTTTGGAAACAGAAGCTTCCAAGGTGTTCTTTTTATGAGATAAAGCTTGATTAGAAGTTAGACCTGTTTCTTTATCTGTATAGCTTTTAACTTCCACTTTCATTAGATATCATCCTTTAATGTGTTGCAGGGGCGTCTCTCCTAAAGCTTCTACAGCTTGTGCATATGTGTCGATCGCAAGATTTTGTTCGATAGCCACCTGTAAAGAAAACATAAGTAAGCGGGTATCAAATGCCTGTAAATCTTTGTTCATATAGATTGCAGGGTATTGAGAAAGACTGCTCAAGATTTTTTGGATATCTTCATTTGTTGGAACATTAGAAAGTCCATTAACCAGGACGTTTTCCATAGATACAGCTTTTAATCCACTTAATAAGGCAACGTAAGATGTATTTGCCATCTGTACTAAAAGAACTTTTGAAATTGGAGAATGAGCTAATCTTAAAAGCCATTCTGCTGTACAGCTGACAACGATTTGTTTGCACATTGGATCGTTTTTATAGACGTTGATCGTATCAACGAGATTCTCATATGAATCTGTTTCATCTTGACAGTCATCAAAAATAAGTGCTGTGTATTCCATACAAATCCCTCTTTCTATTTCGGCAAATCACCAGGATTGGTAATCTTGATATTAGATGCGTTTCCTGTAACAACTTTGATCAAAGTGTTTGAATACCATTCGACAAGTTGTGCATCATCAGTGGCTTCTCTTTGATCCTCCAAAGCTTTTTGATGGCATTCTTTTAACAAGGATGTCTTAAAACACTGTGGAGTCTGGGCGTTATATAACAAAGAACGATCCAGGCTTTCTTTGACAAATCCATTTTCTACAATTTTTACAGTATCTACACTTGGAACCATTAATAAACAGGCATCGTAGTCAGAAAGTGTTTGTTTTAGTTTGTTGACTTCTTCCATGTTTAGATAGGGTCTGGCACCATCATGAATAAATACATGTTCGCTGCAAACCAATCTTAACCCATGAGAAACACTTTCCTGACGAGTTTTTCCTCCTATCGTGATCTTTACTTTATCCAGATTTTGATAAAGTTTTTCGACATATTCTTGTTCATGTTTGGCCACGACAAGAATGATTTCTTTACAGTCTGGATCTTCGTTAAATAAATTGATACTTCGATCTAAGACACTGGTGCCATCACTGAATTTAAAAAAAACTTTATTAAAGTCTAATTGAGTTCGGCTGCCTTTACCGGCAGCGAGTATGCAAACACTGTAATTCATAGTGCATATATTATAACAGATTTTATGATACATGCACCAACCAACTGAGCTTTTTTAGAATGAGAGAACAACTTCTGTTATACTATATTCGAAATAAAAAGGGGACTTTCGATGAAGAGAATATGTGTTGGTATATTAGCCCATGTAGATGCAGGGAAGACGACCTGTGTCGAAAGCATGTTATATAATGCAGGAAATATAAGAAAAATGGGTAGGGTCGATCATCAGGATACGTTCTTGGATTATGATCAACAGGAACGAGATCGCGGCATAACGATTTACTCCAAAGAGGCTAATTATAAATGGAATGATAGCGAAATATATATTTTGGATACACCGGGACATGTAGATTTTTCAAGTGAAATGGAACGAGTTTTAAGTGTTCTGGATTTGGCAATTGTATTGATCAACGGACAGGATGGTGTACAAAGTCATACACAAACGATTTGGAAGTGTTTAGAACATTATAAAGTTCCAACTTTGATATTTATCAATAAAATGGATATTAGTTATCAAACTAGAGAAGAACTTATGGAAGATTTGATAACCAAGATTCATCCGAACTGTATTGATTATTTAGATTCACAAAAAGATGAAAAACTAGCTTTGGTGAATGAAAATATGCTGAACGAATACTTGGAAGAAGGAAAAATATCACTAGAATCTATTCAGTCATCTATTTATAAAAGAGAGTGTTTTCCTTGTTTTTTTGGCTCGGCTTTAAAGAATGAAGGAATCATTGAATTGATGGATGCGCTTTGTGAATTAAGTCTGCCTAAAGTATATCCAGATGAATTTGGAGCACGAATTTTTAAGATCAGCAGTGATGAAAAAAATAACCGATTAGTTCATGTAAAAATCACAGGAGGTACGCTTAGCGCTAAACAAAAATTAAGCGAAGAAGAAAAGATAGATCAAATTCGTATATACAGTGGTAGACAATTTACCATGGTCGATACGGCAGAAGCCGGCATGGTCTGTGCTTTAAAAGGGTTAAATGGATTTGAAGCGGGTCAAGGTCTGGGATTTGAAAAGGATATGTCAAAACCACTTTTGAATGCATATATGAATTATGAACTATTGCTTCCAGAAGGAGTCGATGCATTACAGATGATGCGTTATTTAAATATACTTTCCAGCCAGGATCCAAGTCTTGAAATCTATTATGATGAGGATAGAAAGAAAATATCTTTGAGCGTAATGGGCGCTGTACAAATTGAAGTTTTACAGAAACTAATCAAAGATAGAACAGGAGTAAGTGTAGGATTTTCTAATGGAAGTATTGTCTATAAAGAAACGATCAAAGAATCGGTCAATGGTGCTGGACATTTTGAACCGCTACGACATTATGCAGAAGTTCATGTTTGCTTAGAACCGCTTAAAGATAAAGAGCGCATCGAAATCGCAAGTGAAGTTTCACAGGATGAATTAAGTGCTGCCTGGCAAAAACAAATCTTAAGTTCTTTACACAAGATTCATCATAAAGGTGTCTTGACTGGATCTATGTTAACGGGAGTAAAAATCATATTAACGGCAGGCAAAGGACATTTAAAACATACAGAAGGACAGGATTTTTACCAAGCCTCTAAAAGAGCAGTAAGGCAGGCATTAAAAAAAGTAGAAAACATTTTGTTGGAGCCATATTATCGCTTTGAACTGATCGTGCCAGGTGAAGTGTTATCAAGGGCTTTATATGATTTAGAAACAAGAAAAGCTCAGGTAGAAATCAAAGATAATCTTGATCAGACGATGACGATCAAAGGAATTGGGCCTGTAGCAAATTTAAGAAACTATCAGATGGATGTAGCAGCTTATACAAAAGGCATGGGAAGATTTTCTTGTGAACTGGATGGGTATTATCCATGTCAGGATCAAGAAACTATCGTGGCAAAAATTGGCTATGATGATCAAAAAGATCTAGCGAATCCTAGTGGCTCGGTTTTCTGTGCACATGGAGCAGGATACTATGTACCTTGGGATGAAGCGGATGAAATGATGCATATTCAGCCAAAAGAATCCGGATCTTCAACATATCAAAGTACGAGATATAAAGTGAATGAAGAAGAAATCAAAAGAGTCTTTGAGACAGCTGGAGGAAGAAACAAAAAAGAAAAGAAGCAAATGCGAAAGCCAAAGAAAGATCTAGATATGAAAAAAACAACGGTTCAATCTAATAAAGAATCTTGTTTGATCGTAGATGGTTACAATATGATCTTTGCCTGGGAGGAATTAAAACAACTTGCCAAAGAGAATATCGGGATGGCTCGAGAAAGACTTATTGATCTTTTAGTTAACTATCAGGGATATCGTGGAATTCGTTTAATCCTTGTCTTTGATGCCTATAGGATCAAAGACAATGCAACGCATACAGAACATAGAGCTAATGTAGATATCGTATACACAAAAACATCGCAGACAGCTGATGCTTATATTGAAAAAACCGTACATGATTTAAAAGGAAAATATGTTTTAAGTGTGGCTTCAAGTGATGGTTTGATTCAAAATGCTATCTTCGCTCAAGGCGCAAAACGAGTATCTTCCAGGGAATTGGAGTTACAGGTAAACAATGTGAATAAAAAAGCGATGCAAGTGCTGAAAGAAAAATATTTAGATAAATAAATCTCAAAGAAATGCATTTGTTCGTTGATTTCAGTATAGTAATCAAAAAAGTTCTTTTAAGGAAACTTAACTTTTCCAGAGCATAGCTTGAGTGGTATAATATAAATAAAGATAAGGAGGGCTTATGTCATGAAACTCATATTGGCAATTCTTTCAAATGATGATAGTCCAGCCGCTAGCAATGCATTAAACAAGAATGGATTTCAGGTCACGAAACTGGCGACAACAGGTGGTTTTTTAAGAGCAGGAAATACTACTTTGATTGTCGGTTGTGAGGATGAAAAAGTACAGGATGCGATCAACATCATAGGTGAGTATTCAAGTAAACGTACAGAGATCGTTCCTAGTACCGCAAGCTATGATATTGGTCGTTATGCAAGCTTCCCAGTAGAAGTTCAAGTTGGTGGAGCCACTATTTTCGTATTGAATGTAGAACAATTTGTTAAGTTGTAAAATACTTGAAAAACTTTATTTATAGGATTAAACTAATAATAGTTCTTAGTTAGGAAGGTGGCTAGATGAGTACCAGAAACTCAGTGCAACGAGAATGGATCTATGATTACATTCAACGTCAGGATGCGCATTTAAGTGCCGACGAGATCTATGAAGGTCTTCTAAAAGAAGGAAAGAATATTTCATTAGCTACAGTTTATCGTAATTTATCTATCTTAGTTGATGAATATAAAATTGCCTCTGTCATGACTGATTCAAAAAAGCAGGTCTATGATAAAACATGTAAACCTCATGATCATTTTGTTTGTACTAAGTGTCATAGAATGTATGATATAGATTTGCCTTATGATCGTTCTATCGAAGCTAAATTCACCAAACAGCTTGATATTTCAATTGAATCTCATGCGTTGACTTTATACGGTATTTGTCATGATTGCCATCAAGAAAGAAGAGGTAAATAAAAATGGAATTAAAAGGATCTAGAACAGAACAGAATTTGCAGACAGCTTTTGCAGGTGAAAGTCAGGCAAGAAATAAGTACACTTACTTTGCTAACAAAGCTCGTCAGGAAGGTATGAACCAGATTGCAGAAATCTTTGAAGAAACTGCTCGTAACGAACAGGAACATGCTCGTTTATGGTTCCAGCATTTAAATGGTGGAAAAATTGGAACAACTGCTGAAAACTTAAAAGCAGCTGCTGAAGGTGAAAACTATGAATGGACTAGCATGTACAAAGAATTTGCAGAAGTAGCTCGTGAAGAAGGATTTACAGCTATCGCATTCCAGATGGAAAAAGTTGCTCAGATCGAAAAAGAACATGAAGAACGTTATTTGAAACTTTTGAGCAATGTAGAAAATGAAAAAGTATTCTCTGGTGAAGAATCAGATACTTGGATCTGCGGAATCTGTGGATTCAAATACACTGGTGTAAATGCTCCTAAAGCTTGCCCGGTTTGTGGATATCCTCAGGCTGTATTCAGAAAAGAAGCTAAAAACTACTAAGATGTTTTTTGACCATGATATCGTGCATATTATGGTCTTTTTTTTTGACCGTGTGTTAGAATAGATATATGCAAAAAAAGATAATCGTAGCTTGTTCAGGCGGTCCTGACAGCATGGCACTTCTAGACAAATTATATAAACAAGGGCATACGATCGTTGTGGCCCATGTCAATTATCATAAACGAGATACTGCAAATCGAGATGAAAAAATTGTAAGGGATTATTGCCAAGAAAGATCAATTGAGGTGGAAGTACAGGAACCCACTTTTGATAACAAGTCTAATTTTCAAAGTTGGGCAAGAAAGGTGCGTTACGACTTTTTCTTTGAACTTGCCGCAAAGAATGATACAGATCAAATATATGTTGCCCATCATCTCGACGATCATTTAGAAACGTATCTTTTTCAAAAAAGTAGAAATATGCTTTGTGACCATTATGGGCTCAAATCAGAAAATATCATGAAAGATATGAAGATCATACGACCTTTACTGCATGAAACAAAAACGCAGTTAATGGAGTATTGTGATCAAAATAATATAGAATACGGAATTGATGAGTCTAATTTAGGAAATGATTATACGCGAAACAAGATTCGTCATTCTCAGATTGAAAAGATGAGTTTATTGGAAAAATTGCGATTAAATGAAGAAATACAAAAAGAAAATATTAAGTTAAAAGACAAAAGAGAAAAAGCTGCTTCCTTTTTAAAAGGCTGGGATCGTTCGATAGATACATTGTTAAAACAGGAAGATGCCTGGTTTATATTAGAGTATTATCTGCATTTAAAGATTGGGAATCATTATTCTAAAAAACATATGAAATCTCTAATTGAACAGCTTCAATCCAATTGCTTATTAGAAATCGATGGATATTATCTTGAATCTTATGAAGGAATGCTGTATTTTAAAAAAATAAAAGAGAATAAGAGCTATACTGTTTCTCATCTTGAATGCATCACAAATGATAGCTTTAGCCTATTAAAAACAGGGAAAGTGATTGAATCAATCTATGTATCTGAAAAGGACTTTCCTCTTGTAATTCGAAGCGTAAAACCAGGAGATCAAATCAAACTTAGATATGGAACCAAAAAGGTTTCAAGGTTTCTAATTGATAGAAAGATTCCTAAAATTTATCGTAAAGAATGGCTTGTGATGGAAAATTCGGCAAAAAAAGTGATATTTGTGCCGGGGATTGGTTGTGATGTCGAACATTTTAGTATCAAACCTAATTTGTTTATGGTACAATATTTGACGTGATTTAAGGAGAAATCAAATGATTAGTGACGATATACTTAAAGTATTATTGAATGAAGAACAAATTGAAAAAAGATGTGTAGAATTAGCAGAACAAATTGAATCGGATTATGAAAAACTACATGCAGTTCCTATTGTTGTAGGATTGTTAAAAGGAAGTGTTCCTTTTATGGCTGAATTAATCAAACGTTTTACATTTGATTGTGAGATTGATTTTATGTCTGTTAGTTCATATGATGGAACGGAATCAATTGGAGATGTTCGTATTGAAAAAGATATGGATATTTCTTGTAAAGGAAGACATATTCTTGTTGTAGAGGATATCGTGGATACAGGACGTACTTTACGTGAAGTTAAACAGATGTTCATGAATAAAGGGGCAACTGATGTCAAAATCGTTTCTTTGCTGGATAAACCAGAGCGAAGAGTTGTTGATATTAAAGCCGATTATGTTGGTTATACTGTACCAAATGAATTTGTTGTTGGTTATGGTTTGGATTATAACCAGAAATATCGCAATTTACCATTTATTGGGATATTAAAACCAGAAATCTACGAGTAGGAGGAATATTAATGAAGAAATGGTTAAATTATTTACCAACCATCTTCATCATCACAATTGTGATGTCTTTGATTTTCTATAGTTCTCAAGGAACAACTGAACAGATGAACTATTCAAGATTCAAAGACGTAGCGGAACATGCGGAATTTGAAGATAGTACCTTAACGATCTCAACCACTATTATTCAGGTCGAAGGAAGTTATAAAACAGAAGGCAAAGATGCTGTTTCTGGATTTAGGGTCATTGTACCAAATTCAGAGGCGAACCTTGAGTGGTTAGAAACAACGTTGACAGAAGATGGCGGACGTTTAACAATCGCTGATCCAAATCAAAATAGTGTATGGATCAATTTGCTCGTGAATTTGATTCCATTCTTGATCATTGGTGTATTCTTCTATCTGATGTTCTCCAAGATGGGGGGCTCTGGCAGCAATAAAGCGTTTGAGTTTGCCAAATCAAAAGCGCGTGTTGAATCAAATGTTAAAGTTCGATTTAAAGATGTTGCCGGTTGTGAAGAAGAAAAAGAAGAAGTTAAAGAAATCATTGACTATCTGCGTTCACCAAAGAAATTTACGGATATGGGTGCCCATATTCCTAAAGGTGTGTTGATGGTAGGTCCACCAGGAACAGGTAAAACATTGTTGGCGAAAGCTGTAGCTGGAGAAGCTAATGTTCCATTCTTCTCAATTTCAGGTAGTGATTTCGTAGAAATGTTTGTCGGAACAGGTGCCAGCCGAGTTCGTGATATGTTCAAGAACGCACAAAAGAGTGCTCCTTGTATTGTTTTTATTGATGAAATTGATGCAGTTGGTAGACAGCGTGGAGCCGGAATGGGTGGCGGAAACGATGAACGTGAGCAGACATTGAACCAGTTGCTGGTTGAAATGGATGGTATGACGGATAACAATGGTATCGTTATTATTGCCGCAACTAATAGACCAGATGTTCTAGACCCTGCATTATTGCGTAGCGGACGTTTTGATCGTCGTGTAACGGTTAACTTACCGGATATCAAAGGACGTGAAGAAATTCTTCAGGTTCATGCCCGCAACAAAAAGCTTGCAAGCGATGTATCTTTAGAAAATCTGGCAAGACGTACACCTGGATTCTCAGGGGCTGATTTAGCAAACGTATTAAACGAAGGTGCTATTTTGGCAGTTCGTAATAAAGAAACGCAGATTACTATGAATGACTTAGATGAGGCCATCGATAGAGTTATGATGGGACCAGCTAAAAAATCTAAGAAATACACAGAAAAAGATAAATTACTGGTTGCGTATCATGAAGCTGGTCATGCAGTAATTGGTTTAAAACTGGAAGATGCGGACATGGTACAGAAAGTAACGATTATTCCTCGTGGAGAAGCTGGTGGTTATAACTTGATGACTCCTAGAGAAGAAAAATACTTCCATCGTAAGAGTGAATTCCTTGCGAAGATCACTGGTTTACTAGGTGGTCGTACTTCTGAGGAACTTGTATTTGGAGAAATCAGTGCTGGTGCGGTCAATGATATTGAACAATTGACAAAGATTGCTAAAAACATGGTTCGTGTTTATGGTATGTCAAGTTTAGGTCCAATTCAGTATGCAGATCCTCAGGGAAATGTATTCCTTGGACGTGATTATACACAAGGTGGCAATTATTCAAATGGTGTTGCAGCTGAAATCGATAAAGAAGTTCGTAAGATCATTGATGAATGTCATGAAAACTGCCGCAAGATCTTGGAAGAAAACAGAGATTTATTGGATTTGATTGCAAAATCATTAGTTGAACGAGAAACTTTAACAAATGAAGAAATCACAAATTTGATGAATTATGGTCAGATTACAAATCCAAATGAACCTGTTGAAGTTCAAGAGCCAAAAGAAGTTGAAGTGAAAGAACCTGTAGAAACAGAAGTTCCACCTAAACCTCCAGTTGGCGTTGAAAAACAAGATTTAGATGATGCTTTAAATGAATTAACAAAAAAGAAAGATTAAGACGCTAGGCGTCTTTTCTTTTGGAGGAGACAAATGAAAGATCAATTATGTAGAGCCCTGGTTTGCCAGGATAGAGTCCGTTTATATATTGTTAGAACGACAGATATGGTACAGGAAGCAAGAGATCGTTTTGATTTGCATCCTTGTGCCTGTGCTGCTTTAGGAAGAACGCTGTCTGTAGGAAGTATCATGGGAAGCATGTTGAAATCAGATGAAGAAATGTTGACCATTACGATCAATGGGCATGGACCTATTGGATCAATTATTGTAGATGCTTATCATGATGGAACGGTTCGCGGTTTTTGTTCCAATCCACATGTAGAAGATGTGTTCCTAGATAAAGGTAAATTAAATGTGGGTGCCGTTGTTGGTAAAGATGGTACATTGACCGTGACAAAAGATCTAAACATGGAAGAAAACTTTTCAGGAACTGTAGAACTTGTATCTGGAGAAATTGGAGAAGATTTTGCGTATTATTTTACTTTATCTGAACAAATTCCCACCGCTGTTAGTGTTGGTGTTTTGATTGGTAAAGATGGCAATGTGCAAAGTGCTGGTGCCATGATCATACAGATGTTACCAGATGCAACAGAAGAAGATATCTTAATTTGTGAACATCTATTGCAAGGTTTAAAACCAATGTCTACTTTGATGTTGGATTATGATGATATGGAATTGAAAGATCTTGTGAATGACATGTTTGAAGATGCTAAGATCCTGGATACAAGTGATGTGCGCTATTCATGTCCATGTTCTAAGGAAAGAATGGCCAATGCTATCTCTACATTAAAGGATGAAGAAATTCAAGATATGATCGATAAGGATCATGGTTGTCATGTTACTTGTAATTTCTGTAATGAGCGATATGATTTTAGCGAAGAGGACCTAAGAAAAATACTGGAGTCAAGAAATGTTTAAAATTGGCGATGTGACAATCGATAATCCCATCGTAATAGCGCCTTTAGCTGGTATCAGCAATATTGCCTTTCGCGTAATTGCCAAAGAGTTTGGAGCAGGTCTTGTCTGCAATGAAATGGTAAGCGACAAAGCATTATACTATGATTCAAAAAAAACATTTTCAATGTGTGATGTTGATCCCAATGAACATCCTGTAAGCTTTCAGTTATTTGGGCATGATATAGATACGGTCGTATATGCCGCAAAGTATCTTGATACCCAGACAAACTGCGATATTATTGATTTTAATATGGGTTGTCCAGTCAACAAAGTTATCAAAGCTAAAGCGGGAAGTTATTTAATGAAAGATATAGATTATGCCAAAGAACTGGTAAGTCATATCGTAGAAAATGTAAATAAGCCAGTTACTGTAAAGATGCGTATCGGGTTTGATAAAGATCATATTAACTGTGTTGAAATGGCTAAGGCCATGGAAGGTGTGGGCGTTAAAGCGGTTGCGGTACATGGACGAACAAGAAGTCAGATGTACGAAGGCAAAGCGGATTGGTCATATATCAAACAAGTCAAAGAAGCAGTTTCTATTCCAGTTATTGGGAATGGCGATGTGCGTAGTGTAGATGATTTCTTTCGCATGCAGAAAGAAACAGGCTGCGATGCAGTAATGATTGGAAGAGGCATTATTGGAAATCCTTTTTTGATTCAGGAATGCAAAGATGCTCTTTATAATGAACATCATACATATGATTTTAATGATCGAATTGAAATATGTTTGAAACATGCCAATGGATTGATCAAAAACAAAGGTGAGGTCATCGCCATCAAAGAAATGCGAGGATTGGCTTCCTGGTATTTAAAAGGATTACCGGGGTCACATTATTTTAAAAACGAATGTTCTAAGATTAATACATTGGATGATCTTAAAAATGTTTTGAACGAGTATAAAACAGAATATATGAAACGAATGGCAGAGTAAAATCTGCCTTTTTATATATTTTAATGAATTAAAGGAAATCTAATTATCAAAGATGTGTTAAAATATTCCTGATAAGAAAAAGGAGATATTCAAATGAAAATTCTTGTAGTTGGTAAAGGTGGTCGTGAGCACGCTTTGGCTAAAGCAGCTCATGCATCTAAATTATGTGATCAATTATATTGTGCACCTGGTAATCCAGGTATGGCAAAGATCGCAACTTGTTTAAATGTAAGTGATTCAGATATTGAAGGTTTGGTCAAAGCGGCTAAAGAAAATGAAATTGATCTAACGATCGTTGGTCCAGAAGCTACGCTTTCTTTAGGAATTGTTGATGCGTTTGAAAAAGAAGGATTGAAGATTTTTGGTCCTACAAAAGCTGCAACTCAAGTGGAATCAAGTAAAGATTTTGCGAAACAGATCATGGAAAAATACGATATTCCTACAGCAGCATATCACACTTTTGATAACTACGAAGCAGCTTGGAAATATGTTGAATCTAAGGGAGTTCCAATCGTAATTAAAGAAGATGGTTTAAAAGCTGGTAAAGGTGTTACTGTTGCGATGGATCTTGACCAGGCTAATGAAGCATTAAAAATTGCCTTTGATATTGAAAACAATCAAGTTGTGATTGAAGAGTATTTGGAAGGATTTGAGTTCTCATTGATTTGTCTTGTGCACAATGAGTTGGTGGTTCCATTGGAAGTGGCACAAGATCACAAATGTGTTTTTGACGGAGATAAAGGACCAAACACAGGTGGTATGGGATCTTATAGCCCGGTAAAAAAGATTACTCCAGAAATCATTCAGGAAGCTTTAGATACAATTCTTTGTCCTATGGCAAAAGCAATGGTCAAAGAAAATGTTCCATTTACAGGATTCTTGTATGGTGGTTTGATGATGACAAAGGATGGAATCAAAACGATAGAATTCAATGCTCGTTTTGGTGATCCAGAAGCTGAAGTTATCTTGCCACGACTTGAAAGTGATTTTGTACAGGCTATTTTGGATGTTATGGATAATAAACCAGTAACACTAAAATGGAGCGACAAGGTAAGTCATGGTGTTGTTCTAGCAAGTGAAGGCTATCCTGCAGGATCTACATCAGGAGCTATTATTGAGGGAGTAGATGATGTGGATGGTTCAGTATATCATATGGGAACAAAGGAAGTTGACGGAAATTTGGTAACTGCTGGAGGCCGTGTTTTGATGGTCGTAACACTTGAACCAACTTTAGAAGAAGCATTTGAACATACATATAACGAAATCAAGAAAATTCATTGTGATAAATTATTCTTTAGAACAGATATTGGTAGAAAGGATATGGATTAATTATGGCTAAAACAGATTTAGAAATCGCTCAAGAATGTGTGATGGAGCCTATTGAAGAGGTTGCCAAAAAAGTAGGGATCCAGCCAGATATGCTGGAAAACTACGGAAAGTATAAAGCTAAATTATCTTTTGATTTCTTACGTCAGATTGAAAGCAATGAGCCAGGTAAATTGATTCTAGTAACCGCAATCAATCCTACAAAAGCCGGAGAAGGAAAGAGTACAACAACAGTTGGATTAGGAGATGCCTTAAATCGCCTTGGTAAAAAAACGATGATGGCCTTACGTGAACCGAGTTTAGGTCCAGTATTTGGTTTGAAAGGTGGAGCTACAGGAGGCGGTTATGCACAGGTTGTTCCAATGGAAGATATTAATCTTCATTTTACAGGTGATATGCATGCGATTACTACTGCAAACAATTTAGTAAGTGCAATTCTAGATAATCATTTACACCAGGGGAATGAATTAAACATTGATCCGGAAAAGATTACTTTCAAACGTTGTTTAGATATGAATGATCGTACATTGCGTAACATCAATATTGGGCAGGGTCCTAAAGCTAATGGTGTAGAAAGAAACGATGGTTTCAATATTACTGTAGCAAGTGAAATTATGGCAGCTTTGTGTTTGGCAGATGATCTAATGGATCTAAAAAAACGTTTTGGCCAGATGTTAGTTGCTTATACATATGATGATAAACCTGTGTATGTGCATGATCTAGGTATTGAAGGTGCTTTGGCAATGGTCATGAAAGATGCTATTTTGCCAAATGTTGTTCAAACCTTAGAGCATAATCCTGTGTTGATCCATGGCGGACCTTTTGCGAATATTGCTCATGGATGTAACTCTGTTATCGCAACGAAGGCTTGTCTACGTTTAGCTGATTACACAGTAACGGAAGCTGGATTTGGTGCAGATCTTGGTGCTGAAAAGTTCCTTGATATTAAATGTCGTTTAGCTAAATTGAATCCAAGTGCTGTTGTAATCGTTGCGACAATTCGTGCATTGAAGCAACATGGTGGAATTGAACTTGAAAATCTAAAAGAAGAAAATGTTGAAGCTATGTTGGCAGGATGCGAAAACTTGGCCAAACATATCGATACGATCAAACAATTTGGTCTTCCTTATATTGTTGCGATCAATGAATTCGCAACTGATACACCAAGTGAAATTGAAGCTTTAGAAAACTGGTGTAAAGAAAACGGACACCCAATGTCTTTGTCACAAGTATGGGCAAAAGGCGGAGAGGGAGCTATCGATTTAGCTCAGAAAGTTGTTTCACTATGTAATCAAGAGAATGATTTTGCGCCATTATATCCATTAGAAGACTCTATTGAAGAAAAAATTGAAACAATTGCCAAGAAAGTTTATGGAGCAGATGGTGTAGATTTCACAGATGAGGCAAAAGAACAAATCAAGAAATTTAATGAGTTAGGTTGGGATAAACTTCCTATCTGCATGGCAAAGACACAGATGTCTTTATCAGATGATGGAAAATTAATGGGTAGACCTACAGGCTTTAGAATTACCGTTCGTGAACTTCGCCCTAGCTTAGGAGCAGGATTTATTGTTGCCTTAACGGGTAAGGTATTAACAATGCCTGGTCTTCCAAAACATCCGTCTGCATTGGATATGGATATTGACCAAGACGGTAAAATTAAAGGTTTATTTTAAACTCAAAAATGATATAATTAAAAGGCTTGAAAAAAGCCTTTTTTTGCAGGAGTGGTGGAACGGCAGACACGCTGTCTTCAGGCGGCAGTGCGAGCAATCGCGTGAGGGTTCAAATCCCTTCTCCTGCACCAAATGTTAGAAACCTTTTTAGAAAAATCATTTAATATTGACAACGCTTTCATTGTGGTGTAATATATGAGATGGATATATAAGGATTGTAACTCTTCGGGAGGCATCACCTAATAATTTTGTTAGGCGAAAACCTGAAGAGTTTTTTTTGTGAGGTGATCGAATATGTTTTCGTTTTTAAAAAAGAAGCCACTTATACTCTATTCTCCGGTAGATGGGGAAATTATTGCGTTGGAGAGTGTACCTGATCAAGTATTTGCATCAAAGATGATGGGCGATGGTGTAGCTTTTAAACTTTCTAATGGTATTATATATTCACCTTGTGATGGAGTGCTTCAAATGGTTGCGAATACGTTACATGCTTACGGTTTCAAAGCTAATAATGGAGCTGAAATATTAGTTCATGTAGGATTAGATACTGTAAATCTAAATGGTAAGGGATTCCAACTTTTGGCTAAACAAGGTGAAAAACTTACTGCTGGATATCCTGTTGCTAAAATAGATATAGATTTTATGAAAGCACAAGGGATAGATTTAACTACTCCGATGGTCATTACAAATGGAGACAAATTTGAGTTTAGTAAAGTAGAACATAATTCATCAAAGATAACGAAAGAAACTAAGGTAATTGAGTTTATTTAAAAATCTTAAGGAGGAGTTAGATGAAAGTGGTTAAGAAAATCAATAATAATATTGCTATATGTATAGATGCTAACGGCAATGAATTGATAGCTTTCGGAAATGGAATAGGATTTCCAAAAACTCCATACGAAATTCAAGATTTGAGTAAAATAACACGAACGTTTTATGGGGTCAATGCAAACTATCTTGATTTGCTAATAGAGATTCCGGAAGATATTTTTGAAATTTCAGCTAGAATTGTTGATTATGCAAAAACCAAGATTGAATCTGAATTAAATCCCAATATAGTATTTACTTTAGCAGATCACATTCATTTTGCTATTCAGCGTTATGAAAAGAAAATGAATATAAAGATGCCATTTTTGTATGATATAGAGCATTTATATGAAGATGAAATGGAAGTAGGAAAAAAATCAGTACTTTATATAAATAAAGTAAAAAAAGTTCATTTGAGGGGGAATGAAGCAGCGGGAATTGCATTACATTTTATAAACGCAGAGAACATCAAAAAGCAATCAGAGATAATTCTAGATGAGAACAAAATACGGAATGATATAACAAATATTATTGAGAAAGAATTTGATATAAAAATCAATAGACGAAATTTTAATTATTCTCGTTTTGTTACTCATATGCAATATTTGTTGAAACGCCAAATGAAAAGTACTTATATTTCTAGTGAAAATGAGCGTATGTTTAATAATGTAATTCATGAATTTCCCAAAACCTATGATTGTGTATTACAGATAAAAGAATATATTATTAATAATTTAGATTGGTCATTAAATAATGAAGAATTGCTATATTTAATGTTACATATAAATAGATTGTGTAGTAGAGAGGGTTGTAACCGATAGGGCATTACCTCAGCGCTTATGGTGCTGAGGTTTTATTTTGTTTGGCAAATCCAGTGATTTGCGCGCGTCACTGTTTGCAATATTATAGATTTAGATAAAAGGAGATAAAGATTATGTTAGATTCTAAATATCAAGAATTAATAAAATGTATCGGCTCTAAAGTTGGGGGAAAAGATAACATTACATATTTTGCTCATTGTATGACAAGACTTCGTTTTAATTTAAAAGATACGAGTGTTGTAAATTTAGAAGAAATTCAAAAGTTGAAGGGAGTTGTTGGAGCTCAATGGTCGAACGGGCAACTTCAAATTATTATTGGGCCTTCTGTTAATAAGGTTTATGAAGCAATTTGTGATGAATTAGGCTTGCAAAAGGAATCAAGTATTGAAGAAGATTTAGGCGATAAGAAAAAGAAGAAATGGAGCTTCGGAGCAGCTATTGACGGAATTTCAGGGTGTTTATTACCATTGATTTCGTTGATGATTGGTGCGGGTTTATTAAAAGTATTTGTAATCATTGGCACTACTTTTGGCCTTTTGTCTGCTGAAAGTCCGACTACGATTGTTTTGACTTTTGCATCAGATGCTGGTTTTTATTTTTTACCAATTTTTATAGGTGCAACTGCAGCTAAAAAATTTGGAGCAAATATGGGTCTAGGAATGTTAATTGGTGCAATTCTAGTTCATCCAACATTTGTTGCTAATGTGTCAGAGGGAACAGCTATGTCTGTTTTTGGAGTTCCAATCTATGCTGCATCATATACTAGTACAATTTTTCCAGCTATTATTGCAGTTTATGTAATGTCGCATGTGGAAAGATTTTTTTCAAAATATTCACCAGATTTTTTAAGAACCATCTTAGTTCCTTTTTTAACCATTATAGTGATGCTTCCTTTGACACTATGCTTAATAGCACCGGCAGGAGCGTTTATCGGAAAGTATCTAGCAGATGGTATCATGTGGTTATATAATACGACAGGTTTCTTTAGTGTTGCTCTTTTATCGGCGATTTATCCAGTTTTAGTTATTACAGGAATGCATGGAGCGACAGCACCACTTATGTTCCAGTCTTTTGCACAATTTGGTTATGAACCGATTGTAACAATAGCAGGGATACTTTCAAACATTAACCAAGGCGCTGCAGCAGCAGCAGTTGGATTTAAAACTAAAGACAAAGATGTTCGTTCAGAAGCTTTCTCAAGTGCATTCACAGCTGTTGTTGGAGGTGTTACAGAACCAGCAATGTTTGGTATTAATTTGAATCGTAAAAAGCCTTTATATGCAGCAATGATCGGGAATTTTATAGGTGCAGGCTTTGCTGGATTGATGGGAGTTAAGTCTGTCTCTTTTTCTGGAAGTTCTGGAATATTTGCGGTAATTACAAAAGAACCTGTGAGCATGATGATTGTTAGTATTCTAATAGGTTTTATAGCTACATTTATCATTACATGTTTTATTTATAATGAAGAAAAATAGTTGAAAAAGGAGTGCTTATGAAATTTCCTGATAATTTTTTATGGGGTGGCGCAGTTGCAGCTAACCAGTGTGAAGGAGGATGGAATTTAGGAGGAAAGGGAGATAGTGTTTGCGATCATTTGACTGCAGGATCTGTTGATTCACCAAGATATTTCCATAATACTATTAAAGAAAATGTTTACTATCCTTCTCATAATGCCATCGATTTTTATCATAATTATAAAAAGGATATAGCTTTATTTGCGGAAATGGGATTTAAAATATTTAGGTTATCAATAAACTGGACTCGAATTTTCCCTCAAGGTGATGAAGAATATCCAAATAAAAAGGGCTTAGAATTTTATAGAGATGTTTTTCTTGAATTAAAAAAATATGGTATACAGCCATTGGTAACTATCTCACATTATGAATTGCCATATGGATTAATGAAAAAATATGGTGGCTGGGAAAATCGAGAACTTATTCGCTTTTTTGTGAAATACTGTGAAGTTTTATTTAATGAATATAAAGATTTAGTAACATATTGGTTAACTTTCAATGAAATTAATTGTTTGACTACTGGAGTTGGAGATGTGTTTTCTGGTGGATTCATTAGAGAGGATGGAGCAGTACGTGGTCTTGGGCAAACCGATACAAAAGAATTGTTGAATAAAAGATATCAAGCATTGCATCATCAATTTGTAGCTAGTGCACAAGCTGTTCTGCTTGGACATAAAATAAATCCAAATAATAAAATCGGATGTATGATTGCAGCTGGATGTACATATCCATATACATGCAATCCAGAAGATGTTTTATTGGCGCAGAAACGGATGCAAAAAATGAATTATTTATGTGGAGATGTTCAGATACGAGGAGAATATCCATATTTTACTAAACGATTATTTGAAGATAACAAAATAAAAATCAGAATTGAAAAAGATGATTTTGATATAATTAAAAAAGGAACGGTAGATTTTTTAAGCTTTAGTTATTATATGAGTACGTGTGTAACAGCAAATAAAGATATGGAAAAAGTAAAAGGGAATGTTATCATCGGCGTTAAGAATCCTTATTTAAAAGCAAGTGATTGGGGATGGCAGATTGATTCAAAAGGATTAAGATTTTTGTTGAATGAATTCTATGCTCGATATCAGATTCCGATGATGATTGTAGAAAATGGCTTAGGAGCTATTGATTTGCTTACTGAGAACAAAGAAGTTCATGATGATTATCGAATTGAGTATTTTAAAGATCATATTGAACAAATGTATGAAGCTATTAAAGATGGTGTTAATTTAATAGGTTATACCCCTTGGGGCTGTATTGATTTAGTTAGTATATCTACTGGAGAAATGAAAAAAAGATATGGCTTTATTTATGTTGATGTAGATGATCAAGGAAAAGGAACATTTAAAAGGTATAAAAAAGATTCTTTTTACTGGTATAAAAATGTGATTAAGAATAATGGTTTATCTTGTTAAGTTATTGTTTAATGTTTATTCCTAACAGTTTTAAAAATGCTAGGGCTTGTTGAGGGTTGATAATGATACCTTTTAACATATTTTCACTGACACCGATATTATTGATTTGGCATGTTGAAAAATCGACTTTATTTAAATTTGTGTTAAAGAAGTCACTATCATCGAGTTGAACATTTTTGAATTCAATCTCTTTGAAAGTGCATTGAATAAAGCCAGAATTTTCAAGGTTTGTATTTTCGTAGCGAACTTTTTTAAAAGAGGACATGCCATAGTTTGAATAAGCGTTATTACAGGAATCAAATAGAGTGTTGTCTAACAAAGAATCACTGATCTCAATTCCCATGCAGCGACAGTTGATGAATTGAACACGATATAGACTACATTTCATAAAATGAACATTTTCAAATTCGCAGTGATCAAATACGATATCCAACAATTCAGCCTGTTCAAATTGAATATTTTGAAATGAAACATGATCAAATCGACAGGCATCAATCGTCATATTTTGATTTTCAATATTTTGTATGACGGTTTGTTCAAATTTGATATCTTGAATATAGTGGTCGTAAATAATAGTAGGATCATTTTGATAAGGATCCAAAATATTTGATATTTTAGGTAATTGAATCTTCATTTTATTCATCTCCGGTATTATTAAATCATAAAGAAAGATCATGGTCGATAAATAATAAGACAAAATGATAGAAGTAAGCTATAATCAAATAAGATATTACTTGGAGGAAATTATGAAATTTTTTGATATTGATAAGAAGATATGGACATACATCATAGGGATCGCCATTCTTGTTGTATGTATATTAAATCTTGATAAAGTAGGACAAACAATTGGTGTTATTTGGAACGCTGTCAAGGTACTTGTATTTGGCGGTATGATAGCGTATGTTTTGAATTTGGTGATGAATCGAATAGAAAAACTTTTAGAAAAATCTAAAAATAAGTTTGTTCTTAAAATAAAAAGAGTAATTAGTTTATTAGCCTCCCTATGTTTTGTAGCTTTGATTATTTATTTTGTCTTGGCTATTGTGATACCAACTCTAGGACAAGCTGGCCAGGTACTTATTGATGTATTGCCTCAATATTTTAATGATACTATTAAATTTTTGTCGAATCTTTTTGAAAATAATCCACATATTGTAGAAATGATAAATGGATTAGAAATCAATTGGAAAGAAATGATTGATCAAACTTTATCTTTTTTAGGGAATGGATTAGGAAATGTATTAGGTTCTACATTCAATATGGTCAATATTGTAGTTAACTCGGTTTTCAATACAATTCTTTCAATCATTTTTGCGATTTACGTTTTACTAGATAAAGAACGTTTTATAAGGCTTTATCATCGATTAGGTGATTTATATTTGGGAAAAGATAGAAAAGATAAGTTGACTTCTGCATTAAAAATTATAAATCAGTCATTTGGATCATTTATTGGTGGACAATGTATAGAAGCAACGATCTTAGGAACTCTATGTGCAACAGGAATGTATTTATTGAACATGCCATATCCATTGATGATTGGTGTGCTAGTTGGCTTGATTAATATCATTCCGATGATTGGAGCCTATATTGGTGGAGCAATTGGTATGTTTATGGTTTTTACTGTAGATCCAATGATGTCTTTAGGATTCCTTGTATATTTATGTATTCTTCAACAGTTTGAAAGTAACGTAATATATCCTAGAGTTGTAGGCAGCAGTGTAGGTTTACCAGGGATTTACGTAATGATGACAGTGGTTGTTTTCGGTTCTTTGGCAGGTATACCTGGAATGTTCTTAGGAATTCCTACAGTTGCCAGTATCTATAAGCTGGCTAAGATCCATATTCAGAATAAAGAAAAAGAACTTAAAACCAAGAAATTAGAAAGTAAAACTTCTGTTAAAAATTAGTCAGTGTATCATAGTAAATGATATAATGTTTCCGTATAAGAGGAGACGAATATGATTAAATGTTTGGCGTTTGATTTAGATGGAACTTTATTAATGGATGATAAAACGATGGATCCAAGAACAGTGGATTCCATCAAACAGGCAATGGCTAAAGGTATACAGATCGTTATTGCCAGTGGCCGTGATAAAAATGGATGTCGTTTTGTGTATGAGCCTCTAGGACTGGAAGAAGGTAACAACTATTTGGCATTGGTAAACGGACAGATCATTTATGATTTTAAAAATAAAGAATATGATTTAGATGATGTTTTGATGCCAGAAGATGGAATCAAGATCCAACAAATCTGTAAGAAATTTGATGTAGAAGGTATCTTCTGTTGTGGCTATGATTTCTACAGTTATCTTTCTACAATGAATCGTTTGAAAAAGAAAATAAAAGAAGTTGTTGCGGGAAAACCAATGGACTATGGATTGAAGTCAGGTGGAAAATATCGAAATTTTATAAATCTTCCTTATGAAGAAGTTCGTTTGACGCAGGATATCAACAAAGTTATCATGGTTCATTCAGAAAAGTTCTTCAAACAAAATTTAGATGCACTAAAAGAAGCCTTAAGTGATTATGATGTTTTGATGGTCGGTCCAGCTTGGATGGAAATCATGCCAAAGGGTGTATCTAAGGCAAGTGCTTTAGAAAAAATTGCCGCTAAAAATGGATATACGATGAATGAAGTCATGGCATTTGGAGATGCGGAAAACGATATTCAAATGTTAAAAAAAGCCGGAGTCGGTGTAGCTATGGGGAATGCCATGGATGAAGTAAAAGAAATAGCTGATATCATTACAGATACAAATTTAAATAATGGGATCGGTAAGATCATTGATAAAATGGTACTGGGCAAATAAATAGACGTATACTGAATAATGTTCTATGATTAGATTAACAAATGGAGGAACTAATTATGAAAATTGTAAATACTCAAGAATTTAATGAATTAATGAACGAAAAAGCAGTATTGGTAGATTTCTTTGCCACTTGGTGTGGACCTTGTAAAATGTTAAGTCCAGTATTAGAAAGTGTTGCCGAAAAAATGAAAGACAAGGTAACGATCGTTAAGGTCGATGTAGACAGAAGTCCAGATTTGGCTGCAAAATTTGGTGTTATGAGCGTACCAACAATGATTATGTTTAAAAATGGCCGTCAGGTAGATGCTTTCTCTGGATACATGCCAGAAGCAAATTTAATGGCTAATATCGAAAGAAATTTATAAAAAACTAACAGCTCGATGTAGTTTTACTGCACTGAGCTGTTTTTTGATGAGAAATTGAGGAGGGGTTTTCATGAATAGTATTTATGATCGTTGCAGTATTAGAAAATTTAAACAGGAATCTCTGAAAAAATCGGAAATCGATAAAATCTTGAGAGCAGCCTTTTATGCACCAAGTGCTCGAAATGCACAGCCATGGTTCTTTATAGTGACAGAAGATAAAGAAAAACTTAAAGAATTGAGTGAGTTTTCTCCTTATGCAAAATTATTGGCAGATGCTGCTTTGGGTATCGTTGTATGTGCTGATACAGATTGTAATCCAAGTTTAGACTATTGTCAGCAGGACTGTGCAGCAGCTACTCAAAATATGTTAATAGAAGCCAAAGAATTAAATATTGGATCTTGTTGGTTAGGTGGATATCCCAATGAAGATCGTGTTCAGACACTAAAAACATATTTTAAATTACCTCAGAATATTGTACCATTATGGATGGTTGCGTTTGGTTATCCAGACCAGAAACAAGAACCAAAAGATAAATTTAAGGAGAGTAAGATACGATATGAATAGTCAACTTGAAATCATCGTTTGTCAAAATCAAGAGATGTTAAAGGAAGTGGCGGATTGTGCCAATGAAATATGGCATGAATATTTTCCTTTTCTTTTGAGTAAAGATCAGATAGATTATATGGTCGATAAATTCCAGAGCTTTAAGGCAATGGACGAACAGACTCGACACGATCATTATAAATACTATCAAGTTCATAAAGATGGGCAAATGATTGGATATATAGGTCTAAAATTTGAACCAGATCGTTTGTTTTTGTCAAAACTATATTTAAAAAAAGAAGCTAGAGGAAAACACTATGCTTCAGATATGTTGGAATATATTTTTGAAATTGCCAAAAGACAATGTTATCAAAGCGTATATTTGACATGCAATAAACATAATGCCAATAGTCTTGCGGTATATGAAAAAAAAGGATTTAAAAAGATCGATGAAGATGTAACGGATATAGGAAATGGATATGTTATGGACGATTACATCTACGAATACACATTATAGGCTGCTAATTTAGGCGGTCTTTTTAATAAAAGAAAAGCCATCAAAAGATGGCTTTAAATGTTGGTGTCGATCAAGATAAAATTATCAGGAATATCCTTAGCATCGGCGTTGATCTGGTTGTCGCTGAATATGGCTTCAAAATCATCTGTAGAAATGAAGCTGCAGAATCCAGTTACATTAAATTTAGATGAGTCAGCCAATAAGTAACTTTTCTTGGCAAGAGACATAGCTTTTTGTTTAATGGCCATCGTATCCATTTCAACTGTATAAACAAGTTTTCTTTTTAGATCGATTCCGGCACAACCTATAAAGGCATAATCAAAGTTGAAACGCTCAAGTCCGCTTAGGGTCAAAGGACCAGTACACATGGCAAATTCAGGGATGAGTTTTCCTCCTATGCAGAAAAGTTCAGCATTGTAATCTTGAAAGTTTGAAACTATCAACTTGCTATGGGTGACGATCTTGATTTTTTTGCCTTCCAGGTATTTTAACATTGCTACAATGCTTGTGCCTCCATCTAAAAAGATGCAGCTTCCATCTTCAACGATAGAGGCGGCTCTTCTGGCTACTGCATTTTTTTCTTTGGAACTAAACAGCATATGATCCTTCATGTTTTTTTCATTACGATCTGAAAGAATATTTCTGTATTGAATGCTTTTGGCTCCTCCGTGAACACGAATGATCAAATTTTTCTTGCTTAATTCATCGCAGTCACGGCGAATTGTTGTTTCGGTAACATTTAATTTCTGTGCCAGTTCTCTAGTAGAAATGAAGCCTCTTGAGTTAGTGATTTCTACGATCTTGGCATATCTCTCATCTGTAATCATGATCCCTCTCCTAATGTATAATACTAGTATAGCTTAACAATATGATAAATTACAAAATAACCCGAGCTTTTTTTGTGAATTTTGATAAAATGAAAGTAACAAAAAGGAGATATATCATGACAAAAAAATTAATCAGTCCGGCTAAGTATATCCAAGGACCCGGAGAATTAAAGAAACTTGGAGAACATGTAGGCGCAATGGGAAAGAAGGCTTTGATCCTGATTAGTCAGGGAGGCTATAAACGAATCGGAAAGATAGTAGAAGATAGCTTTAAGGAAACTGGTTGCGAAATACTCTTTGATTATTTTAATGGAGAGTGTTCAAAGAATGAAATCAACCGTCTAGTTCAATTGGCTAATGATAATAATTGTGATATGGTCATTGGAATTGGCGGTGGAAAGATCTTTGATACTGCCAAGGCAGTGGCTCATTATGTAAAAAGTCCTGTAATCATTTGTCCAACGATTGCTAGTACAGATGCACCATGCTCTGCACTGTCTGTTATTTATTCAGATGAAGGAGTATTTGAAGAATACTTTTTCTTACCAAAGAATCCCGATGTTGTGTTAGTAGATACGCAAGTCATTGCCAATTCACCGGTTCGATTAACTGTTGCAGGAATTGGAGATGCTTTAGCTACCTATTTTGAAGCACGTGCCTGTGTGCAAAGCCAGGCTACAACTTGTGCAGGTGGGACTGCAACCAATGCAGCATATGCATTAGCTAAATTATGTTTTGAAACTTTGATGGAAGAAGGCGTAAAAGCTAAGGTTGCTCTAGAGGCAAAAGCTTTAACCCCGGCGGTCGAAAAAATCATTGAAGCAAATACCTTATTATCTGGAATAGGATTTGAAAGCTGTGGTTTAGCTGGAGCACATGCTATTCATAATGGATTTACCGTATTGGAAGAATGCCATTCTATGTACCATGGAGAAAAAGTTGCTTTCGGTACGATCGTACAGTTGGTTTTAGAAAATGTACCGGCTGAAGAACTTGAGGAAATTATAGAATTCTGTATTGAAGTAGGATTGCCAGTTACCTTAAAGCAGCTGGGAATCGAAGAAGTGACAAAAGAAAAGATCATGGCGGTGGCAAAGGCTGCCTGCGATCCTTCGGATACACTTCATAATATGCCTTTTGAAGTAACACCAGAATCCACATATGCGGCTATTATGGCAGCCGATGCCTATGGTCGTTATTATCTAGGTGAATAGTTGCACATAGTGCAACTTTTTTTCTTCTAAAAAGTATAAAATCAGTCTGTGTGCTATAATAGTACAGTCAAAGGAGGCAGAGATCATGGAACAAGATTCATTATTTCAAATTAAAGAAGATATTCGTCCCTTGGCTGATCGTATGCGTCCTGAAACACTGGAAGAATATGTAGGTCAACATCAACTGGTTGAAAAAGGTAAGCTGTTATGGAAGATGATCGAAAATGATCAAGTTACTTCGATGATTTTCTGGGGCCCTCCAGGAGTGGGTAAAACAACTTTGGCAAGAATTATCGCACATCAGACAGAAAGTTATTTTGTTGATTTTTCCGCTGTAACCAGTGGAATCAAGGAAATCAAAGAAGTCATGAAACAAGCCGATCAAAGAAAAGTTCTGGGACAAAAGACTATTTTGTTCGTGGATGAAATCCATCGCTTTAATAAGGCTCAGCAAGATGCATTTTTGCCTTATGTCGAAAAAGGCAGCATTATCTTGATTGGCGCAACAACAGAAAATCCAAGTTTTGAAATCAATAGTGCCCTTTTATCTAGATGTCGTGTATTTGTGTTAAACGCTTTAGAACAAAAAGATTTAGAGGATCTAATTGTTCGTGCTATATCTAGTTCAAAAGGTCTAGGGAATCTAAGGATCGATATTTCACAGGAAGATATTGAGGCAATCGCAGCTTTTTCAGGCGGAGATGCTCGCTTTTGTTTAAATACATTGGAAATGGTGGTCTATAATTCTCCATCAGATGTAAATGGGATCCATGTATCCAAAGAAATCTTGAAACAATGTCTTCAAAAAAGATCTCTATTATACGATAAAAAAGGGGAAGAGCATTACAATATTATTTCGGCTCTTCATAAGAGCATGCGTAATTCGGATGTGCAGGCTTCAATTTACTGGCTGGCAAGAATGTTGGAAGCTGGGGAAGACCCTTTATATGTTGCCAGAAGAATTGTGCGATTTGCCAGTGAAGACATTGGCATGGCTGATTCAAGAGCTCTTGAAATATGCGTGGCTGCTTATCAAGCCTGTCATTATTTAGGGATGCCAGAATGTAATGTGCATTTGACGCATGCCGTTACATATTGCGCACTGGCACCTAAATCAAATTCCTTGGAGGTTGCCTACTTAAGCGCAAAAGAAGATGCGATCAAAACTTTGCAGGAACCCGTTCCTTTACAAATACGAAATGCACCTACAAAATTAATGAAAGAATTAAATTATGGAAAAGATTATGAATATTCTCATGATTATAAATATCATATGACAGATATGGTTTGTATGCCGGATGGATTGATCGATCGTCAATACTATAAACCAAGCGATCAAGGTTCTGAAGTAAAAGTAAAAAATCGTATGGACTATATCAATGCGATCAAGGCGCAACTTAGAAAGAGCAGGAGAAAGAAATGAAAATTGCGATACATTCATTAAAAGATACGCAGGAATTTGCCCGAAAAATGGCAAATCTTTGTAAAGATAAACAAATCGTTATCACTTTAGATGGAGATCTTGGTGCAGGAAAGACTACCTGGACAAAAAGTTTTGGGAAGGCTTTAGGTGTTAAGGATGTAATAAATTCTCCAACGTTTACGATCCTTAAATCGTATACGATGGAAAATGGAAAACCTTTGCATCATATTGATGCATATCGTTTAGAGGGCGTAAGCCAGGATTTAGGCTTTGAAGAATGTTTTGATGAAGGAATCAGTGTAGTAGAATGGGCAGATTTCATCAAGGAACAACTTCCAAAAGATCATATTTCTATTTCAATTGAAGAAGGGATTGATGAAGAAAGAATGATCACAATGGTTTCTACAGGACCATTATCATCATCTATATTGGAGGGATATCATGATTAGTTTATGTATGGACAGCGCCTATAAGAATTTGATCCTAGGTGTGTATAAAGATAAAGAATTGTTGGCAGGCGTATCTATTGAAGCGTTTAAAAAACAAAGTGAAACAATTTTTGTTGAGTTAAATCGAATTTTAGAAGAAGCTAAACTGGATTATGCCGATATTGATCGTGTTGTGATCACAGATGGTCCAGGATCTTATACTGGAATTCGTATTGCGATGACCATTGCCAAAGTATTGTGTACAACGATGCATAAAGAGCTGTATTGTATTTCAACGATGCAGCTATACGCTGGAAAAGAGCCGATGGCCAATGTGATCTTAGATGCTCGCAGTAAACGAGCTTATGTTGCTCATTGTGAAAATGGAAAAATCATAGGGCAAACAACAATATTAAATGTGGAAGAATTAGATGATTTTTTAAACAGTTGTCCAGGAACTTTATTTGGAGACGGATATTTAATTGGAAAAGAAACAAAACAACCCGATTATCTAAAGAATTTTATTGAACTGGAGGACATGTATCGTAAAGTTGACAATATACATGCCTTGGTTCCACAGTATCTAAAAGAAAGTGATGCATATAAAGTATGATTGAAATCATGCGAAAAGAAGATCTTGCACAAATTGTCGACTTAGAAAAAAAGTGTTTTAATGATGCATGGAATCTGGAACAGATTGAAAATGAACTGGAAGTAAATCCTTTCAGCAACGGCTATATGCTCAAAGAAAATGGAAAAGTCGTCGCATATGCATTTATGTGGGAAACATTTGAAATGGCACAAATTGCCAGGATTGGTGTAGATCCAGATCAAAGAAAAAAACACTATGGACAAAAAATGATGGAAGAATTATTTGAAAAGGCAAGATCGGGTGGATGTGAGTATATGAGTCTTGAAGTAAGAGAGTCAAACACAGCTGCGATAAAATTGTATGAAAAATTAGGCTTTATAACAGTAAATGTTTCAAAAGGCTATTATTCAGATAATGAAAATGCCATTGTCATGACAAGAGCATTATAGGAGGATGTCTTATGATCATATTAGGAATAGAGAGCAGTTGCGATGAAACGGCAGTTGCGATAGTAAAAGATAAAAAAGAAGTATTATCATCGATCGTTGCTTCACAGATTGATGTGCATAAAGAATTTGGTGGAGTTGTCCCAGAAGTGGCCAGCCGTATTCATGTGGAAAATATTTCTTATTGTATTGAGCAGGCTTTAGCGCAGGCCAATGTGACTATGGATATGGTGGATGCCATAGCAGTAACGAAAGGGCCAGGATTGATCGGCTGCCTTCATGTAGGAGTGCAGGCTGCAAAGACTTTAGCGTTTGCCTATCATAAACCTTTGGTGCCTGTTCATCATCTAGCAGCTCATATTTATGCCAATGAATTGGTGGTAGATATGAAATACCCTGTATTGGCCTTAGTCGTTTCTGGAGGTAATACAGAGTTAGTTTATATGAAAAATGAAACAAGCTTTGAAATCTTAGGACAGACGCAGGACGATGCGATTGGTGAAGCCTATGATAAAGTAGCTCGTGTATTAGGATTGGGTTATCCTGGCGGGCCAAAGATCGATAAACTAGCAAGAGAAGGAAAAAATGTATATACATTGGCAAAACCTAAGACACAAGGTAAATACGATTTTAGCTTTTCTGGTTTAAAGAGCAGTGTATTGCAGTTTGTTAAGCGTATGGAAAGAACCAATCAGACATTTGATATGGCAGATTTAGCTTGTTCTTTCCAGGAATGCGCATTAGATGAAATATTTAGTCGTATTAAAGTATGCTTAGATGATCATCCAGATATTCGTCATTTTGTAGTTGGTGGTGGTGTGTCTGCAAACTCTCGTTTAAGAGAAAGAATTGAAGAGTTAAAAGAACAATATCCAAATATCACTTTTACGGTTCCACCAATGTATTGCTGCACGGATAATGCCAGCATGATTGCAGTGGCAGGAACAATTGCCTATGAATCTGGAAGACGTGCCGGTGCAGATCTTACGGCAGATGCAGGATGGGAGATTCAGTAATGAATCGAATTCGTCTATTTGATTCTTTGGATGTTGAATCTATTTATGATATATATGCATATTATGTGAAGAATAGCACTGCTATTTTTGATCTAGCACCCATGGATAAAGAAGTATTTAAAAATAAGATGTTGGATACATCTGAAGAATATCCTTTTTATGTGGCTGAACATGATGGTGAATTAATAGGATATGCCTTTGTCCATAAGGCATTTGCAAAAGAAGCATATCGCTTCTGTGTAGAACTCTCTATTTATTTTAAAAAGGGTAATCATTATGGCATGGCCGATGCATTATTAAAGAAAGTTGAAGAGGCTTGTATTCAAAAAGGATATAAATGGATCATTGCCTGTATCACAGATACCAATACTACAAGTATTAATTTTCATTTAAAACATGGTTATGTGAAAACAGGAAGTTTACAAAACTGTGGTTATAAATGGAATCAATGGCATGGTGTGAACTGGTTATGTAAAGATTTGATGTCTATGAATACTGAATCGTATTATAAAGCTAGTAGTGCGATCGTTGATGGAGATGTCAAAATAGCTAAAGATGTAAGTATTTGGCATGGAGCGGTGATTCGAGCTGATTCTGCTTCTGTTGAAATTGATGAGGGCACCAATGTTCAAGATATGGCTTTGATTCATGTTGATAAAGATCATCCAGTAAAAATTGGCAAACGAGTTACGATAGGGCATAAGGCAATTGTCCATGGAGCTACAATTGAGGATGATGTATTGATTGGCATGTCAGCCTTGGTCATGAATGGGGCTGTGATTAAAAAAGGAAGCATAGTTGGAGCTGGCGCTCTTGTCAAAGAAAACATGATTGTTCCAGAGGGTAGCGTTGTAGTAGGCATGCCTGCAAAAGTCATAAAACAAACAAATTCGGATCAAATTCAGATGATCAAAGAAAATGCTGATCATTATATAGAACTAGCAAAACAATCATTAAATAAAGTATAGTAAGATTCTCAAGTGAGGATCTTTTTAGTTTATTCTATTAATATAAAAGGGTATAATGAGAACAATTATCAAAGGAAGCGAAGGTGATAAAATGGAAAATATTTTAAACTATGTTCGTTTGCGTCAGGATATTTCTTTTCAGATGAGTCCTTTTAATGTGATAGATGCTTTGATATTAAGTGATCTAGCTTATGTAGATTGGAATAATATCGTAAAAGATGAAAAAGTTGATCTTCAACGAGCATGTACGCAATATTTTAAGATGCATACTCCAGAAGAAATACAGCGAAAATATGTATTTTCAAATAATGTACCTAACTTGGCTAAAGAAGTTTCTCGTTCAAATCGTTTTAAAGACATCTCCTTGATGAAATATAGGGAGGTTTTTGATGAAGAAAAGAACATTCAGTTTTCTGTTGTTACATTTGTATTGCCAGATGAAACTTTATTTATTTCTTATCGTGGAACAGATGGAAGTATTACAGGTTGGAAAGAAAATATGCAGATGACTTATATGAGTCATTTACCATGCCAGAAAATGGCTGTTGAATACGCTGAAGAAATTATTGATGGTATTGAAGAAAAAAGTTTCTGGTTTGGGTTTGTGCATAAAAAAGTATATCCAAAGATTTATTTGGCAGGACATTCCAAGGGTGGCAATCTTGCGATGTATGCAGCTTTATTTGGCAAGGATATTCAAGAACATATTACTTCTGTTTTTGCCTTTGATGCTCCAGGATTTAGACTAGATGTTTGGAATTCTATTAAAGATCGATCAATTTTAGAGAAGATCACGAATTATAAACCAAAAGATTCAATCATAGGATGTTTACTGGAACATCAGGAAACCGCAAAGATCGTTGATGCTACAGACTTTGGCTTAACGCAGCATGATGCATTCAGTTGGAGCATCGGTCCAAAGGACTTTAATTATGTTCAATCATTAACTAAACAAAGTGAAGAAGCTCTAGCTTACATAGACAAGATCTTAATGAGCAAAGAGGATGCTGATAAGAAAACGTATATAGATTTAATTTTTTCAGTGATTGATAAATTTGATGTAAAACAATTGTCTGATTTTAGTGACATTGGGATTCGGAAAGGCATTTCAGGAATTCTGGAATTAAGGCAATTATCTGGAGAAGAAATCAAATTCTTATTTGAAGTGATTTCATTTTTACGATCTCAAACTTCATCATTATTAAAACAGGCAAAGAAATAAAGGAGAAGATAGAATATGAAAATAGGATGGATTGGTGCGGGAATCATGGGTAGTCCAATGATAATGCATTTGATTGATCATCAATATGAAGTGCATGTTTATGCAAGGCATGCAGAAAAAATCAAACCGGTATTGGATAAAGGTGCCATTTTAGAAAAAGAAATAAAAAATCTAGTACAGGCATGTGATGTAATCTGTACCATGGTTGGATTTCCATCAGATGTAAAAGAAGTGTATGAGGAAATATTTAAATGGGTTGATGCAGGGAAAGTGTGTATCGATTTTACAACTTCATCGCCTAAATTGGCTGAAGAATTGAATGCTCTAGGAATCCAGAAGCAGGTAGATATTTTAGATGCACCGGTTACTGGTGGTGATGTAGGTGCTAAAAAGGGAACTCTTACTGTATTGGTTGGTGGAAAAGAAGAAGTTTATGAAGAAATGAAACCAATTTTTGAATCGTTTGGAAAAGATATTTACTATTGTGGAAAAGCAGGAAATGGACAATATATCAAGATTGCCAATCAAATCATGATTGCCAATAACTTACAAGGAATCTGTGAAGCATATCAATATCTTTCAGATATGTCTGTTGATGAAAATATGATCATTTCCTGTTTAAAAAATGGAGCTGCCGGAAGCAGACAGTTGGATCTAAATGGTCAAAAGATGTTTGATGGAGATTATGCTCCAGGATTTTATGTAAAACATTTTATTAAAGATCTAAAAATTGCGACAAGTGAATCAAAGGTTCCTTTAACGGGTGTAAAGACTGTTATCAATGAATATCTAGATCTTGTCGATAGAGGATATAGTGAAAAAGGAACGCAGTGTTTGATCGAATATTTTAAATAAAGAAGCTATAGTGAGTAAGTAATTTTTTAAATTAAGGAAACCAAAAATTATTTAGGACTTTAGCGAAATAATAATGGTAATTTGGAGTCTGAGAATTTCGTTAAGATTTGAAAAGACAAAAAGAGATATAGAACTGTAGATTTATATGCTTTAGGAATATATCTCTTTTTTTTATTAGGTACACTTTTTCTATGTTGATCAACATATTTAGATTGGACAATGCATCAAACTTATTCTCATAATCTTGTTCGTTGAACTCGATGTATTTTTCTTTCAGATTGCGAAGTCTCTTAAAATTAGTATCCAAATTCAGGAACATTTTTTTGATGGTAAAGGTGTTAACGTTTACAGCAAGTATATTATGATGATAACGCTTTATTGAATGATTTATGTCACCATGTTTCTTATTATTGTTTGAGTACTTTGTATATATAGGCGTGATTTGAGAAATGATGAACTTGATGACATGAAAACTGTCCAATGTTATAACTGGATATCCTCAGAAGTTTTAAGATAGATTTTATAGATATTGAGAATAACACCTTTGACATTTAATCTTTCTTTCATAGAAATGGACGAAAAAATAGTCTTCAATGATTGAGCATAACAATTATGAACGATATAGATAATCTTACTGGAGGCAAAATCCATGATGATGAAAGCATATTTGTCTTTGTTATCGATATTGAGATATATCCTATCTAAAGATATATGGGCTATTCGAAATTTGAGATTGCTTTTAAGTAAAAGATATCAATAATCAAAGTTGAGTTTATAATATCAATTTGCAAAATTCGGTTGAAAAAATTTTTAGAAAGGAACCATCAATTAAGTTATAGCATCCCTTTATGTTATATTTTCAACATATATTTTAAACCGATTTTTACGGAACCCTATTTTTCATACGCCAGATACGAAAGGGAGTTTTTTTAAGCTTTTGGTTGCCTAACATGAGCTATGTCATCAAATTGGAGATTAAGCGAACAAATTTTAAAAAAATAATGAAAACGTTTGCAATAAAATTCTTTATGAGTATAATAGGTTGTGTAAGGATATATAATGATATATAATCATTAAGAAAGGAAAAACATTATGAGAAAAGAACATGCAGCACAAATCGAAAATGCAATTCAGGCTTTGAAGGCCAGAGGAGAAGTTAACGAAGTATATTTCGTTGCTTGTGGGGGGTCTCAGGCTGTATTGATGGCAGGACAGTATTTATTTGATCGTGAATCTAATGTACCTAGCCACGTTTATACAGCAAATGAGTTTGTTTACGACACACCTAAAAATTTATGCGAAAGATCTTTGGTAATTTCATGCTCACATTCTGGAAATACACCAGAAACAATTTCAGCAACAAAACTAGCTAGAGAAAAAGGAGCTATGACGATTGCTTTATCTAACCTTGAAGGATCTGAACTTTGGGAAGCAGCAGAATTTCCTGTTCACTATGATTGGGGTAAAGATGTTAGTGATTCTGACAAGAACAAAGGAATTTTATACGGCTTGTTATTTAACTTGTTGAATGTATTAGCTCCAAATGCTAAATGGGATATTTGCTTAAAAGAACTTGAAAAACTAACGGAACTTAGTGAAGAAACAAAAGCTCAATATGCTACTCAGGCTAAGGAATGGGCTAAAGCTCAAAAACGAGATCCAATCATTTATACAATTGGTAGTGGTATTAACTATGGTGAAGTTTATTCAACAGCTATGTGCTGGTTCATGGAGATGCAGTGGATTAATTCAGGATGTATTCATTCTGGTGAATATTTCCATGGCCCATTTGAAATCACTGATTACGATGTCCCATTTATGCTTGTTAAGAGCATTGGAAATACACGTCATTTAGATCAACGTGTAGAGGACTTTGCATCTAAATTCACCGATAAATTATTGGTTTTAGATCAGAAAGATCTTCATTTAGAAAATGTTGCACCAGAAGCTAGACAATATATAGCAGCAATTCTTTCGGGAGTAGTAATTCGATTGTTTGTTGAAGCAATTGCTTTTGAAAGAGGACATTCTTTAGATGTTCGCCGTTACATGTGGCAGATGGAATACTAAAAAGAGGGAATGTACATGTCACTGGATTTAGTTATCTTTGATGTTGATGGTCTGATGCTGGATACTGAGAGAATTTGGCAAGAGGTATGGAGAGATGTAGCTAGAGATTATGCTTTGGAGGATGTAGGGGCTTCTCTTTTCATGAAGGTTGTTGGCTATAGTGGGGATACTGTAAGAGAAATTCTACATAAAGAATTACAGGGGCATTGTACACCAGATGAATTTTTACAGACAGCACGAAAAGAGGGGTTGGAAAGATTAAAAACACAGTTAAAGGTCAAGCCAGGTGTTTATGATACTCTCTCCTTTCTAAAACAAAAAAAGATCAAGACTGCTGTTGCGACATCGACCTCTCGTTTATTAACAGAAGAAAGATTAAAACGTGTTGGACTGTATAATGAATTTAGTTGTATATGTTGTGGAGATGAGGTTAGGAGCAAAAAACCTTCTCCCGACATATATTTGGAAGTTTTAAGAAAAACAGGCATAAACAATCAGCGTGCTTTAGTGTTTGAGGATTCAAAGGTTGGAATAACAGCAGCTTATCGTGCTAATATTCCTTGTATCATGGTGCCTGATTTAAAAGAACCTGAACCAGAGCAAATCAAAATGGTCAAACAGGTTCTTCCTAGTTTAAAGTTTGCAGTGCCAGTTATTGAAAAAATGATTAAGCAATAGAAAAGGGTGAAGATTATGGGTGATGCTTTCGATATTTTGATGGTTACACATGCTGAATTATCTAAAGGATATTTTAGCGCAATGAAACTGATTTTAGATATCAATAATGAAGATATGGAAACTGTTTCATTTGAAGCAGGAGAAGCACTTGATGTTTTTTCGGAAAAACTAGCTGAAATTATTGAGAAAAAATATAAGGATAGAAAGATAATTGTCCTTCTAGATCTTCCTGGTGGAACTCCAGCGAACATGGCACTCCCATTTTTATCAGCTTCTAGAAAATTAGTTGCTGGTATCAATCTGCCGTTTGTTCTAGAATTGATGATCGCAAAAAAGAATGGGACTTTGTGGGAAGACCTAGATATAGAAAATATGATTGAGAATGCGAAGAGCAGTATGGTATTCTATAATAAATTTTTAAAAACGGAGGAAATATTATGATTAAACTAGTTCGTGTCGATCATCGTTTATTGCATGGTCAAGTTATTTTTTCATGGACAAAACAAATGTCTGTAAATTATATCATCGTTGCTGATGATAAAGTGCCAAATGATCCTATCAGTGTGATGGCTTTAAATATTGCCAAACCAGTAGATTGTGAATTAAGTATTATCCCTTTTTCACAGTTAAAACGATTGGTTGAAGAGAAGCAAAGCAAAAACATTATGATTCTTGTAAAAGGACCTGAAGAAGCATTGAGACTGATAGAAGAGTTACCAGAAGTTACTGAAATCAATTATGGTGGAGTGGCTAAAAAATCAGATTCCAAACAATATGGAAAAGCAATTTTCTTAAATCCACAGGAATTAAAAGCAACTCAGGAAATCATCGCAAAAGGGAAAAAAGTATACATTCAGATGGTTCCTACATCTCAAATAGAGAGTGCCGATTTCAGTAAATAATAAATATCCAAAATAATAGAAAGGAAGGGGTATTATGTTGATTCAAGCCATACTTCTAGGTCTGGTTGGTGTTGTAGGCGTTATCGATTCACGTTTGATCGGTCGTCAAAATATTGGTAGACCTTTGATCTTAAGTACTTTGGCTGGTTTAGTGTTGGGTGATCTGACAAAAGGTATCACTCTAGGTGCATCTTTGGAACTTATTTCCATGGGATTCGTTTCAATTGGAGCTGCCGGTCCACCAAATATGCAGTTTGGTAGTATCATTGCGACGGCTTTTGCAATCTTATCAGGAGCATCAACAGAAGAAGCTCTGACAATTGCAATCCCGGTTGCTGTAGCGGGTGAATTTTTAAGTATTATCATGCGAATGGTTATTGCCCAGTTTTCGCATGTTGCTGATCATGCGATCGAGGAAGGAAAGTATAGAAAAGCTATCCACATTCATTTATGGTGGTCATTCATCTTTAATGCTTTTGTATACTTTATTCCAATTTTCTTGACAATCTATTATGGTGCTGATGTAGTTGCTGAATTGGTAGAGGCAATTCCAGATGTTATTACAAATGGATTAACAGTTGCTGGTAATTTATTGTCTGCACTAGGATTTGCAATGTTGTTGAGTACAATGTTATCTAAAAAAAATGTTCCCATATTTCTTACTGGGATTCTTAGTAGTTGCTTATTCTGGATTGGATCTAATTGCCGTAACACTATATTCAGGTATATTGGCATTTATCTTAGATAGAGTTATTTATGCTAAGAAGGAGGCGTAATCTTATGGAACAAAATCAAAATAGTATAATTACTAAAAAAGACTTGCGTCAAGTATTCTTAAATTCTTTGACAATCATGTGTTCTTGGAACTATGAGCGTCAGATGCATATGGGATTCATGTATGGGATGGCACCTATCTTGAATAAACTATACAAAAATGATGAAGAAAAAAAGAAAGAAGCTTACCAACGTCATATGGAGTTTTTTAACTGTACGCCTCAGATGACATCATTTATCATGGGGCTTGCTGCTTCAATGGAAGAGCAGAACGCCAGTTCTAAAGAAGGAGAATTCCAACCAGAATCCATTTCAATGATCAAGACCAGCTTGATGGGACCTTTTGCAGGGATTGGAGATAGTTTCTTCCAAGGAACACTTCGTATCATCACTTTTGGTATCGGTCTTTCCTTCGCACAACAGGGAAGCATCTTGGGACCAATTCTTGCTGTTGTGTTATTTGCAATACCTTCTTTATTAGCAGCATATTACGGAACTTTCCTTGGGTACCGTTCTGGGAATAAATACTTAGCTAAACTGTATCAAGAAGGATTGATGGATCGAGTAATGCACTTTGCATCTATCGTAGGTTTAGCTGTTATTGGTGGGATGGTTGCCAGCATGGTTCCTATTACAACGCCTTTGCAGTTTAATACAGGTGGTACAGAATTAGTACTTCAAGACATGATCGATCAAATTTTCCCTCAACTGTTACCTTTGGTATTCACTTTAGGTATTTACTGGTTGATTCAGAAAAAGATCAATACAAATGTATTGTTGCTTGGGATCATTGTTTTCGGACTTGTCATGAGCGCAATTGGAATTCTATAATAGATAAAAGAACAGACCTTGTTATATTTACAAGGTCTGTGTTTTATTTGATTATTTTTTCATCCACAATGGTAGCGTTATCTGTTGAAACAATATAACTTACCCTATCGCATCGTACAGTTGATATTGAATAATGAATCGGTTGTTCATCTTTTTGATAACCGATTTTTTCAATATGGAATAAAGGATCTCCCATGCTACATTGAAGAAGTTCTGATAATTCTTTGGTTGCGATGATACCGTTGATTTCCAAAACGGATTTTGCAGGAGTGACTCCATAATTTTCTTGTAGGATTTGATAGAATGATTTATCTTCAGCAATGTGTTTCATAAAATCAGGAAAATCTTTTTCTGGAAGATAGATGCGATCAATCGCGATTGGGGAAACATCTTCCCAAATCAATCTTTCTAAAAAGAACATGCTTGTTCCTTTTGCTATTTTAAGTTTTGAGGCAATATCATCATTAGCTGTTAATAAAGATATGTTCAATATCTTGTGCTTAGACGAATGCCCATAATCGTTTAAAGAATCTTGAAATCCTCTTGAGCGATTCAATAAAACCTTGTCTTTTTTATAACTGATAAAAGTTCCTTTTCCTTGAACTTTTTGTACCAGACCATCTTTTGCCAGATTTGACATTGCCTTGCGAATCGTGATCTTACTTACGTTATATTGTTCGCTGAGTTCATTCTCGGTTGGAAGTTTTTGCCCGGAACGGTATTTTTTTTGCAGGATTGAGTTGCGAATGTCTGCTTCAACTTGTAAATATAATGGTTTATTACTTTCTATATTCATACATATCACCTAATATAATCTTATAT
>OGWU01000194.1_pt1 | contig 39524 bp, 41 predicted proteins | sample 1576071 | NCBI WGS metagenome assembly OGWU01 (sample SAMEA3541582, study PRJEB24748) | human gut metagenome | biome: human gut; feature: human-associated habitat; material: faeces | place: China | collected 2012
CATACATATCGATGGACAGCAAATCCATGGATAGTTCCTGTACGCGAAGGTAGTTCTTTTCTCTATAAAGCATAGAGAGATACCGTTTCATGTAGTGCAGAAACTTGTTTTGGTAATACAACGTTTTGGGCATTAGCCAGTGGTAAAAGTCGTACCGCGGAAGGAGACTGCCGCGGTAAAGTCCAATAATACTCTCATACAGCGCCTGTAAAATCGCCGGGTCGGAAGAATTATCGATCCGTTTGCATGCATCGTCGAAGCGCTCAACATCAGTAAAAATCGTGTAATTAGGGTTTAACGTAAATGTCCCGTGCGACGCCTGAATCAAATCGCGGATCCCTATGCATGCCAGCGTGCTGCGAAGGCGGTATACGACATTCTTAATCGAATTGTACGGATTCTCCATGTCTTTGCTTTCCCATATGACGTCTGTGAGCAGCCGCAGCGGATGTTCTCTTTTGCGATTTAAGAGCAGAAATGTCAGAAGCACATATCCGGACTCATTTGTAAATGAATCATCTTTCAAAACATCGGTTGAAGAAATGATTTCCAGTTTCCCAAACATATTTGCCTGAATGATTGTTGGTTGTTTTATACTCGCATAGCGCCTTTCTCTCCACTCCTGCAGCAGTATTTCATTTAGCTCCACAACGATGCAAAGGATAACAAGTCGTAAAAAACCCGGATTTTCCACATTGCGTTTCGGATTATCTACGCCAAGAAAACCGGCATTGAGTCTTTTTTGAAACGGAACCGCCAGAAGCGAATTCACACTCCGTTTCTCCAAGTATCTGTATTCTTCCAGGAATTCAGTTTTAATCTGCTCCAAATCCGTAATAATGATTGGCGTATCGCTCTTTAGTGAGCAAAGCCAGCGCGGAAACATTTCGAACGGCATAAATTGGAGATTGTCAATTTCGGGTGCTATTCCAGGGGCACAGCACTCATATGTATTGACTCCGATACCCAACTCATCGTCCACTTCAATGACATACGCTCTGTCAGCGCCGTAGAACATAAGCGCTCCCTGCAGTGCCAGTTCGATTTTTTCCTTTGGGTTCGTATTGTTGCGCAGTTTGGTTTCCAAATCGCTCAGAATGCGCAAATAATCGCAGCCATTACCGTCTACATTCAGTCTGCAGATTCCTTCCTTTCTATCACCGTTCACCATCGTGCTCACCTCCTTGGATGATACTTCCCCAGATAAAACGCAAAGCTGCCCAGCAAGAACCGGACAGCCTTTCGCTCTCGTTGACCGTGCAGATATAGACTGTACGGTGCAGAATATTCATTTGTGTTGACCGAGTGTCTGCTAAGCAGAAATCGCTGCCTCCAGGGAAAGGCATTCACAACTCAATGCTCGTCATGAGCTTTTTCGATGATGTCAACCAACTGCCTCAGCAAATCGCAGGTGAGTATCTTTGTTTTCACAGGGAATTTATCAACGCGCTCATAAAGGTCGCGCATGATGACCTGTTCCTTATAGTCATAGGAATCCAACAAAAGCTGATCCACTGTGGTGTGCAGCATGTTTGCCACTGAAACCAGCAGTTCAATGCTGATTCCGCCTTTGCCATTTTCAATTTTGCCGAGGTGGCTGTTCGTGCAATTCAGCCGATCAGCGAACTCCTCCTGCGTCATTTCGAGGTTCTGACGCATCGCTTTTATGCGTCTTCCAAGAGCTACTTTGTCCACCAGCATCGTCTCCTTCTATATTATTATTTTACAAAAAAGAGGCGTGCTGTTGAAGTTACTATAAATCCACTATCCACCTTAATAATGCGTATTTGCGCTTTGAAGTGGTTTTGTATTCATCAAAACAACAGAAAAGTAGATTCACAGTTTTGTAAGTTCTTAAAAGTCAACCATCAAACAACTCCAGATTACTGATCATTGCCGCAATGTCCACGTTCAAATCTTCCTGCATTTGTATAGATGGTGTTTCAACGCCTCCGGCAAGCAACTGACCGTTTGCGATTCGCTCGTCAATAATGGATCGAATCATTTGCTCAAGCGCCTCACGCCTTATCCCGCCGTCAATTTTAACACTTACCGGCGCAGGTTCAGCAAGCTCGGGATGTGCAGCAATATATGCATTCAGTGCGGCTATGACAACTGCGCTTTTTCGGTTTCCAAGACGCTCTAAAAGCTCTCCTGCCTGCACCTGTTCTCGCGTTTCTGAACCGAACTGCAGCGAAAAACGGTATTTCCCATCCCGCTTCACAACGGAACCCTCATTATTGTACCGCGCGCATGGCCATCTGTCCTCGCGCAAGCATCTCATAACCGATCGCGTTTGCCTTTGGATCCTCGATGAAGGTAGCCTTCGCCACAAGCGGGGTATGCTCAATCAACGGCCTAAACAGGACACTTCCGCCTCCAATAAAGATGGCGGGATTGGTACGCAAATCCACCTGAAGCTCACGCAGCTTGCCCAAAATATCTTTTACGTGCAGCTGAGCCGCATCACGAATCGCCTTTTTTACCGCATCTGGCAGTATCGTTTCCTGCCCCTGCAGCACTGCACAGATATGCTCGTCTTCAATGCGCATGTCGTGCTGCGCGCTGATTTTGCCAATGATATCATTGTTCATGGTGATGACTCCGCTCTCCAAACTGCGGCAGAATTGCAGATCCGGCTTTCCGTTGCGGAGGAGAAGCACATCGGTAGTATATCCGCCGATATCCACGATAAACATCCGCAGCGTTTTCAATAGCTGTCCGCTTTGAGGAACAACAGCGGCATACGCCTGCGGATACACAAAGACATTTCGGATCACAATGCTCATAGGACGGTTGTTGTAAGCAAAATTCACTGTTCCAAACCGCCTGAAATACTGCGCGAAGCGCTCTCTCAGCATCCCGTAGTGTTCCGGCGGCAAGCCAACCGCAAGGTCGATCTGCTCAAACGCCGTATTGGCACCGGCAGCGGAAAGCTCCTTAGCAATGGCAAAGAGCGACAGGATAAAGTATCGATCATCTCTGGTCTTGTCTCTCATATAGGGCAAGCGCTGCCCGGTGAGCGACCAGTATTTCCCGTTGTACTCCAAAACCTCCTCTGCCATAGGCGGTTTTACGGTGTGTTCTGTCAACCCGGAAATGAAAGAGAAATGCGGGGTTTTAACGGCATAATTTCCATGATCAATGGCGATCAACATAAGAGTACCTCCCATTTTAGTTTATCTAATTACACGGTTTAGCATGCGTATTTACAGCAGAAATACGCATTGAGTCAATAAATACGCGCGAAACGAAGGATCAGGCTTCTGGCTCTCCGTGGGGAAAAAGTCTCTGTTTCTCTCTTGGAAGAACACTATTCGACGCATTTACATCATTTCTTCCATAAGAGAAACTATTGATATTTCCAGCTGCTTGTGCTATGATAAAAGAAAACTCCGGAGGTGACCTGCCATGATCGTGCGTGAACGATATATGCGGCTGATCCGTGATTTTATGGATAAGCCTGTGATTAAAATCATAACAGGAATGCGGCGGAGCGGCAAAAGTGCTCTCTTGGAGCTTACGCGTCAGGAGCTGCTCGACCGCGGTGTTGACAGGAAAAACATCATTTTCATCAACTTTGAATCCTTGCGCTATGAGGCGCTCAGGGACTATAAGGCGCTGTACGCAGAGATCATCAAAATCGCTGGACAGACAGAAGGACGGATCTACGTCCTTCTCGATGAAATCCAAGAAGTGAACACTTGGGAGCAGGTCATAAATTCCCTCCGCGTAGATCTTGACTGCGATATCTATGTAACAGGCTCAAACGCAAAGCTCCTCTCCGGGGAACTCGCCACGCTGTTGGCTGGGCGGTATGTGGAGATACAGGTCTATCCGCTGGATTTTGATGAATATCTGGCATTCGCAGCAGAGAATGAGGACGAGGCAAAGCTCTCGAAGCGGGAACAGTTTGCTAACTTTCTCCGTTTTGGGGGACTGCCCGGCATCCATCAGCTGAAATGGGATGAAGATCGCGTCATGCAATACCTTCATGACATCTATAATTCCGTTCTGCTGAAGGATGTGATTGCACGAAACCGGATACGCGATACGGCGTTACTGGAGAGTATTGTCCTTTATCTCATGGACAACATCGGAAACACTTTTTCCGCAAAAACAATCTCTGATTTTTTAAAAAGCCAGGGGCGAAAGCTAAGCACGGAAACCGTCTACAATTATCTGAAGGCATTGGAAAGCGCCTTCCTGATCCACAAGGTCGTCCGCTTTGACATCAAGGGAAAGCGGATACTGGAGACGCAGGAAAAATACTATCTCTCCGATTTAGGTCTGCGCCACGCCGTTATTGGCTACCGGGACAATGATATTGCCGGCGTTCTGGAGAACACTGTATTCCTGGAGCTGCTGCGCAGAGGTTTCTCTGTCAACATCGGAAAGCAGGATGTGGCAGAGGTTGACTTTGTCGCAAACCGGGCTGACGACCGGCTCTATATCCAAGTCTGCTATATTCTTACGCCGGAAAACACAGATCGGGAATTTGCGCCGCTGGAGGCCATCTCGGATAACTACGAAAAGCTTGTTCTGTCCACGGATACGCTGCTGCGGGTCAATCGTGGCGGGATCCGTCAAAAGAACATTATAGACTTTCTGTTGGAACATTAAATATGCGATAACGCAGGAACGAGAAAAGGACGGTACAGCCGAAGCTGAACCGTCCTTTTTCACTAAGATAATTGCCGCTGGAAGCAGTGCTCCCAAACATAATCATCAAGACCTTTGTAGCGGGGATCCCACAGATAGGTGCCATAGCGAAAGCCTGCATCCGAAAGCAGTGAGACCAGCGTCCTGTATCCGCCTTGCACATGGGGGTTCTCCATGAAATCCATGTCGAATGCAGTCATGATACGTTCTACACCTTGCTCATGCAGCTGCGGCAGGATAAGCTCCAATTGGGTCAATGTATTTACCCCCGCAACTGCGAGCACTGTCTGTCCTGTCAGGTAATGGATGACATCCGCTTTCATGGGGCCCTCTGTGAGCAGCACCATAGCGCGCGGTTTCCCCGCAATATGTACCCAACCCTCCGCCTTACAGCCGTCAGTGCGGCCGGTGCTGGATACCCAGCGAAATTTGCGCCGCGTCGCATTATCCCGGCGAATCTGCATGCCTTGAATACGGCCTTTGCTGTCTCGCACCGGAATCAGAATACCGCGGCTCTCACAGGCAAAGGACCATTTCCCGTCTTTTCGGTAAAAGCCGGGTACACCGGACAGATAATATCCGCTGGATTGAAGCTGCCTTGCAATGGTTTGCATTCCCACCACCGGAGTGGTCCGGTACCCAAGCCTGTCGATTTCCTCATCTGATAGGCCCCGGTTTCGCAGGTTCTGCCGATGGTCGGAGGCCAGCGTCAGCTTGGACAGAAGCCCGGTATAGGTGTCGCTTCGTGATGCAATATCTGTCGGTGGGGCTTCTGCAACCACGGGCACAGGAATGTGCTCCGGCTTCGGTATACTGCCCTGCACATCCAAGCGTGCAATCAGAGCATCACGGACCTCCTCGCGGGCAATCCCCGTATAGTATGCATACAGATCGAAAATGCCGCCGGAGAACCCACAGCGCGGACAGCGAAATACATCCTTCTGCAGATTGATGTTGAGATGTTTTGCGTGCGGCTCGTCATCACAACACGGGCAGGGCACATTGTAGTTGCTTCTTCCGTATGGCGGGTATGGAAGCCCAATCAGCGGAATGATATCTGACATATGAAAGATGTCCATACAGCCTCCTTTCCGGGGGGCGGTTTATCCGTCCCCCGTGATGATATCCGCATCACATGGATGCCTGCTGCATGGCATGTTCACAAATCAGCCTTGCCGCATCAGACAGCTCCTGATTGTCTTTGTATTTATTGGCCACCCATGCAATCGCGTTTGGATCCATCGCTAACACCTCGCCAAGCGTCTTGCCGCTGTACTTTTTGATGGGGCACGGCTTCTGGAAAGCCTGCTCCAATCTCTGCTCCTCCGTTAGAACTGCCGGTTCGTATGCCGGCTCAATCTCTGCCTGTACAGGCTGCTCCATAGCCGGCGACTCTCGGCTCGTGTCCATCTCGCCGGCAGGCAGTTCGTCCGGAGCCATGTCGGCGAAATCGTCGCCGGCCGCTGAGAACTGAAGCCCAAAGCCTGCGTTTCTTAGTGCAATGCCTACCGCTGCCGTCTGCGCCCATTCCCGCGGTGACACAGATGGCTTGGAGGCATCTGGCCCCCTTGACGCTGTAGCCTCTGCGAGATAGCAGTCAACCGGGTCCTTGTAGCTGGGATAGATGCGCGCCGTTGCCACAAAACAATCCTTCCCGGGCGACACCTGGATGGCGATACGGCCTTCAGGGTATTTCAGGCGGAACCATGCCATTTGGATCATGACAGGAAGACGCTTTCGCGTCTCCTGCGTATTGAGATCCGTATAATCCACGGCAAACGGGGATGGGTCAAAGCCCTCCACCTTGTGGATGCTGTCCAGCTTTGCCAGCATAGCTGTTTTGGCATTCGAGTTGTTCTGACTCATGATAAAGCCCTCCTCTTATTTACTGATGTTGATGTAGGTGTTGCGCAGCTTCAGCCAAACCGGTAAAACGGTGTTGATCAGGCTTCTTACACCCTTGCGATACTGGTTCTGATCTGTTGGGGTGAAGCTGGAAAACCGCTTCCGGCAATCCAGAACGACCTTGTCAAGGGTCTCGGACGCCGTCTGGCGCTTGGCCTTCAGATTCTGATCTGCAGGCTGTCCCAGCCGCCGTTCCTTGGTCAGGCACTGGATATAGGCGTCTACCAGCTGGTAATGGCCGGACAGAACGGCTACATCCGTCGTGACCGGTGCCGTCTGGCAGAATGCCTGACTTGCATAAAGCACCTCAATACGATACAGCAGCTCCTGATACAGCATCAGCTGCTCCAGGGAGGCATGTCCTGCACCGATCTGCTTTTCCATCTCGTTTTTCAAGTTCTTGTACTCACTGAGCCAAGTTGCCATTGTAATGATCTCCTTTCACATTTGAGATTAGCTCTTTGATTCGCGCCGAGAGCATCGTCCCGCGCTGTTCCGTATCTGTACGCTTGATGGCAATGCATAACGCTTTCCGCTCTCCTACGATCAGCACGCGCTCCTTTGCGCGTGTAATTGCCGTATAAACAAGCGGACGCACCAGCATGACCGCATGGGCGCACTGCAGGTTGATGATGACAGACTTATATTCGCTGCCCTGGGACTTGTGGATGGTGGAGGCGTAGGCTAGATCCAGCATTTCAAGGTCGCTTCCGTCATACTCGGCAATTCGGCCATCGCCGAAATCAACGGTCAGCACGCTGTCGGTGTCATCGCGGGTGACGGATGTGATATAACCGATATCGCCATTGCTGATGTCCTCGCAGTTTTTTATCTGCATGACCTTGTCTCCCAAACGGTATATCCGCTTTCTGTATGCAACCTCCGGCTTTTTCCCGTCCTGCGGATTGAGCTTTTCCCGAAGCCGTTCGTTCAGCGCATTCACGCCCGTCTCCGTCTTTTGGCGGTATGGGGTTAGAAGCGCCACATTGTCAACACCGTATCTGGCGGTTTCCTGTAGGTACAGTGTCTCGATCTGCTGTGCGGAAGCACTCATGTCACAGGAGTCATAGAACTGGAAATCCTCGCCGTATTCCAAGCTAAGATTTCCGTGTCGGATGAGCTTTGCATTAGCGGCGATACGGCTACCATAGCTCTGCCGGAATATGCGATCCAGCCGCACTACCGGTACAGCGCCGCAGGCGATGATCTCGCTCAGCACGGCGCCGGGCCCGACGGAGGGAAGCTGATCCGCATCGCCAATCAGCACAAGCTGACTGCCGTGCGGTACGGAGCGGAACAGATGGTTGGCAAGATAGATATCCATCATGGACACCTCATCCACTACAATCAGATCCGCATCCAGCATCTCGGGCTCACAGTAGTCGCCGTCCTCACCGGCCAGAAGCCCAAGCGCTTTGTGAATGGTAGTGGCCGGGAACCCGGTCGATTGCTCCATCCTGCGGGCTGCGCGTCCTGTAGGTGCACAGCAGATAATTTTTGCTCCGCGGTTTTTCCTGCGATAGATATCCAGCAGGAATCGCTGGATCAGCGTCTTGCCGGTACCGGGTCCGCCGGTAATCACACTGAGCTGTGATGTCAGGGCCGTCGTAACTGCGTGCCGCTGTTCGGAAGCCAACTGTATACCCTGCTTTTTTTCTTCTGCAGAGATCTCCGTATCAATGTTGACGTGAGACCCCGCTTTCTCATAAGTAAGCATTCTGTAAACGGCCCACGCAAGGCTCTGTTCCGTTCGCGCTGTGACTGCGCGGTATACCTGCCTGTCGTAGGAGGCCAAGCGGCCGGACTCAAGCATTCTTGAAGCCCGTACTGCCAGCATCTCTTCCGTCAGCCATTCGGTATCCAGCAGTTTCAGACATTGCTTGAGAAAGCTGTGCTTTTCCATACACAGATGCCCTTTCAGCTCTGCATCGGTCAGCGTGAATATCAGCCCCTCATCCACACGTTCCGGCGAAAGAGGGTCAAAGCCCATGCTGACAGCAATACGGTCAGCCGTCTTAAAGCCGATGCCCACCATCTCACACAGACGGTAAGGGTGATTTCGGACGATGTCCATGGTATGCTCTCCGTACTGCTTGTACAGCTTGACCGCCCTGTTAGGCGTTACACCATGTGGCGCCAGAAAGGCAACCACATCGCGTGCGCCGCGGGAGGCAAGATAGGAGTCGCAAATCTTTTTGAGCTTTGTTTTGCTGATGCCCGACACGGCAAGCAGTTGTTCCGGCTCATGATCTAGCACGGTCAGCGTGTTCTGCCCAAACATGGCATAAATCTTTTCCGCGGTTTTAGGGCCGATGCCCTTGATCTGCCCGGAGCACAGGTAAGCGATGACGCCTTCCTTGCTGGGTACAATCACTTCATCGAAGCCCTCGACTTCAAATTGGATGCCATGCTTGGCACTCCGGCTCCAACGTCCGCGCATATCATAACGCAGATTATCTGCCGTCGGCAGGCAATAACCCACCGCCTTGATCTCAGAAACCACATTCCCCGCCGCGTCCATGACCTTCTCACAAGGTCGGTACAGGGCGATCATGTAGCTGGCATCACCAGCCGTAACGGCTTTCGGGTAGATCAGCCTTTTGAATTGACATATCAAGATCGATTCTCCTTTCCTTTTGAAATCGGGTAATCAGTCAAAGTCAGGCTCCTCAAAGACAATGCCGTCGTAGTCACTGCGTTCTTCGGCATTGGTGGGGCTCCAGTCGTCTGACCAGTTGACATGATCGGTTGTGAGATGGTCTGCAAGATCCATGGCCGCAGCCAAGGTAGCTGCTCTTACGAACACGACACCTGTGCGGACGATCGTGACCTCATAGATAGACCCGCTAACGGGGCAGTCATCGGTCGCTTGATTGTCCAATAGCGTGTAGTATTTCAGCAGCTCGCTCTCCGGCAGCGTCAGATCCTTGTGCATGGGCAGCGTTCCGAATTTAAGCGCACGGCTGATGGTCACAATGTCTCCTTCGACCTTTTTGACTTCGCCGCGAATGCAGAATTCCGTTTCCGGCTGTCCTTCTGTTTTGCAGATCAGTTTATCTCCAACATTCAGCATAAATCTGCTCCTTTCTGTTATAGGGTCGTGACCAGCACCTTGCGGGTCTGTGGAAGAAAATACTCCTCTTCAATGACCTGTGCTTCTCTTGTAAGCCGGAGCGCCAGCTCAACCATACGGTCTGCCAGTTGATCCAGCTCCTGCACGAGTTTTACACGTTCACGAAGCGCGTGCATGCTCCAGTTCTCGAAATCCTCGCCGTCGTCAGTGCCACGCCCCGGATAAGTTACCACCTGCATGTGGGTCTGCGAGAAATTGACCCGAGTGGGTCTTCCGCAGACACCGCAAGTACAGTTGCCATCGGCAGCAAGCCGGTAATTTCTCTGTCCGCAGTTAGTGCAGTAGGACTTGTAGCCGCTCGGCCGCTTTTCTCCCTGATAGAGAACCAGATACCCGCCGCTTCGTCCGTTCATCCCTGCCTGCCAGAGATAGTTGTGTTTCGCAGCAAATTCCCATTTACACTTGTCCATGGCATCAAAAAACTCCTGGGTCTGGATCATATCGAACAGCTTGTCCACCACCTCGGGCGAGAGCCCAAGGTGTGTGATTTTTAGGTTACAAGCATACGATGTGGATCTGTTCCAGGAGTTTAATGTTGGATAGCGAAAATGTGTGGTCAGATACTGCGTCATTTCCTGTCGGGACCGGAGATCTACCGGCTGATAGAATCTACGCAAGGCATCGCACCTCCCAGGACCGGTCTGCTCCCGGCTCGTTGGAGGCCAGTGCCGGATGTGTTTCGTCCATTGTGACTAACTTCTTATCCGCTCCGGCCTGTGTCGCCAGCTTGCGCACATCCAAATAGAGGTATTCGCAGTATACGATAATGGGGATTCCCAACTGGGCGGCATGATGGATTTCGCCCTTCATACCACGGCTGATGCGATCCCCGCAGATCAGCAAAACCTCGCTCTGTTCCAAAAGCTGAAGCCCAAATTGCAGAGCCAGTGCACGCTCCGCCGCTACATGGTCACACAGGAGCATGGGCAGATAGGCGTGGGGGGCGCGTGCCAGGTATCCCAGCATGGTGCGGGCATAAAGCATGTATGCCCGAGCACGCCAGATGTTGCTGAGTTCTTCTTCCGCCGTGCTCCCGCTCAAAGGTGAGCAGATATAGGCGCGTTTCCGGTAGCGGTCGTTTTTCAGGAACTGCCGGTCAAGCTCGCGCTCCCAGCTTTCGTGATAGGCTTTCATTGCGTCGTGCATTACTGATTCTCCCTTCTTATGTCGGTGTAACCGATACTTTTAGTTTCCGGCTCTCACTGGTCTTGAGCACATCCGCATACACGGTGGGATACTTCTCTTTGAGAAGTTTCGAGTCGGGACGTTTGGTTGTTTTGGTGACAAAATCGATGAGGAGCTTGTCGCCGGTCGTGCTCAGCACGCCATGCTCATGCGCCTGCATCAATTCTGCGATTCGCACGCTGTGTGCAGCGATCTCCCTTTCATAGGTTTTGATCTCCGCATTGCAATCGGAGATTTTCCCCTGCAGCAGCGCGATCTGGCGCAGCGCCTTCTCATACTTTGCAGGGAATTCAATCGTGGGGAGTCCGGGCTGGCTGGCGCCGTAAATGCGCGCCAGGGATTCCAGTGCCAGTGCTGGCTTGACATCCGCCATCGTAGGTGGCTTGTCATGCTCCAAGCTCCAAATCCATTCCTCAAGCCGCTGGAAGATCATATCCTCCTTGGCTCGGTCACGGGTAAGCGCCGGCATTGCCAGATCATGTTCCGGATTGTTTCCCCAAATAGTAGAAAACGCGCCAATCTCCACATCCGCCACAGCCAGATAGAAGCGAAGCTGCAGCTCATAGTAGATGGGATAGGCATCGTCAGCCCAATCTCCGGCTTTGTGATAGGTGCAGCTTTTGCACTCCAAAATGCCGGGAGCATTGTCCTCATTACGGGTAAAGCGGCGGTCAAAGTCCGCAAGAGCCCACGGGTGATCTGCGTGCTGATACATATAGGTATCGTCATAAACCGTATTGCCGGTTTTTTGCTGATACCAATAGGCCGCGATAGGTTCCAGAAGATGCCCCATCATCAGCTGCTCCTGATTGGATTTCACAGGCGCCTTCATTCGGCCCTTTTTGATCATCCATAGCTCCAGCGGTGTTGTCCACGGCGATACGCCGAAGATAGCAGCCACATCGCTGCCTCCCACCGTATATGGAATGGTGCCCTTAGGCCCGTGGGCGCGGCATTCCAGCCATCGCTCGTTGGTCATGCCTGCAGTGTCGCAGAGAATAATCGGAGCGGACATCAGTAGCTCACCGCCTTCGCAAGGTCGTAATCACCCCACCTCAGCGTAAGCGCCCGCGCCATGTTCTCCTCCACAACGAGCATTTTGCTCTCCGGTGTATGATCAGACTTGAGAATGTAGGGGATCTCCTGCATAGCCATGAACACATCATGGGCGGTTGCAGTTCCTCCTCCATAGGCCATCTCAAACATGCCGATTGCTTCCAAAGCAGCTTTCTTCGGCAGAGACAACTTTTTGCAGATTTTGGTCATCGCATTGACCGGATAGCTCAGATGGATATCCAACAGCTTTTGTAATCTGGCGACCGAATCACCGAACTGCGCAAACAGCTGGTCCAAAGCCGCTTCAAAGTCCTCCACTTTACTCTGGTGCCTGTGGTCCACGGCGATACAGCTCCCAATATGGATCGGGTGCTGCGTACCCTCCAGCATGGCGGAAACCTTAGCCGAGGCAATGCCGGTATCCGAGGTAACAAAGCGGATGGCGGGAACAAGTTTGGCAGCAAGTGTGGGTTTTCCCTGCGACGCCAGCAGCTTGGCATAGGCGCCGAGCAGGTCTTCCTTTTGCCCGGGCATAGTCCATGAGGCGCTGGAGAGCGAATGATCGCGATAACCGCCCTGAAACATGCTGCCGGGGAAACGGTCGTCCAGCTTTTTGGTCAGAACCTTCAGCAGCTCATCAATCGGCAGCACGGAATAATCCATGGAATCGCCGGAGTGTGCTGCCGAGATTTTTTCATCTCGGATAAGCAGGAGCGTCTCCGAAGAATACAGCTCCAGGCAATCGTTAAGCACCGACGCCAATCTTTGGCGGCTCAGCTTCGGCAAGGCCGATCCGCTGATTTTCGCTCTGTCCAACAGGCTTTTGTAGGCCGTGCTGCGGACGGGATAGTAAGAACCATCTACCCGCATGGCAAGACCGAGGTTTTCCGCTGTGTCCTCAACGGACTCGGCGCTGATTCCCGCAGCGAATGCGGACGGAGTTCCATAAAGAGGCGACGCCTTATCCAGCGGCTCAATATGCAGTTCATTGACCCTGCATCTGTGCCATCGGCTTTCCAGCGATTCCTTCTCATGGTACCGGCGCATCCCATCGTAGGAAGCAAAGGTTGTGGAGTAGTTGTCCTGGCATGGTTGTAACATTTTTGTGTTCTCCTTTCGTTTTTTTGGCGGTATTCGCCGTGATATAACAAAAACCAGCAACCCATGATCGGACTGCTGGCTTATGCCACTATGGAATTGGCCGGAAACAAAAAAGTGCCATTCGTGCAATGCACAAATGACACTTCGCAACTCGGTTAAACTCTGCTTAGCCGTGGCTAAACTCTGATACTTACATGATAATTATATCAGAGCTGCGGCCGACAGTCAATCCATAGTCAAACGAAAAGGTCATAAAAGCCGAAAGGAAAGAGGGATGCCGCAGATGCGGCATCCCTCGAAAGGCAAACTATGCGGAACGGTTCAACGCCCACATCCCGCGTCCTGTATTCACGAAGAGCTGCGGACTGCATTGTAGGGTTTGGCGAACCTTCTCTTTCCACCACTGATTTTTCCGCGCTTTGGTATATGGCTCGACTTGCTCATAAATGTATGCAAGCGAAACAGGAGATTGGCAGGTTTCCAGCACTGCTGCAACCACATCCCGCCAGGTAGCGCCGTTCATATCGCGGATATCCTTTTGTACAGGCTCCGTCATCAGGATCGGATACACCAAGGACGCATCCTTCTTGATAATCAGTAGATACTCATGCAGTATGGGGATGAAATGCCCACTGTACTGTGTTTGATTTGAAAAGCAATTGTGCTGTGCTTTTATGATGACATTTTCCAATGTGCCCGGCTTGATCAATTCAAAGAGCATGCTGTAAAGCTGCCCTTTCTTTTTGATATCGCCGACCAGCACGGCCATCCTGCCGCCACGCTCCAAAGCGCAGAATTGTTTCATCATGGCGTAGTTCATTACGCGCACGAAGTCCTCCCATTTGGGGATACGTGATAAGTCGAACTGCCGGGGATCATATCCGTATTTTGACTGCACCTCCGAAGCCTTGTACATCACGTCTGAATATGTAATCAAATCCCAATACGGCGGATGCCAGAACACAAATTCAGGGCGCTCCGGTATCTCGCAATTGATGAGATCGAATCCGCTGTGCAGATCGTAGCAATGGCTAATGATTCCCATGGAATGAGCGGCATCCTGCGTCGTGCCGCTGCCGCACATGTAGTCGCAAATCTCGGCCGGCCTGAAAAAACCGATCAGATCCTCAATCAGCTTGGGTGAACAGTTGCCGCGATAGCGATTGTTGCCGCCAGTTCCGCGCTCTGGATACGAGACGATGGAGGTGAGCCTGTTTTCAGCACTCATAGCCGCCTTCTCCTTTCATATGCATATACAGGCAGCAATCATCGCACTCTGATTTGCCCGAGCCAATACAAAGCGGGTATGGATTTTCTGCTTCTGGTGTGAAACAGTCCGGTTGCTTTGATGCTTGCCTGACCAAACCATGAGCAGCCTCAGATACACTTTCCCAATACGCTTCCCAATAGTGGTCATTGCGCCCGAGATGGCGTTCGATGCACTCAGGAATCATCGGGTTTGTAATGAGTCTCTGATACTGTGCGTCACTCAATGCTGCAACTTCATCCCATTGTTCGATTTGCGATATAAAGTCTTCGGTCTGGCATTGTGCCTTATACACTCCTCCAACCTCCCGAATATACCTACTGGACATCATCAGCGGCTGTCGGATAATCATGATTTTGTAGTGATTTTCCATGTATTCGCCGTCAAGATATGCTTCGTAGAAGTCCATCGAAGAATTCTCTGCGAAGATGCTTGATTCTCTCCAAGACGGAACGCTTCCGTCCTCCAATTCTTCTCGAATACGATTTGTCATAACACGCTTTGCATCGTCATAGTCCGAGAACGCCTCGCAATCATTTCCGTGCTCGCCATTCACTGCCCAGTCTTCCATCACAAGAAAAACATTGACGCGTTTGCGCATAGAACGAAGATCATCCAACGGACGAATCATTTCGGGCGCCATGATAACCATGTCCAGTACGATATCAGCAATGGTCTTTGGCTGGTGATACAGATCAGAGAAGGTATCCTCCAGCGCCTTGACCTCATGCGGCATGACCGGAGGGTCAAACTCACAATAGATGTCAGGCGTTTCATTTTCGGTCTCCTTATCCTCGCCATCATGAATGGCGTTTATTCGGCCATAAAGCCCTGCGTATTCACTCTCAGCGGTTCCGACAATGGCTCCGCCAATCGTGTATGTGACGCCTTCATACTCAAATTCAGCGCCAGTTCTGTTCAAAATCATTTTTCGCTCCTCCTATCTTAGATATGGCAGTCAATCCCGACAATGAAATGATCGTCAGGAATGCTGTCTATGTAGTCTGCCAACATCTGCCGCCATGCATCCGGCTTCTTGTCGTTGCTGCTGATGCCCCACCAGCCCATTTCTCCCTTGGAGTGCCAGTCTCCGTCCTGAAGGAAGGAATAGGCGTCGGGCACCATGCGCTGATCCGGTGCGAGTCCGTTGCGGCGGAGGTAAGCCTCCTCGCTTTCATTCTTGAAATAGATCTGCGTTACGAAAGAGATAATTCCATCCTCCGTGATCTTCCAGAAGCTGCCTTCCGGAGCCTTGCCGGAGCGAAATGTCTCTGCAAGAAGCTCAAATCGCTTTTTGGCGTGCTGCAGCTCCCATTCCTTCATGAGTTCCCATGCAATATCCCTTTTTCTTGCGCCGCAGACCCATATATAGCCTTCGGGCGCTTCACATACAGCATCTTCGTTGCCCCATGTGCGCTCACCGTTAATTCGTTCTGCTGTGTCACGGACAAGGAATTGGAACGGCCAGCGGCCACCAATGGAATACCAATCCCAGAAGGCATTCGGATTGCAGTAATACCCATACGTATTGGTCTTGCTGTCATAGGTATAACCGCAGTAGTCCTCCGCATACTGCTTCAGACTGGGATAGAGCTTCTTCACCGGATATCCCATAAATGCACGCATCTTTTTCGCTTTCTTCGTGCGCTTCTCATGGCCGAGGTGCCCGGCCTTTTTCTGGAACACCTTGCCATCTTTGATGAGATATTTTTTGCATACCAGCCGGTTGTACTCCGGAACGACAGTTCCGTCCGGAAAACGGACACAGTTGATTTTGTCGGTCTCATAATCCCGCCGCAGGTCATCGGTTCGATCCTCAAACTCCAGATAGGCCGGGTCATCCGTTCCTTCACAGAATGGGGCTATCAGCTCATCAATCTCGCACTCAGCCGAACGTTCCAGAGTGCTGGCCTTGCTTTGAAGTCGTTTCAAAAGAAACCGCAAAGCAAAACTCTCCGGGTCCTGCGTCAGCTTTTCTTTGACTTCTGCGATCTGTTCCGCATAACGCATGTTTTCCTCGCAGTTTTCCTCCAGCTTGGGCATATAAAAATTGACCAATGTTACAAAATGACTCATTTTTTTGATTCCTTTCCTGTTGTAAGATTAACGGGCAGCAGGAAAAGAATCCGCTGCCCGTCGTTGTGAATTGTAATATCCCCGTTAGACCCGCATATGTCGCTTGACCGCTGCGGTCAGCTTTACGGGCAGTTGATTCAGATCTGTGATGTCCATAAAGGAATCACCATAGATTCGCTCGATGTTCTGTTTGTCCTCGCCGATAGCGGCCGCAATGAACAATACTCCCTTGCGCCGGTACTCCTGCCTGATGCCGCGGAGATCTTCCTCGGCGGCACTGCCGTAGTAACCGGGTGCTGCCGGTTGACCATCGGATACAAGAATCAGGATTTTTACCTCCTCCGGCCGTTTAACCAGCTGCTCCGCCACAAAGCGAAGCGCGGCGCCGTCGCGATTGCTGCCACGGGCGGCAATGTCCATCAGGCGGTATTTATCATCGTTATCGATGCTTTCGAACTCTGCATAGGAATACAGCTCCACACTGCTGCCGCTGGTGGAATGACCGTAAACGGTGACAGGGATATGCAGCGCCTTGCAGAAGTCATATAGAATGATGGCCGAAGACCTGGCGTAGGTACAGCGGTCGCAGGAGCACATGCTGCCTGATTCGTCCAGCAAAAGCCCTACGGACATCTGTGGAATTTCGTTGGGCAGGGCATTTTTATAAAAAACCTTCCCATCGTTCCGGCAGAGGGCGTGGGCATCCAGCCGTCGCCCCATCATGAGCCCGGTCTGCTTACCGCCGCGCTGTTTATCCTTCAGCTGCTGCAAAAGGCTTTTCTGCAGTTGCCTTGAGATATCCAGCAATGGCCCGGAAATGGCGTTATACTGCTCTACAAGCTCCTCATCGACGGTGGATATCCGGTTCACACAGATATCAACACCGGCATGGACATCTCCATAGGAGATGCTCTGGGCCACATCGTTGAGTTCCCGTGTCCGTTCATTCTCCAGCTGCTCGCAGGCGGCCTTCTCCGCCATCTTGTCCAGCAGGCGCTCAATGTCTTCCGCTGCATGGTCATAGCGTTCACGCTCATATGCATCATTGTGCTTGGTAGCCCCTCCGCTGCCTTCGGAAACACGATCCGTCTGCTGATAGGGGATGCGTCCGTCTTCTTCCGCGGATACTGTCTGCTTCCCATCGGAAGCGCATTCCATATCTCCGGTAATTGCACCTTCTTCCGCCGAATTTTCGGTCTGGGAGATCCCGGCAGAAGAACCCTCGGATTCAGGGTCAGTCTGGGGCTCGGGCTCTTCAGAGCCGCTGCTTCCTTCAGACTCGCTTTTTTCTGCCTGAGCTGCCGTCTGCGCCCGTTTCCCAGCTCCGGCTGCCACACAGACCGCACCCACTTCGGGGATCGGTGTGCTGCTGCCCTCGCCGGACACAGAGCTTCCGGCCATTGCCTGCAGAATCTGCGCGATGGTCTCGGCCAGCGACTCTGTGGAACCGGACGCCTTGGCCTCCTCCTGGCGCTTTTTGCAGATCTCCAGGAAATCCTCGATATAGTCCCAGCAGCGAACCAGTATGAGATTGACGACCTTGAGCCGTTCTTTTCCGGAGGGATTGACAATGGCGGCGTCCAGATCGTGAATCAGTTTGAACACGACCTGAATGCGCTCATCGCTGAGGGGAGCATCTCCGTACTTGATTTCACCGAACTTCACATACGACAGCATGATCTGCAGGATGCTCTCAAAGATATGGCAGTTCCCGTCATCCTCTTTCTCGATAAGCTCCGTTACCGTCGGAATGCTCTCATACTGCTGCTCCCGTAACGCTTCCAGGCAGTTGCCCAGCGTGCCGCGGAATTGAGCGAGTATCCGATTTTCGATATAGGCGTCCTCAATGACATTGGAAATATGGTGCGCGACATAGCGAAGCATCTCATTGTTCCGCGGCTCCAGCCTTACATACTCCCACAGCGCTCGTTCGCTTACAGTGTCTTTGGGCAGCTTGTAAACAGGCGGCTCCGGGTACCATTTCTCCCGGCTGAGGTAGTTGTTGTAGGTCTGGCCCGCAAGAAAGTCCGTGTATAGACAATGCCCAAGTTCGTGGGCAAACAGTCCGCAAACGATCTCATAGCGGTTCTCCCGCCCCCTGTTTTGGGTCACCATCCTATGCCCCGCATTGATCAGCACCGACAGGTTATTGGTGCATGCCACTTCACCGGACTTCGGACTCCAGCTGATGGCCACATGGATGCGGCGGTTGTATTTATACCGCCGCGTCTGTGCCATGGCCATATCTTCAAAATGTCCCGCAAGGATGCGGGACGTGAAGAATTGCCGGTCTGTGATTCTGCTGCGTTTTTCATTGAGCAGCTGTTTAACCCGCTTATGATTCACTCTTGCCATATAGAGTCGTCCTCCTTTCTTCCGGACTTATGCCGATGTTCGCTTCCGCTTTGGGGCAAACATAGGGTCTAGAATGGTTGTAATCAAGGCTTCCCGGTCTTCCTCGTCGGCAGTGGCTTTGCTGATGACCGTATACTTTGCCGACAGATAAGGGTCGCCGGAGATCTCTGCACTGATGACCCAATCGATCAGGCTGCGCATTCCGCAGGCACCGTCGGTGATACTGTTTTTGCGGCAGTAATCGGCCATGTCGTTGACCACCTGCACCATCTGGGATACCAGGTATTCGTCGGCACATCCGGTCACGGCCATGGCTCGCTGTACCATAACCTCGGGCTCCGGCAGTTCAATGTCCTTGACCAGACTCATTCTGTCCACCACCGACTGGTTCATCTGCCGACAACCTTCGTAACTGACATTGGTCGTCACAATGACGACCGTATCAGGATGCCTGCGAATGATCTCGCCGGTCGGAAGAGTGATAGACCCCTCCTGCTCCAGAAGAGAGTTAAGGCCCACCAGCACACCCGGCTGAATGATCGTGGATGGCTCCTGAACCTCGACTAAATACCCGTGTTTTAACGCTTTCACAAAATCCGTCTCCACATAAGTATAGTTCTGGCCGGAGCTTTGACGGTTTTCAGCACGCTTGCTAAGAGCCTGTACCTTTTCCGTGACCTTTTCCAGCACAACGCTCATGCAGTCCTGCACGGTAGCCGCCAGATTTTCCACGCCTGTCAGAGCCTGATAGACGCCGGCAGGATCGTAGTCCATATCATCCAAGTCCGGAAGGCGCATAAGCTTAGCTACATTGGCATAGCTGATACCTCCCATGGACTTGAGGATCTCGCGCTCACGGTCAAGCTCCGGGCTACCGGTGGACACTGCGTCCGTTTCAGGGAAGATCATGCCGGTGAAATCAAATATTTCTGTGTTGGCAGAGCAGGTATACTTCATGTATGGCAGCCCCAGTCCGGCGGCAATGGCTTTTGCGCCCATGGTCTTGCCAGTACCGGCAGGCCCGCGCAACAGGAAGTTTCGCATCTGCATGGGGCGACCGGTGGTTTTCTGCGCATGCTTGCAAATATCCACCACTTCCGGCGGAATGATATACCATTCCGGGAGTTTCGGAATCAGGCTCAGCTCCAACGCGCTCAAGGTGCGTCCCGGCGTCAGGGGATACTTGCCGACGAAATCCGTATGCTCCACCACGACGCCGGCTTTTTTGATAACGGCCGGTCCGGTCTTGGCAAAGATCGTGAATTCCCCGGCTGTGACGCTGGTGGGCACAAAGGATCCGGAATCCAGCTGACCTTGAGAGACCCGCATCAGGTTTCCGGACTTGTCCACTGTGATATTGATATGCGCCGGGCAGGTATCGTCCTTGATTCTGCGGTAGGCATTATCGCAGAGGATTGCCATGCTTTCGGTCGCCTTTGCCATATCCGGGTATCCGGCAATGAACTGGTCGTAGTACGCCTGAAAGGTTTCATCGAACTCCACATCTGACATCAGGAACGGCATTAGGGCAAAGAAGATTGCCGCGCCGTCCCGCTGGCTCGGATGCGCCACGTACTGCTCGATGAGCTCGGTGTTTTTGTCATAAACGCTTGCCAAAGCGCTGCCGGAGGCTGCATCGAACACCACAAGATGATAGGCATCCGGACCGACGGAGGATTTATACTCCGCCACGCTTTTGTTTGTATCGATCTGGCCGACCGCACCTTCTCCGGTGCCGTTCATGCACCGGCACATGGCGTGGACTGCCTTGATCACAGAACCACATAGCGTTGATTCCGTCTTTGCCCCGTACATGGATGCCACCTTGACCTTCTTATTTGTCATGGTATCAAAGGGGACGGGCAGCGAACGGGAGTAGTTGAACAGATTGTTGATTGATACGCTCATATCGCGTCATTCCTTTCTGCAGTGTCACTGCGTGAAATCAATGGTAATACCGGTATCTGTACAGCAGCAGTTCTCCATACCGTTTCGTTCCAGCTCCCGGCAGATGTCCGGCCAGCTTTCTCGTGCAGGCAGTTCTGCCGCCGTTATTTCCAGCATGGATAGCCCTTGCGCGATGCTCTCGTTGCACCGCTCATTGAATTCCATAACATGGGCGTCCACCCATTCAAAAGCCAGATACTCATAATTCTCCGGGGGATCGACCTTCTGCGGAGTGTCATCCTCGTTTTCCTCTGCGCCCGTCTCATCATTTTCCGTTTCCGGCATCTTGACTTCTTCCGCGTGCGGGTAGGTCAGGCTGCACACTTGAAGGCCGCGAATCACAACGATCGCTTCACGGTATCCGCCGGCATGGTTGAGCAGGATTCGCACCTCGTTGCCTGTCGCAATATTGTGCATGGCATTAGGCGTCTTCCATATCCATCTGGCGTTGGGGAAATCGGCCGTGACCAGCTCTGTAATCCGCCGCTGCATTGAGCCGAACGCCATGTCCCGGATATCCTGATCCGTAGGTTCTGGGCGAGCAGCCGGAAGCAGAGGCGGGATATTCTCCACTTTTCTGGTAGAGAGAAAGAGCAGTCGCATGGCGGCGATAAAAATACCGAGTATCACCAATAAGAGAATCGGCCAAAGCCTGCAAACAAACAGCAGCAGAGCCAATGTCCCCAGTATGGTCAAAACCTCATAGGCGATGTGGCGCTTGAATTCTTTGTTTTGCATATACTGTCCTTTCTGAACGCAAAAAACGCACATGAGTCCACATAGATACTCATGTGCGTTTTAATGCGCTCGATCCATTTGTAGTTCTTCGATTGATTATTCGTCGAAGAACGAATTTACGCCGCCGAAGGGTTCAAAGCCGGTGAAGTTACCGGGCATCTCTCCGTTGGAGGCAGACTTTGCGGGTGCGGCAGCCGCTTTGGGCTGTTCCCCAGCTTCCTCGGTCTTCTGCTTTCCGCCGCCGGAGGAGCAATACTCAATTTCATCCAGAATGACCACCATGGCGCTTCTTTTTTCATGCGTCGTGCTGTCCTCCCAGACATCCTCGTCCAGGCGGCCGAGAATATTGATGAACGAGCTCTCTTTAAGCTGCATCTTTTTGATGCGCTCACATACCGGGCCAAAGGCTTTTACAGAGAGGTTTACCCATCGGGTGTTGTTTTCGGCGCGGGTGTCGTACACCTTTTTGCCGATGCGGAACCGGACGCTCTCCCCGTTTTCGGAGAATTTGAGAGCCGGTGCGCCGTCATATCCCTTGGAGATGACGACATCAGTTGCGATTACCTTGAACATAAGATGCTCCTTTCTTGCAGGTGCTGCCTGCTATAACATGATTTATTTCAACCCATTCAGGGAAGAAACCGAGAAACAAAAAAAGTGCCAACCAACACAAATGTGTTAATTGACACTTTATAACTTGAATACTCTGGTGTTCCGCGCAGGAAACCTTGATACTTATGATTGTATTATAGCAGGTTCTCATATGACAGTCAATTGCTTTCCGCTGTTTTCGCCGGGCACTTCGCTGTTTTCACCGGGGGACCTTGCTCCAGCACAGACAGAACCAACTCCAACGCAAGCCTCACTCGAAGCGGGTCGAATATACAGTTTCCATCCGGCAGGATACCCGCTTCGACTCTGTTCTCTATTTCCCTGACTAATCCGCGGATCTCATCGCCTTTTGTCATTTTGATCCTCTTCCTTTCAAAATATCGATTGCCAAATATGTGCTAAGCTGTTGGCAGCCTTCGTTTTCATATACCGGTGTGCCGGTTGCCGTATATACCGTGATGATGTCGCCCTCATCAACATTTCGAAGTTTTCCGGCGATCTGTATTTTCACTGTATGTGGGTCTGACCACAGATAGAGCGTTTTGATGCGGCGGCGCATCGGAGTTTTTTCCAGCCCGGTACAGTGACCACGAATTACCACTATTTGATCGGTGACTGCTCTATACAACAGTTGTAATGCACTGAACCCATAAAAGGCGAAAAAGAGCAGGACGGAAAGAGACAGATAAAGGTTGCCCTCCAACAACAGAGACACCACCATCAATAAAAGGCTTACCAGCGCGGCTCCACATCTCCTTATAATCTGTTTTTGCAGCGGCGGTGGGATTTTTTCGAATTTTTCTCTCATTACGCACCTCACAGCAGAAGGATTCTCTTTTTTTTCAGTAGCCTGAGCAATGCGGAAACGACCTCATCCCGCACTGCGGCGTGTTCCATTTGGGCTTCCAGAATGTTATCAAAAATGGTTTCCTGCGTATAGATTGTTTCCGTCAGGTTCTGCCTGTTTCTATCCCCCAACAGATTTATTTGCGGGGCTACATGATGTTCTGTCAGGAATACCAGTTCTGCCGTGGTGAGCCGAAGCCCGGCTTCTGTCAGCCATAGCAGCAGTTCTTTTTGGCGTGCGCTTAGAATCGCACGAACTCCTTGCGGCTTCGCAGGCGTCAGAACGCACTGCGTCAATGCACGATACTCAAAAACAGGCTCATCACCTTCTGTAATTTCAACAAGCCCCTGACGTTTAAGCTGCTGCAGTGCTTTTACCTCCGGCACATTCTCGCGGTTTTTTGCAAACCCAAATCTGCCGTTAAGCCAGAGCGCAGCCTGTTCCCCGGTCAGCTGAAAATCTACGCCGCAGCGGGTCACGAACAGAAGATCCTCTGTGGAGGCTCTGATTACCATACCTTTGGATATATATTTCATTTTGCTCACTCCTTGTCTGTCCTTTTCCCATATTACACGGCAAGGCGGCGCGAATTACAGCACTCACAGCAAATACATTGCGACAACGCACAGAATAACAATCAGCAGCATGACTCCCGCCACGGCGGAAACATTCTTCACCAATTCCATGTCAGGCCCCTCTTTCAGTTTTCCTGCATCTGAAGGCAGAACATCGTCATAGTAGCCGTCATATCCATCTTCCTTTGGATGAAAAGCTCCTCCCACGTGTTCGCCGACAGGCTTTTCATGCTTTTTCCGTGGCCTGGGGGACGGGTGCTTGCGCTTCTTTTCCATACGCTTTTGCGACTTCACGGGTTTCTCTTTTGGCTTTTTCTGACCACCTTCCGCAGTCGGCAGACTCTTCCCGCACTCCATGCAGAAAGAAGCGGAGCCATCTGCAAAATCGGCGCCGCAATAGGGACAATATTTCATACTCAGCACTCCTTTGGGCAGTATTCGGCATTCATGCCGGGTTTCACGACCCATTGGGGGACGATACGATTATACCACAGCGTCTTTTTCGTGTCATCGGCGCAAACCCTGCCATTTAGTCTGCCATTTCGTGAGACATTTTGTATTCCTCAATAGCCGGGAGCGGAAAAATCGTATGTATTTATTTTGCGCGGCAGGGCTCATCTTCCCCGCCGCCGTAGCTTTTGTGTCTGCTTCCTTAAAGCAGCGTGCTTATTCCGGTGGAAATCAGATCTGCCGCACGATATACTGAATTTACAAGCATACTTTTTGCGCAATGCACGCAATGAACGGCGATTTTTGTTGTCTATATAGATGAAAGGCCTTTACGCAGAGAGAAGGGAGGGCGCAATGAGAGACCATGAGATCATAGAATTGTACTGGGCGCGTAACGAGAGCGCGATTACCGCCACCGCAGAAAAGTACGGTAACTACTGCCATACGATTGCATATAACATACTGCGTAACAAAGAGGACGCGGAGGAATGTGCCAACGATACATACCTCGGCGCATGGAATTCAATCCCGCCGCAGCGTCCGAACCGTTTGTCGATCTACTTAGGGAAAATCACGCGCAACCTCGCTCTGAACCGTTATAAGCGGTATACTGCCGAAAAACGCGGACACGGACAAGTAGTCCTCGCGCTGTCTGAGTTGGAAGCCTGCGTCCCTTCGGAAACGACTGTGGAGAAGACCATCGAAGAAAATGAGTTGGCTGCCGCCATTGACCGATTCCTGTATGCAAAGCCCAAGCTGAACCGTAACATTTTTGTCCGCAGATACTATCATCTCTACTCAATACGGGATATTGCGGACGCATACGGAATGAGCGAGAGCAAGGTGACGTCTTTGCTTTTCCGTATGAGAAACGAATTAAGACGATTTCTTGAAAAGGAGGGAATTATGTTATGAAAACCGAAGTTCTTCTTCGTTCGATCGGAAAGATCAATGACGAGCTTATCGCTGACGCGGAAAGCGAAGCAAATACAAAAAGAAAGCCCGGTTGGGCCAAGCTTGGAATAATGGCTGCCTGCCTTGCACTGGTACTCGCAGTTGCATTAGTTATCCCAACTCTCACCCGGCAGGATCAGAGCATCATTACTGAAAATGAGCCCAAGATCGAACTGACATTGAATGAAGCTATGAATGATAAGACCTTTGGGATGCTGTTTCCAAAGCAAATCTTGGAAGGATATGTGCTGGAAGATACCCCCGGTATCTACGGCGTCAGCGACTACGCCGAATTGATGAAAAAACCGAACAGTACCGTGCTGGAAGCACTTTTTTGCAACGAGGAGATTGGAGACGAAATGAGAATCCGTGTTGCCTCAAAAGAATGGTTCCATAGCCACGAGAAAGAAAGCACGGAAACGAACACCATCCATTATAACGAACATCTGGTTGGAGTCGGGAGCTATATCTATTTTGAAAGCGGAGAAAACATCATCTGCTATTTGTTTACCACAAGGGATATTGCCCAAATCGATGGCTTCTGTGATATGGTCAATTCAGCGTCTGCCGATACTTCTTCTGTCAGTATATCAAAGTTCATCTCTCTGGAGGAAGCAAAGAAGATCGCCCTGAAGGACGCGGGACTTGATGAAGCCACGCAAAAGATCGTGTTCACCAGAGAGGAGCTGAGCCGCAATTCGGGCAAGCCCTGCTACATCTTGGAGTTCTACACCGCGAAGAAGCAGTATTCCTACAAGGTAGACGCCAAGGACGGCAGCATCATGGAGGCTTACCACTTCATCCTTCTGAAGGATGCGAAGAAAATCGCGCTGGAGGATGCCGGGGTCAATGTGAAGGTGGTCTTCACGACAGAAGAACTGGTTGCCGGCGGCATCAAAACGCCTTACTACCGGTTTGTCTTTGCCGATACGAAAACACAGTGGACATACCGCATTGATGCGGTGCTAGGCACTGTGTTGGAGAAGCAGCAGAAAGAGATTGTGACAACGGACTTCATCTCTCTGGAGGAGGCGAAGGAGATTGCCCTGAAGGATGCCGGACTTAATGAAGCCACACAAAAAATCGTGTTCACCAGAGAGGATCTGAACCGCAATTCAGGCAAGCCCTGCTACATCTTGGAGTTCTACACCGCGAAGAAGCAGTATTCTTACAAGGTGGACGCCAAGAACGGCAACATCATGGAGGCTTACCACTTCATTCTTCTGGCGGACGCGAAGAAAATCGCACTGGACGATGCCGGGGTCAGCGAAAAAGTCACCTTTACCGAGGAAACGCTTGTTGCCGGCGGCATCAAGTCGCCCTACTATTACTTCGCCTTTGAAAGTGCCTCTGCTCGCTGGACCTACAAAATCGACGCGGTTTTGGGTGTGATCATGGATAAGACCTGCGATAAGATCATTCCCCCTGCCCCGGAGTTTATCGGCTTGGAAAAGGCAAAGCAGATCGCATTAGAGGACGCGGGGCTGGATGAGACGGCGCAAAAAATCGTGTTCACCAGAGAGGAGCTGAGCCGCAATCAGGGCAAGCCTTGCTACATTCTGGAGTTCTACACGGACAAGTGTGCGTATTCCTACAAGATCGATGCAGTATCCGGGGAAATTATCGGGAAGAAAACCGAGTGGTTTTCCCGTCAGGAGTCCGAGACTGTGCCGGACACGTCTCAAAATTCCGATTCCAAGCAGCGCAGAACAGATTAAGCTATGACAAGGTGCTTTTAAGCAGCAGAAATGACACAGCAGAACGTGGGGCAGGATCCTAATACCCTGCTCCACGTTCTCGGCAGCGAAATACAGACAGCAAAAATCTCGACGCTCAAGAGTAAGGGTGGATTTTCACAGGGGAATACTACCCTATAAACAGGAGGACAATATGAGCTTATTCAGAAAGAAAAAATGGGACATTGAGAGATCGGAGCAAAACAAGGGCTTGATTCGTCAGTTGTTTAACCAAGCGATGCCAGACGGCGATACATGGAAGATCGTCTACGGTTATGGGCTTAATATAAAAACCAGCGATTATATTATTGCCAGAAAAACCACCTACACATATGCAAGCCTGATTATTGGCTACCGTGAGTCGGACATGAGCATTGCTTTGCTGCAAACCACTCCCGAATTGGAAGGGTGCAGCGAAGCGGAAATCTTCACAAGAGACAGCATTAAAAAGGCAAAGATCTCAACAGGCATGTATACGATTTATCATCAGGGCGGTATCATGGCAGGCTATACCCAATTTGCCACCTTGCCGGAAAATGACGAGGATTATCTGGTCTATATGTATCAGCCGGAAGAGCACGAGGATTTTGCTAGGTTCTACAAACGGTTTTCGGGAAAATAGAGCAGATTTATGAAAGAACTACTAAGCTATCTATTCCCATTTTTCGCTGTGTGTTTAATTCTTTTTGTCGTTACAAGAATATGGGTCGCCCTTGTAGATACCGTGATTGGATGGGGGAAAAGACTACTTCACCTGAAAAGCGGCAATAAAGTGTCAGTGAAATGGCACATAGCACGCCCGGCAATTCCTGCTGAAGAAACCGAACAAATGAGTGAATGTAAAGAGAAACCGGACGCCCAAAGTAAAATGAACGCAAAAGACCAAGAGGATTAGACAGCTACATAAACATCTGTACCCGGATTATAGAAGCAAGATGGAAACAGCAAATCAAATAGCGAATGTTTTACTTCTATTCGGCCATAAAATAACCGAGGGGCTTTCGTTTGAAAGCCCCTCGGTTATTTGGAATAATTGACCCTATTAAAGGGTATCTCAATGATTAGGAGCACAATTTATACAAAATCCATTTCCTCCAACATTATCGTCATCCAGTGCCGTACCACAATCGGGACAATTTCCATATTTTCCATATCTCTCAAACTCTGGCTCGCTGAAGTTCTCCTCATAGGACATTTCTTGCAATTTTCCCGCAACAATTTTTGCTGCATCAAAACTGTTTGAATCTTCAAAATCAATCTCCATTTTGTAAATCTCCTAAACCTCATATTTGAAATTACGCCTTAATATATCGTGTTGCCCGTCCTGCACCGATACGTCTCACTGCGCCAGTCTTTACCATGGTACCAAGGACGGCTTCGACGGTCGTGGGGCTGACATCGGGGAGAATCTTGCAAATCTCCGCCTTGGAAAGAGGTGTCAGGCTGTTCAGAACGGTCGCTTCTACACGAGCCTTCTTCGTGATCTTTTTGCCGTGTACCACGGCAAAACGCTTGTCCAACTCCTTATAGCACATATAGAGTGTGGACAGGAAATTCTCAATAAAGGGGAAATAAGAGTTTTCATTCGTTTCCCAACCGGCAGAGGACTGCCGCAAGGCTTCGTAATAATACGCCTTGTAGTGGTTGATCTGTTCCTCGAATGACACATATTTCCCGGCGTCAAAGCCGTTTTTGTATAGCAGCAGCAGCGAGAGCAGACGGGACATTCTGCCGTTGCCGTCCCGGAACGGATGGATACAGAGGAAGTCAAGAATCACGCATGGAATCAAAAGAAGCTGATTGATATTTGCATCGCTTCGAGCATCCAGATAGGCAAGCTCTAACTGCTCCATTGCTTTCGGAGTTTTGCTTGCAGGTGTGGGGCGGAAACGGACGCGTCGGTTCCCGTCTGCATCAACTTCCAAAATCACATTATTGTCCGTTTTGTACTGCCATCCGTACTCATAGTCCGCAAAGCTCATCATCATTTCGTGCAGCCGCAGAATGTCGCTCTGCCGGAAGTCGATATGTTCATAGCCTAAGTGAATCTCATTCAGTGCATCTCTGTACCCGGCAATTTCAGCCTCGTTGTGGTTCAGCGGCGCGCTGTTCTGATTGACAATGGCGGCGATACGCTCGTCGCTGGTCACAATGCCCTCGATGGCGTTGGAGCTTTTGATGGACTGTACCTTTGCGACAGCCTCCAGCTCCGTGAATATCTGCGTGTATTCCTCCTTGCGCACGCCTGCCATGGTTTTCAGCACCGCAATATTGGAAGTGAGGGTCACAAGGCTTGCCGGCAGCATACCGTTATTCAAAAAGGAGTAATCGAATTTTCTCATACAGCACCAGCCTTTCTGCACATAATTATAGCGCGCTATGTGCAGAAACGCAAGCAATCATCTGAGTTATATGCATATTCTTTTCTAATAACATGTGCAGATTAGGCTTTGAAATATGCAGCATAATAAAAAACGGCACGGAGTTTCCGTGCCGTTTGCGTTAGTTCGCTTTGATTTTTGAAATAGGCCGCAGCATCAATACTTCCGCAGAAGTAAATGTGCTGCAGCTTCATATCCTCCTTTTGACTGTTAGGGCTCTTAACTCGAAAAGATTAGTTTTCCACCCTAGTCGTTTTCGGCCAACACACCACCCATGTTTCGGATGCTCTATCTGAATGTACTAAACCTCATGGGCTGTACTTCAGAAGAGTGTATTCGGGGCGTTATCAGGCGCTGCATACGTTTCCTGCGCCGGCAATGTCGCTGATTTTATCGGGTTCTGCAGATAGTATGCCGTCAGCCACGACTGGTAGTGGGTTTTGGTCATCAGCATAAGCTCGCTGAACAGTTCAAAAGTCATGCTGACCGAGACATGTTTTTCCGGATTCTTTCCGAACCGCGGTACGATCAGGCCTTTGGCGTTGGTTTCTCCGGGACCGCTGTCAGCAACGAAAAGAAAATCCGTCTTACTGCCGCAGACGAGCTGCGCAGTCCGCGACAGGCTTTTCCCGTCCGCCCGTGCCCGTCCGTACCTTGCGAGCTTTTCCGCCGAAGTGCCGCCAAGGCACTGATAGAGCGGCGTGCTGTCACCATTTTTCTTCTTAGCCTGCATAAGATAGCGCAATTCACCACCCACCAGCTTCCGGCACAACTCCAACACCTCCGCCATATCGATGTAGATTTGAATGCTGTTGGTCTGACGCTGGCCGGAGGGCTTGCTGAGGTCGTAGGAGGCAAATGTAAAATGCGCTTTCCCGATCTCAAAGGCATCGTTCAGACTTTCCACAAAGCAGTTGCGTGCATCGATGCGAATGATTTGGCTACGGTTGCGGTTATCATTCATGGCTGAGCTCCTTCCACAATGCCGGCAGATGTTCAAGTGCGTCGATAAGACGGTCGCTGTTTTTTTGGAACTGTTCCCGGAAATCCTCCTGAATGTCATAATTGAGATACAGCGCCTGATAGGTAATGGACCAGACCCGCTCCATGGATTTGTCAGGAAGCATTTTCTCCAGCTCCACGATTTGCTGTCTTACAGAGAACAGCGCTTTCTGCCATGCAATAAAATCGTTGTCGTGGATGGGTATGCCGAAGCTTTCTACCCACTCGCGTACGGTATGCTCTTCGGAACGATCTCCGCACTCAATGGAGTTGATGATATACTGGATCCTGGCACGCTCAATGGCGTTCGGATCCGTTTCTTTCGCATCCAGCTTTATGCTGCGGCCCAGTGGGAACAGGGCGCAAACCGTAGGCTTTGCATTATGAACAGAACATTTCCGGTCCCTGAGCAGCGGGCAACGCTTAATAGATCCTCTCGGCTTGAGCCGTACAATGGGGATTCGGGAGTTTTGCCCCAGATATACCTCGCAATATTGTGCAATGGTGTCCCGTGGCGCAAGTCCCAGCTCCTTGGATATGTTGTAGAGGTCTTTGGGATTCAGGAGAATATCCTCCCGGTTGATGCAGCACTTCCCGCACTGCTTGCAGTGAAAACGAAAATGCTCATCCGTTCCGATGCACATCTCGTCGTAGTGCTCCACAATGTGTTGTAATCTTTGATCCATTTTACTTCTCCTTTTCATAGAATAATCGTCGGTTTGTATTGGTTATGGCTGCTCCGCCAACAGGGCCAGTGCGGCCTTGAGCTGTTGAAGATTTTTTGCATATTGCTTTAGGAACGGCTGATTTAAGTCGAAATCCGAATACTTATATCGCCAGAACAGGAGCATCGCCTGTTGCCGATGGAATTCGGGTATCCGCCGCATGAGTCGTGCAATATCCCGAGCAGAACCAAGATCCATTCTGAGAAACGCTTTGTCTTCCTCGGTAAACCGCCGTTTCATCCATGCCTTTACATGAACGGCCGGGCCTTTGAAATGGTGTTCCTTTTCGCGGCTCACCAGATATTCCGGCTGGCCGTCATCTCCGATACCGGCAACGAATGGATAGATCCGGCAGGTTCTTGGTTTTGCCGCATGGACCATACACCGATTCTCTTTCAGAAAAATACAGGCGTCGTCAACACCTGTAACTTTCAGCATGAGCATGAAATACCCACATTCGTCCAGTAGGGCAAGTTCGGTATACCGCGCAACAAAGTCGTCCATGCAAATGATTCCCTTGTCCTTTTCCCGCAGCAGCCGTGTCAGCCGGAATACATCCGGACTTTCCAAGGGAACGCTTTGCCGGACATGGCGGCAGCACTCGCCGCAGCAGGCGCAGTGAAAGGGAACCCTCTCACGAGGAGAGATTCTGTGCGTTGTTGATAAGACTTCTTCGATGTTCATTGTGATATTCTCCCTTTAGGCCACAGGAGGCGCCGATAATTCGACGCCTCCTGTTTGTGCTGTAAAGCCTGATTTATTTTTTCGCTCAGCGTTTGGTTTACCCCTTTCCAAAGCGAATCCGCTTGAACCCGATTGGCTCACAGTAATAGAACTCACTTCCTCCTGATGCAAGAAATATTTCCACCACATCGGAGACCGAGAGCGACCGCCCTTTGTAACCGGAAGGGTGCTCCATGTTGAAAACATAGAAGATATCCTCCAGTGTTTGCGCAGAAACTTCTCCGGCAAAAACGCAGTCGTAAAGTTCTGCAGGGACTCGACCATTGCTGACCGATATGATGTGATTCAGGCTCTGAAACGCAAGACGGTTCTCATCGCGCTCTATCGCAATCTGGTAGATGGCAATTTTCACGACAATGCACCTTCTCTCTCATACAGATCCTCTGTATCCATGCTCTGCAGTCGATATGGTTCTTCGCACTGTGGGTCTTCCGGAAAACGATTCTGCCGATCCGGTATGACTGCACGCAGCACATTGCGTCCCGTTTCCCGAAATTCATCCAGACGGATATCGCAGTCGGCATAGATGCCGGATACATACCTACCGGCCTGAAAGCGTTCTCCTTCCTGAACCCTAATCCCCAATGTGTTGAGGATCCTTCCGATTTCACGGGGAGGAAGACTCAGGACCACTTGAAAATCCGGGTGGCCATATTTCTCCATGCCATGAGTATGCGCATTGCAGGTATAGGGCAGGAATCCTTTTTCCTCCTTCCCGCACTCGTCACAGGCTCCGTTTGCTACAAGATGGATGATCCAGTCGATATTGTTGTTCATACTGCACCTCATACTTTCTGAATGGAATACACGCTATTGCGCGTTTCAATCACGGTAGCTTCCTGTGTGTCTGCCAGAATAGCACAGACTGTGGAAGTCCTTCGGTATCCGTCAGTCTCCTGAATATAGGCCGGCAAGCCGATATGTATAGGGTATAGAAGCTTTCCTGTCAGACAGATCTCGGGTTTAACCGCATCAGGCATCCTCTTCGCCTCCTTCCAGAATGCGGCACATCTCGCGCATGGCATCCGTCAGGTCGGCAGAGAAATCTTCCCAGTTTGACAGAAAGGTAGTAAGCGATGCCGGATCGTGAAATACAGCGTCATCCAATACCAGGATTTCATAGTCTTCCTCGTCCATACTGTTGTAGGGTAGACTCAGATAGCCGTCTTTTGTGGCCAGGATAAACGCACCGGCATGGATTCCGTCGCAGATGGGATAGCGCCAGCACAGCTCATTTCCGTGCGCGGCATAATAGCGCAGCCTAATATCACTGAGCGTGCGGTCAGTACTGTCGTTGTCTTTCAAGTATGTCAGAACCTCTTTGGCCGACATCAGCGTATCCGGATTGAGCGATCTTAAAAGACCGCTCACCGTGTAAGGCCGCGTTTCCGAGCTGACAAAACCGATCAGCCAGAGTGCATCGTCCTCGACCATCTCACACTTCCAGTCCGCCTGTAAAGCGGCCTTCAAAAGAAGTGAGCCAAGTGTCATGCCGAAACCGTGTACGTCCTCTGAATCCTCCGGCAGAGTTTCCATGCGGGTCTCCGCGTCTGCTTGTACAGCATCCAGCAGCCGATTCAGATTAGCAACCGAAAACAGCCCATGCAGTGCACGGGCGCCCCAGTATCCTTGATCCTCCGGCCACACACGCAGAAGAAACCTTCGGCCCAGAACAGCCTTGATCTGATCTGACAGCAACTTTGCGATATCATCCCACGCAAGTCGGTAGGCTTCATATGCCTGGCTTTTATCAATCACCTTTTCCATACTCTGTTTCCCTTTCCGGCCGATATGGCCCATAATACTGTGTGTCCTCCGCATCGGAGGTGTAGACGCCGATGCAAAGTTCGTGGCAGGGGCTGTGCTCCGAGTTATATTCCGCAAAGCATACGAGTTCCTCCGGCTCGCCATCCCGCAGTAGATACAGATTGATGGCCGGATAGGTCGTATCTGCATAAGCGACGGCTCGAAGATGTGTGCCGTCCGGCAGAGGCAGCGTGATGTGCGGATACGAAACGGTGTCCGGCGTCGGCGCTTGCGAAAGAGAGAACCGATTTCGTCCCGGTCTCCCGTTTTCAGAGAATCGCTTTCTCGCCTGATCCAGTTCGATCTGCAGTGCCGTGAAGATCTGCTCGACGGCATCGGCGTCATAGGCATAGGTGTTTGTTCCGGAGCAGTTGCCCAGAAGGCGCAGCATCCGAATAATTTTGTTGACGCGCGCCTCCGCCACGCGACGGAAACGTGCATTCTTGGTTTCTTTCATTTTGTGACCTCCTATTGTTTTCTACACAATCCATGGGAACTACGCACGCACTCCACCTCATCACAGAAAACGGAGTTCCAATGCGGTGATTGCGCCATCCTGTTTATAAGCATATACGCCATAGCATCCGTCGCCGTACCCGGACGAGCTATAAAAGCCGTCCTCTATCAGCCATGCATCGCCATTACGGACACGGTCACAGAACCTGCCCCATTCCTCGTCACTGTAATCCGGCTTGTTGTGGAAAAACCCAGCCAGCCCGGCGTCAACGCCTATGCTGCCGATTTCCTCCATGTCCTTCTGGCGCGGTATATCACCGTTTCGGTATATCCCAATCGCACCAACCAGTAAATACGAATGCAGATACCGCTGAAGCTCGCTAACGGTTCCAAGGCGGAGCTTTTGACTCGTTCAGGCGTATCTGAGGCGGCAATCTCCGCAATACACGGGATGATCACCATCATGTAATCGTCTTCCACTGGCATTTCCTTTCTGCATTCCTGCATTCCTGCATGTAATATTTATCTGTACGGGTATGCCGAAAGGCTCCCCGGAGCAAAGGGTAAGGGAGCGGTTAGGCTCCGATCTATATAAAAAAGCGCTTAAAGAACCGAAGCTCTCTAAGCGCTTTTGGACCCAAGGATCCCAGATATGAAATTGTCAGCAGGGAGGGGGCATACTCCCCGCCGTCCCCGTCTGTGCCTCTGTTTGTGAGAGGCAGAAGAAACAAAAAAGTGCCTGAAGACTTTCATCCTCAGGCACTGTGTTACTCATTCACTGTAATTGCTCGGCGGCAATTCCGAAACTTACATAAGCATTATAGCAGGGATTCTGCTATTTCGCAAGTGAAACCTTGAGAAAGCCTGTTCTTGCTTTCGGTGGAGAGTAGCATAGGCATACTCTGCCAAGGGGCGAACGGGCATCTTTGGATTTATAGTATCGTAAAAGTAGGAGTGGAAAGATACCAATCATCCATCCCGGTGCACTACCTCTTGATGAAGGTTACGATAATCCAATCAACAAGGAGTTATCGCCCTGCCCGATTCAGTGTCAAGATGGTGTTTACTGCTCCGTTCGTATAGTGGTGGATACGTGCATATATTATACAAAATATAAGTCATTTGTATAACGTTCAGCTGCCACTAAAACAGAACAATATGAACTGATTGAAGAACGCATTACATCTTCGGTAAACAAGCCATCATAGCAGGTTACAATCCGGCGTCACGAGTATCTTTACTTGCGATTTCTTCTCCGGGCCGGTAAGCGATGCGAAGCCTTCCTTCACTACGTCTTCAAGACAGATTTTCTTAGTAACATAACCCTCGGCAGGTATTCTGCCGCTGTCAAGCAGCTCGATTACCTTCGGAAAGTCGCCGCAGTAGCAGATGCTGCCTACCATTTGCCTTTCCTTCATCACCAGCAGATTAGGATGCAGCGTTGCGGGCCCTTCCCATATACTCGTAACCACAAGTGTACCGGCAGCCTTTATGGATTCCAATAACAGCAGCAGGCACTGCTCGCTGCCCGTAGTTTCAAACGCAATATCTGCCCCAGCACCGCCGGTAAGCCGATATATTTCAGCAACGACATCATCCTTGCCGGGCTCGAGAAGGATGTCTGCTCCCGCCCGCAATGCATACTCCTGTCTGACGCTCTTGCGCTGAACGACAATGATTTTTTCCGCGCCAAGGGCTTTGAGGCACTCTATTGTAGCAAGGCCTATTGGGCCTGCCCCTGCAACGACCGCCACATGCCCCGACCGAAAGCCACCGACCTCAAGAGAATGATAGCCAACGCTCATGGGTTCCACAAGAGCAGCCTTCTCATAGCTTAGCGTGTCAGGTATCTTGTGTACGAACCTCGCCGGGAACGTAGTGTATTCGGCAAGACCTCCGCCTCCGCCCATAAGGCCATGAAATCCCAGCTTATCGCAAAGGTTGTAATGTCCGGCTTTACAGGCGGGGCATTCGCCGCATACGATCAACGGCTCAACCGTCACGCGGTCGCCGACAGCCAGATTCGTCACTCCCTCGCCTACCTCCGTTATCTCGCCGGAAAACTCATGCCCCATTATCACCGGAGCGACTTCCTGCGTTATAGGATGAGGATTTTCCACCGGTATGAATATTGGACCCATAGTAAACTCATGCAAATCGCTGCCGCAAATGCCGCACCACTTCACCTTGATTTTCACATATCCGGCGCAGGGTGAAGGCTCTGGTATGTCCTCAATACGAATGTCTCCCGACTTGTACCAAAGTGCCGCTTTCATATTCTTTTTCTCCTTTCGTTTTTATTACGATGCTTTGCCTTGTTCCGTCAGTTCTTTGTGTGTATTGCCCGCTTATCGAAGTTCAGCGCCGCCTCGCGCAGCGTTTCCGTAACCGTTGGGTGGGAGTGTATGGTCGATATGAGCTCGTCCACCGTGGCCTCCAGCCTGAGCGCGAGCGCTCCTTCGCTTATAAGGTCTGTGGCGCGGGGGCCTATTATGTGCATACCCAGCACCTCGCCGTATTTCGCATCGGCAATTATCTTTACCAGCCCCTCGCCGCCATTGAGTATCAACGCCTTTCCGTTGGAGCTCATGGGGAATCGGCCTACACGATAGTCTATGCCGCGTTCCTTTGCCTGCTCCTCGGTCAGCCCGATCGATGCGGCCTCAGGCTCGATATATACGCATACTGGATTGGTCTTTTCGTCGTACTCTGCATCGATGCCCATTATGTTCTCGGCAGCAACCTCGCCCATTGCCGAGGCGGTATGGGCAAGCTGTGCGTAAACCGCCACGCAGTCGCCTGCGGCGTATACCCCGGGAACATTGGTTTCCATCCTGCTGTTGACTATTATGCGGCCCCTGTCGTGCCTGATGCCCCCGGCCTCCAGGCCGAGGGAGGCAGTGTTAGCCCTGCGGCCTACGGCAACCAGTACCTTTTCCGCCTCAACGCGTAGGGTACGGCCTTCCCTGTCGCGGCATATTACCGCGGCTCCCGCCTCGCATGGCTCTACCGACTGCACCGGGCATTCAAGATGGAACTCCACACCCAGCCTTTTCATGCTCTCGACGCCGACCGCAGTGATATCCGCATCAAGCATCGGCAGCATCCTGTCCAGCGCCTCCACAACGGTGACCTTCGTACCGAAGGCGGCATAGGCGCAGGCCATCTCCAGCCCTATAACGCCGCCGCCTATGACTATCATGGTTTTCGGCAGCTCCTCAAGGCTCAGTGCGCCTGTGGAATCTATGCAGCAGGGGTTTTCCCTTATGCCGGGAATGGGCGGCACGGCGTTTACCGAGCCCGCGGCGATAATTACGGCGTCGGCCGTCATAGTTTCCTTATCGCCGTTCGGCTTCGTTACCTCGACGGTTTTGGGGGACACAAAAACCGCCTCGCCATCTATCCTGGTTATCCTGTTCAGCCTGAGAAGCCCCGCCACCCCTGATGTGAGCGTCCTTGATATCTCGTTTTTGCGGGCCATTATCTGCGGAAAGTCCACCTCAAGGCCCTTTACCCTGACCCCGAGTTCATCGCCGCGCTCCCTTATGTCCCTTATCAGCTCTGCGCTCCTCAAAAGGCACTTGGTGGGTATGCAGCCTATGTTAAGGCAGGTGCCTCCCAGTTTTTCTTTCTCTATCAGCGTTACGCTCGCCCCCAGCTGAGCCGCCCGTATGGCTGCCACATATCCACCTGGGCCGCCGCCTATGACTAAGACGGATTTTACGCCCTCACGCCCTTCAGTATGCTGTATTTCCTTTTTCATCGCAGTCTGTTCCTTTCTTTCGCCATCTTAAGTGCATAATATGGTATCCAGCAGCTCCTGAAGCGATATGCCGCCGAAGTATTCGTTCAGCGCAAACCTGCACAGCACCTCCGAAACAGCCTCCCTGTGCAGCGGGCAGCCCTCCATTTGGGAGGTTATATCCTCAAGAGGGCGCGATGAGAGAAAATCGCCATAGAATACAATGTCCTTGATCCTCCCGTCCTCTATTTGCGCCCTGACTTCTATGCCTCCGCCCTGCCAGCGTTTTTTGTTCATCATATCGTATTTGGGCGATTTGCCGTAGTTCCACTCCCATGTATCGTACTTTTCACGCTTCAGCCGGTTTATGCGCCGTCGCTCCCGCTTCCCTATCCTCCCGGTTTCAAAGCCGTTTTCGCACAGATGCCTTTTCAGATATTTCCAGAATTGTGCAAGCGCCATATCGACGGGCAGAAAGCTCCTGATATTGCCCACCCGGCTGCGAACGGATTTCGCTCCCTTTGAGCTGAACTTTTCAGGAGCCGCATTGAGCGCCCCGGCGATCATACGGGGATCCGAATCGAACAGCAGCGTGCCGTGATGCAGTATCCTGTTCTTATGCAGCCTCTGCGCCGTTCCCGATACCTTCCGCCCCGAAACCAGTATGTCGTTGCGTCCCGAGGCCTCCGCATCCAGCCCCAGGCCCCGCAGGGCATATACCACGGGCCGGGTAAAGCGCTCCATTGATATCTGCTCGGCGTCGCCCGCATCAGTGATGAAGGAATAGTTCAGGTTTCCCATATCATGATATACCGCACCGCCGCCTGTCGTGCGGCGCACGACGTTTATATGGTGCAGCTGTACGAAAGCCCGGTTTATCTCCGCCTCGGTATTCTGGTTGCGCCCCACCACTACCGTGTTGTGGTTCTGCCACAGCAGGAGATAATCCCCCTCCGGTCTGTTGCAGAGTATGAATTCCTCAAAGGCGAGGTTATAATACGGGTCGGCGGATCCGGTTTCCAGATATATGGTGTTCCTCATGCAAAGCTCCTATACTTTATTACTCTCGTGACAGCATCAGGCGATCAGCAGGCAAGGGTTTTCCAGCAGTTCGCATATACGCTTAAGGAACGCCGCGCCCATGGCGCCGTCTATCACCCTATGGTCTGCGGAGAGACAAATATTCATCATTTGGTGCACCTGCACCTCGCCATCTTGCGCCACGGGGGCATCCTTCATCGCGCATACGCCCAATATAGCAAGCTCCGGCTGGTTGATTATTGGGGAAAAGTAAGTGACCCCAAAGCTGCCCAAATTGGTTATCGTAAAGGTTCCGCCGGTTATATCCTCCATGGTTATGCTGCCGTTGCGGACGGCCTCTACGAGCGTCTCCGTATCCCGCGCGATCTCGGTCAGAGTTTTTTCCTCGCATCGCTTTACATTAGGCACTATCAACCCATCTCCCTTTACTACCGCGAGACCCATGTTGACGTGCCTGTGCCGTATAAGCATATCGTCTGCAAAGCGTGCGTTCACATCGGGGAATTCCGTAAGCGCCTTAGCCGCGACCTTCATGATGATGTGGTTGTAGCTCACGCTTATGCCACGCTCCTTGAGCCTTGATCGCAGCGCCTTCATGGCGGTGCAGTCCACCGGCACGGTGTATACCACGCGTGGAGAGGTATGCCACGAGGCAGTCATATTTGCGGCTATGTTCCTGCGAAGGCTGTTTACCCTTACTGGCGGCAACTCGTTATCCTCTGTCTGCCCTTCCTCTCCGCTTGCCGCCGCCAGCACATCGGCCTTCATTACACGGTCCTGTATGCCAATCGCCGCCGTATCCACGCCAAGCTCCGCCACGAGCCTTGCAGCCATCGGGCTTACCCTTGCCGCCGACTTTTCCGCTCCCGCCGGCAGGAACTTTTCCACGTCCTCCAGCGTTATACGCCCCTTGGGGCCTGTACCCTCCACGAGGGCCAGATCAACGTCCTTTTCCTTCGCCAGCTTTTTCGCTGCCGGCGATGCAATCACCGGCTCCCCGCTTCGGCGCACAGGCACCTGCCGCACGG
>OGWU01000199.1_pt1 | contig 38999 bp, 37 predicted proteins | sample 1576071 | NCBI WGS metagenome assembly OGWU01 (sample SAMEA3541582, study PRJEB24748) | human gut metagenome | biome: human gut; feature: human-associated habitat; material: faeces | place: China | collected 2012
GCCCGGCATCCCAGACCGGCCCGTCCCATGCCCCCGCCTGCTCCGGCGCAGTATACGGTACCGGGACCGGGTGCAGACGCCGCTGAAAAGAAAGAGGAAGAACCCAAACCCAAATACTGATTTTGAAATCACAAGGCCCCCGCCGCACGGCGGGGGTCTTGCATTTTGCTGGGTCAAAACAAAAACAGCCCCTGCGCCGCGGGGCGCAGGGGCTGGCAAAGATTATTCTTTTTCGGGCAGGGTCAGCGCAATGGACAGATCAGACAGCTGCTTCTCGTCCACCACATCGGGGGCGCCGCTCATGGGTTCGCCGGCGTTCTGCACCTTGGGGAAGGCGATCACGTCGCGGATGGAATCCTTTTTGAGCATGAGCATGACCATACGGTCCAGGCCGTAGGCCATACCGCCGTGGGGCGGGGCACCGAACTTGTAAGCATCCATCAGGAAGCCGAAGCTCTCCCGGGCCTTTTCCTCGGTGAAGCCCAGGGCCTTGAACATGCGGTCCTGCAGAGCGGGATCGTTGATACGCATGGAACCGCCGCCCAGCTCGACACCGTTGAGCACGATATCGTAGGCCACGGCATGGCAGGCACCGGGATTGCTCTCGATCTTGTCCAGGTCCTCCGCCTTGGGCATGGTGAAGGGATGGTGCATGGCCATCCAGCGGCCTTCCTGCTCGCTGTACTCGAACAGCGGGAAGTCCACCACCCACAGGAAGTTGAACTTGTCGGGATCGATGAGGTCATGCTTGCGGGCAATGTCCAGACGGACCTGGCCCAGGGCAGTGCAGGCCTTGACCCAGTCGGCATCGCTGACCAGCAGCAGCACGTCGCCGGTCTCGGCGCCGAGAGCGGCATACAGCGCGTTCTTTTCCTCCTCGGTGAGGAATTTTTCAAAGCTGGAAGAAGTACCGTCGGCGGTCAGGCGGCTGTAGGCCAGACCCTTGGCGCCGTAGGTCTTGGCGACCTCGCCCAGTTTATCGATGTTCTTGCGGCTGAGCTTGTCGGCCAGGCCCTTGGCGTTGATGGCACGGATGGTACCCTTGGCCTCGATGACGGCGGCGAAGGGCTTGAACTCGGTGTGGGCAAAGACCGAAGTGACATCCTGGATTTCCAGGCCGAAACGGGTATCCGGCTTGTCGGAACCGAAGCGGCTCATGGCGTCGTTCCAGGGCATCCGCTCAAAGGGCGTGACGAGGTCGATGCCCAGCATCTCTTTCCACAGACGCTTGAGCAGGCCCTCGTTCATCGTCATGATATCGTCCTCGGTGACAAAGGACATTTCCTCGTCCACCTGGGTGAACTCGGGCTGACGGTCGGCACGCAGGTCCTCGTCGCGGTAACAGCGGGCGATCTGGAAATAGCGGTCAAAGCCGGACAGCATCAGGATCTGCTTGTAGAGCTGCGGGCTCTGGGGCAGCGCATAGAAGTGGCCGGGCTGCACACGGCTGGGCACCAGATAGTCGCGGGCGCCTTCCGGCGTGGACTTGATGAGGGTCGGGGTCTCGATCTCGGTAAAGTGGTTATCGGTGAAGTAGCTGCGGATGATCTGCATGATCTTGCTGCGCAGCACGATGGGCTCATGCATCGAGGGACGGCGCAGGTCCAGATAACGGTAGCGCAGGCGCAGGTCATCGTTGACGTTGATCTCGTCACGGATCTCGAACGGAGGGGTCTGTGCCTCGCTGAGGATGCGCAGCTCCGAAACATAGAGCTCGACGTCGCCGGTGGCGATCTTGTCGGTCTTGGAAGCGCGCTCCCGCAGTTTGCCGCGGCAGATCACCACATATTCACTCTTGAGGCTTTCCGCCTTGGCGAAAACGTCCTTCGGCGTATCTTCGTCGAACACCAGCTGCAGAATGCCGGTGGTATCGCGCAGGTCGGCAAAGATGATGCCGCCCTTGTCACGCGCACGGGCGATAGAACCGCAGACGGTCATCTCCTGACCGGCATCGGTCAGGCTGACCTCCCCGCAATAGCGGGTACGGCGCAGGTTGCCCAAAGTTTCCATATTTCCAATCCCCTTTACGGTTTTTATTCTAAAGATGTATTATACCGCGCCCCGCCGCTTTTGGCAAGGGCAGCCCCCGAAAACCCCTGCGAATTTTTGCGGATTTGTTTGCAAAAAGATATTGACAAAACGCTTTTCCCTTGGTATACTATTAAGGCTGTAAACGCACAGCAAAAAAGGTATGTGCCCGTAGCTCAGTTGGTAGAGCATCTGACTTTTAATCAGAGGGTCCAGGATTCGAGTTCCTGCGGGCGCACCAAAACCTCACGTTTTTACGTGAGGTTTTTTCTTTTGTGTCGAAAAATAACAGATCCTGCACATTTTTGCACATTTTCTGCACATTTCTCTGTTTTGCTTGTTTTTCGTGCATACGTTGCATTTGTTGCATACACCCGCATATTATGCTAGCAGCGCCAACGTCAGTTGCTTCTTTTGTGCTGGGTCAGCTTGTTGAATCAACTCCAAAATATCGCTGAAAGACATCTTCTCTGTGCTTACTGTGGGATTGTGAACGGGCGTATCATTCTCCTCTGCAGAATAGAAATCTTGTTCGATTCGTGCTGCAAGGTCAATGCGCGCCCGATTTTGAATATGTGCGTAAGTGTCAACGAGTATGCCCGCTTGGGCATGACCAGTATTTCCTTGAACCGCTTTGATGTCCCCTCCTGAAACTTCCAACTGATATGTGGCACTAGAATGCCTCAATCCATGGAAAACGATTTTTTCATAACCCGGATGTTCCTCCTGCCACCTTTCAAACCTTTTTCGCAGGAAGGTAGATTCAACAGCTGTTCCGTTTGGCAGCCGGAACAACATTCCGCTATTCCTATAGGACTCACCAGCATTCTTTTCCTCTCGTTCAAGTCGCGCGATCCATGACTTCAACTCCTTCTTCAGCGGGCCTGTCATAAAGATAACACGCTTTGACTTTTTTGTTTTCGTGGGTTTCAGAACTAGTGACGTGCTACTGCACTCTCTTTTATCTTCTAAAACTCGGTAGGACTCATCTATGCGAACTTTAGTGAGTGCCTCTTTAGGGATACGCTGTAATGTTTTGCAGATTGAGATTGTACCCCTTCCATCAGCGGCTTCATAATCCAAATCTTCAGGTGTCAGTCCTAGTAGTTCCCCTTGTCGGAGAGCTCCCACAAACGTTAGATGTACAGCAAGGTGGAGCATCGGATCGTCAATATCTTTTAGCGCCTGTGCCACCGTTTTCTCATTCCAAATCTTCCTTTCTTCTGTACTCGTTTTAGGGCCATCTCTCGGGACTGGACTTTTATTAATAATGTTCCAATCTACGGCATAAGAAAACACAGTTCTGAGTAGCGTATGTACTTCGTGGACCGTAGTTCCAGAGAGCAACCGTTTCTTTTGCTTCTCGCTCAATTCTTGTCGTTCACCTTGAATATATAGACCGCAAGGTGTTTGACTTAATAAGCTGTACAATTTTTCGATGTGATAAGAACGTACCTTTTGGACCTCCAGATTGCCAATGTAAGGCAATATCAAGTTTTGCACCTGCGCCACCGTACCAACATAAGTTGCAGGCGCCCACTTGTGTTTTCTTGATTGAATTGGCAACCACTGTTCAAACAACTCTCGAACGGTTATCTGATTTGGGACCAAAAATGTGCCATTTCTGAGTTCTGCTTCAATAGCTATCTTTCGATTTTTCGCCTCCTCCTCATTCTTAAAGGTTTCCCATCCCGGGCAGCGCTCTCCTTGATCATTTACATAAACGTATCGAACCACATAAGAGTCTCCCCTCTTGGTAACGGATGCCATAAGTAATCCTCCTTTTATGTGGCACGGCCAAACCATTCATCGAAACTCTCCTTACTCACGCGAATACTGTTACCTATATGCAACACCTTGAATTCCTTCGTCGAATTACAAAGGTTATAGGCAGCACGCAAGCTAATTGCCAGCATCGCAGCAACTTCTTCAACGCGATAGACGAGTGGTTTCACTTCTGCTTTTGGCAGTGCCTGTCCGGAGCACTTATGGGAGTTTGTTTCATTAACCACCTCCATTTTATTTTCTTCGCTTTGTGTTTGCAACACTGTCGTATGCTCTCGAGACACTGTCATATCACGCCTTTCTTCCGCATAACTTTAGTACTTTAATCCAAATCGGAATTAATCTCACAAGAACAGGGGCCACATTTAGCAAACACTTGCTTTAAAATGTGGCCCCTGTGGTTTCTAAGATTAATTACGCATCCTTTTCGACACTACTCCCCGGATGCCAGGCGACATTTCAACACGGCGTTTGGAACGCTCCCACTTCCTGCTTATTTTTTGCAGTCCCTCTGCAGTCTTGCGATAGCACTGAGGGGCGTATCATGATTACCTGTCCTTTCATTGCATTGGTGAGATTCCATCCTCACCGTGACGGCAAACACTAATCGCTCCACCATCGCCGGAGATTTCACCTCCCCTTTGACTTGGTATCTTGGCGGCATTTCCGTCCGTGCTGACCGTCGCTCCGTGGGTTGCGGCCAGACAGGCTGTATGTTGCTGAAATGTCGGTTCTTTAGTTTTCAAGGTACGTAAGAGACAAACGGGGGAAGAATTGCTTTATTGCCTATATTCTATATAGTTTTTCTCGCGGCAGATCTAAACACTAAGACAATCAACAGTTGATTTTGGTATATTTTATATTGCTCAAACTTTGAAAAGAAAGTTGAGATGAGGGTAGTGGTTAGTTTCAGAAACATTGAGTTCAATGATCGGCAACCTTATTATCAACAGATTTTCAAACACTTAAGGCGGCAGATACTTCTTGGGGAGGTAAAGGATGGCGATATTATGCCGAGTCGCCGTGAGCTTGCAAAGCAAACCGGTGTCTCGCTCAATACAGCCCAAAAAGCCTACCGCCTAATGGCAAAAGAAGGTTACATTTACACCAAAGGCAACACAGGTAGCACGATAATGTTACCTCCAAAACTAAAGGAAATGGTTTCCGAGGAAATGACCCGTGGCTTAGTTCAACGCTTCGTAGATGATGCCAAACAAAATCAGCTAAGTTACAAGAAGGTCATTGGTTTGCTGGATGAATTGTGGGATGACGAGTAATGTAACCATGTTTCTATACTTCATATACAATAGGGGAGTGACCCACGCGTTGTAGGTCACTCCCCTATTGTATATTGTGACATTACATCGGCAATTGGATAAAAAAGAGTTCCTTCAAGACTTTTCCCAAAGTGTAAGTATCCTCCCATGTGTCACCGGTACTGTCCACATCGCCAATCTTGCATGCAGCAGTAAATATTTCAATAGAATATTGTGAATTATATATGCGTAAACTCATTGTTTTGTGAGAATTTTCGCTTCCACAAACCAACGGCCCTTTTCCAGCCATAGATTGGTTTGTTGTCCATTTATGAGACAGACATATCGGTCACCCACTCCACCCACCTCAGCAGCACGGCGGCTGACATCATTTATTTTTTCAATGGTATAAATCTGATCCGGACCGAACACAATGGCCAAAGGTCGCAGATGGCCGTCCGGCTCAAACCGAACATCCACTGCTACATACTTTTTTTCTCGCCCAACAATGATGCGTGACATGAATTTACCTCCTTAACCGGCATTGAAAAATCCCACCGGATGCACGGTGTGGTCATCCTTGGGATTGATGGTGCCCAGCCCCCGGTCTGTATATAAAACTGCACGCTGGACAGCGGTGTATCCGTACCGCTGGCGCAGGGTGTCCACGGCTTTGTCGATGCGTTCCATCCGCTCCCGCTTTTCTTCTCCGCTGAAAAAGCCCAGCTGAATGGGGCAGTCCTGGGGAACCAGCGATGCTCCCCGCACCCCAACTCCACGCAGAGGCTTGCCCCAGCGATAGGTGCGCCTGAACAGGTCAAAGGCAATGCGGGCAATCTCCAGCCCGCCATTGGTCGGGGTGTCTATCTTCCGCTGCCGAGTAAACCCGGAAAGATCACAATCCCGCACGGACAGTTCCACCACCGTACACTTCATCCCCAGTTCCCGCATTCGCATGGCTACGCTCTCACTCATTACAACCAGCATAAGCCAAACATCCTGATCGTTGACCAAATCCCTGGGGGTGGTTCCGCTGTTGCCCACGCTTTTCACAGCGGCGTGATAGTTCTGGTTACACACCGGGGAATGGTCGGTCCCCCGTGCAAAGCTGGAAAGCGAGTATCCCACCTTCCCAAACCAGCCCGCCAGCACCTTGGGGTCGGTTTCGGCCAGCTGGCCGATGGTGCGGATGCCATACCCATTGAGCTTCCGCTGGGTAGCAGGGCCTACATATAGAAGGTCCTGCACCGGCAGAGGGTAGACTATTTCCTTATAGTTGTCCGGCTCGATACGGGTGATGGCATCCGGCTTTTTGTAATCGCTGCCCAGCTTGGCAGTGATCTTGTTGGTTGAAACCCCAATACTGACTGTGATGCCCAGTTCCCGCTTCACCCGGTCGCTGATTTCTTGTGCGATGGTCATGGGGCTGCCGAAAAGCCCCACGCTGCCGGTGATGTCAACCCAGTTTTCATCAAGGCCAAAGGCTTCGATCTGGTCGGAATAGTCCTGCAAAATCTCCCGAACATACCCGCTGTAACGCATATACTCCGTATAATGGGGCGGTACGATAATCAGATCCCGGCAGCACTGCTGTGCCTGCCAGATGGCCATGCCGGTCTTGACCCCCATGTGTTTGGCCGGGTAACTGGCGGTGAGGACAATGCCATGGCGGTCCTCTTTGGAGCCGCAGACGGCGATCCGCTTGCCCCGCAGGGCAGGGTTTTCCTGCATTTCCACGCTGGCATAGTAGCAGTTGGCGTCGATATGAAGGATATGTCTTTGACCCGGCATCCTCATCACCTCCTTGCCTCTATTATAGTTACATGAATTTGCATTTTCAATACCATTTATTTGCAAATTCATGTAATTGTACTGTTGACTTTTCACGGGTCCGGGGATATACTAAGGGTGAGGTGATGTACCCTATGAGTTGGAGAGAGCGCATCCGAGAAGCCCGCGAGGAGCAGAAACTCACCCGTGAGCAGGTCACAAATAAAATGCGGTTATACACGAAGGATGGAAAAGGAATCGCAGTACGCACCTTGATAGCTTGGGAGAGCGGCGAATCTGAACCCCGTGTGACACAGGCCATTGCCCTTGCCCGGGCACTGGGGTATAACGAGGTTTCTGAACTCTTTTGTGAAGCGGACGGTCCCAAACTGAATAAGGTGGGGCTGGACCGGCTGGAAGAGTATCGTGCTTTGCTGCTGCGTTCCCCGCAATTTCGGGAGGAAACGCTTCCTGTGCTTCGGGTATTACCTGTCTATCTTCAGCCCGCTTCTGCCGGCACAGGCCAGTGGCTGGATGATGATATAGCTGAACAAATTGAGGTGGACGATTCCGTTCCAACCAGCGCCCAGTTTGGTGTTCGTCTGGCGGGCGATTCCATGACCCCTCGGTTTGCTGACGGTCAGATCGTTTGGGCAAAGTCTGCCGAAACGGCGGAGAACGGCACCATCGTTCTGTGCTATCTCAATGGACAGGGTTATTGCAAAAAGCTCCGCCGTGACGGCCAGGGCGTGGCGCTGGTGTCGCTGAACCCGGCTTATCAGCCCATTGCCGTCTGTGCCGAGGACGAGTTCCGTATCATGGGCGTTGTTGTGGGTTAAACTGACACCGTGTAAAGGGGGTGGTCTGGATGTGTGGCAGATACCAGTTCTCCACCAGTGAGTATAAGGAGTTCCAGCAGATCGTGCGGGATGCCCAGCGCCGCAGCGGGCAGCATAATGAACTGAATTTTCCCATGGCGGGGGATATTGCGCCCATGGCCACCGCCCCGGTGCTGATTGCCAGTGGCAACAAGGTCGTGGCCGAGTTCCAGCGGTGGGGCATCCCCGGCTGGCGCGGCGGGCTGATGATCAATGCCAGAAGCGAAACCGTCTGTGAAAAGTCCATGTTCCGCAGGAGCATGGCCGCCCAGCGGTGTGTCGTGCCCGCCACCGGGTACTATGAGTGGGATGCTGGAAAGCACAAGTATTTCTTCCAGCTGCCGGGCAAGCCGCTGTATTTGGCAGGCATCTATGACAATGTGGAGGGGATGAACTGCTTTGTGATCCTCACTACAAAGCCCAATGCCACGGTTCAGGACATCCACGACCGTATGCCGCTGATCCTCAGCCATGACCAGGTGCGGCCCTGGCTCACCAGCGACCAGGATGCCCTGCAGCTGCTGACGCTGGTGCCGCCCGCACTGACCAGGCGCAGCGAGGACGGGCAGCTGGGATTCGAGGACTATTCCTTTCCTATATAGAAAGAAAAAATGGGAGCCGCCTCAATATGGGGCGACTCCCATCGTTTTTATTGCGGTATCACATAGTCAAGCGGGTCGGTCAGGGTGCCGCCAACACTGACTTCAAAGTGGAGGTGATTGCCGGTGGAATCGCCGGTGCTGCCCACATAGCCAATAACCTGACCGGCAGTAACAACAGCGCCGGGAGAAACGGCTGTGGCCGTCATGTGGGCGTAGCGCGTGGAGAACCCCGCGCCATCGTCGATCAAAACCTGGTTGCCAAAGCTGTCGTTCCAGCCGCAGATCAGAACCGTACCGGTGTGGGCGGCCAGAATCGGGGTCCCTTCCGGGGCGGGAATGTCAATGCCCCGGTGACCGGGATTGCCGAAAGCGTCCGCTTCTCCGAACTGGGTCGTCATGCTGGTATGGCCGGGAAGCGGCCACATCAGTGAGCCATCGCCCACCGGGGGCACCCCTGTTCCGGTTCCGATCCCTGTGCCGCACAGCTGCACCAGCATGGGGCGCATTTCATCCGAGAGCAGTTGATGCAGAATATCCATCTGATCGTCTGTAAACGACAAGTCATGGGCCAGATCATCCACGGGAACGCTGGTCACGGTGATGTGCAGAATGTACTCCACCTGGGGTTCGGTATCCTCGTCCTCATCGGATTCATCGTCACTGTCTGCGGGAACTTCCACTTCCTCCACCTCGCTTTCGATGCGGTGCACCATCCAGAAGGTGTCGATAAGCAAGTCAGCCTTTTCGCGGTCAATGACAATGACATCATCGTCCCCGTTCAGGTTCTGGTTGACCGCAAAGACGGCCAACACCTCCGGCCAGTAGCTGGCCCAGGTGTGGCCGTCCTCGTATTCATAATGAAATTTCACGTTGCTGCACTCCGGGTGAGCCGCCACAAGGTCGCTGATGGCCTCGCCAAATTCTGTGTTGGCCTCCAGCACGATCTCTGCAACGGGAATACTGTCGGGATCGCCGCTTTCATCGGCAAACAGAATCCCCATCGGGCTGCCCAGAATAGCGGCAGCCGCACCAATTACCAGTGCGAGTATCAAAACCACACCACCGGCTCCGACCAGATAGACCAGGGCGTTTATCACCGCACTGGCCGCATGGGCTAACAGCTGCTTCAATTTGTCCAGCAGATAACGGGCCATCCTCTGCAGCTGCTCCCGGACCGGTTTGCTTGTGCTCTTAGGGAGTTTGGGCGCAGGCAAAGTGCGCACAGCGGTACGCCGTGCCTCGGCCTCCGCCATCTTGGCCCGCACAGCCTTGAACTGGATCTGGCGTTTTCTGAATTGCTGCCGCCAACCCGGCTGAGAAAATTGGGGAGTATCCGTTGCCGCATTGCGTACCGCTTTCTGCCGCGCTTGAACCTGAGCGGCCTTGTTCTGCGTGAGCTTACGGCGGTACCGCCGCCTTTTCGACGCGGCCTCCGGTGCGGCTGCATCGGCTGTATCGCGGGCCTTTGGCGGGGATACTTCTTCCGGGACGACTCCTTTTTCAGCCTGCCTTTGCTGGAGCGCCTTCCGGTATGCTCTATAGGGCAGTTTGGCAGCTTGAAAGGTAAAATCACCGGCAGCATACGCCGAATCTTTGGCAGCGGTTTCCACCTTTTCCTGCGCGTATTCGTCCGCGGAGCTTTCGCCGTCAGCCGTATTGCGCAGGTCCTCCCCTGCCCGCCTGCTCTGTGCCTGTGCCTTGTAGGCGGTATGCTGCACAACCTTTTTGGCCATCTCTTTGGGGAGGCCGGGTTTCTTTATTTCGCTCATGCTTATCGCTCCCCATGGTCATGCGGCGGCGACTTTTTGGGCCGTCCCATCAACTCCGCATAAACGGCGGGCGTTACCCGAAAATAGGTAATGCCCCTTTTGGTCTGCATGAAAAAGTGCGGGTCCTTAAAACGCTCTTTCATGTATTCCATATCTTCGGGCGGCAGGCTGCACAGTTCTCCCCCTTCCTCGGTATCGCACAGCCCGCACAGGAAAAAATCCCCCGCAATCGCATCCTCGATTTCGGGGATCGCCCGGTTCAGGGGCAGCCCTTCCAGTTTTCCTTCGTCATTACAGACCAGCCCGACGCGGCGGTCAGGCCATGGATAGACGATTTCAATGGTTCCGCCCACCTGGGCCTGAAGGTCTTGTAAGGTGTGGGGAATGGTTTTTTCAACAGGCCGTTTACCGGGCTGAACAAAAAGAATGGTCATTTGTTCCTTATCCATGGGAACGCTCCTTTCACAAAAGACAAAAGAAAAGGCGAAACCCCTTCCTCTTTCGAGGTATGGGATTTCGCCTTTTTCTTTGTGTTATGGGTTACCGAATACTACCGCTGTTACAGGTCGGTTTCCGTAAAGAGATGAAGACACTCATCAATGATCGTTTCAACGCAGCGAATCTGTGAAGCAGACAGCTGGCGCATTTTATCCGAGAGGATCAACAAATCCTTATCCACAATATCGCCTGTGAGAAGATAGTCTGCGCTGACGCACAGTGCAGCAGATATTTTCAACAAGGAATCCGGGCGCATGGCGCGTTTTCCGCTTTCGGCATACGAAATAGCTTGCGGGGTCATATCACTTTTTTCGGCGAGCTGTTCCTGCGTCAGCCCGAGTTGCTTTCGCCGTTCAACAATACGCCGGGCTACTGCCTGTAAGCATACTTCTTTGCCCTGTGCCAAGTTCCTGCCTCCATAGCGTTTTGTTAAATTATATCCACAATCCGCTAAATAAATAATCGCGTTTCGTTGACTTTACTAAACAATACGCGATATTATGAAATCAAAAACTGCATGGAGGCGCATGAGATGCGGGAAGAAACCGTTTGCTTTACCGGGCACAGAATCATTCCTGACGAAAGACAGCCATTTCTCCAATCTTCTCTACGCAGGGAACTTATCCGCTTGATTGAGGATGGATACCGCTACTTTGGCGCAGGGGGCGCTTTGGGGTTTGATACGCTGGCCGCACAAGAAGTATTGCGTTTACGGAAGGTCTATCCGCATATCCGGCTGATTTTGGTATCGCCCTGCAAAAGCCAAACGAGAGGTTGGCCAGCTTCCGATGTGGTTCTCTACCAGGAAATTATGCAGGCAGCCGACAAGGTCGTTTTTACATCCGAGGACTATTATCGGGGCTGTATGTTCAAACGGAACCGGCATTTGGTAGACAACAGCAGCGTTTGCGTCTGCTATTTGACCTCTGACAGAGGCGGCACCGCCTATACCGTTCATTACGCAGAAGCCCGCCGTTTGCGAATCATCAACCTGGCAGATAAGGAAATGTGAATCAGCGTTCCCTTGTGGCCGTTTGCGGCGGCAGTTCGCGGCAATATTCAGGATACCGCAGCCGGATACCTTCCATCATGTATGGCGCATATTCGCAATCGAACAGGTCGTAAGGCGTCGCGCCCCCGTCGCTGTTCCAACCGTTCCACAGGTTAAAGGCCAGACGGGTAAGGCGCTCGCTGCCGCTGGTCTGCCAGCCGTCGTAAATGCAGTCGGAGCGGATGCAGTCCTCCTTGAAGTCAAAGATTTTCTGGATGTTGCGCCGAGTTTCGCCGCTGATCCCCATGATGTAAAAAAAGGCTTTGTGGTAGGGGTCGTTGTTCCCGGACTGATTGAGGGTCTGGTTATAAAAGGCCAGATGGTCACGGTCAACAAAACGAATTTCAGATTTCATGTCAGGCTCCTTTCTCTTTGGCAAGCCAGCAAAGCTGGGCATCTTCATTACGGAACAGCAAATCATAGTCCGAGAATTTGAAATCCCGGTCAAATTTTTCTGTCACTTTATTGGGCAGGGCTTGCAAGGCAAGCATTTCACACCACAGATCGGGGTGATGGTCGTACAGGTGGCGCAGTTCGGATAGTTTGGCGTTGGGGCAAAACCAACAGCCGTTGCGGTCGGTAAAGTCATAGACCGGGGAAAGCAAGCCATACCGGCGGCAAAGTTCCCATGCCTCTGCTTCGCTGCACGCATACTGTTCCAACAGAGAAATTTGTTTTTCTTGCAGGCGCAAAAGCCGGTCTTGCTCATCGGTGGCGAGGCCAACATACTGCTGAGTTTCTTGCGACAGACTTTTCATATATTTTTGAATGGGGCGCACTTTGCAATCCCGTTGGATGTTGCATCGCCCACATAGGGGAAAGCCTTTCAGCTTTCCTTTTCCTTTACCTCGCCGGATGGTTTTGGTAAAGCACTCCTTGTAGGTAGTGTTTGCCCGTAGAATTTTTACATCCAAACCGGCCCGCCGCAGCCAAGGGATTGCGGTATTATAGATAAAGGTACGGTGTTCGGGAACCTCGCCGGAAATATCTTTGTCAAACATCACCTCACAATAGACGATCTCGTCCAGCGGTTCGTGGTGCATCAAGGCAAGAATCACGGTGGCCAGACTGTCTTTGCCCATACTGCAAGAGCAAATTGTTTTTGGCATAGTTCCTCCAAAAAGATGCGGCCCTGCCAACGCAGGGCCACTTGTTCGTATTACGGTCAGTTTTCCATTTCGCCGGGTTTGGTGGTGATCAATCTGTAGATTTTGGTGTTGGTGGGATGATCGTTCACGAAGGGTATCAGGTTGTTCCCCAACTTCAGAATCCCCTGGCCGGGTTTGGCCAGTTTCAGATAGTTCTTCTGCGGGTCGGACAACCCATACAGTTCCACCACACTGTCGATGTCCTTGGTCTGGCGCAGCATACACACAAATTCGCTGTTGGCCAACATGGCGTAGGCCGTATCGTTGGCGAGACAGTCCTGCACGTTCTGGGTGATGCCGGTCGCAAAGGCATTGTATTTGCGGAACCGCTTCCAGCTGGTGTAGAGGAATTGAGAACTCAGCTTGTCCCGCAAAAGCAGGTAGATCTCATCAAAGTATACCCAGGTAGCGGCCTTGGGGTCGTTGCGCTCGTTGCTCATCACGCAGGTATTGATGTATTCGAGCATAGACAGCATGGCCACCGGCTTGAGCTGGTCGCCCAAGCTTTGGATGTTGAAGCAGATGAGGCGATTGCTCATATCCACGTTAGTGGGATGCGCAAACATATTCATACTGCCCGTGGCAAACAGTTCCAGTGCCAGGGCGATCTCATGGGCACGTTCATGGGGCTGTGCTTTGAGGTCGTTGTAGAGGTCGGTCAGGGTGGGACAGGCTGCCTTATACCCGGATTGAATCAGGGGCTTATAAATATGTTTGAGACTGCGGTCGATCAGGCTCTTGTCGCCGGCCTGGATATTGTCCTTTCCCATAATCTGCTCGCAGAGAGACAGCACAAATTCCGCCTTGGCAGTGTGGGGCTGAATCTTGGTGGAGGGGTCATAGGTGAAGTCCAGCGGATTGAAGTAGGTCGTGCTGTCCACCGAAATATCCACCACAATACCGCCCAGTTCACGCACCAGCGGGCCATATTCGTTCTCGGGATCTACGATATAGAACTTGGCTTTCAGGAACCGCAGGAAAAGTTTCAGAAGTTCCTGTTTGACGAACAGGCTCTTGCCGCCGCCCGATGTGGCGATGACCATAGCGTTGCCGTTGATGAGGACAGTCCGCAGACCAATGATGAGATTACCGCTGATGGCGTTGACGCCGTAGTAGATGCCACCGGGCACCAATACCTCCTGGGTATTGAACGGAATCAGGGAGGCGACGCCCTTGGTAGTCATGGCCCGGAGATTGGCGATACGACGCAAGCCATAGGGCATGGCGGTATTAAAGGCGTTTTCCTGCTGCCAGCGCATTTCGGTAAAACGGCAGTTGAAATTGCCGGCAGCGGTTTTCAGCGCATCGGTCTCCTGACGCAGTTCCTCAAGATCGTCGGCAAAGAAAGCCGCCGTCAACAGCGTGAGAAACATCTGCTGGTCATGATTGGACATATCATTCTGCCATTGGTTCAAAATGCCTTCTTCTTCCTGCGTGCGCTGGGGCACGTTGGCGGTAAAGTCCAGATTGTCCACGCTTTTCCGATTGAAGCGGACCTTGTCGGCGTCCACTTTCATCCGGTAATCCGCCAGTGTCTTGTAGGCGTCCTCCGTTTCGATGGGCACAAAATCCATCGTGAGGATGATGTAGGGAACCTGCTGCAGCAGCGTAGAGATCAGCTTGTCATCAATGCGCTGCGGGAAGTAGGACATGGACATACATTTTGCCACCCGATTGTCGATCACGATGTGGTCGCGCTTGAACTCGATGGTGTCAGGGGCGACAAAATCCCGGAAATCCTCGCCCAGCCTGGTGCAGCGGTCGAGGTCAAACTCAAAACGAGATTCTTCCCCCACGCGGAAAAAGTTGTGGAGAATCCGAAGGCGCTCGGAATTATCCACGCTTCGTACAGTGCTGCCCAGCTCAGAAAGAATGTTGATCAGATGACCCTGGACCTGGCGCAGCCTGTCACGGGCATCATCGACACGGGGTTTCTGGGTGGAGATAATCACATACTTGTGCTGGATCACATTGCCCACCAGCGATGCGCAGGCCGTCAGCTGGCGGTTTTTCTCCGCGCGCAGATCGTCATGGCCGTCGTTGGCACGGCGGTACAGTACATCCCGACGAAACACAAGATCATCCATGCGCTGACTGACAATGCACATCTTGACGGTGCAGTCGGAGGGAACACCGGCGTACAGTTTGCCATAGATTAGCTGAATTTCCTCCTTCTTGCTGTCGGACACCATGGCGTAGTTAATATCCGACACACTCCACATCTGGCTGTACACATTGCCGGAACGCCACATCCCATCCTCATAGATTCGGTCGATTGGAATACTTTTTTGTACCGACTTGGGTGTATTTACTCCGCCCCAGGAGTTCCGGGTGGAAGTATACTCATACAGTTTCAAGAGCGTTTTTCCTCCTTTCTTTTTCGCGGAAATCTGCGCTTTCTGTCGGGATACGGTTTGGGTTCAAAGCGATTTTCGGACACCCATACCCGTGGACCCGACCGCAGAAATTCGGTTTCAAACACGACTTTCAAGAACTGCCAGATATGCAGCTGGTCGTACTGGAAAAAGCCAGCCAGCGCAAACGGGGCCGCGGCCACGATGCAGACCCAGCTGACAGTTTCTTGTCCAAACAAAGGCTGTAAGCCAAAGTAGACACCTACAGCCGTACCGATGGCCGCTCCCGACCAGAGAAGTTGACGCAGGGATAAACCCATAAACACATCTTCTTCGTAGTGCTGGAACTCCTTGTTGATATTGACTTGCAAAACCTCACCTCCAGGATAAATCCATAAAGAAGCGCCCAGACGGATGCTCCGTCCGGGCGCTTTACTCACTCCATTACAGTCCCATCATTTCATGGATAATACGGTCGGAACCCTTGATGAGACCCACCAGGACCAACATATTGAACACCGTCTCGGCAAGGTAGCTCCACACCATGGTGGTCGCTTCACCGCTTGCCACAGCAGGTGTACCCACAAAGCCGGCATAGATGATGCAGGCCAACACGATGACCGCACCTTCCATGCAAACACCCACATAGGTTTTGAGAAATGCTATCCCTACCGATTGGGTGCTATCACCGGCAAAGGTCGCCAAAGGTATCGGTGCCAGTGCCGTGTACATATACAGACGAAAAAATCGCCCGTACACGGTGAGAATCATAATAAAGGAAAGCACCGTGATGAACAGGCTGCCCAGAATGGTGACAAGCCAAAGCGGAATACTTGCGAGAAAGCCCACGTTTTCAATGGCGGTCTGTACCTCGCCAGGCAGCGAAACCATTGCCTGTGAGATACCGCCCATACTGGAGGCCATTTCACTGACAATGCCGTTGCACACTTCAAAGACTTTCAGCATAATATCCATGCCGTAGCCGACCGCTGCTTTTGCTGCGACAAATCGGATGAGGTAATGCAGCGCCGCCTCGGGCCGTTTCAGTTCGTGGAAGTTGGCGGTATTTTTGCACAGGCTCATGGCAAAGAACAGAATCACCAATGCATAGCCGATGGCCAGCATGGTCCCGTGAATCGTTTGCATTGCGCCCCAAACTGCACCGCCTTTGAAGGTTGCCGGGCTGGTGGTAACAAGGCTCCACAGTTCACCCAATTTGTCGTTCCATGTCGAAAAGGCATTGTTCAGGTTTTCTACGATCCAGTTCTGGTCCAAAGATAATCACCCCCTTCGGGATTGCCAGGATCAGGCCAGAATCAGGTCGAGAATGTCCTTGGCAAAGTAGATAACAATGCCGCCAAAGAAGGTCATAAACCCCTGTGCCCGCTGCCCGGCGTCGTGGCTCTTGAGGGCCAGACCGATCTGGACCAGGCCGAAGCCCAGCAGGATCGCGCCGATGGCCTTGATGGCGCTGAACACAAAGTCCGAGAGGTTGTTGATGGTGGTCAAAGGGTCGCTGGCGGCAAAGGCCGGAGTCGCCGCCAGAACACACAGTGCTGCCGTGACCGCACAGGTCAGGTAAGTACGTTTGATTTTGGTCTCGCGGTCACGGACCAGGCGAGGTTCTTTTTCATTATGCTGCATTTTCGATTTCCTCCAAATCAATGAGTTCATATTTGTCGAGAGTTTCTGCCGGAATCTTGTCCGGCTCAATGGTTGCCAGTTCCTTCTGGGAAATGGATACGGCCATCTGCATGAAGTCATAGGGCATCATATAGGGGGCCGCACCACCATCGGTGGTCAGCTTGATATTCGGATGTTTCAGGAGATCGTACTTTCTGTCCACTACCGGGTCCTCAGACCGAAGCAGCAGCAAGGCATCGTCGTTGCTCATGCGGCGGATCTCATCCGGGGTAGCCAAATCACGGGCGGCTTTCTGCTGGGATTCGCTGGAGGAACCGTGGTTCCCCCGACCAATGCTGTGAGATACTGTCCGCTCCGTTTCTTTGCCCAGAATTTTGGACAGGTATTCAAAAGTCCCGTATTCATTGCCGCCGAGGTACAGCAGGGAATCGCAGTTGCCCACAATGCCCTCCCAATCGTCCTTGAACAGACTTTTCAACTGCGCGATGCTCTGCAGGATGATGTCGCAGCTGATATTGCGGCTGCGGCACACCGAAAGGATTTTTTTGAAATCTTTGGGGAGCGCCACATTGGCGAACTCGTCCATCATCAGACGCACATGAACCGGCAAGGCTCCTTTGTAGGCCGGATTGGAATCCGCCAGCCGGAACAGCTGGTCAAAAATCTGGGTGTAGAGCATGGTAATGAGGAAGTTGTAGGTTTCGTCATTATCCGGGATGACACAGAAGATCACCCGCTTTTGCAGGCCCAGCTCCGGCAGGAAGGTCTCGTCTCGTCCGGTCATATACGCAAACCGCTCCGAGTTGAACATATACAGGTTCGCAGCAGCCGAGATCAACACAGACTGCAACGTCTTTGTACTGCCAAGCTGAAAGCTCTTATATTGCAATACTGCCGGATGTTCAGGGTCCTTATCCTCCAATTCATTGAAAAGCATGGCCAGCGGAGCGGGATAACTCTCATCCTCTGACACCTGCCCGTTGATAATCATGTACATAACCGTTGAAAGGTTTTGTTCCTCCGCGGGGGCTTCATACAGCAGGTACAGAATGATGGCCGAAATCAGCATCATACTGGAATCATCCCAGAATTTATCGGCGCTGCCTACGGCATCCTTTGGTTTTGTGTTGTGGACAATGGCATGGGCCAGCTTGATGGCGTCCTCATCTGTTTCAAGATACACCAATGGATTATAGTGTCCTTTGAAATGCACAAGGTCGATCACAGTAACGGCAACACCCTGGGCCTCAAACATTCCGCCCAAATCCCGCAGGATTTCCCCTTTGGGGTCAAGCACAATATAGGAGCAGATGCTCTGCATCAAATTGGGTTTCACATAAAACCTGGTTTTGCCTGCGCCGGACCCGCCAATGACCATGACATTCAGGTTGTGACGATGCTTGTGGGAGTCCATCCCCATTCTTACATTTTGGGTGAACAGATAATTGCTGCGTAGATGGCGTCGATCCTGATACTTGCGGTTCAGGCTTTTTGCATTGCCCCAACGCGCCGTGCCATATTCGGCACCAGGGCGAAGGTCTGCCTGCTCCGTGAGATAGTAGATAACGCACATCGGATACAGGATACTGACGATCAACACCAGTTTTGGCGCATTTTCCGTCCAGTGTACTGAAAATGGAGCACTGGCAAGGCCACTGAGAATTTCCAGCATCTGAGCCAGATTCCCGGCTTCACTTCGTGCCTGTGCCAGTGCAACGGCCAACCACAGCACGGGGATAAAAAGAATAACCCACAGAAGGTAATCTGTGGGTTTTCTGCCTCGGGGATTCATAGGGCATCATCCGCGCTCAGGCTGGTAGCGGGTATCCCGTGCGTGATATTGCAGCTTGGGCAGGTTCCGCTCGATTTGGTCGCCAATCGTCCGTGCAAAATCCCTGGCGTTGTCGAAATGCTCCCGCACATTCTCGTGCGAGAGGATGTGCCTGCACTGCTCCATCCGCATATCGCTGGAAGCGGGTGCAGAAATCCCGAAACGGCCACAGACTTCCAGCGCTGCCGCACCAGACAGAAAACGAACTTCTGCCGGGTTGGTATCCGGCGCATCCAGGGCCAGGCAGGATTGTACCAGTACGGCAGGCAGCTCCTGCAGCAGCTGGAGGTCGGTAGCTTCCCGGCTTACCACGATCTTTTTCTCATCGGGAAGATACTCGGTGACACCGGTTGCCGGTTCTCCGATTTCCACCGGGACACGGGCCATCTCAATGATACTCAGTACAGCGATACTCTGCTGCTTGGGGTCGTCCTGGATGGTCCGCTGCGGGCAGGGGGTATCGCCGTTTGTCTGGGAAACTTCGAACACCGTTTCGGGCGTCAGGTAGTACCCCTTACCATTGCCCTTACGGGACAGCACCGTGATCCCCTTTGCCCCTTTATTCACGCTGCGCCCGTTCTGGTTCCATATCCGCATAGGGTTGATCGCACGGGCCAGCGGGATCTGCTGCAGGACCAGTGCGGCGTTGCCGGAGGACAGCCGAGACCCCAACCGGCCACGACCGTACAGGTAAACCGAAAGGGCCTTCCCGCTGCCGCAGAAACTTTCCATCGCGGCAAGCTGTTTCTGGCCCAGGGCTTCACGCTCTGCCTGCTTTTTGGCCTTCCATTCTTCCAAAGGAATACGCTCGTTCATGTTCATGCTTCATCTCTCCTTATCTTGTTCTTTCTGCGCCTTTTCCAGTGCGGCCCGCTTACCGATTTCAAGGGCTTGTGCCCTGAAATTGCGAATGGCGAGCCGTACAGAGGGTTTATCCATCGTAGTAGCCCTCTGATTTGTTTTTTCTGAACCAGCCCGCTGAATCGGAGAGGCGCTGACGGACCGATAGCGGGTCTGGTCTTTTTTTCTCTCAAACTTCTTTTCCTTGGGGATCGCATAGCCCATGCGCTCAAAGACACGGTTCAGTTTGGAAACATCCTCTGCGCGAACCAGGATGTCTACCAGTTCGCCCTCACCGTTCTTTTCCTTGATTGCCGTAAAAAGAATCCCATACTGCTTTGCCTGCTGGTTGAACTCTCGCAGATCGGATATTTTCAGAGGAAAGACCTGCAATTCTTTCCCATCCTTCAAAAGCCGGTCCAGGTTGGTTTTCCCGCGCAGTTTGGGATTATCTTTAGCCAGTGCGATGGCGATAGCCGCCAGATTCTTGGCCCCCAGCGCACTGAGCTTGACGGAACTCTCCACGATTTCGATGCCGTCACGGACCATCTGGTCCGCCGCATCACCGCCTGTACTCATGGTGATCTCTCTCCCTTCTGTTCTTGTGTTGTGTCTTTTGCTGTTCGGCCTCCAGTTCCGCCAAACGGATAGCCTCGACCTGCTGGCGCAGGTGTTCCGCATCCTGCTCGATGGTGTCACAGTAACGCAGTTCTTTTCGCAGCCCTCGCAGCTCTTCTGTCAGGGCTTGGATCTGCTGACTGAGATCGGCTTTATTCAAACCGTTGGCGGTGTTGGAACGCAGCTTGTACAGCGCCTGCCGTCTGGCAGCCAACCCGTCCATTTTGGCGGTGACCTCCTGGCGTTTTTGGCGGAGATCATCCGTAGTTTGGATTTGGTTTTGCCAAAGGAACTGCGCCTGCTGCTTATACCGTTCAAAGGTGCGAAAATCCTCCCACAGCAGAAAATGCGTTTTCCGTGATGAGGTCTGCCGCTTCTGAACTTTGCCGAACAGATACAGATAGTGGTAGTACAAGGCCATAAACCCTGTGATTTTTTTGTGGGTGTGTTTTCGATAGGAACCATGAAAGCGGACCTTCTTATGCACCAACGGTGCGGCTTGCTCCCGTTGTTCCCGCCCACCGCTCGCGCCGCTTTTCGGCTGCTCCAGTTTTGCCCGCAACTCCTGTTCACTGTATCCCGTTCCCAGTGACTTAAAGCGGATAGCCCTCTGTGAGCCTTTGGGCCGCAGCTTGGCATATTTGATATTGCGGCCATAACTGACCTCATATCCCATCTGATTGAGGGTAAGGACAAAGGTGGTCCAGTTGACGGCACCTTTCAAAGCGCGATCCACATCTGCCCTGATGGTGCCGCGCACCGTGGGCCGCCCGGCTTTTTCCGCCGCCCATTCGGCATAGTTTTTTCCGTGCCCTTTCGGGTCAATGACCTTCAGCCGGTTCTCCCGGCACAGGTCATCGGAGATCTGCCGGATGCCCTGGTAGTAATCCCGGAACTGGTTGCGGTACATTTTGCCATCCACAAATGCAACAGAATTGAATACGATATGATTGTGCAAATGGGATTTATCCAGATGGGTGCTGACCGTCACTTCGTAGCGTTCAGCCAGATACCGTCTGGCAAATTCGCAGCCAATGTTGTGCGCCTGTTCCGGCGTGACCTCTCCGGGGCTGAAGCTCTGAATCAGATGATAGGCCAGCACATGGCCTTCCCTATCTTTGCCCCATCGTCTCCGGGTGGCGTCCATTGCGTCGCAGGCGTTGGCGGGATCACAGTTGAATCCTGTCACATACAGCTGGTGTTCGGTCTTATCCTGATTCTGGGTATAGTCCAGCAAGCGGCCCAAATCTTCCTCCGAGAACCGCTCTGTTTTGACTGGGTTGGAGGTGTAATCCAGGCACCGGGCCAGATGGTTTTTGACCGCTTTGATTTTCGTGTAACCCATATTATCCTGTATTTATCGCCTTCTTTCATCACATACAAAAAGCCGATTTCCCATCGTAGGGAAATCGGCTTTAGTGAAATGTCTTAGTTTATTCAACGAAAAAGTGAGTATCTTCGTTCACACGCTGCATAATGGTATCTATCACGTTATTTTGCAGATAGTCGGGGTTCAATGCACTTTTCTGGTAACGCAGATAAGGCATTTGGTGTGATTCCGTGACCAGCAGGTCGGTAAAAAATTGCTCCCAGCTAAAATATTGGCTGCTTTCCACGTACTCTGACGGAGAGGAAAGAATCGGCTGAATGGTCTCGCTGCGAATCACGCCTGATTGCAGAATCAGCCATTCAAAGGATTCCGGCAGATAAATGCTCAGTGACCGAACATAGCTCAAAGAAAGCACCCGTTCCATTTCGGGCCCAAAAGCAGCTCCGTCTGCAATCACCAATAGTTCTTGCTGCGGACTGCAATCCAGAATAGCCTGATAAACCCTGCCTTTTCCGTTAGCACTGATACATTGAATTCCATAGCGCTTGCACACTGCGGAAAAAAATTCAAACCCCGAGTGGGAATCTTCCACGATTACAATGTCTGGGCGGCCGGGCCGGGCAGTGGTTTGGGCATACAGCGGGTAGAAGCTGCTGTACAAACGCTTGGTTCCCTGGTAACGATTTCCAGCGTCGTTCTTGATACCGTATACTTCGGTGATGCTGTAAGGCAGCTCGAACAGGCTGGTTCGTGTCGCAATCACATAATAATTGCTGCTTGCACGGGCGGCAGCCGCAAACTCATGGGACGCAACAAAGCGATCGCCTTCATCAATAAACACGATGCTGTCATGAATCTGTGCAAGATTCATCTCCCAGTTCATTGCCGTCAGTACGACGCAGGGACGATTACATTGCACGGTAACACCGCTGCTGTCTCCGTTGGTCTGGTAAGCAGCAATCATTTCAATCAGGGTCGTTTTCCCGGTGGCGCTGTCTCCGCGCAGAATTGTCAGATTGCGCCTTATGGTGAATTTATATTGGACCCGCCGGTTAAATACTTTAATCGGATAGGAGCCTTTCATAACAACTGCCCCTCCTCAATAAATTGTACGGCGTGCGGAACCAATTCGCGCATAGAGTGAACAATGCTATGGTCATTGAGAATCTCTATCTCAAATTTTGCTGCACCAAAGTCCATAATATGCCGGAGGTTAATGATGACATCTTCCTTGCTTTCCTTTGCAATACGCAAAATCCAAGGGGCACAGTTGTCACCACAGGTCGATGCGTTAAAGACCTTTTTGCGGTCATTACGAATCAGCAGCAGTGTTTTGACCCCTCCTGATAAACGGGTAACAGGTATAACCCCCAGAGCCTTGCTTTCCACTGCATTGGGGCCAAGCACTTTGGCCTTGTCAATTGCCCAAATCATCTTCTGGCCAAAGGGTTCTGTAATCCAACTGTCGAGATAGGTATTATCAAAATAGAGGGAAGTGTTGTACACCGCCTCCGGCATATTTCCGAATAGCACTTTCAACACGACGCTCATCTCCTCTTGTGTCGCACTACGGGAAACTGTATATAGTAGTATTGTACCACAATCAGAGATTTCTGTGAACCGTGTGAACCAATCAAAGATCTATACCCGCTCTTCCACCAGCCGCCAGACCTGACGCATCAGGGCGGTCGCCTGCTGTGCCTGGGCTTGAGACAGTCTGCCTGACGAATTTGCGGTGTGCGCGATCTGGTTGATGTTGTTGCCGATAGACGCCAGTTCCCTGGCGAGGTCCTTGTAGCTATCGGGTGGTCGCGGGCGAATCTGACAGCCTTCCAGCAAGGTTCGCAGAAAGGCTTCCCGGCTCAATCCCGCGGCGGCTGCTTTGGCAACCAGTGATTCATATTCCGCAGGTGTGAGCCGAAAAGTCACTTTGATCTGTCTTTTCAGCATGGATTAATTTTCCTCCTTGGATTTGATAAAAAGCGCCGGATGCGCTTTGCGGGGTTTTAGGGGCGGCCCCCTAACAAGTGGCATTTTGCGGGCTGATGCCAGCATAATGCCGTGCTTGCTCGTAGTGTGCAGGCACACTACTCCGTCCTGGCTGAAAATCATGCCCACGGCAGTTCACACCCTTTCTTCATGGCCCGGCGCTCCACTTTCTGCCCGAGATGGCAGGTGTGCGCCTGGTACTGCAAGTCCGTTTCGATGGCCCGGACCTTGACCCCGTATTTCATTGCTCGGCTGAAAAAGCGAAGCAGCTGCCGCTCGGAGTGCCCCAGCGCCCCCATGCGGGTGATGTAGATGCAGTTGAAATCTCCCTGCTTCATACGGTGGAGAAGTTCCCGGTAGCCCGGACGATTCCAGCCGGTTTTCGTGTCCATACTGATACCGGCCACCGTTGCGCCGGACAGCCTGGCTCGGAGAGCCAGAAATTCTGCCTGGTTTTTGGTGGCCGTGTAAGAGCCGGGACAGCGGGCATAGACCCAAACACGGGGCGGGACATTTTCATTAACTTTTTCCATGCGATGCCTCCTATAAAATGAGGGAGGCCCCCTTGTCGAGGGCCTCCCGTACTGTGTTTGCAGGAACGGCTTACAGCCTGTCCAACGTTTCTTCCAATTCATGATAGTTTTTAACGGGATAGGATTTTCCCGTGAGATAAAACAGCGTGCGCTGCCATTCCAGAAGTGAATAGTCGGACGGATGTGCCATGCGCTTGAGTTGTCGCAGCGCTTCATCCCGCAGATACTCTGTCAGGCGCAGATCAGAGATAAAGACCCCCATGCTGTCAGCAAGGTGATCCAGAAGGCTGTTAGCCATTGTGGTCCTCCTCTTGTTCATCTTCCAAGGGTTCAATCTCCGGTTCTGCAGGAAGGTTGTGACGGCGACGCTTGTGCATCAAAAATCCAAATGCAATTCCTGCTGTCGCCGCAATTCCTGCCAGCAAACCAATCGGGGTGTTATCGCCCGTTTGGGGCAGACTGGCGACCGGTTTGGGCGTAGGTACCAGTGTGCTGACCGGCTGCTCCGGTGTCGGTGTAGGTGTCGAGGACGGATTTTCCGGAGTATCGGGGCTGGGTGCATCACGCATGACCACCATGCCATCCGCCAACAGCGTCCAGTGGTCAAAGATCAACCAGTCCTTGCCGGTGCAGACATAGACATCCGCCTCGTTGAGCAGGTCGCCGTTTTCATCCTTGCGGTGCACCAACTTGAAGCGGATGCTTTCAGCCACTTCATACCCATTGGGCGCAGCCGTTTCGACCAGTGTGTAGATCTTGTCAAACTGCAATCCACGAATCTCAGTGGGCGTGTTTCCGCTGACCCACTGACGAACCACGTTGCCGTCCTTGTCCTGAATGGTAAGGGTTGCACCCGGCAACTCTTCATCGCCGGTCAGCTTCCGTTTGCTGACGAAGAAGGAAGTGGCGTCATTCTCAAAGGTGTTCTCCATCTCGATCACGGATGTTTCGGCATCCTGATAGACGAACTCGAACTCCTGGTCGGGTGCATCCAGGTAATATCCCTGGGGCGGGCGCAACTCCACAATACGGTATTTGCCGCTGTTGGCGGTGGTATTTTCAGGGATACGAACACCTTCCATACCATAGAACTCGCCACGCATGGGGAAATCGCATGTGAAGATGGTATGGCCGTTTTCATCCGTGGGGGCCGAAGTAGCGATGAGATCACCGGCCCGGAACAAGAGGTCACCGGTTGCGCTGTAGATGTCATCCACCGTAATGAGGTTGTAGACGGCACCGGCAACCAGCGCGCCCGTTTTGATGTCCCGCTTATAAATATCCAGCTGGGGCTTCACACGTTCATTGTGGAACTTCAGGACCTGTGCTTCGATCTGCGCATCGCTCGCATCCTTCACGTTCACGATTTCATAGTTCTCAGTTTCCGATGCGGAACCATCGCCGGGATTACTGGTGACGGTCTTTGCCAGAACCACATCATTGGTCTGTTTGTCCCAGACAAAAGTCACATCGTAACTCTGCTTGGTGCCGACAAATCCATAAGGAGCGGTCGTTTCTTCCACATGATAGGACCCCAGCGGCAGAGTGACGATTACCTCACCTACCGTGCCATCGTGGATGACCGAGAGAAAATCATAGGTGGAATTGGTGCGCCCAGGGGCAAAGGCAGCAATATCGCTTGTTCCGTCGCCGGTTCGCACAACTGCTACCACATCGCCTTTGGCATACCAGAGAGTTCTGTTCCCGTTGGCATCTGTCTGGCGGTCCTGGGTGTAGATGTCCTCATTGGCCGTGATGGTATATTCGGCGTAAGGGATAGGCCGTTCCTCATACACAAAGTGGCCGGGCCGGGCTTCGCCGGAGAATTCCGGGTCAAAGGTTCCGCCTTCATCCTCCTGCCAGCCGGTCAGGACTTCGCCGGTCTTGCGGATTTTCAGAAGACCCAGCGTTTCGTTATTCTGATAGTCCTCATCGATCACGAGAATGTCCTGGCTGTCCTCGCTGTCATCTCCGCTGGCTTTGTATACACGCTCGGTGGTAACAGAGAAATCCACATAGAAGCTACCGTCCGCAAAATTGCCGGTATCGTCGATTTGCAGGTGGCCGTCCTCATACACTGCGGAGGCTGCCCACTCATTGTAGAACCCATTGGGGCCGTTGACTTCTACCAGGCGGTAGTGGCCCAGCGGCAGCTTTTCGGGCAGCACCAGCATACCGGTATCATCAGTATAGAAGGTGTCTACATCCTTGGGCAGCAGCGGGTTGGTGGTATCGGTCATGGTGACCAGCTTGGCATGACCGTTCTCATCGTAGATGTGGTTGCCCTGCTCATCCATCCAATAGATCTGGAACGCGGTATCCTTGAGCAGAACTGCCTTGCCGGTCTCCTCGTCGATCTTGGTCACCCGCAGATACACTTCGATTTCCTCATCCAGCACCGTATACTTCTGGTAGCTGTCGGACGGGATCTGCACGGCATCCTTGGGATTGGCCATAGCAGACTGGGGATTGGATTCGTTCGTGGGGTCAATGGTCACGATAAAGGGTTCTGCCTGGAACACATCCTTGGGTGTAGTGGTTTCTACTACGAGGTACTGCCCATAGGGCAGGCCCTGCACCCGGATGGTACCGGTGTCATTGGAGAAAATCTCTGCCAACTGATATTCGTTGGGGCGGCCCGTCGCAACCCAGCCGTCACCGCTGCCATTCTTGAAGTCACCAGCGGCAGTGAGGGTGGCATTGTACGCAGCGATCTGGTCAGCGTTGACCTCATAGGTTTTGGCAATGGCCTGAGCCTCACCGCTGAAATCGTACTTGGGATGGCTTTCGTCATATTCCGGGTTGATATAGGTATCCAGGATGGATTTGATCAGGTATTTGCCGCTGCGACTCTGGGCAAACTGTTCCTCTTTGGACAGGTCGGAAATCAGGTAGAAGGTAAAACCGGCTCCCTCCAGGTCGATACCATCGGAACTGCCAGTGCTGGAAACGTGCTTGGAAAGCTCTACGTTGCCTTTCATCACCTGATCCTGGGACTCAGCCAATTCATTGTCCCGATGCAGGTGGTAATTGGCGCTGTATGCGGTGGTGTCCAGCTGCTCACCCTCGGCCTGTCGATTGTCCTCGAAAGCTGTCTTTTCGATATACCAACCTTCGTCGGCATAGGCCGGGGAGATGTAGTAGTTGTGCTCGTCACAGAGGTAGCCCGTGGCATAGCTCTCATAATAACCATCATAAGTCTTGGTGCCGTCCAGTGCCTTGCTCTGGCCGATGTACGACCACTGATGCTTGTACACATAGTCGGTGTACTGACCCTGTCCGTTGGTAACCAATGGCGACGTAGTGCCTGTCGGCTCCTTGGTCTTGGCGTCTACATCAGGGTAGGTACCAGACAGCTTGTAAGCACCGTTCTCTACAGGGATAACGACGCCGGTGCCACGCTCCACGATGTAATACTTACCGAGATAGAGGTTCGAGAAGGTCAGCCATCCGTCCTTGATTACCGCACTGGCCACGAGATGGTCTTTGGCAAGCACCGGCAGGTAGTCATCCACCCACTGGCCGGAGTTGTCCCGGATGGTGGTATGCCAGATGGGAGTGCCATCCGCATAGGTGATCTTGCTGTAGTCCACCGTGCCAGTGACACCGTCAGGGTGCTGAATATCTTCCGCAGCATACAGGTCATACACCGCACCATCCAACCGGGCATCGGCATGAGCCTGACCGCTGGCCATGGCATCGCCATCGGTATCACGGCCACCAACATAGCGCACGGCATCCAGGTCCACTTTACTGAGGGAGATTTCGCCCAGCGAACGGTCATTCTGCATGACGCCGGTTACCGGGGTCATGGTGTAAGAATCCTCATTGGCTGCAGTTCCCGAGTTGTCGGTATTGTAGACACGGCCTGCATCCTGATACTGAATCTCTGCTGCGGGTTCATCACTGGCCTTGTAGATGGTCACGGTGGTTTCTACCCCGCCGGAAGTCAGCAGCTTGGTGCCGCCGGTGTAGCTGATGGCGATGTCGGCGCTGTAATGAGTATAGCTGCTGTCATCCTGGAAGGCCAGCGCCGAACCGCGGCTGCTAATCAGGCCGTGGGCATGGGTGTAGGTATCGTATTGCTTTTTCAGCTGGGCCTGCAGGCGATGGATTTCTGCATCGGGCAGGTCATCCAGCTGGGCTTGCAGCAGCTCCCGAACGGTATCCCGCAGGGCAATCAGTTGGCGCACCCGCTTGTCGGCGGTTGCGCCCAGCCGCATTTCCTTCATCACGGAATTGGTACGGAAATAGATTTTGCCGTCTTTCAGGGTATAGCTGAAATTCCGAACATCCGGGTCGGCCTCAATCACATCAGCGTCCTGTTCTTCCGCTGCCTCGATAGCAATTTCCGGTTTGGTCAGGGTGGCGGAAAGATGGGCCATGGCCTTGTCCAGCTGTTCCTCCAGCGTGCCTTCGCTGCTGGGCTCGCAGGTGGGGGTAGGTCCATACGGGCCGCTGACCATCTTGATGGTACCGCACACCATCTCCGGGTGGTCCACAAAGTATTGGTTGATGGGGATGCCGTCCTCGGTCTGGCCGATGTGCAGCCATGCCTCGTCCCTCGCTACCAGCCGATCCCGTTTTTGCAGGAAAAGAATGTCCGCCACAGCTTCGGTTCCGGCGTTCTGCTTGAAGGTGGTGTTGGGCAGCCGCACCGCCCCGATCAGGTCACAGCGGGCGGCGATGTACTTCCGCACGGTATCACTTTTTTTGTCCATGGTGCCGCTGGTGGTGATCATGGCGATGATACCGCCAATACGCACCTTGTCGATGGTCTTGGCCAGGAAATAATCGTGGATGCGGAAATGCAGATTGTCATAGGCACGGTCACTCACCGAGAAATCGCCAAAGGGAACATTGCCCACGGCACAGTCGAAAAAGCTGTCCGGCAGGTCCGCTTTCTCAAAGCCGGTGATCTGGATTCGTGCTTTCTGGTAAAGCTGCCGGGCCATCCGCCCGGTCAGTTCATCCAGCTCGACGCCGTACAGCTTGGCGCTGTGTAGGTCAAAGCTGTTGGGCTTATGGGCAAAAAAGGCACCGGTGCCCATGCTGGGTTCCAGAATATTGCCTCCGTGTACTCCCATCCGCTCCAGCGCACGGTACATGGTATGGATGACTTCGGGCGGCGTGAAGTAGGCCGTCAGGGTGCTGCTCCGTGCTGCTTGATACTCGCTCTCGGTGAGGATGGCTTTCAACTGGCCGTACTCCTGGGACCAGCTGGATTTGTTGGGGTCGAAAGCATCCGCAAGACCGCCCCAGCCGCTGTACTGAGCCAGAATCTTCTGTTCATCCTCGTTGGCGGGTGCTCCGCCCTGGGCCACACGCTGTTCCACCTTTTTGAGGGTGCGGACGGCTTCCAGATTGGCGGCAAATTTTTCCTTGGGGGTGCCGGGGACGGCAGGCCGATAAGGCGCGGTATAGTTGATGGGCTGGTACTCATGGGGTTCCGAGAGGGCCTTGGCGTCTGCCATGACCTGCTCTACAAAGGGGGAATCTTCGGTTTCTTCCTGGACTTCCGGCTCCGGCTGGTTCGCGGCAGCGGGTTCCTGGGGCTGCTCCGGCTCCTGTACCATGTCCGGGACAGGCGGCACCTGCAGGTGATCGTTACGGAAATTTCTTCGTAGCAAGCGGGAAAATTCTTCCCGCCCGATGTTCCGGCTGAAAAGTGGGAAGTCCTGGTCCTGCACCAGAATTTCGGCCTCGCCAATTTCCTGCACCACAAAGGGCTTGCCGTTTTCCAGATACACCACATCCCCCGGCGCACAAGGGCGCTTGGCGGGAGTGTTTCGGGCCGCCAGTTCAGCCTGCTGCTCCCGATACTCTTGCTCCGCAGTTCCAATCAGACCATCAAAGGTCAGGTCGGTCAATTCATGGGCAATCAGTTCTGCTGTGCTGCTGTACTGCGACGATAGGAGGTGCTCGCCATCTACCTCGTAGACCAGCTTGTGATGCACAAGATCAGCATAGACTGTGATCTCATGTTCTCCTTCGCCGTCAGTGGAATATGCCAGTTCAATATAGGTAAGATCTTCAAACTCCGGCGGTTCAAAATCATTCTCGGAACAGTATTCCTGAATGATCTCCTTGGCCTGTTCCAAATCCGCAGCTTTTTGTGCCTGCTCAGCTTGTCGGGCCGATAGCCATGCTTCATACTCGGAGTATTCCTCGGCTGTCAAATAACGGTTGCTCTGGACCAGCAACTGCAATCGGCTGGAAACTTCACGCCATGTCAGTGGGCGGTTCACCCGGCCCTCATTGGTGGTACATTGGATTTCAAAGCCTTTGCTGTTGTAGTCAAGCCAGCCCTGGGAACCGTCGGTTAGTTCCCACGACCTGCCTCCGATGCCATATTCCTTTTTCAGCCAGTGAACAGTTTCGTCCATTGTCGGCAAAACCGGCTGGGAAAAATAGTACTGGATTCGCTGCTTTCCATTCTCAAAGCCACTTCCGGCACACAATGCACGGGCGATTTCCTGTTCCGTGATGATTTCCCCCTGCCGGTCAACCACCGGTGGGGCCAGCGGCTGCACAGCGGCGGTGGCTGCCGCCTGCTCCACCTGATGGGTCTGCTGTTCTTCGTCAGGCAGGCCCATCTCCACGGCCTGTTCTTCGGGCACAAAAAAAGCGGGGAGTGTTTCAGCACTCTCCGCTTCCGGTTCTTGGGTATCTTCGTTTACAGGGCGTACAGCATCGGCATCGCCAGTTCCTCGGCCTGCGCTTTCAGCAGGTTCATCTGCTGCGTCCAGCCCAACGGATTGGTTTTCCGGTTGGGCAGCGGTGTCTGCCGGATCAGTTCGTCCATGGTCCGGCTGACCAGTGTCCGCACGGCGTTGTCCATCTCCACCAGGTGGGGATACAGGGTCCCCTCCAGCAGCATCAGGTCGAAGGTCACCGGCGCGTTCTCCCGCAGGAACGCCCTGCGGATCTCGCCGTACTTGCCAATCGGCTGGGCCGGTTGCTCGCTCAGTGTCAGATTCGGGATCAGATACCCGTTCACTTGGGTGTACTCCATCTCGGGATGCCTCCTTTTTCGTTTCGTTTTCTTTATCGCCTTGATTATGCGCTTCCGGCGCAGCCAATGCAACGCTGTCGATCTGACGGACGAGACTGCCGAGACTTTGCATCATGGGGCGGCTGACCTGTGCCGTCAAAGACCCCAGGGCAACGGCAATAGCATCCGTATCGAACTCCGAAACCGTGGCAAAAGCGTCGGTATCCAGCAGTGCAGTATCAATGCCGCAGCGCACGGCAACCATATATGCTGCACTCTGGGCCATCAGCTTTTCCAGCATTTTCTGCTGTTCTTCCCGGTGCCGCCATTCCAGCGTGCTGCCGGATACGGTGGTTTCCAGCAGTTGTGCGATCTGTGTGCGGTGTTCGGCGGCCTGCGTGGCCGCCTGTAAGGCAAGTGCGTTCTGGACGGTATCGGCGGCAAAGGCTTGTTTGAGCGCATCCCATACCTGTTGACGGTTGGTATAGTCCACCATCCAGGGCATGGCCTGCTGCACATACCCCCGTCCGTGGGTATCGGCTATGTCAAACACATAGCGGAGTTTTCCCCGGCTGGAATGGCTGTCCAGCAGGGCGATACCGTGGCTGCCCCGGTTGACCCAGCGCAGGGCCTTGTTGTTCCAGTAGTCGATACTGGCCACAGCGGTGGCGTTGGGCCGCTGGCTGTAAATCAAAAGCTGGTTCGGGAAGGCGTAATTGTAAGTATAAGCGGCGGAATCCAGAAAAGCCTTCCACGATTCACCGCTTTGGGTAACCTGCCCGATCAGGGACCGGGCGAGGGTGCGTATATCCTGATAGTTGGCCATTCTCCATTCCTTTCTTATCGTTCAGGCTCGGTGCGCTTGGGGGATTTTCGTGTTTTGGATAAGCTGCGTTCAAAAGGGCCAGGCAGCTCCACAAAGCCAAAGCTGTCTACATAATGTGCAGTTCTCTTTCCCGCTTTGTCCGTGATGATAATGTCGCTCATGGACAGAGAGGTCATCTGCCGGGGGAAAGGCCGGTCATCCCGGTTGTGCAACGTGTAGAGGGTGTCCAGGGTGGTGTCCTTGGCGAGCATCCCGGAATACACATGACGGTAGTCGCCAGCTTGGATTTTGTCTTGGGCGTACTCGTAGTCGGCAAAGCGATAGTCGGCATCGCTGTACCTGCTCAGTTGATAGATCTCGTAGGTGTCGCCCCGTTCTCCCCCATGGGGATTCGCCGGGGCATAGGTCGTGCCGTTTGCCCGGCTGATCTCCGCAAACTGGCAGATATGAAACAGCTGGTTTGCGCCCAGGTGGAAGTGGCACCCATCCGAACAGGCAAAGCAAGGGGTAGTTTTGGTGGTACCATCCATATAGCGCATCACCAGGGATTCTCCATCCCGCAGGGTGAACAGGTCCTTGTACTCCGGAGTAATAAAGCGAATGGTACGCTGCTGCACACCGGGCAGCAGACGTTGCAGTTCGCTCCATGCCTTCTGAACTTCTGCATTGCGCCAGGCAGGAAGGCGCAGGCAATCGCTCAGCAGCCAGTCCTTGCCGTTCAGGTGCTGTACAAAATCCAGACTGCCCGGCCTGGGCAGGGTGTTCTGCGCACCCAGGGCCTTCACCTTGCCACCGGGGAGCACCTGGTAAGCTGCAACAGCCTCCGGCAGTGTAGCAAAACGCTGAATATCCAAAGGTCCCAGCTTGCTCAGGTCCTCGCACACATAGAAGTGGTCAATAAAGGACTCCATCACCGCGCCTCCTCGTGCTGCTGTTTTGCTTTTTCCTTATGGTAGGTCGGACGCCCCTGGTCGTCATAGTTCCGGGGATCGGCTGCCGGACAGTGCCAACCGAACAGGGACCCGGCCTTCATGGCGGCGGCCTGGGCCTTGGAAACGCCAGCTTTTTTATTCAGCGCGTCCACGATCTCCGTGGGGGTCATAGCAACGAAGCCTTCGGGCTCCCACTTGTGGTATCCGCTTTCGCCGTAGCAGACGGCCACAACCTCATGGCTGGAATCCAGTTCCGCCCAGGCCACGCGGGGCAGCTGCTTTTGCTGGCGCAGCACCTCCATGAGCATGGTCTTGTTGTATCCGTAACAATAAAAATTGTATTCTCCCTTGTTGGGATTGCACCGCAGGTAGAACAGATGTTCCTGGGTTTCGATTCGGAACGCCATGGTATTGCGGCCCTCGCCAGGGATGATGGCCGTGCGGAACCGCATGGACCGGGCCAGCATGGTTTTACGGTCTTTCAGCAGGCCATTCCGCCGCAGACCAGTCATCACATCCTCCAGTTCCCTCTTGAACGTCGGTGTTACCAGCTGCTGGTTGTGCGGCCACCAGGAATGATAGAACGCGGTGCCGGTATCGCCAAAATCGCCCCGCAGATGCCCGATGCAGGCTTCGTCTACTGCGGACTTCTCATGGGAAAAGCAAAAGCCCTGCTCCTCGGGGGTAGCAGGGCTCAGCTCGAATCTGGTCTGGTGTACAGTGTACTGTTGTTTTTCTGCCATGTTTATATCCTCCTGTGTATCGTTACCGCTCATTCTCGTGTCTGGCGCTCGCTTCACGCTGTTCCCGAATCGCATTGCGCATGGCGGCGGCCTTCTCCTTGGCCCATTTCGGCACATACCGCTGTTCGAGGATGCCCAGCACATCATTCCCACGAACTTGGAATTTTTCCCCATCGCTCAAACTCTGGCAGTAGATTTTATGAGACCTATGGCCCGGCGCACAGCCGAAACCACTGAGGGCCAGCACCATCTGATCTTCTTTGGTACGATATTCCGGTGCCAGATAGGCCGGATTGAGAACCAGAATTTGGTTTTCATAATTCCGTTTACTGCTATCAGTACAGCAGGCTTCCGGCCCGAAAGGGATACCATCGGACTGCCTTTTGGCACGTTCTTCCCGGACACGTTCAAGTTCTTCACGCATTCGGATGGTCAGTTCCTCAACGATCTCGATATAGTCATTGGATACGACAGCCTCGGTGTATTCGTATCCGAAAGCATTGGTATGACGCTCGGCCAACAGGTATTTTTCCCCAGCTCTATCGTCCAAACCAAGGACAAAATGCTTTTTCCCAAACCGCAGCATCTGCTCGATTCGGTAACTGCCCGCGTATTCTTTTTCGTCCATCCATATCACCTCTCCAAAAAAGTAGGCTTTCGGCCAAATCGTTCATCCCGAGGCTTGACCCGTGGCTGTTGGGGTATCATCCGCAGCCCGGTTTCTTCATCCACCAGTTTTTCGGGGTAGAGATAGCGCCGGTAATAGCGATCCGCCTGTTTGCGGGACAGTTCCCGGAGCCTTTCGCCATCCCAGCCACAGATCAGGGCGCGCCCATTGATGTAGGTGGATTCATCAATGGTGCGGTTGAAGGGTAAGGCATCCTGTTCCTCGCTGCTGACCAGTGCGATCACTTCGTTGCCAAAGGGCAGTGCCACATTTTTCTCTCCCAGAATGATTTTTTTGACGGCTTCTTCCGCGCTGTCAAAGAACGCGATATAAGGGCAGTAGCCCGGTTCCAACACAAGCACTCTCATACTGATCCCTCACCGCTCCATGTCACGATTCTTCTTGCGATACTGGGCTTCCAGAATCCGCAGAATCTGGTTGACGATTTGCTCCTGCGTGAAGCCCTTGGGGAAATACTTGCTGACACGTTCCATTGAAATGGAGATTTGCGCCTCGCGGGGTTTTACGCTGGGCGGTTGGGCGGTCATAATGTTTTCCAGCCTGTCCGCCGTGAGTGTCCCTTCCCGGCTGGCCGCTTTCAGTTTCTGCGCCTGGGACAAGGAGGGAGAGCAATCCTGGCCGTCAATGTATTGGAAAAAATACTCCTGTTCCTCGGGTGTCAGATAGCTGATCTCCACAGCCGGGTTGAACTTCAGCTTGTTTTCGTCCACCAGTTCCATCAGTTCCGGGATGAGGTTGTTCAGGCGGATGTAGCGTTGGACCGTCCGAGCACTTTCTGCTGTATTTTCTGCGAGAGCCTCATCGGAACGGGCAAAAGTCAACTTCGTGCCAAGTTGGCACGAAGTTAAATCGCTGCGTTGTCCCTGCCGTTTGATGGCCTCCAGCTTCATCTTGTAGGCTTTGGCCTTTTCGGAGGGCAGGATGTGTTCCCGCTGAACATTGGTATCCACCATCAGGATGGTGGCGGTGTCATCGTCCATTTCCCGGACCAACACCGGCATTTCCTGCAATCCGGCCAATTCACAGGCCCGCTTGCGCCGGTGCCCGGCCACCAGTTCATAGCTGCCGTCAGGGCGTTCACGGGCAATGGCGGGCATGAGGACGCCATGTACCCGGATACTGTCCACCAGCTTTTCCATTTCCTCATCGTCCCGCACTTCAAAGGGATGGTCGGGGAAAGGTTGCAGGTCTTTCAACGGCAGCATCTGCACCTTCTCCAGCTTGGCTTCATCCCGGTCCTCCTGGGTGGTGAACAGGTCAGCGAAGGAAGGGTTGATCTCGTACCTGCGGCGCTCGCTCATGGTCCACCACCTCCTTTGCCAGTGCCAGATATGCCTGGCTCGCTTTGCCGTTGGGGTCGTATTGCAGGGCGCTGTGCCCGCTGGCAGTGCTTTCGGCTGCACGGGTACAGACCGGGATCTCGCTCTTATAAATGCACAGCTTTTGCCCGTAAGTACGGCGCAGGGCGTCGCATACATCCTTGGACAGATTGGTCCGCTTGTCCACCATGGTCATGACAATGCCATTGATGGACAGCTTGGGATTGATGCGCCTACGCACCATCTGGATGTTTTTGACCAGCGCGATCAGCCCCTTGAGGGGGAAATGCTGGGCCTGCACCGGGATCAGAACACTGTCCGAGGCGGCCAGCGCCCCGATGGTCAGCATCCCCAGGCTGGGCATACAGTCGATCAGGCAGTAGTCGTAGCGCTTTTGGAGCGGCTCCAGCACATTGCGGAGAACCGCCTCGCGGCCCACCACGTTGGTCAGTCGAACATCCATGCCCGCCAGTTCGATGTCGGAGGGGATGTAGTCCACCCCTTCCTCCTGGTGCAGAATGCCGGTGGAATAGGAAATCGGCTGGTCGGCAATGGCTTCTTCCATCATGGTGCCGATGTTCGTTTCCAGATGGTCGGCGTTCTGGCAGCCCAGATAGGCAGTCAGGTCTCCCTGTGGGTCCGCATCTACCAGCAAGACGCGGTGTCCTTGCCGGGCCAGTGCGACGCCCAGATTGACGGCGGTGGTGGTCTTGCCGACACCGCCCTTTTGATTTGCGATTGCGATTGTTCTCATGGTTACCTCCTGTATTCTATCGGCTTCTGCCGATGGATTGTAAATTGGCGTGGCAGGCAAGCAGATAGTCATTGTAATCCTTGCCGCGATGGGGTGGGACCGACTTCACCGTATATCCCTGGGCCTCATATCGCTCCTGTAACCGCAGGGCAAAATCTCGTCCGCGCTCATCGTTGTCCAGGCGCAGCCGCAGTTTTTTGATTTTTGGGTGGTCTTTGAGGTACTGGTCCAGTGCAACATAGTTCAGCCCGCCAAGCGAAATATGGTGTACGCTCCGCCAATCGTGACCGTAAAGCAACTGCAACGTCGCACCAGAGAGCGCGTCAATGGGGGCCTCGTAGACCTCCACGATGTCCGCAGTTTCATTGCTTGCTGGAATACAAAAGCCGTACTGCTTTTCACTGCCCGCGCACTCGCCGCGAAACGTTCCCTGACAACCGCGCACACAGGCAGAGCGCGGCTGGCCTTCGGTATCTCTGCCGACAAACACGCAGTTCTTGTAGCCGCCGCGGGTGGTCTGGTAAAGAATTCCCTGGTCAATGCAGTATTTCAGGATTTTGCCGTCTATCCCTCTGCGTTTGAGATATTGCAGGGCCGTTTCTGCGTTCTTATCGGGCACCGGCAGCGTAAACGGCCTGCGTTCATGCTGCGGGGGCGGTCCGCTCTGGCTTTGCTGAAAAGGAACAGGCGTCAGGTGTTCCAGTTCACACAGGTGCCGCACAGCGCTGACGAAATCCATCCCCTTTACCTGGATGAGATAGTTCAGCGCTCCGCGCCCGCCAATATTTTGTGAAAACCAGTGCCACAACCCGTTGTCGCTGATGCACAGGCTGCTGTGCGTGGCGGTTTTGTAGTCGTGCGGGCCGGTGCGGATCAGTTCCTGCGGTTCGTATTGCTTCATGTAGCTTATCAGATCTACGCTTTTTGCCAATCTGATTTGCTCTTCGGTTACTCTCTGGCGCATGATGATTCCTCCTTTTCAGCCAGTAGTGTTTCAGCTAGTAGGGGGGTGTGGGGGGAATACGGCTGCGGAATGTTTCCCCAAGTAGGCACACTTCCCCCATTAACAATTGACAAAACAAAAAGCGGTTGTTATATTAAGTAACAACCGCTTAGTGAGTAACATTATTAATCTTTCTTTCACCGCGAGCTAGCTTATCAAACTTTGGTTATTCACAAACTCCCCAATCGTGTCCGATGGATATTTCATTCTTAGTTTGACAGCCTTCTGCACAATTTTGCACATTTTCTGCACATTTCGACATTCTATTTTGAAATTCCCACATGTGCTTATAATGCACAAAATGCAAGCGATGCAAAATCAGATTTTACATTTTTCTCTTTTTTTCGTGATTTTTCCTTTTATTCAACAAATTTTAACATGGATTTTTTCATGCCTTGCGTACTTTTAATCAGAGGGTCCAGGATTCGAGTTCCTGCGGGCGCACCAAAAACCTCACGTTTCGACGTGAGGTTTTTTCTTTTATCCGGATATCCGGATTTTGTTTTTCCGCCCGGGCAGCGGATGTAAAATCCAGAATGAAGGCCGTTTTGCGCATTGCGCGGCGCTTTTTGGTGTGGTATACTGATCGTATTGTGTTGTGTGCAGGGTGCCCCGCCCTGCCTGGATTTTGGAAAGAGAAGAGAGCGGTATATGAAAACAGGATTTGACAACGACAAATATCTGGCCATGCAGTCGGCCCACATCCGCGAGCGGATTGCACAGTTTGACAACAAACTGTACCTGGAATTCGGCGGCAAATTGTTCGACGATTACCATGCCTCCCGCGTACTGCCGGGCTTTCAGCCGGACTCCAAGCTGCAGATGCTGCTGCAGCTGAAAGACCAGGCCGAGATCGTGGTGGTCATCAGCGCCGAGGATATCATCAGCAACAAGATGCGCGGCGACTACGGCATCACCTACGATATGGACGTGCTGCGCCTGATCGACGCTTTCCAGGGCGTGGGGCTGTTTGTGGGCAGCGTCTGTGTGACGATGTACACCGCCGCACCGGAAGTGGAAGCCTTTGAAAACCGCCTGCACGGGCTGGGCATCCGCACCTTCCGCCACTATAAGATTGCCGGATACCCCAACGACGTGGCCCACATCGTCAGCGATGAAGGCTACGGCAAAAACGAATACATCGAGACCGAGCGTCCGCTGGTGGTCATCACGGCGCCGGGCCCAGGCAGCGGCAAGATGGCCGTCTGCCTGTCCCAGCTGTACCACGAGCACAAGCGCGGCATCAAGGCCGGCTATGCGAAGTTTGAGACGTTCCCCATCTGGAACCTGCCGCTGAAACACCCGGTCAACCTTGCCTACGAGGCCGCTACCGCCGACCTCAACGACGTGAACATGATCGACCCCTTCCATCTGGAAGCCTATGGCGAGACGGCCGTCAACTACAACCGCGATATCGAGATCTTCCCGGTGCTGAACGCCATGTTCCAGATGATCTCCGGCAAAAGCCCCTACCATTCCCCCACCGACATGGGCGTCAACATGGCAGGCAACTGCATTGTGGATGACGCCGTCTGCTGCGAGGCGTCCCGCAAGGAGATTCTGCGCCGGTACCTCAAATGCCTGTGCGAACAGAAAGTGGGCGGCACCGTCAAGGAAGAGCGCTTCAAGCTGGAACTGCTGCTCAACCAAGCCGGTCTGACCGTGGGCAGCCGCGCGGTGGAGCAGCAGTGTCCGTCAACGGCACCATATACAGATAAAAAGCATAAGGCAGGCACTCCGGTCCCACGCCCATGATGGCGCAAGGAACGCTCCCGGCGATGCTCCAGGGGATGATGGCCGCCAGCAGGACGATGCC
>OGWU01000201.1_pt1 | contig 38891 bp, 49 predicted proteins | sample 1576071 | NCBI WGS metagenome assembly OGWU01 (sample SAMEA3541582, study PRJEB24748) | human gut metagenome | biome: human gut; feature: human-associated habitat; material: faeces | place: China | collected 2012
TGAGCTTTTACAGAACCAGTTCAGAATCGGTTTTGCAAGAATGGAAAGAGACCCGCCGTGCCGCCGTCCTCCGGGGAAACAACGCCCGCCATGCCGCGGCGGATAGCCGTCCAATATTCCTCGGGAGCATCGATTTTGTTAAAAACGGAAGGTTCGGTTGAAACAAGCGTCTCCCCGCCGGATGAAACAACGTTTTTCACAATATGCGCATTATAAACGGTGCCGCCGTTTGCAATTGCGGAAACATAGCGAACAGCTTCGATCGGAGTCACGAGCAGAATGCTCTGACCGATACCCGTGCGGATCGTGAGGGTTGACTTCCACTGGATTTCGTTCAGAACGGAGGTGATTTCGTTCACCCAATTGCGGGAACGTGAGATTCCGTCCGGAATGCCCAGTTCTTCGCTCAATATGCTTCGAACCGCATCGCCCTTGCCCGCAAGGCTGCCGTCCTGACTCGGCATAAGCCTTTCGGCACATTTTTCAATCGCGGCTTCGTCAATTTCAACACCGCGAACCATTGCACTATACAAAAAGTGAATTACAGGCATACACATCACACCTCAACAACTGTTTTTTCATCAGCAGGTTTGAACTTAAAACGATCATTTTTATCAACTTTCTTTGTTAAGGCAGTTTGCCTTAATTTTTAAATTGCCACATTTTTGGAACATATATTTGGTATATTTAATTTGTATTTATTAGGAGGTAATATAAAATGCAATTCATACAATCTATTATTTTAATTGTTGTTACAACAATTGTTACAAATCTTTTCACACGTAAATTTTATATCTCGGATAAGGACAGAATAATCAAAGAAAAACAATTTAAAATTTACGAGGGACTCTATATAAACATTGTTAAAAATCGTGTTAATGAACCAATACTTTCATGTTTAGCAAAGAAAAATATATATCATCTCATCAATGCTCTTATTACAAACGAGAATTTATACAATTATCTAAACCCTCTCTTATACGAACAGTTAACATCATTAAAAGATCAAAAAATCAGTGACTCTGATGTTGCTGATATTAAAAATCAAATTGAAGAAGATTTAGAAAATATCAAATATAGCTTAGGATACCCTTGCAAGCTTAAATATAAAAGGCGTTATGAGCGTTATACATTTTATATACTAAATTGTGTGTATTTAACATATTCAATTCAATATAATTTAAAGCCTTTAAAGGACATAAAAAATACAGAATTATTTTGGTATTTAACATATATTCAATTCTTTCTAGTTAGTTTTGGAGTATTTTTAATTTTTTATTCATAAAATATTTGATGTATAACAAGAAACTCAAGGCGTGTGTAAAATTGATAAAAATGCGTAGCAGAGAATCAAAAAATCAATAATAATTAAAGATAATTTAATAAAAACAAATTTCTGTGAATCAAATAACTCTTCTAACAGCAAAAGAAAAATCATGGATCCCATAAATATACGTAATAAATAAGCAAGTAACATTTTTTTACACCTCAGAAACTACTTTCTCATCAGCCGGTTTAAATTTATCATTTTTATCAACCTTCTTTCTTTGTTAAGGCAAATTGCCTTAATTTTTAAATTATCGCATTTTGGAACAACAAAATGGTATATTTAATTTGTATTTATTAGGAGGTACTTTATGAATCAAATATTCACAGAAATCATTGCTAAAATTAAGGATATACCATTGTACGAAGCCATATTATTTCTACTTTATTTCAGTTTCTCTTTACAATTTAACTTATTTGGCATCAAATACATAATCACAATAATATTTCTCGAATTTATTTGTTGTGTTTGTAAAAATCTATTTGGGAATGATTTATCTCATGAATCTAGTGAGGAATTTTATTGTTTAATGCTAATCATCTTTTTATTTGGAATCATAATGAACAACATACAATTTCATTCATTTAAATGGTTACGCATTGCTTTGAATAAATTATTTTCTATCAAGATAGAAAAAGTAAGAGTACTAACCAAATATTTAGATACTATTTTTAAAGCAATTATTGGATATCAATCAACTAGTATCATCGTTTATGAAGCGTTTCATTCAGAGCAATTGAATGCAACACTTACCACACTTGTTGAAAAATTATTCACAACATTCTTTCTTTATATAGCATTGGTTTTTTTTAGTTGGCAATAATAAGTATTACAAAAACGATCATTGTTAGTAAAGGTAAAAAATAGAACCAAATTGGATATTTTTTAATTCGACAATTTTTGCTACTAAATGCATTTAATAATGAAATTATCGAAAAAGCGAGTAAAACCAAACCAATACATATATTTTGTTTAATTGACTTCTGGATATGGATATTAATATCAAAGAAATAATTTAGAATTATTATTGTTGCACTTCCAACACAAGTTAATATTAGCAACCATTTTAAATACCCTTTTTCTTTCTCATCTAATAAATCAATCCAAGATTTTTTTCCTTTCATCTCATCACCTTCCTACATGGCAGTACTGCCACGTTTTCTTTTATTCAAACAATTTTTCATGAATATCGACCTTCTTTCTTTAAGGCGGATTGCCTTAATTTTTAAATTGTCACAAAAATAGGACATACATTTGGTATATTGAATATGTAAATATTAGGAGGTACTGTATATGCAACAATTTATTCAATCTATTTTTCTAGTTATAGGCACAGCTGTAATTACAAATTTCTTCACCCGTAAAATTTATCTGTCTGATAAAGATAGAGATATTGTATTGAAACAATATGAAATATATAGCAAACTTTATTTGCATATTGTACGTAATCAATTGAGTGAATATATTGAAAAATCAGAAGCAAAATATAACGTCAATATGCTATTAAAGGAATTACTTAATCATGATTCACTTCATGATTATTTAAACCCTGTACTATATGAACTGTTGATATACGTCAAAGACAAAACTATTACTGATTCTGACTTAGGAGATATACGCTATCAAATAGAAATGGATCTTGAAAATATAAAATTTAAGCTGGGTTTACCTTGTAAAAATAAATACAAAAATCATTTGATGCAATGCGGAATAATATTAATTGTCCTGATATACATAATGATTTCTCTGATATTCTGGAGATTAAAATATCCTGAACAATTTACAGAACAAATTAGTGTAATTATAATTGCTATTTTTATTATTCTTGTTTTTTCAATTTACTATATTGGTTGTGTCTTTATACAAAATTTTATATACTTTAAAAAGTATTATTTCTTTTTTAAACAAAGAAAAGCATTACCCCAAAAAGATATAGGGGATAAGAAAAACTACAATAATTATAAGAAACAGTCCAACTAACGTTAAACCAATCGCAAAGTCAAAATTTCTTTCAAATACAATCACCATAACAAGAGAGCTTAACATAAAAATTCCAGCTGCCGAAATCAAATATATTGTTAACATTCCAGCTTGATAACTACTCATACACTACCTCTTTCTTTCATCTCATCACCTTCCTACGTGGCAGTACTGCCACGTTTTCTTTTATTCAAAAGGTTTCTCATATTCATAAAGAAATATATACGTGTGACAATTAACTATATCAAAAGCAAAATGGAAGAGTGATTGCAAAACATAGAACAAAAAACATACACAAAAGTAATAGAAAAGCTTTGATTTTCATTAAATGTTCATCCCATATTAAGCATAATATTCCAAATACTATTAGACACGAAAATGTACTATACAAAAAATAAATTGCATCCATCACTCTACACCTCAGAAACTGCTTTCTCATCAGCAGATTTAAATTTAAAACAATCATTTTTATTTCTATGCTTATAGCTAAATCATATTTATTGACCAAACATTCTTATGAAAAAGCATGTAAAGCAGAACTTATCAAAACAATTAACTTTTCAATTAATCATTTTAAAGAAAAAATACATACAAAAGACGAGCCAAATAATAGAAATAATTCCTGAAATTCTAAAGCAATTTGTCTCATACTTTTCATTTTTAAAAGGGACAAACCAATATAAAATTTCAGAAATAACCTCAATTACTGTTAATACTAGCAAAACAGTGTTTCTTGCATCCATCACTCTAAACCTCAGAAACTACTTTCTCACCATCATATTTTGGATTTATTTGAATACAACTTTGCCATTGCTTATTCATTGTGTCACTCCTTACCATAAAAACATTTGTTTATCCCTATCCAGATTTATATATTTCATTTAATTTGTAACAGGTTTTATAAATTTTCTACCTTTTCCCGACCCAGATTTTGCAATACAATAGTTAGGAGACAGTTTAATTTTTTTAAAAATTATCCCTCCAATTTCTAAGAAAATATGGCCATTACCTATAACTAAATTACCGTGACAGTAACCAGATATTTGTTCATTTCTATTAAAATTCAATTTTGCTAATTCGGATTTTATTATTTGGATTTCATTTCTTGTGCAGTATTTTATAAAGTCTAATGTATATATGAGGCCCTCGTCCATTACACTTGCTTCTACCTCATATAGAAATAAAATTCTTTTTGTCGTTATGTATACATTACAATCATTTAATTTATTCGCATTTATTTTCTTCACCATTTATCTCATCACCTTTCAACGTGGCAGTACTGCCATTTTTTGTTTTACAAATTCAAAAGTGTATTTATTTCTTTTTAACAAAGTAAAATGCAGCAAATAATTTTAGCACTGAAAACAAAAAACATAATACAAACGCAAATTTAAAAAGCGGAAAGAAGATAGAAACAAAATCATTTGCAGTCATGAAAGTATTCATTAATAGTATTCCTAAAGCCAACACAATTACTGAAACAACCACTTTAAAAAATAAAGGTATACTAAAATCATCAACCGCAACGATTGCAACACTAAAGCAACCTAATAGAATAAATATTAAAAAGCCTGTAATACTCAATGAAAAAGATACTATATCTGTATTTGGAATATTCACACTTAATACTCTTCCTAGAGAATAAGCACCCATTTTTGAACACAAGAAAACAAGAAATGCTATAGCTGCCATAGGCAATACAATCGAACAAATACCTTTCAGTATATTAAGTGCCATATATGCCGTAAGTTTTAAGAATTTGCTTGACGTTGGCTTATCGTAAATATCCTCTACATATTCATATAATTTAGAGGATTTTATAATTTCTAATTCGTCACTTCTAATATATTTTGTTTCTATTTCCTCACCTATAGTTCTTCCGTAGGCATTTAATTCATCTTTCATTTAATTCCTCATTTCTTTATTAAATCAATGCGTCGTAATTTATTTTCTCTCCACTGTTTTTTCAAAATTTTTACCAGATACACAATGACATAAACACATTCTGGAATCGATTGCTTTAATTTGATATTTAGGTATATATAAAAATAAATCCTTGTGATGAAGATCAATCAAGCCATTTAATAAAGTTTTATTTACTAAATCGTTTTGCATAGAATATAAACATTCAAAAAAAGGAGTAAATTTTAATAAATGTGCTTGATAAGATTTATTAGGTCTATAGCATTTAAAAGTAACGATATAATTGAAATCTTTTTCTAAAGACTCAATACTAGTAATTTCTACATAAATTTTTTTAAAATAACATCCTTGTTTCTTCTTTCTTAATCTTTTTTTCATCCTATCACCTTCCTACGTGGCAGTACTGCCATCACTTTTTATCCAAACAGATTTGAATAGGTTAAAACATACGCAAAAAATAAAGTAGAAAAATAAACATTGCTATTAAAAAAGAGATAAAACCAACAATTAATAATATAGTTTTAAAATTCATAAATCTGTCGTCAAAAAAGATATGTAAAAATCCAAATAGTGCTATACATCCCATTGCACTATACAAAAAGTGAATTACAGGCATACACATCACACCTCAACAACTGTTTTTTCATCAGCAGGTTTGAACTTAAAACGATCATTTTTATCAACTTTCTTTGTTAAGGCAGTTTGCCTTAATTTTTAAATTGCCACATTTTTGGAACATATATTTGGTATATTTAATTTGTATTTATTAGGAGGTAATATAAAATGCAATTCATACAATCTATTATTTTAATTGTTGTTACAACAATTGTTACAAATCTTTTCACACGTAAATTTTATATCTCGGATAAGGACAGAATAATCAAAGAAAAACAATTTAAAATTTACGAGGGACTCTATATAAACATTGTTAAAAATCGTGTTAATGAACCAATACTTTCATGTTTAGCAAAGAAAAATATATATCATCTCATCAATGCTCTTATTACAAACGAGAATTTATACAATTATCTAAACCCTCTCTTATACGAACAGTTAACATCATTAAAAGATCAAAAAATCAGTGACTCTGATGTTGCTGATATTAAAAATCAAATTGAAGAAGATTTAGAAAATATCAAATATAGCTTAGGATACCCTTGCAAGCTTAAATATAAAAGGCGTTATGAGCGTTATACATTTTATATACTAAATTGTGTGTATTTAACATATTCAATTCAATATAATTTAAAGCCTTTAAAGGACATAAAAAATACAGAATTATTTTGGTATTTAACATATATTCAATTCTTTCTAGTTAGTTTTGGAGTATTTTTAATTTTTTATTCATAAAATATTTGATGTATAACAAGAAACTCAAGGCGTGTGTAAAATTGATAAAAATGCGTAGCAGAGAATCAAAAAATCAATAATAATTAAAGATAATTTAATAAAAACAAATTTCTGTGAATCAAATAACTCTTCTAACAGCAAAAGAAAAATCATGGATCCCATAAATATACGTAATAAATAAGCAAGTAACATTTTTTTACACCTCAGAAACTACTTTCTCATCAGCCGGTTTAAATTTATCATTTTTATCAACCTTCTTTCTTTGTTAAGGCAAATTGCCTTAATTTTTAAATTATCGCATTTTGGAACAACAAAATGGTATATTTAATTTGTATTTATTAGGAGGTACTTTATGAATCAAATATTCACAGAAATCATTGCTAAAATTAAGGATATACCATTGTACGAAGCCATATTATTTCTACTTTATTTCAGTTTCTCTTTACAATTTAACTTATTTGGCATCAAATACATAATCACAATAATATTTCTCGAATTTATTTGTTGTGTTTGTAAAAATCTATTTGGGAATGATTTATCTCATGAATCTAGTGAGGAATTTTATTGTTTAATGCTAATCATCTTTTTATTTGGAATCATAATGAACAACATACAATTTCATTCATTTAAATGGTTACGCATTGCTTTGAATAAATTATTTTCTATCAAGATAGAAAAAGTAAGAGTACTAACCAAATATTTAGATACTATTTTTAAAGCAATTATTGGATATCAATCAACTAGTATCATCGTTTATGAAGCGTTTCATTCAGAGCAATTGAATGCAACACTTACCACACTTGTTGAAAAATTATTCACAACATTCTTTCTTTATATAGCATTGGTTTTTTTTAGTTGGCAATAATAAGTATTACAAAAACGATCATTGTTAGTAAAGGTAAAAAATAGAACCAAATTGGATATTTTTTAATTCGACAATTTTTGCTACTAAATGCATTTAATAATGAAATTATCGAAAAAGCGAGTAAAACCAAACCAATACATATATTTTGTTTAATTGACTTCTGGATATGGATATTAATATCAAAGAAATAATTTAGAATTATTATTGTTGCACTTCCAACACAAGTTAATATTAGCAACCATTTTAAATACCCTTTTTCTTTCTCATCTAATAAATCAATCCAAGATTTTTTTCCTTTCATCTCATCACCTTCCTACATGGCAGTACTGCCACGTTTTCTTTTATTCAAACAATTTTTCATGAATATCGACCTTCTTTCTTTAAGGCGGATTGCCTTAATTTTTAAATTGTCACAAAAATAGGACATACATTTGGTATATTGAATATGTAAATATTAGGAGGTACTGTATATGCAACAATTTATTCAATCTATTTTTCTAGTTATAGGCACAGCTGTAATTACAAATTTCTTCACCCGTAAAATTTATCTGTCTGATAAAGATAGAGATATTGTATTGAAACAATATGAAATATATAGCAAACTTTATTTGCATATTGTACGTAATCAATTGAGTGAATATATTGAAAAATCAGAAGCAAAATATAACGTCAATATGCTATTAAAGGAATTACTTAATCATGATTCACTTCATGATTATTTAAACCCTGTACTATATGAACTGTTGATATACGTCAAAGACAAAACTATTACTGATTCTGACTTAGGAGATATACGCTATCAAATAGAAATGGATCTTGAAAATATAAAATTTAAGCTGGGTTTACCTTGTAAAAATAAATACAAAAATCATTTGATGCAATGCGGAATAATATTAATTGTCCTGATATACATAATGATTTCTCTGATATTCTGGAGATTAAAATATCCTGAACAATTTACAGAACAAATTAGTGTAATTATAATTGCTATTTTTATTATTCTTGTTTTTTCAATTTACTATATTGGTTGTGTCTTTATACAAAATTTTATATACTTTAAAAAGTATTATTTCTTTTTTAAACAAAGAAAAGCATTACCCCAAAAAGATATAGGGGATAAGAAAAACTACAATAATTATAAGAAACAGTCCAACTAACGTTAAACCAATCGCAAAGTCAAAATTTCTTTCAAATACAATCACCATAACAAGAGAGCTTAACATAAAAATTCCAGCTGCCGAAATCAAATATATTGTTAACATTCCAGCTTGATAACTACTCATACACTACCTCTTTCTTTCATCTCATCACCTTCCTACGTGGCAGTACTGCCACGTTTTCTTTTATTCAAAAGGTTTCTCATATTCATAAAGAAATATATACGTGTGACAATTAACTATATCAAAAGCAAAATGGAAGAGTGATTGCAAAACATAGAACAAAAAACATACACAAAAGTAATAGAAAAGCTTTGATTTTCATTAAATGTTCATCCCATATTAAGCCTAATATTCCAAATACTATTAGACACGAAAATGCACTATACAAAAAATAAATTACATCGAACACTCTACACCTCAGAAACTACTTTCTCATCAGCAGGTTTGAATTTATACTGCTGTATCTTCTCGCCATTTTCATAATAGATGGTGTTTTTTCTTTTTGTATTTTTGTATTTCAACTTTTTCACATTTACTTTTGAATCATCAGCACTGATACTTGTTATATTCATTCCACTGTTCATAGAATATAAACTTAAATCTGATAGCAACGAACTTTCCAACACAGAACCATTCGGCACTGCAAATACTACATCAGGATACATAGCTTTGAATGCTTGAAATGTTGTACGGTAAATATGGATATATCCATAATCTCCGTTACTTAGTGTGTAATTCCCTTCGCTAATCCATAGATTTGTACCATCAAAAGCTTCTACAAACCCTACGTGACCATACTGCGGATATAGAGTGTTCGCCTGAGCCGAGAACACAGCACCTCCGCTTGGTGTACTGCTCAAACTAAATTTATCTCCATGAACAGCAACTATCTCTCTGGCATTGTCTTTCCCATTGCCAAAAGCACCACTTGAAAAGCCATAGACCTGATAAAATCTAGACCATGCATAATACGTACACTGTGGCATTGCAAATGGATTGCCCACCAAAATAAATTTACTCCAGTCCTTTGTCAGCAACGATTCATATTTCAGTGCATTTTTAACAGAACTGATATATCCAGTTGCCACAGTTTGATTACTTGAAATGTCAACCTTTTCATTTCCTTCATTCTCATTAGGAATAATCGTGATCGTTCCTGTTGATGTTTCGGGTTTATCAGGCTTTTGTACACCTTCCGTTTGATTATTGTTACCTGGATTTGTATCTGGCTTATCTGTTGTACCGCCATCCTCTTTAGGTGGCTGTGGTTCTGGTGTTGGAGCTGGAGTCACTGGCTCTGTCGGCTCAGATGGTTCTGGATCAGGAGTTACTTCCGTATCATTTCCATCTGTTGTAGGTGGAGTTTCAACCTGCATATTACATACATGGGATGCATCCACAATCGTTCCATCTTCGTTGTATTCGACATTACCGATGTAATACGTGTTGTGATCCGTATTAATTCTGGTTTCATCCGCTTTGACAGTGGATGTCATACCACTAAGAATCAATGTACCTGTAAGTATACAGGCAGATAATTTATTTAAAGTGTGCATTTTATCGACGACCTTCTTTCTTTAAGGCAGATTGCCTTAATCTTCTAATTTACGTCCAATTAGTTCATCTAGTGAGATATTAAAGTAATCTGCAATTTTTATTAAGGTGCTGATTCTTGGATCTTTCTTTTTACCATTTTCAATATCACTGATTTCGCCACTAGACATATTTATTTCTTTGCCCAATTTATCCATTGACAAATTGTTGGTTTTTCGTAATTCTTTTAATTTTGTTTTCATAATTTCCTTTCTGAAGCTCGTAATATCGAGTATGATAGTATTTGATTAAAGGAGGTTTTTATGAATAATTATAATTACAAAATAATAATCAAACTATTGGTATATCAAATCTTAGTAATAACTGTATTGATTTTTACTTCATATGTGGATTTTAATTACATATCGCAAAGATTTTACACATCATTTGAATCGGATAAACTCGAATATTTTAAAACCATAAAAACAGTTGTTACCCATCTTGCTACTTATTACTCTTTATTAACTATATATGCATATATATACTTTAATAACATAAAAATTAATCATATCATTCACGAAGAAATCGTTGTCAACACAGTTTTATATAACTTTTTCTTTGCAATGACTTCAATTGCATTTACATTTCTATTTGGAATTAAAGATATAACTCTAGACTACATGTTTCCAAGTAGTACAACAGCAAAATGGGTCTACAATGTTATTTTCTATTGGTACACCGGTATAATTTCATTATTGTTCATCTACTTCAAACAATTAAAACAAATGAGAAAAGATTATGAATCTGAAAAAAACATACATGATAAACAATAATACTCCAACTGAAATTGATATAATTAACAAAAGTTTAAAATCAAGTTTGTTATCGTTATTTTTCATCCTATCACCTTCTTACGTGGCAGCACTGCCATCTTTTTTTTATTCAAACAGCTTTTCATGTGTATCAACCTTCTTTCTAAGGCATTTTGCTTTAATTTATTAATTTGTTACAAAATTAGGACAAATATTTGTTATATTACACCTGTGCAAATCGCACAAGGAGGTTTTTATGAATAATTTAATATTTACTTTTATGAAGAACAACTTTTTTAATAGCCCAGATATTTCAACTAATAAACAACTAATAGAATGTATTGATAATCTTCATGAACAATTTTTAAAAGCATCAAATAATTATTTTACTTCCAAAATATTAAGCAAGTATTTCTGCTTATGGAAAGGTGTTTTTAACACATACAAATATGACGACGTTTCTGATTCTTTTTATAGATACCTTGCAGGTGATCCAACCATGAACGATTCATACGAAACATACCCTTACCACTTTTATTTCAATGGATTTGGTTCAATTTATGCTAATTTTGATATTGAATATATAAAAACAATAAAACATAAGTTACCTACTATAAAATATTCAGATATTAAGCCTATTCTTGATTTAAATTCAGTGCCTGATAATATTTCAGATTTTACGGATTGTTGTTTAAATGCAGGATCTTTAATAGTTGTACAATTATGTGGTTCTGATAAATGTTACAAAATAATTGATGGTAATCATAGACAATATTTTATCGAAAAGCAGCATCTTGCAAATTTCAAAGTATCCCTTATCTCTTTTGATTCGTTAGAAGAAAAAATGTTTATTAACAAATTTAATTATGCAGTATATCTGTTTTTTAATGAATTGAATACATTCCCAAATTGTAACAATATCTTCAAATTGTACAAACAATATTTACATTGTAAATATTTATTATCAAGTAAGGACTTAATCTGATTTTCTAAAAATTCTATGCTGTCCTGACATAGTTTTCCCAATCATCATTCTTTTAGAAAGTTTGTATTTTTTTAACTCAATTGAATTTACATACAAATTAACACTACTCTTTTCTTGTCGAATGAATCCATTTGTAAAGATTTGATTATTTCCTAAAATCAATTGATTTCCCTGCTCTAGATCACGGATAGTTTTTTTTCGCAATATACGCTTAAAATAAATAATTGAAAAATCGTTTAAGAAATATTGATTAATTATGCGTGCTTCTATAAAGTAACCAATTAATCTTTTCTTAATAGAAACAATTAGTTGAACATTATCTTTGGGACTCATTAGCATCACTCCTTTCAGCATAGCAGTACTGCCATGTTTTTTTATTCAAACAATTTTTCATGAATATCAACCTTCTTTCTTTAAGGCAGATTGCCTTAATTAATGTGGTAAAATATATCGTAACGGAGGTGCCATATATTTATGCTTTATAATTATAATCAAACAAAAAACAATTTTTTTGATTCATTATATACAACAAACAACCAGACAATTCAAATTATTTTAAATTGTATGGAGAATACATTAATTAACAAAAATAATAATAAAATCTATAAAATTATGATTTCACGTTATTTTCAAATGTGGCGATCAATATTTTACAAATATAATTCCAATGATATTTCTAATGAAATAGATAAATGGCTTAAAGATTTAACCGATCCTAGAATAAAATATGAAACATTTTCTTATCCTATAATTTTTGGGAACATTCAAATTTATTCTTGCTTTGATATTGAATACATAAAAAAATCACATCAAAAATTTCATAAAGTAGAAATATGTCAATTACTACAATCTCTTGATGAAAACGAAATTCCTGACAATATTGATGAATATGACTCAACTTGTCTAAATGGTTTTCCTTTAGCAGTCGTAGAATCAGTTCAAAAACCAAAACCATATAAAATCATAGATGGTAATCACCGCTTCTATTTCATAAATAAACAAGATATTAAAGACTATCCAGTCAATGTTATTCATCTTTCTTCTCTTACAGAAGAAATGTTTATCAACAAATTCAACTTTTGCATTTACTTGTTTTATAATTTAATAAACTACTTTAATGATTGTAATAATTTATTATCCATGATTTTTGAATTTAAAAAATGTAAAAAGATTCTTATATCATTCAATCTTTTATAACTTTGTAGATTTTTCTTGCTTTTCCTTTTCCAGATATTCCAATACATTCAATCGGAACTGAATGGATATTTTTTAAAAGTACTCCTATATTTAAATATACAGTTCCTTTAATTAACACTAAACTGCCTTGACATGAACCTGTTATTTCATTGTTTCTATTGAAATTAGGGTTGCATATATTCTTTTCAACTTTATCAATTTGATGTTTCATACAGTATTTTTTAAAATGTAATATTAACGTATTGTTTTTATCAATTGTCCAAGCTTTAATTAAATAAACAAATAGATATTTTTTTATGACTATATGAACAGTATATTCATTTTTCATCCGATCACCTTCCTACGTGGCAGCACTGCCATGTTTTTTATTTTCAAGTAAATCTGTCCTTTTCACTTTATATTCAAGACCATGTTGATTTCCTAATTTATATGCTTCTTCATTAGTTACGTATCTACTTTTCGATTTTGTGACTTTGATTTTCTTATTTGCCCATTCTTTAACAACAGTAGGCACTCCTACTACTGCCAATTCATATTTAGGGTGCAAATTCATTTCAATTAAAGACTGTTCAAGTTGCTGTTCTAAGCCATTCGCAAAACCTTTGCAATAGTCTTTTTTGAAAATTCTGAAATCGACATCTCCTACATAACACTCTTGAATGTCTTTCAACATAGAATTCAAATAATAAACTACACCTTCTGCAACTGGTACACAAACATCAACATCCGATTGTAATCCGATGATATTGAATTTAACATCATTCTCATTTATTTTTCCTGCATAACATGTTTCACATTGGAAATATTTTGCTAATACATTTAATACCCAATGAATATATCCAATACCTGTATGTTCTAATTGAATACGAACAACATCTTCTAGTGCCCCTTTTTTATCAAATAAATCAATCTCTTCAATCTTATATTTGATACGAAGCTTGTTTGCACGATATATAGCAAGCTGTATCTCTTGATCACTTGCTGAAGTATCTTCAGCAAGTGCCATGAGTTTCTTTATTTTTCTAATTACATCATCCTTTTCAGCCATAATTTAAAACCTATCTTCCTAACTTATTTCTATTATGAATCAATCATTTCATACTCTTTCACCAGTATAGTTTGTGGCTCCAGTCACTCCGTCAAGGGTTGCCCCTTGTCCTCGCTCGGCTTAGTCTTCGTCTTTCATGTACTTCTTAGCGATGATAGTGAAGTCCGTGTATTTGGCTGTATCTGTAATCTTCAACCAGATGTCACAGAACTTCCCTCTCTTGTAAGAATCAAATCTATCCTTCTCACGGTCGATAAACTCCAGTCTATCTCCGCTTGCATTGTCAAAACGGACTACTGCGTATTCTCCGTACTTACCGTCCTTAATCTCTATTCCACGGATTTCCAAATCCTCTACTTTTGCTGTAAATACCATAACTATCAATCCTTTCTCTCGTCAGAGTTGGTATTAGTACCACTCTTGGCTTTTGTCAAATACTCTACTGTCCAAGTCGCAGGATATGCAACTTCGATTGAAGCAATATAATCCTCCGTCTTTCCATAGTCTGGAAGTTTTTCAAGACAATTTTCTGGCATAAGCAATTCCGGAAATTGCTCCAATATTTTATTACGTACAAGATCAAATTTAATCTGATCGTATCTCGTATATGGCAACAATAAGCTAATGTAATCACAGTCATCTGTCTTCCACGTACATTGTGGACTTGCACCAACATCACATACTTTAAAAAAGTATTCCAGTAATGTAACAATCTTTTCTTTACTAGAAGAAGGATAGAGTTTTAACATATAAACTGGTGTATATACACAGCTGTCGGCATTTCTAGTAACAAATTTATATCTATTCTCATTTTTATCCCAAGTACTTAAACTATCTAGCGTTACATACAAAGGTATGTCATCCTTTATTTGTAATGTTTTTAGTTCTAAGGATCTCATTTCAATTTTCTCCTTTCACATATTCTAAATCGGACAAAAACTCTTTCATCAAAACGATTCGATTGGCCTTTCTTTCTACAATTCTGTGTAAACTACATATCCTACTATTATCAACTTCGGATAAGCAATCCGATTCTTTTAAAACATTCTCCAATGCACCTTTATACTTTTTTAAATTTTTTGTTTCATCTTCAATTTCTAAAGTGTATCTTTCGATTAGAGATTGAAGCCTTTCTTCAATCATTTGTAACTCCAACATTTCCTGACGTAATTCTTCATCTTTCTTTTCCATAATCATCACCTGATCTTTTTTTAAGGCAAACTGCCTTAGCCTAAATCGGCAACCTGTTCCTCAAAGATTTTAAGTGCAACATCATAAGAATCTCCAAAACCATAGGAATGAATTTCGCCATTTGCATTTATGTATACTACATAATCAAACAATGTATCATCAGGATACATTCTAGATACAAGACTTACACAGCCTTGCCTTTTTAATTCCACTTCTTTAAACCTTGCCATAATCAATCTCCCTTATTTCCATTTTCATCATCTGACTCATCTGTTTTTAACATCTGATGTACGTGCATACCATATCTAGTCATTTTTCCACCAAGAAATGATATCCATTTGTAGAGTGCAGCCATGCATAGAGCAAGGACTAAAAGTAGTCCTGCTCCTGCCATGACAACCATTATAAAATCTTGATTTATTCTCATTTCATTTCCCCATTGTCATCAAATCCAAGGATATTTAAAATGCTGTAAAAATCATCCGTCTTTTTAGATTTATCTGAAAACTGGAAGCACAACCATCCTTTTTCGATTTTCACAGAGCGACCCATTGTTTCTTTCAGATTTTTGACAATTCGCTTGCGATCTTCCTTGTCTGCACTCGATTCGATATCTTCTATGACTGGCTCAGTCATATTGGCATCAATGACCAATTGTTCAATTTCGTCCTGCTCAATTTTGTCGGGATCTTTTCGTACACGTTGATACCCTTCAATCTCATGGATAATTTTCTCAACTGCTTTTTCACCGATACGAATTCCTATACGCTGGGCAATCCATTTTCGCTTTTGTATGCCTTTAGGCTTTTCACCTGCTTCCGCTTTTCCATTCCAAACTTTCAAATACATTTTTACTTTTCGTTTTATATCCTCATCAGACAACGGACGAACTTCATTCAACAACAGAATCATTTCCAATTCCTTTGTTTCATTTTCTGGCTCTGGTAACACAACAACAGGAACCATTTTCTGTGCATCTGGATACAATTCTGCATTTCTTAACAATGCATCTAGGCGGAAGTGTCCGCCAAGAAGCATATATTTCTTGTCACTGCCATGACGATGTGATTTATTGCGATAGACATGTAGTGGTGTATACACCATACCTTGTTCGTGAATTTTCTCAGCATTTTCGATTTTATCTTCTTCTGAATCATTTGCATCATTCAATGGGTTGAAATCAATCTCATAGATCGAAACATTTTTTGTTGGTAATTCCTTTGTACGATCTACAAAACTGTCCACTGTGTTATATCCATTGTCGTTGAATCCAATCATTAAATCTTCAAAACTTGCCATGATTTTCTACCCCCCCTAATTAGTCCTTGTTCTCCAGTAATGCAATAATTTCTTCACCTAGTGATTTATAGGCATTACCTACGTTTGTATTTGTCAACACAACCTGTCTGTTCATCATACTGGCATCCTGTGTTGGCTTTTTCTGATACGGAATAATTGTTTGAAATATCATGTCATCCATGTGTTTTCTAAACCATGGAATTAAGTTTTTTTCTGTCTTTCCACGAGGTGAAACCATCGTGAATAGAACTTTTAAATCAACATTCTTCTTGTTTCTCTTTGCAATCGTAATTGTATTTTTAAGAGAAACAATCATTCCCTTAATAGATTTTCTATCAAGTTTCACTGGAATGATGTTTAAGTCACTGGCTAGTAAGGTGTTTGTACTTACTAAAGTCTGAGCTGGTGAATTATCAATCAGAATGTAGTCATATCTGTCCTGCACATTTTCAAATGCACATACTAGGCGATCTACCGCAGAACGAGTTCTATCATCTGATAAATTCTTGTCCGCTTGGCACAATCGAATCGAAGCCGGCAATAAACTTACGTTCATGTGTTCCGTAGGTACGATTACATCTTCAATCATGTCTGGATCGTCTAAAACCTCACATAGATCACTGGCAACATTTTCAATCAAGCATTCATCCAAAACATTGATAAAGTTTGTTCCACTTTCGATTTTTTCATCCATTGTCTGTAATTCCTTGATTGTCAAAGGCTGTCCTTTTGCACCAATACAGTCAGTCGCACTGGCTTGCATATCGGCATCCACAATCAATACTTTTTTGCCCTGCATACCAAAGTAAGTTGCCAATTCAATGGCTGTCGTAGATTTTCCAACACCTCCTGATACATTTGAAATGTTAATAATTTTTGCAGTTTTGTTCATTTTAATTTCCCCCTGTTTTTCTAATCTGCATATGCAATTAGGCTTTCCATTGATAAACCATAGCCTAATAAAGCACGTTTATAATCTTCGTAAGGTTTTCCAAACGAATAAGCACATCCTGACTGTAGATTTCTTCGTTTTAAGCAAAGTAAATGTACGCAGTACAGTATCTGCTTTGATAAAACATCCATTCTCGACAAAACTTCGAGATCATGTTTTAAAACATCGTCATATGGTGTTGAACAATTGATTGTCAACAAGTCCATAAAATCTGTATCCTCGTCGATCTCATATAGAGGAACTTTTTTGATTTGGTAATACCCTGCTTTGATATACTTCGTAAGAGTATCCAAATGCTTTTTTGTTAATGCTTTGGTTTGTTCGTAGTTAATCTTCAACATACCTATCATCCTTTCATTTCACACATTTAATCTAATCCACAAGTAAGCCAAGTCCCATTGCAAAATTCTTAAGTGCCTGGACATATAATCGTTGCATATATCGTTCTGTCAGTTTTCCATCTGATGTCAGGCTTTTATACGAAAAGCCTAATATACCATGTCCAATCAGAACTCTAGCTTCGTTTGGTAACATTTTGTTTATCACACGAAATGCCTGTTGTAGTGCAATAATCACTTCTTCGTTTTTAGAAATTCGATGAATCATTTTGTGCTGATAATCCTCTCTTGAATCCGAACTTACGGAAACAATCGAACTAGATACTTGAATGGAATCAGTTAAAAAATCATCCTGATTTCTCAAATCTAGTTGCAAACCTGAGAATTTCCAGAGTGGTGAAATATTGTTTTTGTTCATGAAAAACTCACGATTGTCAAATGTTATCCCTTCACTAGTCGTAACTTTGATGATATATTCTCCACCTCGGAATTTCCCTCTCAGATCGAATTCAATAAAATCTTTGATTTCAGTCCATACACCCCTTCCTTTGCACACATTCCTCATCTCCTTCTACTTTCTAAATTTGCAAATTATGCTTTGGCTTTTAATTTCTCTACTAATTGCTGATCCTGCATAAGCATTGTAAGCTCAGCCAATTCGCCATTGTTCAGGTCGGCTAATGAGCGACTGTCATCTGGCTTTTTGTACATTTCCCAAAATGCGGATCGTGATAATGCAGCTTCGCTGTTAGACGAGCCAGTTCTAAATAAATTTATAAAATCATCCTGTGAAAAGCTTTGATTGAAAATATCATCTAACTCATCAGAATCATTGTGATTCATTTCATCTTTTTTTCCTTGTTGTTGTAGTATTTCTGAAACAGATGATGACACTACATCATTTGCAACATTTACTTTTTCTTCTTCCTGTTTTTCTTCGGCCATTTCTTCTTCCTCTGATTTGTTCTTGTTTAGTTTTGCTCCCTCATAATTTAGTTGAACATTCATCAATGTAACTAAAAGATACTGTTTCATATTTCTGATTTCTTTCTTTGGATTTTTTTTCAAACACTCCAGTAAATATTCGATGTGATTGAAATCCAATGTTTCAAAACATTCATGCACTTCGTCTGAACTATATTTGAAATTCTTAGATGTGATTGATGCGTCCTCAGACAACAGCTTTTCAGCAATGACTCTGCTGATCAATCTTAATAGCTGTTCATCATCTGGATGTTCTTTAAGTAGAAACTCAAACCCAATCTGACTTTGAATTTTACCAATCACAGAACTTGCACTGCGGTTTTCTTTTTCTTTAGATAGATTTTCTTTTTTATATCTTTCTATCTTTCTTTCTATCTTAGTTTGTGGTGGATTTTCCGTGTGCGGTTTTTCCGCCTGCGGTTTATTTAAAGGGTTTTGACCGTGTGTGGATTTTCCGCCTACGGTTGCGGTTTTTACCGTGTGCGGATTTTCCGCCTGCGGTGTTTTTTCGCCGTGTGCGGATTTTCCGCCTACGGTGTTTTCGACCGTAGTTGGGTTTTCCGACTCCGGCATATCATCTACTTTCAGAAAGAACGGATTATCTTCCGGAGATTCAAAAATATACCATTTTGTTGTTCCAAAACTTCCATTTTCATTTCTTCCCTGCATAATATGTAAGTAGCCATTATCTTTTAATTCCTTGACTGTCGATTTCACCAAATCACGTCCACCTTTGATCTGAGTTGCTAATCCATTTACCGAAATTTTCCAATTCTCATTGCGTGATTTTAAAAGGAATATCTTTCCTAAAATACCCCATGCTTTAGGTGACAGATTCAAATCGTCATAATACCGAATTGGAAGTGTTCCATATCTATTCACCGCTGAAACCACTTCAATCTCAGCACCATCAAATTTAAAATAATCCATATGCCTTTCTCCTTTTCTATAGCCAACCATGTTCTAGCAATACCTGATGAATTGCTTTGTGCAAGTCTGCGTCAATGAATACTTCCATTTTTTTCCAATCCCCATCAGTTTCAAACCAATGAGAATGAGAAACTAAATAGGTTGCAATACCATACGATTTGAAGACACGTACGATCCAATAATCATTTTCGGCACGACATCGGTATGTAACTTTATTTTTACTAGTATCTCCATCCACTTTTTCAAATCCTAATTCATGCATCATTTCATCAGCGTTCATGCTTATTTCCTCCAACTCCATTTTTCATCGCCATTTTTTTCAAAAAATTAAAACCGACAAGATCTAGAAACTCGTTCTATTTCCTGTCGGTTATTCATAGTATTTATTTTTTTAAAATTGAAATTTTTTGAAATTAGTTCGATCGTACAAATATATATGGTGCCAGTTTGAAACTTAAAACTCTCAAAAAACACTTTATATAAAGCGGATTTGAGAGTTTTTTTGTCGTTGAAAAGTCGATTTTTACCCGTTTTGGCAAACTTTTTGGCAAACAATTCGAAAAAAATTATTTTTTTTACTTTTCGAAACGAATTATTAAAAGTTCAAATAAAAAAATTTTTATAACAGAATAGTCTCCCAGATTATATATAGATTAACCTATAGCCAAAACAAATTTCAATCAATCTTCACACAATAACCTGAGATTGTTTTCATGAAACTAAGAATTACGTTTACTTATTCGTGCTCAATAAAGCACAAAAAAAACAAAGAAACATTAAGTCTCTTTGTTCTTATGCGTTCGAGATGTAATCACAGATGTTCTTAGATGCAGGTGCTTTCGATGAAGGTCTTCTCTTTTTACAACTTGGACAAGCCATCCTCACGGAAACTGAGAAAACTAAACTTGAATTTATTTGATTAGATGTGCTGTAATAATTGTATAACTATAAGAGTTAATAGTTATTTTAATATTATCAATTTCACAATACCAATTTTTACCCTGCTTATAAATATTACAATTCTTATCTAAAATTTTATTTTTACAAAATTCAACTACATCATTAGTATTCAATTTTAGATTCTTCTTAACTCTATCAATCCCCATTTCAGTAGTATGCACTTTACTTATATTATCAAGTAATATTTGTTTATCTTCCATAACTTAATCTCCTCAAAAAATTACTATTTATCTAACAAATCAATAAATTGTAATTTGTAGAAATCCTGATCGGACATATTGTCGTTCTTGATCTTCCCGGCGGTTTCCATGACAGCTTCCACTAGCGGGCGAATATCCATAACAGATGTGTCCTCCTGGTGCTGGGTGCTGATAAGAAATGTGATGATGCGACCCGTATCACAATCATAGGAAACTTGCGCTTTCGCATCCGACAAGAACAGTGCAAACTTTTCATCAGAATTAACTTCTTTGTTTTCCTAATCGTGATTAATGTATTTAGTGATAGTATCGATTAATTCCTCCATGTTAATCGGCTTGGAAATATGGTCATTCATGCCTGAATCCAGGGATTCCTGAATATCATCTATAAAAGCATTTGCAGACAAAGCTATAATTGGAATCGTAACTGCATCGGACCGCTCTATACCCAAGGTTCGAATAGCTTTTGCTGCTTGGTGTCCATCCATGTTTGGCATCATAATATCCATCAAAATAAGATCGTATGTGCCTCGTGGATGATTTTTAAACAAATTCACAACTTCTTTTCCGTCTGATGCGCGTGTTACGGTCATACCAGCATCTTCCAGCATTATCGTAGCAAGTTCAGCATTTAGATCATTATCCTCAGCCATAAGAACATGAATACCCGTCAAATCTCTATGTAGATGTTGTTTTTGTTCTGATTGAATAACTTGTTCTGCCAACTCCAGTGGGATCTCCACTGTGAATGTAGAACCTACACCTTTTTTGCTCTCAACAGCAATCGAACCGCCCATCATATCCACATATTTTTTTGTGATAGCCATACCAAGACCGGTTCCCTTATATTGAGTTCTGGCATTAGCATCATCTTCTTGTGAAAACGGATCGAATAATTTTTTCTGGAACTCTTCGCTCATGCCAATACCGTTATCTCGAATAACATAACGAGTTATGATATGTTTCTCATCCGCTCCTGGGTAACTGCTGATATCCAAAGTAATCTTTCCGCCGTCCTTTGTGAATTTCACAGCATTACCAAGAAGATTCACCAAAACTTCCCGGATACGCACAACATCCGCAAGGACATATGAGTTCTTTGGGATTTCTCGATGTAATTCAAACTTAAGATCTCGGGTATAAAGAAGTCCATTCATAATCGCCTGGACGTTATCTGTCAATTGAGTAATGTCCACTGGCTCGGGTGAAATAGTAACTTTTCCACTTTCAATGCGAGTAAAATCCAGAACGTCATTCAACAAAGAGAGAAGATGATTCGAACTTTTTTGAACTTTCTCCAAGCTATCATGAATATCTGAAACTGTGTTCTGGTGAAGCGCAATGTTTGTAAATCCAATAATGGCATTCATCGGCGTTCTGATGTCATGGCTAATACTAAGCAAAAACGCAGATTTTGCTTTGTTGGCAGCATTTGCTTCCTCAGCGGCGGTCATTAATAATTGTTTTTGTTTTTGCTCTTCTGCCTTGTTTTTCTGGTAAACATAATGGGTATATAGACAAATTAAAAGCAATACAACTCCTGCGACTAAACCGCAGATGATGGAAATATGATTCGTCTTTTCAACCATTCCATAAGCTGATTGCATATCCATTTCAATGCAAAATGCGCCAATGATTTCTCCTGTCCCATCATGATTTGCTCTTACAGGATAGCAAGCCGTAAAAATCGGCCCCCATGTTGTATCGATGATATCCTGAGAGTACACAATCTCCCCAGACATAGCCCTATCAATATACGGAACCATTTCTTCCTCAATATAATCTCCAGGGTGTCTTACATCATCCGCATCCGGATCCAAACCGTCTACCACATAAACGAGTTTTCCTTCTTCATTTTTTGTAGCGGTGTAAATATATCGAGTAGAATTCAATGTTCTGATTTCATTGAAATATGAAGAGATATCTTTATATATTTGCTTCTTTTCATCAGATTGATCTTTGATTTGATCAAAATCTTCTTTGCCGATTCTTCCATCCACAAGTTTGTGTACTGCATCTGCACTCACTGTGTCACGTGTGATTTCTGTTTCAAGGGCGGTCTTAGTGTAAAAACTTTGCAGAATATATGTGTACGACGCTATTACCAAAATTATCAAAAGTCCCGCAATCACAAAGATACTGCCTGTATTCTTCAGCCTAAAGAGTTTTTTCAAATTAATTCCTTCTTTTGTTTTCTTCATGCTGTTCATTCACATCCTTCAAATTCCGATTTTTTTAATTTATTTTAACACAAAATATAAGTGGTTTGTAGAGAGGAAATATATCGTGTTTAATTTTCATACAAAAAATTTGTAACACCATCATATTACCAATAAAAACTTGTAAAAACCTATATTGCTTTATAACACCACCGTAATACCGTGAAAAACTGAATGAAACCGACAACGAGCCAGTCGTAATACCTTCGTCGGCTATGTCGACAGAGCAACTACAAATGCCTGTTCAACCAATAGTTGACGGAGGTATATTTGATTTTACGACATTTTGCAGGCGTACTTGTTTTTGCAACAAGCAGCGAAAACAGATGCACTTTTTCTATATCCGAAATTAAGTACCATTGCCGTTCTCCACCTTCGGCATTTTGAAACTTCATTCACAAATTATAAAAGAGAAGAACCCGATGCAAACAGAATTATTGTGATTAGACTTAAAACACTTGGAGCTTATACAAACATAAAAATTGGATACACTTACACAGATTTAAACGATTATTCATATTTCTATACTCTACATGACATTGAGAACTATTATGTTTATGACCGTGCAAAATTCACCTATTTAATTGATAAATCCAAAGTCGTCTTTAAACAACGCTTAATAGATGATATAGATAAACCTTTCAAATACGTATCTATAGAATTATTAGAAGGCCATTATATAGATGATTTATCTTTAAATGCTTTAAAAATATTTTTAGAATAATATTCGCTGGCAGCTATAACTATTCGTTATACATAAGGCTCTTCTTATAATTGTCATACTAAGCAATCAACAGAAATAAAGGTGTTGTTCGAAAACTAATTTCGTTACAACACCTTGTTTTTTTATTTATTTTACCATGGGTATGTCACTTTCTTTTTTTCACTTGTTTTATCCGACCACATAGAGCTGATAATATGCTCTCTACAGTAATCAGCTACTCTTTTCCCTAGTAACTTTTCTGTTTTTTTATCTAATACGTGATTATTCCAACCTTTAAAATATATTTTCCATGGTTCATCACTATCTTTAAAATGTTGTCCGAACCTAATCTCAGCTATAAACCATTTTAGGGTATATACCGCCCCTTAAATTCTTGGAGAGCAAATTCACCTAACCTCATCCAAATTTATTACGCCCCTTTTTTCATTGAACCATCTAGTATTTAAAGTGGAAAATGTAGGGGTTTGATCCTGCATTTTGCGGCATTAGAAGCTACCGCCACCACCACCATACGTGTCGCCACTACTACTAGTGAATGTGCTACTTCCTCCGCTCGAACTATCATCATCGTCAGATTTAATTCGATTACGAGTTATCGTGTGATACAAGAAGTAGTCATGAGACTCTTTCATCTTCAACGTATTTTTCTTCATATAGTTGTGTGCCTTGTCTTCAAAACTAACAGAATGAAGTTGTTCACGCTTTTTACTAACCACAAAGACTGCACACACAAAACCTACTAGAAGACTTATTGGAACGCAGTACCATGGAAGCCATTTAAACGGCATATTTCCAACATCATAAGGGCTACCATTATGTGCCTTTTCTACAAACTTTTCGCAAAGACTACCAAACGTTGTAAAAGCCTTCATGTACTTCTCTTTCTTAAAAGAAGGACCTAGCTTTTCACTAATATAACTAATTCCGGCATCCGTAAATGCTGTAATACCATATCCATGAGTAGCCATCCAGAACTTACGCGTTTCCATGTTGACCACTAAAAGAATTCCATCTTTATTTTTACCCTGACCATACTCGAGCGCTTCATACATCGTCATCGCATAATCAAGAAGTGCCTTACCACCCGTATCTTTTGTAGTCAATATCGCAACATCTAAACCTTGACGCTTACCAATTTGGGTTAAAGTATCATTTAACTCTTTTCTTTCATCCTCAGTTAATAAACGCGCATCATCATTCACAAATCTTAGTCCATCTTGTAATGAAGTAAGACCACTTAAAGCTTGCGCATACTCTTCGGAAAGATTAGGTGCTCTAGTAATATAGTCATCGCAAAGTCTTGCGTATGTTTCAAACGCATCCGCATATTTTCCACTACTTAAATAAGGCGCAAACTCACTACCAATCGTACTAATATCTTCTGACGAGATAGCTGAAGTACCTTTTCCATAAGTAGACATCCACCACTTACGAACTTCCATGTTGACAACCAATAAAGCACCATCATCACCATAACCACGCTCATCATATTTCGCTTTTGCGTAGTCTTCTATGGATTGATCACCCATATCATCCGCTGTAATTACGGCAACATCTACACCTTGTCTTTCACTAATCTCAGTTAAAGTATCATTTAATTCCTGCTGTTCACTTGCAGTTAATAAACCTGCATTATCCTCTACATATCTTAGATCTTCACTCGCAAAAACCGGGAAGCACATCATAAGTGCAAGTAGAAGAGATGAACATAAAACACCTAATTTTTTCATATACAACCTCCTACTTTCCCCAACTCATAATCAATATTGCGATATAAGCTAAAACACTTCCAAGAAGCGTAATCACTACATAATACAAGTAAACTAGGCTCTTATTTTCTGGAAGATTCCCTACAAATTTACCCGTTTGACCATTCATCGCAAAACTGTAGTTTTCACCCTTCCATTTCGTATTTAAGATCCACACTGGATACAACGCATATTTTGCCGTACCATTCTGAATCTGAACTGCACTATCCTCACAAGTAACCGTGTCATACTTACCGCAATTGGTCATAAACGCATCTTCCGTAGACTTCTTTACACGTGTATTGGCACGATCAATACTTGAATCGGCATCCACATCATATTTATCGGCTAAAAAACCTGCTAAATAAGCCGTCTGAAAATCCACCGCATCTTTTAAGTCATAAGGCTCAATAGACTCCATCATATCATCTGGCATCTTACTTGAACCATCTACCGGAATGTTTTCAAATCTTACATGTCCCTTACGATATAAACGATAGTATTTGGTTTCCGTATAATCATATTCTGAATCCGACCACATACGAACCTTTGTCGCATTATAACGAACCTCACCATCGGCATCCGCATCAAACAACCAGAAAGGCACATATACACCTTTGATTTCTTCAATATGATTTTCGGATCTGAATTCTTTAGGCAATAAAGTCTTACCCTTATAGTGCTGTTTCAAACCTTCCTTAGCCGCCTTTTTATCCAATTTAAACGGAATCACTAAATCTGGCTTTAAGACACCACCCAATTTTTCCTTTACGACAATCGGACTTCCACAAAACGGACAAGATGCAGCCGCCATATTTTCATCCGCAACAATTTCACCACCACACGAATTACAAACATATGTCAATAATCCATCAGTTTCATTTTCAGCCCACTCTTGACCTGGCTTCACATCCCACTCAAATTGATCTTCTTCCTCAATCTTTACAGAATCATATTGCTGAAGTGTTTCCAGAGAAAATTCTGTATCACAATAAGGACACTTCATCTTCTGAAGTTTTGTATCAAACGAAATGGAACCATTACAACAAGGACATTTAAACTCTTGTAAAGCACTCATAATTAAAACCCTCTACTTTTCTATGTCATTATCATCAAATGGGTCACCACACTCCGGACAGAATTTAGGTGGATGATGCGGATCCTCAGGTTGCCAACCACACTTATCACAACGATACAACGGTTCATGTGCCGGTTTTTTTGCACCACACTCTGTACAGAATTTACCCTTATTTACAGTACCACAAGTCGGACAAGCCCAACCCTCAACACTAGGCTTAGGCGTTCCACACTCTGGACAGAATTTACCACTTGCTAGATGTCCACAAGTTGGACAAGTCCAGCCATCTGCCTTTGCCTCAGGCTCTACTGCAGGAGCAGGCGTTGGTGTTGGTGCAGGTTGTGCTTGGGCACCAGCCGCATATAAGTTTTGCGCACTAATACCACCCTGATTCATGGCCATACCCATACCCATAAATCCAGTCATGGCACCAGACGCATTATTGGCAGCATCCTTCATAGCTGTAGCCTGGGCACCAACCAAACGACTTGCCGCAACTGTTTGATTCATCGTCATCGCATTTTCTTCCCACTCCGTGATCTTCTTTTCTTGATCCTCAGGAATACTCAAAGAGTTAATATTGAAAGATACAACTTCCAAGCCACGCTTAGCACGCCAAATATCACTCAACTCATCATTTAAAGCTGCCGCAACATCCATTGTGTGAGCTGGAATCTCATAATACATCACACGATCCGCACTTAATTTTGCCAAAGCAGGCTGTAAAGCCGTCATCAATTCACCTTTTAACTTGCCCTCAATGGTTTCAGACTCAAAATCCTCTGCCACATTTCCACAAACATTCGTATAGAATAAGATTGGATCGGCCACACGATATGTAAAGTTACCGTTACAACGCAATTTCACAGACAACTTGAAGCCCAATTCTTCATTCACAACCACTCTAAATGGAATTGGAGTCGCCGTTCCATAAAGAACCTCGCCCATTTCTTTTGTGTTCACATAATACACTCTTTGATCCTTAGCCGTATCTCCACCAAAAGTGAAACGCTTAGCCATTGTTGAGAAAGAATCCTTAATACTCTGACCTAAACTTCCCGCAAAGATGGAAGGTTCACTTGAAGAATCATACACAAATTCTCCTGGCGTTGCACAAAGCTCAACAACACGACCCTGATCAACAATCAACATACATTGACCATCCGCAACCGCAATCACACTACCATTTGAAATGATATTGTCACTTCCTTTATTACTCGACTTTTTACCCGTCCTTTTAGAACCCTTACGAACCAATACATCCTGCTCTAATGCATCACAATAAAAGTACTCCTTCCATTGATCGCCAAAAACAGAACCAACAGCTCCAGCACCTGCTTTAATTAATCCCATATTATTTACCTACCATTCTTCTATTGTTTTTACTTGTATTTCTTTTACTATTGCACTTACTAAAGAATCAAATTCATTTGATTTACTCAAAATTTCAATTCTCAGTACACCACTTGATATATCTGGATAGTCCACAAGATATGTACGTTTTATATAATTACCATCCTCTTCCTCATATATACATGTCTTATAAGCAAGTATCTCTAAATCTTTATAATCTAGATTTTCAAACTCAACACGAACCACTTCATCATAAGACATCGCATTGTTTCGAATATAAGGAATAGTATCCACAAACACTAAAATATCCGTATTCTGACCAAAAATGCGATACATCATACCAGACGCAACTACTTTACTTTTATACGAAACTCGCTCATCCTCTACAAGAAAATAAGCATCAATATTCGAAAGAGTGAATGTACAAGCCAATCCCTGCACATTCATCTCTTTTCTTTTGGCATATCCATCATTTGGATTCGACATAAAGTACAATTATTCAACATCTAAAAGTTCAACAACTTTGAACTCTTTAATGATCGCTTCTGCAAGTTCATCGGAAATATCATTATCATCATATTCACAGACTTCAATACAAACGATTCCATTTGGAAGATCTGGATGTTCAATATAGTATTGTTTCTTTAAACTATCCTCATCCGATAAATCTGCAACTAAAGCTCTATAACCACCGACTTTTGTCTCTGTATATTCAGCTTCCCCATTCAAATCTTTTGTCGCAAGTTCTTCAATAGTATATCCATCACTCCATTCTGCGAATGCATCATCTCCTACATATACTAAAAGAACCGGAAGATAATCATCATAAACTTCATATTTTGTGTTTCCAAGCGATAATTCAGTATTATAAACAGGCTTTTCTAAACCCTTCACCAAATAGAAAGAATCCAAGTTTGGCAATTTAAAATTACAAGCTAGACCCTCCGTTTCATACTCTTTTCGATTCGCAAACTTCTGTTCTTCTTTCTTCTCTACCGTTTTTGTACCATCCGTCTTTGTAGTCGTACCACCATCACTTGAACCACACGCAACTAGACTTAAGCCCATACCAAGCACAAACAGACTTGTTAATAACTTATTATTTTTCATATTATGTTCTCCTATTATTATTTAATTTCTACCTTCAATTGCTGCAAAGCCGCCAATAATATATCTTCTAATCCTGTCGTATCATCCGAATTATCACGAAGTTTTACAAAACATGACAATATTACATTTTTATCGCCTACTGGATAATTTAACTTATACCTATACGTCGTATCATTGGCACTATTCCAATAATTCGTGTAGCTTGTAGAACGATATCCAGAATATTCACCCAATGTATACTCTGTGAACGGCTCTTCTCCTTTACTTAAATGCTCATTATGGAAAACGATAGCCTCTTCAAGCGTATCACTTGAATCCGTACATATGTTAACGTAGATTGAACGATCTGGATCTTTTCGACTTAATGTATAACCAATGTTTCCCTTATCTTGATTACCCTTGATCGTGTCATACTTTTCACTTGGCGTATAGAACGAAGTCAAATCCCTTGGTAAAGTTAATTTTGCACGAGACGATTCACCAACAATTTCCTTGCTGTTTTCATCCACCTTTTCTTCTTTAACATCCTGTTTTACTTCCTCTTTCTTTTCTTCCTTCACTTTTTCTAGCTTCATATTCTTAATGATAGCCTTCGCAAAAGGTTCTAAATCAGAAGTATCCTTTTCTTTATCATTCTTCTGGTTGATCTCAATAGAAACGACCTTATTGATATCCTCGACTGGATAATCTACATAATAATGAAGTCTAGTATTTTCAACTGTACCCAGATTGATGGTGTGACTATACGCATCAAAGCCCTCAAACGTACAAGGCTTATACTTTTTATCCTCGTCATTTTCACCATACATTGAATTCTGTAGATCCGCACTCTTTTCAGCAGAGCTAGACGACAACAATTTAATTTCAGCATTCAACTCATACTTATTCTCTTCATTTAAACACTTATAGACAATCGAACCATTATCCTTTACCATACTCTCCATTTTACCTACACCCTCTCTAGATGAAGTAAAATAAGGAGACAGATCTTCGGGAACACTCAATTTAGCCGTTCGATCCTTCGTATCGATTTGCTTCTCTTCTTTTTTCTTTTCTTTCTTCTTTTCTGCTACCTTAGCCTCTTCTTTTTTAGGCTCGGGTTTATCACTTGAACAAGCCACTAAACTCAGTCCCATACCCAAAACTAAGAAGCCGGTTAATAACTTATTCCCATTCATATTATTCTCCTATTAATTCAATCTTTAAATTATGTACCACATCCAGCAACAATGGCTCTAACAAGGAAGTATCGTCATCATCACGTAATTCTTCACGAATGGTTAGTACGACATCTTGACCATCCACTAGATAATCAAGCACATAATGATATTCAATCGATTTATCACTTGACACCACATACTTATATCCAGAATATTCACCTACAGTACATGGCTCATACATTTTTGATTCATCCTTACAAACCTTGTTGTGAGAAATACTGGCAGCCTCTGCTGAATCCCAGCCATCCGTTCCAATTGAGAAATGAATGGTAAACGTACGATCTTTCGCATACAATGAATAACCAAGAACATTCGATTCTTCCATATAGCTATATCTAGAAATTTCTCTAGCAGGCGTATGAAAAGAAGTCAAATCTTTAGGTAAAGTAACTCTTACCTTTTTATTCGCATAACTAATAATCGTACTATCCTTTTCTTTTTCTTCTTCAGCTGCCTTAGCCTTTTCTTCTTCCTTCTTCTCTTCTTTTACCTTTTCTTCTTTTTCTTCGATTGCCTTAGTCTCTTCTATTTTCTTTTCTTCAGCTACCTTAGTCTCTGGCTCATTTGATGAACAAGCCACTAAACTTAGTCCCATACCCAAAACTAAGAAGCCAGTTAATAACTTATTCCTTTTCACTCTTATCACCTACTCTTCCATACAAATTTCAACAACGATATTATCCAATACAGCAAGTGTTACCTCATCCAAATCATTGGCTTTTTCTTGTTCTACATAAATTTGTAAGACAACATTATCTTCACCAACCGGATAATCGATCAACATCTTAGAATAGGTTTTATCAGACGAATCATATACCGTTGTTTTCTTATAACCCGAATACTTACCAATTGTAAATGCCTTATATTGATCTGCTTCATCTTCAAAACCTGCATTCAAGACATCCGCCGTTTCCTTGGCCGCCTTACGATAATCGCAATCAATTGAAATTCGCGTGATATACGTACGATCATCCGAATGTAAATCATATTTAAGGATACGACCACCCTCTAGCTTACCCGATATGTTTAAGCCTTCTTGTTTCGGTGTATAAACCGACAATAAATCTGGCATCGTCATCTTAATGAAATAGCCATTCATTTGTGCGACTCCAGTCATTTCGCCAATCTTTACCTTCTCTTCTTTTTTCACTTGTGAAGGCCTTGGTTCTTCTGGCTTTTTTGCACAAGAAACTAGACTTAAGCCTATACCTAGCGCAAGCAAGATCTTAGCTAGCTTATGATTCATAGGCTTACTCACATTTCTTCTTTTCAACTTTTACATTATCCAAAATTGCAGTAATAATAGCTTCTGTATCCGAATCATCCGCTTCCGCTTTTAGCTTTTCAACAACAACCTTAATTGTTCCTTTAAAACCATCTCGATCCAAATTGAAATACATATTGTACGTTACATAATCATCATAAGAATAATCCGAAATCTTATTTACACCTGTATAATTTCCAACCTGATAAGGCTTATAAAGCTTACTCTCATCTTCCTCACCTTTATTGAAGGTTTCAGCCACTTCATCCGCTGTCGCATCTGCATTTGCTTCAACTGTCGCAATCTTTTTCGTATCGGCTTCTTTATTTTCAAAGCTATAGCGAATAAAAGAATCATTCACAATCTCTCCTGTAACCTTTACACCATCTGCTGGCGTATAAATCGTTGTGAAATCTTGAGGCATTGTGATGATGATCTCATACTTCTTGTTGTAGTTTTTGCTCACCACAAAATCCGTTGTTTTCTCTTCTTTCTTTTCCTCTTTCTTTTCTTCCTTTTTAGCTTCAACAACCTTTGTATCTTCCTTTTTAGGCTCTGGATCATTCGATGAACAAGCAGCTAAACTCAAGCCCATTCCGATTACTAATAAGCTTTTCACAAATTTTGCGTTCATGACTATTTAACCTCAACTTTCATATTGCCCAAAATAGCTTTCATCGCTACTTCCATATCCGTTGTATCTGTATCATAGAATTGTTCTACCGTTACAGACATCACTACAGCAGAACCATCCACACTTGCAAAATCCAACAACAAGTTATCTTTACATTTGAAGCTAGGATTTTCACTTGTAGTCACTTTTCTAAAGCCACTGAATTCACCCACCGTGCTAGGCTTATATTGTTCCGATTCATCATCCTTAAATCCTTCATTAATACGATTCGCATAGGCTTCTGCACTCTCAGCACTGATTGGATTTACATAAATAGCCATTTTAAAATCACCAAATTCATCTTCAAGCGTATATGAGATTTGTTGTTCATTTACTTCTGTTTTAACTTCTAAACCATCTCTACTTGGTGTATAGAATGAAGTAAGCTGTGGAATTGTGACTGTATATGTCTTACTAGAAATTTCTCTTACTAATACAGCATCCGTACTTTCTTCTTTCTTTTCTTCTTTCTTTTCTTCCTTCTTCTCTTCTTTTTTCTCTTCCTTCTTTTCTACAACCTTTGTATCTTCCGGCTTTTCACTTGAACAAGCTGTTAATCCAAAAAACATACTTAGTACTAATGCACTCGCAAACAATTTTTTATTATTCATATTGATACTCCAATTCTAATTTGTAATGATCAAACAAATTTTTGATCTCTAATTTTTCATATAACGGCATTACTTTACAATACGATAAGACTTGTTGATTATAGTCATCATATCCATACACAAATCCATCTTCTTCCATGCCCACACTAAACAATAGGCCAGAATGCGAATTCTCTTGATCCTGCATTGCATACAAACCATTCTCATCGATTTGAAGTGTTACACTCTCATTTGTATACGTACCCTCAAGACTTTTAAACGGCTGATTTTGCAATGCATCAAATAAATCAATCAACTGATCATTTTCTGTCAGTGCCTGCCCACTACGAAGGCTTTTTACTTTATCTAACCCATATAATGGTCCTTGACTACAAACACGCTCAATCGGCAAACCATCCTCAATCGCAATCACTTCCACCAAACCATTTGTCGTTAGCGCAAAACCATAAGTGACACCAGGACCTATTTCATACACATGAACTTGTTTATACTCATTAAAACAACCGTGCACCTTATACGTTTTATCCGTTCCACTATAGTAAAGCGATAGCTTATTATTCTTTAATGTCAAAGTCATCTGGTCAAACGTGGAAGAATCTTCTATCTTATAAGACTTCTTGCGACTTGGCCTATACAAAACCATCTTTGTTCCAGAACCAAAATTTGTGGCGACAGGAATCAATACATTCAATTTTCCTTTGTGGTAAAACACATCCAGATTTGAAGGCAACAAACCAATTGTTTGAGCTCTTAATTCCTTTACATTGTCATAATATTCATTGGCATATTCCTGATCAAAAGCCTGTGCAGCCCATACCTTCATATCTTTTTGACTGATTTTATATTTCTTATACAACTTTTTATTCGAAACACGCTTCTTCGTTTTAGAATCAAAATGATACACCTTATACCTAGGATATTCCGTCTCTACTTCTTCCTTAATAACTAAACTCAATAGATTTGAATGTGTATACACATCATAACTAACCTTTGTGTCCGGCAACGTATACCCTTCTTCTTTTGCCTCATCTAAAGAATCTACCAAATCCTTGTATTCATTTTTGATTGTCTGATTCAATTTCTTTGCGCTCTTTGAATCACAATGAATATAAGGTAAGGAAATGTCGTACTTACCAACATTTCCCCATGCATCCTTATATTCTTCATGAATATTGTAGAAATCTGAAATATATACCTCTTCATTAGGTTGTGATTTACAACCTGTAAACATTAGATTCAAACTAAGAAACAAGACCGAACAAAGCTTAATCCAAGTCATATCCAGCTAGAGCTTGATCGGCTGCATCTTTAAATTGCGTACGATTTCCAATAATCGTTGCCCCAAACGCATCCACTGTCGCTTTCGCTTTTTCTTCTAAATTTTCTCCATTCTTTTTGGCTTTCGCTAAATCCCACATACTCTTTGTTGCCTTAAATTGAGTTACAGACTTTTTAATGCCACTTCTAAATGAATCATCTAAGCCAAACAATTTATTTAGATAATCCACACATTGATGGCATCTTGTTTCATCATCAAATGGAATATAGACATCATTTAAACCTTTTGTATGTACAAAGCCTAAGTGAACACACATTTTATCTTTATCTGAACCACTCGTTCTTGCAGGCATCTTTTCTGTTCTATAAAGCTGAAGATTTTCTAAACGATATACACACGCATATGTTTTTGTATTGAACAAGCCTCCACGCGCTTCTGTTACCGCAATCAAACCTAGACTTGGTGCGATAAAGATTGGACGAAAAGCCTGCATCTTTTGATTTTTATCTCGTGTTTTTTTCAAAGGTTCCATTAAATCTTCCCAAATCTTTGTACCCACTTCAGTTTGATGAATATGATCCTTAACATTATCTAGATCTGAATGAACATAATCATAATATTTTAATCCTTTTGCACGACAACCTTTTGTACAAATATAATTTCCGTCCATTAATTTCTGTGATTGTAAAACATTAATTGTAGCACCACAAATTGCACATGTATTTGCCATATATGATTCCTCCTTTTCTGTGCATTATTATGATTCAAGCGCATCCTTTAATGCGTTTGCCACCTGTAAAGATTCCTGATACTTTTCGTTTGACTGTACCATTACTTCTTTATCCTGCATTTCTGAAATGATCTTGACATCCTCTTTGGTAATCTTCAAAGAAATCATTTTGATGAATGGATGATTCATTTGAATATTTACCTTGAATTGGTACGTAAATTCGTATCTTGCTGGTTTATAGGAACATGTCTTCCCTTTCTTATTTGTGAAATGAAGTTCTCACTTATTCTCTTCAATTTCTACCAAAACCTTTTGAATGTCACTTAAGTCAAACACATCTGGATTTTCATCACTAAGCTTTGTTGCCTTTGTCACGACAAACCAGTTGTGCTTTCGATCAACCATTACCTTTGGATACTCACCAAACGTTTCAGCTGCCACAAACGCTTTGACTCTTTGTGCGTTTTCTTCACGATATGTTAGCTGCCCTTTGATCTGTGTTATTGTTGTGTTTTTGTAGTCTGTAAATAATGGTGACATTTTTTTCTTACAGTCATTACAGATCGTACCATCCGCACATTTATAACCTTCCATCAATGCCATCTTCTTTTTACACACATCACATTCCTTTTTAGAAAACAACCCCATTTCATTTCCCTCCTTTCTTCATTTGATTGACTTGTTTACTTGTGCTATATTGTATTTAGAAAGCACTTTCAAAACTTATGTAATCAACTTACATTTTCATTATAGAAAGTATTAGAAAAATTACCCCACCCCAAAACTTAAAAAGGGTGGGAACAGCGGTACATAAAGGGGAAAATCATGAAAAAAGTTATAAAATATTTATTAGTATTTGGTCTAAGCCTATGCAATTTATATGGGTGTTCATCAAAATCTTTACTCGATAAAGATAACCCCGTGACCCTGACAATGTGGCATGTTTATGGAGAACAAGCCAATTCTCCAATGAATCAATTGATTGCTGAATTCAATGAAACAGAAGGCAAGGACAAGGGCATTATAATTAATGTCACAAAAATAACCAATGCGAGTAAAATTGGTTCTGAGCTTGAAGAAAGTTTATCTAAAGAACCAGGTGCAGATCCAATGCCAGATCTTTATACAGGACATATTCATAATGCCAAACAGGTAGGCTTAGATAAGAGTGTTGTATGGAATGATGTATTTACAGAGAAGGAAATTTCAAATTTTGTTGATGAGTTTTTAGATGCTGGAATGCTAGAGGATAAGCTTGTGAATCTTCCATTATCAAAATCAACAATCGTTTTATTTATGAATGGTACACAATTTGAAAAGTTTTCTAACGATACCGCTGTTTCATTAAATGATTTTGACACTTGGAATCAAACGTTTGATGTAGCCGAAAAATATTATGAATGGTCAAATGGAAAGCCGTTATTATGCTTTGATTATCTATTAAATTCCATTGAATCTTATGCGATCGCATTAGGAACAAAGAATATGTTTACAGAGAATGGCTGGTACAATACGGAGGATCCTGCTTTTAAAGAAGCCTTTAGAACCTTTCTAGAACCATTGATCAAAGGCCATATTTCTGCTTCTGACTTTTATTCAAGCACAGAACTTACAACCGGAGAAACACTCATTGGTGTATCCAGTAGTGCAGCCTATCTCTATTTAAATGACATCGTTACATATCCAGATAATACAACGGAACCATTAAATGCGATTGCCCTGCCTTATCCAAAGGCCGATAAAGACCATGCCCTCATGACACAAGCTGGCGTTGGATTATGTGTCTATAAGACTACAGAACAAAAACAAGAAGCCGCTAGTGTCTTTGCACATTGGCTTGTAGAACCAAAACGAAACATGGACTTTGTGATCCAAGCAGGTTACATGCCAGTCACAAAAAAAGCATTTAAAAACTTAAAAAATGAAAAGTTTGAAGATGAAGAAACACAATCTTTATACAATACAATCACCGAAATGAAATCCGACTATACCGTTATTTCTAGAGAGGTTCCAAATGCGATTTCTAGAAAGGCCTATGCATTTTATGATCAAGTAAGAAGCCACCAACAAGAATGGCAAGCACGAGCTAATGCCGGTGAAGATATTGATGAAATTGTAGATGAAGCAATGAATATTTTAAAAAGTCTTTCTTGAGGTTAGCCTATGCAATTAAGTTTTAAATCAAAAGAAAGATCCATGAAACGAAAGCTTTTCGTATATATGTTCTTTCTAGTGACTACCATCAGTATTACTTTATTAATGGGACTCTTCCTATTTGGAAGACTTGGAACGACTGAACAAGACTTTCATAAAAAACTATCCATTCAAAGTGAATACTTCACAAAGAATATGGAATCCTATTGGGATGACTTGGCCTCTATGAATATCGCATTGGCTGATAATATGGAAGCTATATTAGAAACAACCCTAGCGAATCAAGGATTAACCTTTCAACAGCTGCAGGACAATCCCAATGCCATCTATTCTTTAGAAAACGATATGATTCAGCCTTTAGGACAATATCTTGAACGATCTAATTGTTCAGGAGCTTATGTACAACTAGATACGACAATCAATTCCACTTTGGATAATGCGCAGACACAACGAAGTGGTGTGTATCTTCAAAAAACGACAATGTCCTATTCAAAGGAAGACTTGATTTTATATCGTGGAATTGCCAATATCGGCAAAAAACATGGCATCATGCCACATCGTAAATGGAGACAGGAATTTGATATTACACTTGTACCCGATTATGAAGAATTAAAAAAAGGGAACTTTGATTATTCCCTATCAAATATTATTCAATTGCCATACACAGGTGAAAGAATCGCACTATTACGTGTTCCTTTAGTTGGAAAGGATGGTACCTTCTATGGTCTTTGTGGTTTTGAAATTTCACAAAGCTGGTTTAAATTTGCGCATCCCCAGCCCTCAACTCTCAACCATTTAACGTGTCTTTTAGTGCCAGACTCCGATTCAATCGTCACAAATGAAGGCTTTAGTACGGGAAGCCAAAACGGATTCTATTATATGCCAAATGGAGATCTTTCCATTAAGCCTATTGGCAACAACTTATTGAGAATCATAAGTAAAAATCGTAATTATATTGGGGTTAAGAATACTGTCAAAATTTCTAAGAATCAAACCTATTCAACATATGTTATGATTTTGGATTCTGACTACAATCGAGCCATCGTAAAAAGTAATATTGAATTATTCTTCTTTACCATTGTCCTATTATTATTTGTATTTTTAGGATGTTCCTTCTTCAGTCAAAGATACCTGTCCCCAATTCTAAAAGGATTAGAACAGCTGCGTAAAGACAATAAAAACAGTATGCGCTATGATGTACAAGAAATTGATGATCTTTTGGATTTCTTATCTTCAAAAGACTATGAAGTCGAAAACAAGATGTTAAGTTTAGAACTTGAGATGCAGGAAAATCGCAAAAAGCTTGAACAAATTGAAAATGAACATGAACTCATTCAAAGAGAATATGATAAGGCAAAGGTGGAAGTTGAGCGTCTGGCAAAAAAACGTGAAGCCGATGTAGATGAAGAAGAATATAAACGTTTCCTTGAATGTCTTGCGACACTGACACGCAAAGAAAAAGAGATCTTAAATCTTTATGTGAAGGGATATTCAAGTAAGGATATTCTAGAAACATTAAATATTACAGACAATACATTAAAGTATCACAATCGTAATATTTATAGTAAGCTTGGTGTAAAATCAAGAAAACAATTGTTGATGTACATGACATTATTAAACAACAAGAGGCTGTAACGGATAAAGAAGTTTCAGCTTAATAAAAAAGGACCGAATATTCAAGATTTAAAAATCTG
>OGWU01000204.1_pt1 | contig 38714 bp, 42 predicted proteins | sample 1576071 | NCBI WGS metagenome assembly OGWU01 (sample SAMEA3541582, study PRJEB24748) | human gut metagenome | biome: human gut; feature: human-associated habitat; material: faeces | place: China | collected 2012
CGCAAAGCAGAAAGGAAATTGCTCGTTCAGCGCGCCGTTTGTACCCTCGCCTTGGTGCCTGCGCCGGCATATTGACCGCAATTCTTTTATGGTAAGGGAGCAGTAAGATGGACATTGATCTGGTTTTTAAAATTGCGGCAACCGGCATTATTGTAGCGGTTTTGAATCAGCTTTTAATTCGTTCCGGCCGAGAGGATCAGGCGATGATGACCACGCTGGCCGGGCTGATTGTGGTGCTGAGCATGCTGGTTCGGCAAATCAGCGACCTGTTCGTGTTGATCAAAGCACTATTTGAACTGTGATGAGGAACAATGTTGCTATGCAAGTTGGCTGCCCTGACTTTTGTGGCGGCGGTATTGAGTCTGGCCCTCAAAAAAGAACAACCCGCCTACGCTTTTCTGGTTTCCGTCTGTGCGGCCGCCGGGGCAATGGCCGTGGTGGTACAGCAAATCGAACCTGTCATGGACTGGCTTCACACACTGGATGGCATCTTTCCCGGGCAGGGGATTTCCTGTTTGCTTCGGGTTTTGGGAATCGCAATCATTGCCCAGCTGGCAAGCGATATATGCCGGGAAGCGGGTCTGGCCGCAGCAGCTACCGCGGTCGAGCTGGGTGGGCGCGTCCTTGCGCTGCTGCAAGCACTGCCGCTTTTGCAGGAGCTGCTCGCTTCTTATGCGGGTTACTTGCAGTAATGCTCTTTCTGACGATATCCCCCGCAACGGTCTGTGCAGAAGAGTTACCGCCTGCGGTAGAAGAAATCTTGAATGACAGTTCCGTTTCTGTACAGCAGGTTTCCGACTGGAATCTTTCGGATCTATGGGATTGGCTGGGGGATCTGCTGGGGCAAGAACTCCAAAAGCCTTTTCAGTTTGCCCTGCAGGCAATCAGTTATTTGGTCTTGTCCGGCGTTTTGGGACTAATTGCGGGGAGCGAACCCTGGCGGCGAAGTCTGGATGCCGTGGCGGTCTTGGGGTTTGGTGCCTTAAGCCTGAACGCTATGATGGATTTGGCCGACACAGTGGTCGTAACCGCACAGGATTGCCAGAATTATCTCGTTGCTTTTGTACCGGTTTTCAGCGGTGTGGCGGCTATGGGCGGGCAAAACGCCGGCGCACTGGTTTATAGCGGTATGTTTTTTACTATGTCCGGCTTTCTGTCAGAAGCCATCGAAAATATTCTTCTGCCGGTTATGCAGATATATTTTTGCATCACAGCCTGCGCCTGCATCTGGGGCAACGCTGGAATTGAGGAAGCCGCCTCGCTATTTGCCAAGTGCTTGCACTGGCTATTAAAACTCTGCGGCCTTCTTTTCAGTCTGGTTCTTGGCTTGCAGAATGTACTGGCGGGCAGCGTAGACACAGCCGCTTTAAAGACCGGCAAAAGTGTCTTGCAGGGTTTTATCCCGGTTGTGGGAGATGCTGCAGCCGCCGCCCTTTCGGGAGCCGCTTCCGCCGTTCACCTGCTTAAAGGGTCTCTCGCCTTGGCCGCACTGCTCGTCTTGGCCGCCGCGTTTGTTCCCGCCTTTGTACATTGCCTTTTCTATGGCGTTGCCTTTGCCGGGGCCGGTATTGTGGCTTCCGCCGGGGGGCAAAAGCAATGCGGACAGCTATGCCATCTGTATTTCGAAGGTGCCAAGCTGTGCGCTTCCGTTCTGATTCTTTACTTTTTTATGGTTTTTCTGTCGACTGCTTTACTCTTGATTTCCGGAAATGGGGGATAATTCACCATGGATGCACTCCGCCACATGGCGTTAGGCTGTTGTGTTATTTCAACGGTAGCCGGAATGATCCGGGTATTTTGGCCGGAAAACAGTTTTGCTCCCGTCATAAATGCTGTTTTGGCGCTGTATATTATAACGGCAGGGCTGCAAATGATCCGGGGGACCAACTGGCAGGACCTGGCTACAGAAGTGTATCGGCTATCCTCCGGCGCCGGTCAAACCACCGAAGATTTTTCCGACTATAGCCGGGAACTGGGGCTTTCCGCTTCGGCGGAGGCAATTCGAAAGGTTTTGCAACAGGCAGGAATCCAGGCGGTTGTGCAACTGCAAAACGAAACCTGCCAGGTGACACTGCTTCATGCAAGCGACCGCTCGCAGGCACAAACCATCCTGGAAACCAGCTGCGGGACACTTCCCTATGAAATTATAGCGGGAGGTGAAAACCCTTGAAGCAGCTTGAAGAACAATGTCGCCTACGGTTTGAACAGTTCAAAGCTCTGCTCAGCGATGAGAAGCGGCGAGTGAATCTTTTGGTTGCCATTGGGGCGCTGGGACTTTTGCTGCTGGCGTTTTCGGAATGGATTCCGGAAAACACCACCCAGGAGCATACCGAGCCTCAACCTATTACAGAAACCACACAGCAAGACTACGCCAGCCAATTGGAAAGCCGTTTGCAATCTTTGATAGCACAGGTGGATGGCGCCGGTGCCGTGGAGGTGATGGTAACGCTGGAAAACGGGGAGGAGAGTATCTATGCCACAGATGAGCAAACCTCTGCCGATGGCAGCACTTCCGTCAGCCATGTTATCGTAAGCGATGAAGGTTTGATTGAAACCACCCAAACGCCGCAAGTCCTCGGGGTAGCTGTTGTATGCGAAGGCGGCGACATCGCCGCAGTCCAGAATCGCATCAGCACGCTGGTGGAAGTGCTGACCGGCGTAGGTGCCAACCATGTTACCGTCGCCAAGATGGCGGCAAGCAAATGAAAGGGGAACAGCCATGAAACACACTGCGAACAAACCGACCAAAAGCCGCCAGGCAACCGCTGCCGTGATGGTGCTTGCACTCGGGGCTGCCGTCTATCTCAACTGGTCTTTTGCACGGCAAGCGCCCCAGGACCTTACAGTTACCGCGGAGAACAGTACCGCCGTGGAAACCGCCGCAGCCGCTGAAACTTCCGCGGTGATCGATCCCCTTGAAGAAGTGACAGAGACTGCAGGTTCTTCGGATACCGTGCAGGAAGGAGAGGCTGTCAACAAAAACTACGGTGAAGCCCAGATGGTCAGCGTGAGCCAGGATTCCGGCACGGAATTCTTTGAAGATGCGCGCCTTTCCCGCAGCAAAGCCCGCGATGAAGCGCTGGAGGCCCTCAACAAAGCTCTGAAAGACACCTCCGTCAATGAGGAAGAAAAGAAAGCACTGACTGACAAACTCAGCACTCAAGTCAACAACATCACGCTGGAAACCAAACTGGAAACGCTGATCAAATCCAAGGGCTTTGCCGATTGCGTCGTGAATCTGGAGGGCGAGAAAGCCAATGTGACAGTCATGACAGAGAACGACGCCTTGACCTCTGAAGAGGTGGCACGTATCCGTGATGCGCTGATCAGCCAGTGTACCGGGCTGGATGCACAGAACATCACCATTGTGGAAGTAAAATAACCCGACCAATCAGTTGCAAACGGTATTGTTTTGTGGTAAACTAAACTATACTATAAGAAATAGTGGCCTCTTGAAAGGCTACATGCAACGGGAGGGTACACAACATGGATGTGCAGAATACCATCGGGGGCAGCTTGCAGATTTCGACTGATGTTTTGGCCAAGATCGCGCGTTTGGCCGCGTTGGAAGTAGACGGCGTCGCCGAAGTGACCACCGGAAACAGCCAGAACGTACGCAGCCTGCTGGGCCGCACCGGCCTGCAGAAGCCGGTTGCCGTTTCGCTGGAAGACGGTGTTGCAACCGTCACGGTACACTTGACTGCCAACTATGGCCAGAAGATCATGCCGTTGTGTGAAAAAGTGCAGGAAAACGTCAAGCAGACGATTCAGAACATGACCGGTATCACGGTTTCCCGCGTGGATGTGCTGGTCGTTGGTTTGGCGCAGTCCGAAGCACAGGATTGAAGAAGAGAAGGACAGGAAACCAAGTATGGGAAAAAAGCTGACCCGCCGCGAATCCCGCGAGGCGGCCTTTTTGACGGCATTTGCCGCCACATTTGAGCCGGAAACGCCAAGTCTGCCGGCAGACACTGAGCAGGTGGAAACCGATATTTTTGCCCGCCAGTTGCTGGCCGCCATGAACAACCACGCCGAAGATCTGGATGCCATTATCGAAAAGCACCTGAAAGGTTGGACGCTGAGCCGTGTACCACGGGTAAGCCTGGTAGCGCTCCGCCTTGCACTGGCCGAGATGCTCTATGGTGAGGAACAGAAGCCTGGCGTCGCCATCAATGAGGCCGTGGAACTGGTCAAAAAATATGGTGCCGATAACGACTATCAGTTCGTCAATGGTCTGCTCGGCGCGGTAGCCCGTGAACGGGAAGAAAGTGCTGAACAATGCTGACGCTTGGCATTGATACAAGCAATTATGCAACCTCTCTGGCCGTGTTTGACACAAACGCCGGAGAGGTTGTTTGTGATTGCAAAAAGTTTTTGCCGGTAAAACCCGGGCAGATGGGTCTGCGGCAAAGTGATGCATTGTTCCACCATACGGTCGCTCTGCCGCAGTTGTTGAGAGAGATTTCTGAAAAGGCAGATTTTTCTGCCATCAAAGCCGTTGGCGTATCCGCCAGGCCGCGCCCTGTAGAAGGCTCTTACATGCCCTGCTTTCTGGCTGGTTTGAATGCAGCCACCTCCTTTGCGTTGGCCAGCGGGATTCCTCTGGTGGAGACAACCCATCAACAGGGACATATTGCCGCCGCGCTTTTTGCAACAGGGGAGAGCAAGCTGTTTGAAACGCAAACGCTGGTTTTTCATGTTTCGGGCGGGACAACTGACCTGCTTTTGTGTGACGGCGTAGAGAACATCACGTCTCTTGGCACCAGCAGCGATCTGTACGCCGGGCAGGCAGTGGACCGCCTGGGTGTGAAGCTGGGATTTCCTTTCCCGGCCGGTGCCTATGTAAGCGAACAAGCCGCCCTGTGCAGCGAGAAAGTCCGTCCCAAAGTCAGTGTACGGGGGATGGAATGCAGTCTTTCGGGGCTGGAAAATCAGTGTGCCAAATTGTTGAGCGAGGGAAAAGATACCGCTTACGTCTGCAAGTATTGCCTGCTGTGCATTGCGGAAACCCTCGTCCGTATGGCCAATGCCGCTTTGCAGCAGCATCCGGGGCTTCCTGTTGTTTTCGCCGGTGGCGTCATGAGTAGTGATTTCATACGCACCTATGTGATACACCGCGTACCCTGTGCGTATTTCGTGCCGGGCAAGTTTGCCAGTGATAACGCCATCGGCATTTCGGTACTGACCGCCAAGGAGAATCATGCATGGCCGACTTCATCAACGTAACCACGCTCAATCGTCTAGCCAAGGATGTGCTGGCCCAGTGCGAGCCCCTCAGCAATCTGATTGTCTGCGGAGAAATTTCCGGTTTTACCCGCCATTACAAAAGCGGGCACCTGTATTTCACGCTGAAAGATGAATCTTCCAGCGTCAAGGGGGTCATGTTCCGCAGCCAGGCCCGTCTTTTGAATTTTGAGCCGCAAAATGGTATGCTAGTTTTGGCATACGGGCATGCTACCATCTACGAACGGGATGGCGCGTTCCAGCTGTATGTGGATTATATGCGTCCCTTTGGCGCCGGTGCCGCTCAGATGGCATTCGATGCACTGTACAAAAAACTAGAGGCCGAGGGACTTTTCGCCCCTGAGCGAAAGCGTGCCCTACCGGCAGTACCGCGCTGTATTGGAGTGGTCACCAGCAAAACCGGTGCCGCATGGCAGGACGTTCAGAATGTAATCGGACGCCGGTGGCCGATGGTCCGTTTGCTGTTGGCGCCCGTCACCGTGCAGGGTTTGGAGGCCGAACGCAGCATCGTGGATGGAATCCGGGCACTTGACCGCGATTCGCGGCCGGATTTGATTCTGATCACACGCGGCGGCGGCAGCAAGGAAGATCTCTGGATCTTCAACAGCGAGCGAATCGCACGGGCCGCGGCGGCTTGCCGCAAGCCGGTCGTTTCTGCAGTGGGCCACGAGATTGACACGACGATTCTCGATTATGTGGCTGATTTGCGCGCCCCCACGCCTTCTGCAGCAGCGGAACTTTGCGTCCCGGACCGCAGCGAGGTTATGCAAAAATTATCCGTTTTACAGGATAATATTCAAAAAAATATACAGAATCGTATTCAAGTATGCTATAATAAATTCAGAATGGCCTCCGGGCAGCAAAGTGCACAGCGCCAGCATCAGGCAATGGAACGGCGCCGACAGGAATTGCTGCACATGCAAGAATTACTTGTCCGTGCCCAGCAGCATAAAACCCAACAGGCCGAGCGTGAACTGCAATCAGCGGCAGCCCTGGCGCAGTCTTTGAATCCCTACGGCGTACTGGCGCGGGGATACACCATCGCCACCTGCGGCGAAGAAGTACAGGCGGTCGAGGCAATGCAGCCAGGCCAGGCTTTTACACTGCGCGGCGCCACTGCCGAGGCTGATTGCACAGTACAGTCGGTACGCAAAATCACACAACAAGGGAGCAACGGCCGATGAAGCAGCCGAAATCGTTTGAAGAAGCTATGCAGCGCCTGCAGGAGTTGCTGGCTGTTCTGCAGGATGATACCACACCGTTGGCACAGTCCGTGAAGGTATATGCGGAAGCTGCCAACTTGATCAGCTATTGTAAACAGACTTTGGATGACGCCAAACTTCGCATTGAAGAGATTGATGCGGAACTGGCGCAAAAAACAGGAGAGAGCGTATGACTCACGAAGAATATCGCGCCCTCTTTTCGGATTGGGCGCAAATGACAGAAAACCAGCTTGCACAGCTGTGTGACGCCTATCTTCCAGCCACTGCGGAAATCGGCCAGGCAGCGCGTTATAGCCTGCTGGGTGGGGGAAAGCGCATCCGCGCTGTACTGACATTGGCCGCTTGCCAATTAAGCGGTGCACCGGCAGAAAAGGCACTGGATTACGCTTGTGCGCTGGAAATGCTGCACTGCTATTCTCTCATTCACGATGATATGCCCTGCATGGACAATGATGATTTCCGCCGGGGGCGTCCCAGCTGCCACAAACAATACGGGGAAGCAACCGCTCTGTTGGCGGCCGATGCACTGGTAACGGCAGCCTTTGAAGTCATTTCCCATGCGGACCTGCCCGCCGAAAGCCGCGTATCTGCTGCAGCTATTCTTGCCATGGGCGGCGGTGCCCGTGGCATGCTGTACGGTCAGGAGTTGGATAAACGCTACGAAACCCAGGCGGCCACAGAAGAAGAGCTCCGCGAACTGCATGCCCATAAAACCGGTGCCTTGATCATTGCCGCTACCCAGTTGGGCTGTGCGGCCTCCGGAGCAGAACAAACCACGCAGCAGGCATTGGCCGCGTATGCTGCCGAGGTAGGACTGGTCTTCCAGATCGTAGACGATATTCTGGATGTCACCTCTACCACCGAGGAGCTGGGCAAGCCGGTAGGCAGTGATGCGGACAACGATAAGACTACTTTTGTAACCTTATATGGTCTGGACGGTGCCCGTGAATTGGCCGAACGCCATAATGAAAAAGCTTTGTGCGCCTTGCAGGATCTTGGCCCGTCGGCGGATTTCCTGCGTATGCTGGCCGCAGAGCTTTTACAACGGAAAAAATGAGGACGTGACCTATGACATTGCTGCATGCTGCTTTGAGCTGGAATTTTGTACTGGTAACGGCGCTTTGCGCCTCTCTTTTGGCCCAGCTCATTAAGGTGTTGCTGAATCTGTTTATCTTCCACCGTTTTATAGCCGAGAGAATGTGGGGCGCTGGCGGCATGCCGAGTTCCCACTCTGCCACGGTTTGTGCCATGGTGGTAGCAACAGGCCGATACTGTGGTATAAGTTCCTCCCAGTTTGCCATTGCCGCAGTTTTGTCCATTATTGTGATGTACGACGCCATGGGCGTTCGCTATGAAACGGGTGAACAGGCAAAACTGCTGAACCGCATGTTCAGTGAGTGGATGGACCAGGGCGCGGCTTCTTTCCCGTTCCTGGGCGGCAGAAAACTCAAGGAAATGGTCGGCCATACGCCGATTGAAGTCTTGACCGGTGCGGTATTGGGCATTGCGCTGGGGTTTGCCATGCCGATGGTATGATTGTGTAAAAACTACTGCGAGGTGCTGAAAAATGACCTATCCGCTTTTGGAGCGTATTCAGGCGCCGGGCGATGTAAAATTATTGGCGGAGAACGATCTGCCGCAGCTGTGCGAGGAAATTCGCCAGTTTTTGATTCAAAGTGTTTCCTCTACGGGCGGTCATCTGTCGTCCAACCTGGGTGTGGTGGAATTGACCGTTGCTTTGCACCGCACACTGGATTTGCCGCAGGATAAAATTCTTTTTGACGTGGGGCACCAGTGTTATACCCACAAACTGCTGACCGGCCGTCGGGAAGGCTTTGCCGCCTTGCGCCAGAAAGACGGCATTTCGGGATTTCCCAATCCCAAAGAAAGTAATTGCGATACCTTTGTAGCCGGACACGGCAGTGCTGCCTTGTCCACGGCCATTGGCATTGCACGTGCCAAAAAGATCAAAAACGAGCCGGGAAAGGTTGTTGTCATCGTGGGTGACGGCGCTTTCACCGGCGGTATGGTCTACGAAGGCATGAACAACGTCAGCAAGCTGAACAATCTGATCGTCATTCTCAACGACAACAAAATGTCGATTTCCAAGAACGTTGGCCAGATGGCGAACTATCTTACCAAACTGCGTACCGACCCCAAATATTTCCATGCCAAAGCGCAGATGGAAACTATGCTGGACAGCATTCCGTTGATCGGTGATGCACTGGTGCGAGCGCTGCAGGGCGGAAAACAGCTTGTGCGGCGGGGAATCTATCACTCCACGATGTTTGAGGAGATGGGATTCCAGTATATCGGTCCGGTAGACGGGCACGACGTTATCATGCTGGAACAGATGCTGAACAATCTGCGTGAACAGTTTGCGCCCATCTTCCTGCATGTGGTCACTCAGAAAGGCAAGGGCCTCAAGCAGGCAGAGGAGAACCCCGGCGAGTTCCATGCCGTTTCTTCCATGGATCTGAATCACCTGACCGACCCGGAACTTTCGCCGAAGGATTCTTTCTCGACTACCTTCGGCTCAACATTGGCAGAGCTGGGCAATGAGGAACCGCGTCTTTGCGCCATAACGGCAGCCATGAAATACGGTACCGGCCTCAACTTCTTCAAGCACGCCCACACAGATCGTTTCTTTGATGTGGGCATGGCGGAGGAACACGCCGTCAGCTTTGCGGCTGGTTTGGCCAGCCAGGGACTGCTGCCGGTGGTGGCCATCTACTCCACCTTTTTCCAGCGGGCTTATGATCAGATCATCCACGATGTCAATCTGATGAAGCTGGATGTGCTGTTTGCTGTAGACCGTGCGGGGCTTGTCCCCGGGGACGGCGAAACCCATCAGGGCATCTATGATACGGCCATTTTCAGTCATGTTGGTATTCCCGTATATGCCCCGGCCAACTACGAGGAACTGAGATATTGGCTAACCTATCTCGTCCGTGAAGCCCGTGGCCCCCGTGCGATTCGCTATGCGCGCGGCGATCAGAAACCGGCACTGCAGGCATTGGGCTGTACCGGCAACACCTTTGACCGCATTGAAACGCATCCCGATGCACGGGTTGCGCTGGTCAGCTACGGCGCAGAAGCCGAAGAAATCATTGCCGCCTGTGATCTGCTCCAGCAGAATCATGTTTCGGCAGACTGCTATAAAATTGTACGGCTGTATCCTTTGCCCGACGGCCTTTGCGAGGCTCTGCAGTCTTATGATCTGATCCTTTTTGCCGAGGATTCGATCCGTACCGGCAGCATCGGCCAGCAGCTGTGCTTTGCTTTGCAGCAATCCGGTTGGCGGGGCAAGTTCCTGCTTCACGCCGTGGATAACACACACCTTCTGCACGCAAACGTTCCGCAGCTGCGCCGCGACCAGCAACTGGATGCCGCCGCATTGACGGCCGATGTGCTGACCCATAGTAAGGAGAAACAGCTATGAGTAAAATCCGTTTGGATCAATATTTGTGCCAAAACGGTTTGGTGCAGAGCCGAGAACGCGCCAAGGCTCTCATTATGTCTGGCATTGTGTTCGTCAATGAGCAGAAAGTGGATAAGGCCGGTGAGATGATCTCTCCAGATGCCAAAGTGGAAGTGCGCGGACACGATATCGGCTATGTAAGCCGCGGCGGCTTAAAGCTGGAAAAAGCCATGCAGGTTTTTCCCATGCGGCCGGACGGCAAAGTATGCATGGATATCGGAGCTTCCACAGGTGGATTTACCGACTGCATGCTGCAAAACGGCGCTGTTAAAGTGTACGCGGTGGATGTGGGTTACGGCCAGCTCGCCTGGAGTCTGCGTACCGATCCCCGCGTTGTGAACATGGAACGCACCAACATCCGCAATGTAAAGCCGGAAGACCTTACAGAACAGGTTGCGTTTTTCAGCGTGGATGTTTCGTTCATCTCCTTGAAGCATATTTTCCCGGTAGCAGACCAGATCTGCACGCCGGACGCTGTCGGTGTCTGTCTTGTAAAGCCTCAGTTTGAAGCCGGAAGAGAGAAAGTCGGCAAAAAGGGCGTGGTGCGCGATCCCGCCACCCATCGCGAGGTGCTGGAGATGGCACAGGGTTATGCAATGGCCAATCATTTTACTCCTGCCGGCCTGGACTTTTCCCCGATCAAGGGGCCGGAAGGCAACATCGAATTTCTGATGTACGTGCAGCATTGCGAAATCCCGCAGCCGCTGCCGGAAGGGCGCATTGACCAGGTGGTACAGGCAGCGCACGAAACGCTGGATAAAGCGCCAAACTTACACTGACAGAAAGGAAGACACGCATGGCGGTCTTGCTGATTCCCAACGCACTCAAAGACCAGGGGCTTACGGTAACCCGGCGCGCGGCAGAATTGCTGCAGCAGTTTGGAGTGCCGGTTCTGATGACTGACACTGACGCCAACGCCCGGGGAATTCCCCATGTTACTGTTTTGCCGGAAGCGGAAGCATACCAGCAGGCAGATCAGGTATTGACGATTGGCGGGGATGGCACCCTATTGCGTACCGGTCACGCCTGCATCCGTTACGGCAAACCGGTTTTGGGGGTCAACCTGGGCCGCACAGGTTTCCTTGCCACCTGCGAAGTAGAGGAAATGCCGGAAAAATTGCATCGCCTGGCAGCAGGGGAGTATACCCTCGTGGAACGCGGTCTGCTCGTTGCCAGCGCTGTCGATGCAGACTGGCAAACCGAAGCCATCAATGACATTGTCATCTTCGGCAACACCCGTATGCATCCGATGGATTACAGCGTCTATTGCGATGGTTCCTTTGTCAGCAGCTATCGAAGCGACGGACTGATTCTGGCAACCCCCACAGGCTCCACGGCGTATTCCTTTTCTGCCGGCGGACCGGTTCTGGATGGTGCAGCCGATGTTATGGTGCTGACCCCCGTATGTGCCCATAATGTACATACCGCCCCCTTGGTGTTCGCAGCCAAGCGAACCCTGGAGATCATTGCCGATGCAGAAAACCGTGAAACCTGCTATGCCAGTGCAGACAGCGGCCCCCAGCATATCCTGCAGCCCGGCCAGCGTATGCGTGTCACCGCCGCGCCGCGTAAACTGCAGTTGATCACATTTCAAGATTCCGAACAATTTTGTGCTATAGAAAATAAGCTTATGAGGAGATGATTCCGTTGAAAAGTGCGCGCCATCAGGCGATTTTGGATTTGATTGAAAAGCATCCCATCGATCGGCAGGAGGACCTTCTTGCCCATCTGCGTGAAGCCGGTTTTGATGTGACCCAGGCGACGGTTTCCCGCGATATTCGGGATTTGCAGTTGGTAAAAGTGGCAGACTCCGACGGTCGCTATCGCTATATGCCGGCAGCTGCCTCCGGCAAGGTGACACATTCACCCAGCCGTTTTGAGATGATTTTCCGGGAATCAGTCCTCAAAGTGGACTATGCAGGCCACATGGTGCTGGTGAAATGCTTTTCTGGCATGGCCAACGCCGCTTGTGAAGTGTTTGACGCAAAACAGTGGAACAATGTGGTCGGAACTCTTTCCGGCGATGATACCTTTTTCATCCTCATGCGTACAGAGGAAGACGCCGCAGAAATCTGCCAGGCTTTGCAGCAGTACGCACGTCGCGGCTGACCGCAACTATAGCAAAACAGGGAAGGATCTGGCCTATGCTGGCAAACCTGAAAATTGAAAATGTTGCCGTAATTGAAAAGGCGGAAGTGAACTTCACTCCCGGGTTCAATGTGCTGACAGGCGAAACCGGCGCCGGTAAGTCCATTCTGATTGACTCCATCAATGCGATTCTGGGCAACCGTACCTCCCGAGATCTTGTCCGAAGCGGCGCGCAGAAGGCCTGCATTTGGGCCACCTTTGAGTCGATTCCGGACTCTGTGAAGGAAAAATTGGAAAAGTGCGGCTACGAAACCTCCGATGATCTTCTCTTGTACCGAGAAATCAACGCAGAGGGCAAGGGCAGCTGCCGGATCAACGGTATGCCTGCCACTGCCAGTGTAGTCCGTGACATCTCCGCCGGGCTACTTTCCATCCATGGTCAGCACGACAGCCAGGGGCTCACCAACCCCGCGCTCCACTTGGGACTGCTGGATCAATATGCTCAGAACCGGGACCTGTTCGCCCAATACTATCAGTGCTATCGTGAGCTGATCGCCGTCAAGCGTCAGCTGGACGCCCTCAATGCCAACGAGGCGGACAAGCAGCGGCGTATGGAAGCCCTGACCGCAGAGATCGATGCCATCGATGCCGCCGCTTTACAGCCCGGAGAAGAAAAAACGCTTCAGGAGCGCAAAAACGTAATCACCCATGCTCAGAGTATTTTGCAAGGCATCACTGCCGCACATCTTGCATTGGCCGGTGACGAGGAAGGGGAACAGTCAGGCGCCGCAGATCTTTTAGGCGGCGCCGTTGAGGGCCTGCAAAATGGTGCCCGTCTGGACGAAACGCTTGCCCCGTTGGCCGAGCGGCTGCAGGATCTTTATTACTCCGCCCGTGAACTGGCCACTGATCTGGCCGATCGTCTGGATGCCTACGACTTTGATGCCGGCGAATTGGATCAGATCGAGAGTCGTTTGGATACCATCTATCGCATCAAGCAGAAGTTCGGTATGGAAGTGGAAGAGTTGCTGGCGCGCCGGGAAGAGGCTGCCGCAGAATTGGAGAATTTCCAATCTTCCGGGCAGAAAATTGCTGAGCTTAAAGCAGCGATGCAGACCCTGTATGCCAAGGCAAAAAACGCCGCAGAGGCATTAACCCAGAGCCGCCTGAAAGGCTTTGCTGCCATGAACAAGCAGATGAAGGCCGCGCTGGAATTTTTGAATATGCCGGGCATCCGTTTTGCTTTGCGCCATGCCCGTGGACCGCTGTCTTCTCATGGGCAGGATACCGTAGAATTTCTGATTTCTACCAACCCCGGTGAAGAGCCGAAACCTTTGGCAAAGATTGCCTCGGGCGGCGAACTTTCCCGCATTATGCTGGCATTCAAGAGCGCTTTGGCAGACCGCGATGCACTTCCCACCGTTATTTACGATGAGATCGATACCGGCGTTTCCGGCCTGGCAGCGGGGCGAATCGGGCAGCTGCTCCATCAGACAGCCAAAGGCCGACAGGTGTTGTGCATCACCCACACACCGCAGGTGGCAGCCTTTGCCGACAATCAGCTGCTGATTCAAAAGAATGTTCGCGGAGATCGTACGTATACCGAGATTCACACGCTGGATCTGGATGGTCGCGTCCAGGTGTTGGCACGGATGATTTCCGGCGATAAGGTAACTGATCTCAGCCTTGCCAACGCACGGGAGCTCATCGAAAAATCCCGATAAGTGAACGCCGGATTGCTTGACTTTCCAAGGCGAGTATGATACAGTTATGGATATAAAATGCGTTGATGGGAACAAGTACCCGCAGCGTTACTGTCGCAGAGAGGTTCCGGTTGGTGCAAGGAACCGACAGCACGTTGCATGGGGAATACAGCCCGGAGCAGCAGGCTGAACGCGTAAAGCAAGTAGGCTGTGCCGTGTGCGCACGTTACAGCGTTTGGGTGTCGTGTCTCCCTTTGGCCACCGCACCCGCGAAGGCCCGCCGCCGCGAGGCGCGGGCAAACAGAGGTGGTACCGCGAAATTTCGCCCTCTGCCAAATTCACATTTGGCAGGGGCTTTTTTATTTGCCCTTGCCGCATCATCAGGAGGAAATGTATAATGACAATCTACGACGAACTGAAAGCACGCGGTCTGATCGCACAGGTGACTGACGAAGAAGAGATCAAAGAGCTCATCAACAACGGCAAGGCCACCTTTTACATCGGCTTTGACTGCACCGCCGATAGTCTGACGGCAGGCCACTTTATGGCTCTTACGCTGATGAAGCGTCTGCAGATGGCCGGCAACCGCCCCATTGCTCTGATCGGCGGCGGCACCACGATGATCGGTGACCCCTCCGGCCGTACCGATATGCGTAAAATGCTGACGAAAGAAGATATCGCCCACAACGCAGAGTGCTTCAAGCGTCAGATGGAACGCTTTATCGAGTTCGGAGATGGCAAAGCCCTGATGCTGAACAACGCCGAGTGGCTGCTTAACCTGAACTACGTGGAACTGCTGCGCGAGGTTGGTGCATGCTTCAGCGTCAACAATATGCTGCGCGCCGAGTGCTACAAACAGCGCATGGAAAAGGGCCTCTCCTTCTTGGAGTTCAACTACATGATCATGCAGAGCTACGATTTCTACCACATGTTCCAGCACTACGGCTGCAACATGCAGTTTGGCGGCGATGATCAGTGGAGCAACATGCTGGGCGGCACCGAGCTGATTCGCCGCAAGCTGGGCAAGGATGCTTACGCCATGACCATCACGCTGCTGACGGATTCCCAGGGCAAAAAGATGGGCAAAACCGCCGGCAATGCGGTCTGGCTTGATCCCAACAAGACCAGCCCCTTCGAGTTCTACCAGTACTGGCGCAATGTCGGCGACGCAGATGTTCTCAAGTGCATCCGCATGCTGACCTTCCTGCCGCTGGAGCAGATCGACGAGATGGATCACTGGCAGGGTGAGCAGCTGAACCAGGCCAAGGAAATTCTTGCATACGAGCTGACCAAGATGGTCCACGGCGAGGAGGAAGCCGAAAAAGCACAGGCTACGGCCCGCGGGTTGTTCGGCGGCGCTGCAGATCATGAGAATATGCCCAGCACCGTTCTGGATGCATCTCTCGTCAAAGACGGCTCTGTCGGTTTGCTGGCTGCCATGGTAGCTGCCGGGCTGTGCGCTTCCAACCGTGAGGCTCGTCAGCTGGTCCAACAGGGTGGCGTCCTTGTCGACGGCGAAAAGGTCACCGATCCCAAGACCGCGCTGAGCGAGGAAGCCCTGCGCGCAGGTGTTGTGATCAAGAAGGGCAAGAAAGTCTACCACAAGGTTTCTCTGTAAACAAACTTTTCAGGGTGTATCTGCCGCTTTGCAGATGCACCCTGTTTTTATAGCCACTGGCAAGAAAAGATTTCCAACTTCCAGGCGGTTTGCCTTGCCCACAATGGCAAATTGGGATATAATAGAAACAGTCTATGAGTCGAGGAGGCAGCCATGCCCAAAGACAAATTGAAAACCATCTATGTCTGCACACAATGCGGTGAAACAAGCCCTCGCTGGCTGGGACGCTGCCCTTCTTGCGGCGCATGGAACACCATGACCGAGGATGTGGTGGCAGAGCCTGCTAAGCCTGCCAGCGGCCGCGCCAGTGCTGCCGCCCGTGTCCCCGGGCAAACCACGCTGACCCCGCACAAATTAAAAAATATCAGCACCACAGAAGAGAAAAGCCGCATTGTTACCGGCATCAGCGAGCTGGACCGGGTGCTGGGCGGTGGCATTGTCATCGGCAGTGTGACGCTGATCGGTGGTGAGCCCGGCATCGGCAAATCCACAATCCTGCTGCAGCTCTGCGGCGAAGTGAGCAAAACCAAAAATGTCCTTTACGTCACCGGCGAAGAATCGGTCCGGCAGATCAAACTGCGTGCCATTCGCCTGGACGTACCGCAGGAGAACATCTCCCTGGTTGCCGAAAGCGACGTGGATGAAATCTGCGGTCTGATTGAGTCCATGAAACCGGATTTGGTAGTCATTGACTCCATCCAGACCATGCGATGCACCGATATTGCTTCCTCCTCCGGCACGGTCAGCCAGGTCAAAGAAAGCACCGCCCGTTTTTTGAATGTCGCCAAAACGCTGGAAATCCCGACCTTCATCGTTGGCCACGTCAACAAAGACGGTGCCATCGCCGGTCCTAAAGTAATGGAACACATTGTAGATACCGTGTTGTATTTTGAGGGCGACAAAACACTGCCATATCGCGTGCTGCGCGCCGTCAAAAACCGCTACGGTTCCACCAATGAAATCGGCATGTTCGATATGACGGGCCGCGGTCTGGCACAGATTGAAAATCCCTCTCAGGTCATGCTGGAAGGCCGCCCCTTGGGCATCAGTGGTACCTGTGTTGCCTGCGTCATGGAGGGTACCCGTCCGGTGCTGAGTGAGATTCAGGCTCTGGTTACCAAAACAAGTTTTCCCAGCCCGCGGCGCACCGCAAGCGGATTTGATTACAACCGCATGTATCTGCTGCTGGCCGTGCTGGAAAAACGTGCCGGATATAACTTCTCCAATCAGGATGTCTATATCAACATTGTAGGCGGTCTGAAATTGGATGAAACCGCCTGTGATCTGTCGGTCTGCATCGCCATGGCTTCCAGTCTGCTGGATCTTCCTGTCGGCGAAAAGACTTTTGCGGTAGGGGAAGTCGGTCTCGGCGGCGAGATTCGAAGTGTCCCGCATCTGGAAACACGTCTGCGGGAGGCGCAGCGCGTAGGGTTCGATACTGCCATCGTCCCCAAACATAATTTAAAATTGATTGATCCTGCGCAGTTCCCCGGCTTAAAGCTTGTTGGTGTATCTTATCTGCGCGAAGCTATCAATACGATTAAACTGAAATGAGGAGAAATCATGCCTGAACGCAACGAAGTGAAAGCCCCGGTTTTTAATCCGGAACTGAAAAAGTCCATTGCGGTTTTCCGGGACGACAACAGCCCCAAGAACCTGAACGCCATTATCAATGAGCTGGTCAAATCGCCGTTGTTGGCACCCGCCGTTTTTGATTTGAACGGCGCGCCCGCCCCGAAGCCCGGCCCCGACGGCCGCGTACAGCTGCCCAAAAACACCAAAATCAGCCTTGTGATGATCAACAGCAAGGAGGGCAAGCACTATTACCTGGCTTTCAGTGACTGGGATGCCGTACATGAATGGCAGAAAACCGCCGCCGGCCAGGGGCGCCAGATCATGATGCTGCGCTTTGATGATTTTGCCAATATGCTGCAAAAGAATCAGGAGGCTTCCGGATTGGTGCTGAACCCTGGCGAAAACAGCCTGCGTCTGGAAGCGCCGCTTATCGCTTCGGTCAAAAAGCAGAAAGATGCCATGGCCCAGATGCGGAAAGCGCAGGAAGCCGCCCAGATTCATCCCGGTGATAAAGTAACCATCGTTGAGCCTACGGTGCTTGCCGATGAGCTGGTCGATCCCATCTGCGCTGTACTGGCGGAGGCTCCCGGCGTAGGTTCTGCCTACCTGCAGATCATGATCGTCAACGAGACCCGCAAGTGCTACCTGTTGGTTCTGGATGGGCCGAAAGACGATAAGCTGTTTGCCGCTGTGGCGCAGGCAGCTCGTCCCTACCTGATGAGCCGTGAGCAGAAAATGGACCTGACGATCACCACTTCCATTTCCCCGTTGGGCCAGCAGGGAATGCGCGGCAGCGAACCGTTCTACCGCAAAGGCGTTGGTCGTGTACTTGAAGAGGATGACGACGAATGAGTGTCAAACGACTGCTGGACTGTACACCGAGCGAATTGTCCCGCTACGGCAAGAATGATCTGCTGGCGTCAATTGCCGGTTGTGAGGGACGTGTATTGGCATGCGAAACCATTGGCCTGACGCCGCCCTTGCTGGTAGATGTAACCAATGCCGAATATGCAGCCTCCCTAAGTGCCGACATCTTGCTTCTCAATATGTTTGATGTACAGCACCCGGTCATCCAAGCGTTGCCGCCAGTGCCGGAGTCCGAGACTGTACGCGAAATAAAACGCCTTACCGGGCGTGTAGTCGGCATCAATCTGGAGCCCACAGACCTGGAACGCACTCAAAGCAACGCTGGAACGCTCTGGCAGATGAAAACCGGCCGCTTGGCAACCGCAGACAACGCCCGGCTGGCGGCCGATATGGGCGTTGACCTTATTGTATTAACGGGTAACCCCGGCAACGGCGTCAGCAATGAAGCGATTGAAAAAGCGCTTCGGGAAATTTCTGCCGTCGTTGGCGACCGTGTCATTCTGGCCGCCGGTAAAATGCACGCTTCCGGAATTGCAGGGGAGGGCGGCGAAAACATCATGACCGTCCAGGACGCCGAGGCCTTTATGGCAGCGGGCGCCGATGTCATTTTGCTTCCCGCTCCCGGCACGGTTCCCGGCATTACGCAAGAATACGCGCATCGCCTGATCGAGTCCGTCCATGCAAAAGGGAAGTTGGCGTTGACCGCCATTGGCACATCACAGGAAGGCGCTGATGTAACCACCATTCGCCAGATCGCCTTGATGTGTAAAATGGCCGGTGCCGACATCCATCATATTGGTGATACCGGTGTGCCCGGTATGGCGCTGCCGCAAAACATCTTGGCGTATTCCATCGCCATCCGCGGGGAACGTCACACTTACCACAAAATGGCACAATCGGTAAATCGTTAAGATTCAATAAAGCTGGGAAGACCTTTCGGTTTTTCCCTGCTTTGCTTTTTACGTGCAAAAAATCCCACCGCCAAGTACAAAACCCAGCGGTGGGATTTTTCGGGATTTAACTCGAGATGGAGAAGAATTACTTCTTCTGGACGTACTTCAAGCAGTCGAGCATAACGGCGACCAAAATGATGATGCCGGAGAACACGAACTGCAGGTTGGTATCGATACCAAGGGTCGTCAGGGAGTAGGTCAGAGCAGTGAAGATGAAGACACCGACAACAACGCCGGAAATCTTACCAATACCGCCGGTGAAGGAAACACCGCCGACGACGCAGGCCGCGATGGCGTCCATTTCCCAGCCCTGGCCGTAAGCAGCAGAACCGGAACCGACCATGCGGATGCATTCCAGCCAGGAACCGAAGCCATACAGGATACCGGCCAGGATGAAGGCGCCAACAGTAACACGGAAAACCGAGATACCGGAAACAGCAGCCGCTTCAGGGTTGCCGCCGACAGCAAACAGGTTCTTGCCGAAGGTGGTCTTGTTCCAGATGAACCAGACGATAACAACCGCTGCGATGGCCCACAGGATGATGGTGGGGAAGCCGCCGATCTTGGGGATGATCATGCTGGGAATGGTGGTTTCAATGGCACCGAAGGAAACGCCCTTGGTGGAGTAAGTAACCAGACCGAAGATTACCAGCATGTTGGCCATCGTGGAAATGAAGGGATGCATCTTGAACTTGGCCGTGAAGAAACCGGCAATGGTGGTAAAGATCGTGCACAGAACGATGCAGACAATCAGTGCGAGGAAAACGCGGACGATAACCGGCAGACCGGTGAAGTCAAAGACATGACCGAAAACGGAACCGGTGTTAACGCCCTGGTGCATGACGATGGTAGCTGCGGTCATGCCCATACCGACCATACGACCAATGGAAAGGTCAGTACCGGCAAGCAGGATCAGGCCTGCAACACCAAGGGCCAGGAACATACGCGGCGAAGCCTGCTGCAGAATGTTCAGGATATTGTTCACAGTCAGCAACTGCACGTTCTTGACGATCGGGGTAATGATGCAGAGCGCAATAAAGATCACGATGATCGCGAGGTACAGACCGTTCCGGAGCAGGAAGTCACGCCGGTTGAAGGTGTACTTGTAGTTCTCCCAGCGCTGAGCCATGGACTCGGCAAAGGTGAACTTGGACATACGAAGCATATCGATCAGGTGATATTTGTGATCGAAAGCGGCATGCTGGCGGTCCTTGATGGCCTGCAGATCCTTGTCACGGCCCATCTTGGCGTCAAACAGGCGGTTCTTGTGGACATATTTCTCGTCCTTGATTTCATGCTGGTCCGTCAGTTTGGCAATTGCTGCCTGATGCTCTTTTTCCAGCTTGGCAACGGCTTCCTGATATTTCTGCTGAGCCGCAACCTTTTCCAGCTTGCAGCTGGCCACTACGTGCTGATAGTATTCAGAATCATAGTGGGCTTTCAGATAGGCTTCCGCATCTGCAATGAGCTTGGAAACCTGATCTTTGTTCTTGGCTTCAACCGCTTTGGCTTTTTCCAGTTCGGCCGTGATGCGCTTTTCGCGTTCAGCCTTTTCCTCAGCGGTATAGATACGATCACGTTTCAGATTGTCGAGATCGTTAGTCAGGTTAACGACCTTATCGGTACCGTCTGCACGCAGCTGATCAATCTGGGCCTGAATTTTGCCGACGTAATCATCAATCGGCTTGCGAAGCTCAAGTTCACGCTCCGCAGAAAGAATTGTACTATTAGCCATTTATTTATCCCTCACTCACAGGTATTTCGCACTCAGTCTCAAAAGCTCTTCCTGGTTTGTTTCCTTCGTGTTAACAATACCGGAAAGATGCCCGTTAGACATGACACCGATGCGGTTGGTGATGCCAAGGATTTCCGGCATTTCAGAGGAAACGACAATCACTGTCTTGCCTTGCTTGGCCATCTGAATAATCAGCTCATAAATCTCGTACTTTGCGCCAACGTCGATACCACGCGTGGGCTCGTCCATCATAAAGACTTGCGGCTCACGCTCCAACCATTTGCCAAAGATAACTTTCTGCTGGTTACCACCGGACAAGCTCGAAATCATATCATCGGGGCCCATGCACTTGGTGTGCATGATTTTGATTTCCTTGTTGGTAGCCTTGACCATCTTGGGATTGGATAGTGCTACGCCAGACTTGTACTGGTTAAGGTTGGCAATCGTCGTGTTGAAGGTAAGGTCACACTTCAGGAACAAACCGTTGGCTTTGCGTTCCTCTGTGATCAGGGCGAAACCATGCTCGATGGCTTCATGTGCATTGTTAAAGTTCATCAACCGGTTGCGGAAATAGACACGGCCCGCAGCACGGGTACGGACACCAAAGATGGTTTCCAGCAATTCGGTACGTCCGGCACCAACCAGACCATACAGGCCAAAGATTTCGCCCTCGCGTACATCAAAGGTGATATCCTCCAGGTGCGGTGCATACTTGGTGGAGAGGTGCTGGATGGAGAGAATCGGCTCTCCCGGGGTATTGTCCACAGGAGGGAAGCGGCTTTCCAGGGAACGACCGACCATTGCTGCAATCAGCTCGTTCATGTTGGTTTCTTTGGTGCTCTTGGTCATGACCAGATTGCCGTCACGCAGTACAGAAACCTCATCGCAGATCTCAAAGATCTCATCCATCTTGTGGGAAATGTAAATCAGCGCGATGCCTTGCTCTTTAAGCATGCGCATCATTTCAAACAACTTATCAACTTCCTGAACCGTCAGGGAGGAAGTAGGTTCGTCCAGAACGATCACCTGCGCATTGTAGGAAATTGCCTTTGCAATTTCGCACATCTGCCGCTGCGAAACAGACATGTTACGCATCGGCTGGGTCAGGTTTACGGTCATGCCGAGTTTGCGGAACAACTCGGACGCCTTGCGTTTCATTTGTCCTTCGTCAACAACGCCCATAGAGTTAACCGGATAGCGGCCCAGGAACAGGTTATCGATAACACTGCGTTCCAGGCACTGGTTCAACTCCTGGTGGACCATGGCGATACCATTTTCCAGAGCGTCCTTCGGGCCGGAAAAGCTGATTTCCTTGCCGTTCAGGAAAATTTTGCCCTCGTCTTTCTGATAGGTACCAAAAAGACATTTCATCATCGTCGACTTACCGGCGCCGTTTTCACCCATAAGTCCCATGACAGTACCGCGTTTTACGTCCAGATTGATATGATCAAGCACTCGGTTGCGGCCGAACGACTTGCACATACCGCGAATTGACAAGACGATATCATCTTTCGCTTCTGCCATTCTCGTTACTCCCGTTTTGCAAATTGACAGCTGAACTGATGCCAGTTGGCTGCCTGTTTTCATAAAAAAGCGCTATTAGGGAGAACTCCTTCTCCCAAATGGAGAATTCCTTCTCCCTAATAGCGGTTGTGTTACTTAGTGCTTACAGAATCCAAGGTGAAATGGATTGAAAGATTACTGGCTGAGCAGAGCAGTGTAGGAAGCCGCGTTGTCGGTCTTAACCATGTTGATGGCGAAGGCGTCATACTGGCTGGGGTTGCTCAGACGGTTGGTGATGTTGGCCTCGGTCTGGCCGTCGCCGCCGATGTACTCAACGTTCAGGTTCAGCAGATCGTCGTAGTTCTCCAGCAGGGGCTTGTAAGTAGCGCTCAGGAAGTTATCGGCCGCATTGTAGATGTCGAGCCAGACACTCTTGGTGGGATGAGCGGTAGCGTCGAGCTGGTTGGAAACGGGCTCATAGACCTTGGTGGAGTCGGTGAAGTCCTGATAGTTCTCAGCGGTGACAGCAACGTTCAGAGCGTAGTAGGAGCGCTCGTCAGCGTTGTAAACGTAAACATCATCGCTCAGGACGTTGCCGACGTCATCGGGGGTGCCGATACCGGTATCGATATCAACGCCGTCGAGGGCATTGCGGATCACGCGGAGAGTCAGGTAAGCCTGAACGTCAGCGTGCTGGCTGATGGTGCCGCCGTAACCTTCTGCGATAGCAGCAACGGCGTCAGCGTTGGCGTCGTAACCGAAGGTGGGAACCTCATTGGCCTTGGACCAGGCGTTGAACATGGACATGCCCATGCCGTCGTTGTTGGAAACAACAATATCGATGGAATCGCCGAAGGAAGCGGACCAGGTGCCGATCGCGTTACCAGCGGTAGCAGCGTCCCAAGTAGCGCCTGCGGAGTTCTTCATTTCCTGAGAAGCCAGCTCACGGACAACGTAGGTCTTGCCGTTGACTTCAATGGAACCATCCTGAACGGCCGTAGCAGAACCATCGGTGTTGGTGCCGACAGGCTCGCTGTTGATGGCGCCGTCAACCTCAACGCCGGTGCCCAGAGCAGCGCGAACGCCACGAGTACGGGCAATGGAGTCGTTGTGGCCGATATCGCCGATGGCCAGAACATAACCAATGATGCCGTCGCCGTTACGGTCGATGGTATCGATGTTCTTCTCGATGTATTCCTTGACCATCTGGCCCTGCAGCTCGGCACCCTGGTTGGCGTCGAAACCAACGTAGTAGGTGTTCTCGTTGAAGTTCAGGGCGGTCATGTCCAGCTCACCAGTGGAGCTGTTGGAGGGCTGACGGTTAAACCAAACGAGGGGCTTATCCTTGTTGGCAACTTCGCCGCCTTCGGTAGAGGCTTCAGCGGCTTCGGAAGTGCCGGTAGAGGTGCTCTCAGTCGTAGAGGTAGAGCTGGAAGAGCCACCGCAGGCAGCCAGGCTCAGGGCCATTGCAGCTGCCATGCTCAATGCAAGTGCTTTTCTCATAGTGTTTTTCTCCTTTTGTTTTTGTTTGACGAAGCCTTCGTAACTAGCTCCGCCTGACACTATCTATGTTAAAAGAAAATGCCTATAAAAACAAGGGGAAATTTCACCGAAAGAGAGGTGAAAAAATTATCCAAAAAGATCAATGTGCAAAAACAAAGTCACATTCTTTTGTTTAAAATGCATAATTTTAATGTCAAAATAAAACAAAAGGGTAGTGTGGGAGTTTCAAAAAAGGGTCTTTTTTTCAATTTTTTAAATAGAATCTTCGCCAGAATTCCGGCCCAATCGGAGTAGCCGGAACCACTCAGGGTCTCTGTGTATCTGATAAACATAGTGTCATCCTTTGATCAGAGAGAAATACATCAACGGATAGTTGCGAGCACGCGGCTTTATAATCTGTAGCAATCGAGTAGTCGTACGCTCGCCGTCTTTATAATCAGTAAATGCCGGTCTGCAGCAACCGGGGATAGCGGAATTTCCGAGATATAGTATTTCGCTAAATGTAAATTTAGCGAAATATAGGGAGGGCGTTTTTCCGGATTACGCCAGGAAATCCTCCTTCGAACATCTCCGCGAACGTTCGGTTGATTATATATGCACCTATATGCATTCTGTGTACGGTTTGTAATGTATGGTTACGTTTGTATTTACTAAAAACACGTTAAATTGACGATTACAGCCCTTGCATGATACAATATATTTAAAGAAAATAGCGCTGCCGGAGATTGATTGCATTCTCCCTGACAGCGCTTTGGCAAGCTCTTATGAGGTGTTTTGTTTTGAGCAGCTATATCAATACCGTAAATCCTGAACGCCACGCTCCGTATCTGGACATTCCCGATGACGTGATTGAATACCTTCATTATCTGGATTTTGTCAAATTGCGTTCTCCGCGAACTGTAAACGGATATTACCTGGATCTGCGTGGTTTTTTTCGGTTTATGATGGTTCAATGGAACCGTACAGATCCTAATACAGCGCCAGAAAAAATCGACCTGACCCAGATCACATCCAATGACATTGCCGGCATTTCCAAACGAGACATCTTTTCTTATCTGGAATACGTCCGCAATGCAAACAACGGTGCCAAAGCCCGCGCAAGAAAGCTCAGTGCCTTAAAAGGCTTTTTCGGGTACATGTGCACACAGGTCAATAAAATCGCGCAGAATCCCACAGAGAACGTCACTTTGGGCGTTCCCAAAAAAGCGTTGCCGAAATACCTCACGGAAAACGAAAGTTTGAGCTTGTTAAATAATATACAAAGCGACTTTTATGAACGGGACTTCTGCATTATAACGTTATTTCTAAATTGTGGCATGCGCCTTGCCGAACTGGTAAGCATCAATCTAAGTGATTTCCGGGACGATACCATACGCATTACCGGCAAAGGAAGCAAAGAACGGCTTGTATACCTGAACGACGCCTGTCTGCAAGCATTGGCGCACTATCGCAAGGCCCGAAACGCTCTGCCCAACCTAACAGACAAAAACGCGCTTTTTGTATCCAAGCGTACCGGCAAGCGTCTCACCGCACGGCGCGTTGAACAGATCGTAGCACGGTGCCTGCAAAGTGCCGGACTGAGCGGCCGCGGTTTTTCGCCGCACAAGCTACGCCACACCGCCGCAACACTCATGTATCAGGGCGGCGTAGATATGCTGGCTCTGAAAGAAATTCTTGGGCACGAAAGCGTATCTACTACACAAATTTATACACACATCAACCAGCAGCAGCTTCGGGACGCAGTGCAGGCCTCTCCCCTTTCCAGCCAGAAATTCATCGAGAAGAAGAGCTCAGGCGAAAGTCCGGATCAAAACGACAGAGAGTCCGCTACACAGCGCATTAAAGATTCCTGACGCAAAAAATGCAACGCAGCAGCGAACCCCCATACGACGTGCCGCCGCTTCCAGTTGTCCACGCGGTGCGCCACCCCAAAAAACACTCTGGAACAACCTATGGCTTAATTGTGAGGCAAACCCAGCCAACCAAAGCGCCAAAAATAGCAGCGAAAGATTTGGCAAACAAGAGTTCACCCAATAAGCAGCAAGTGCACCTCCGCCGCCGGCAGCCACCACATTGGCCGCACAAAAGCCCATAAAGATGCCTTTTGCTCCAAAGAATGTGATGAGGAGCCCGGTCCCGAGCACAGACAGTCCGCACAACGCCACCAAGAACAACTGCACAAACGAGGACGCCATCTGGTTAAAAAAGGAAGTCCCCCACACCGAAAAGCGTTCGGATTCCATATAATAGTTGGCCAACTGCTGGCCCAACACCGTTTGGCCCCCGCGCCCCGCAAAAATTCCCGGAAGGTAACCCAGCAAAAAGGCCGCAGCGCATAAGAGTACCGGCCCCATCCGCTGTATTCTTTCCGAATCCGTTGCCGGCCGCAGTCGATTTGTGTTTTTCTTCTGCCAAACCGGCAATCTTGCGCGCGGAGGTGTTTGGACGGCGCGCATCAGCGCACCGCCCAGACTGCAGCCAGCGCACCGCCCAAAATACCCCCGAGAAGCAGCGCAATTGGCAGCATCAGATTCCCTCCCTGCAGAAGATCCTGGCCGTTCATCGCAATTGCCGCAACCGTTTGGCACGCCGCCCAAAAAACACCGCTCCCAAGGCCACACAAAAGCATCTGTTTTTTCAGCTTCCGCGCCAGCAAAAAGCCCGAAAGCGCCGCCCCTGCAGATGCCGCCGCACAGGCCAGAGGCCGCACAAGCGTCAGCGGGAGTGGTGTATTGGCCAAAAGCGCCGCAAACAACGCCAGCAGAGCCGTACAGAGAATCACCCCACCGAAAAAGGCAAGCAGCGCAGCTTTCGTGATCGTCTCACTGGCACCGACCGCCGCAGCGCTCCGGCTTCCGGAACGATTCATACCCGGTGAACGGTTTTTCTTTTTCATAAACATAACAAACGCCCCCTTGCACAGTAAAAACTATGCAAGGGGGCATCCTAGTATGTTTCTCTTTTACTTCTTGGCGGGAGTGCTGTTCTTGGTATCTCCGCCCACATCCAGCTTTTCTACGCCGGAAATCGCAGAGCGGCGGAAGCGAATCTTGGTACGGTCGCTGCCAGTCTCCACAACCAGCGTGTCATCCTTTTCGCTGATGGCAAACACAATGCCGACAATGCCGCCGATCGTGGTGACCTTATCACCGATTTCGATGGAGTTGCGCATAGCAGTGTCTTTCTTGTCCTGACGCTTCTGCGGGATATAGATAATCAGGAACATAAAGACGAGAATCAAAATCATCGGCAGCAGGCTGATGATCATTTCGCCGGTCGTAGCGGTCTCCGTGGACAAAAACTGGATCATAACAGATAGTCTCCTTAAAATTAACGATTTCTCTTATTATATCGGATTTATCAGCCCAGTGCAAGGGCCTGTGCCAAATTCCGCAGGCAGAAACACAGAAACAAAGCAAAATTAAATTCGTGTATCCAGACGATGGACATACGTGTCGTGGAACTGCTGGAAAGTACCATTATCCAGCGCCTCGCGGATGCGCTCCATCAGGTGGTTGTAGAAATAGAGGTTATGCATGACAGCCAACCGCATACCCAGCATCTCGTCCGCCTTCTGGAGATGGCGGATGTACGCGCGCGAGAAATTGCGGCAAACCGGGCAATCACAATGCGGATCAATCGGCGATTCGTCACGCTCATATTTGAGATTTTTGATATTGATAATGCCGTCCCAGGTAAACAAATGACCATGCCGTGCGTTGCGGCTGGGCATCACGCAGTCAAACAGGTCTACACCGCGGTACACACCCTCAATGATGTTTCCGGGCGTTCCAACCCCCATCAGATACCGAATCTTATCCTTGGGTGCAAAGGGCTCCACCGCAGAAATGATATCATACATCACTTCCGCAGGTTCCCCCACTGCCAGACCGCCGATTGCATAGCCATCCAGGTCATATTCAGCGATCTGCTTCATGTGCTCCACACGCAAATCCGCAAACGTGCATCCCTGATTGATACCAAACAGAAGCTGGTCCGGGTTGACCGCTTTGCCTTCATGCTTCAAGCGCGCCATCTCATCCTTGCAGCGCAGCAGCCAGCGTGCCGTGCGGGCGCAGCTGTTTTTGGCATATTCATAGGTTGCCGGATTCTCCACGCACTCATCAAACGCCATGGCAATGGTGGAGCCCAGATTGGCCTGAATCTGCATGCTCTGCTCGGGTCCCATAAAAATACGGTGGCCATCAAGATGAGAGTTGAAGGTAACGCCCTCCTCGGTGATCTGGCGCAGCTTGGCCAGGCTGAACACCTGGAATCCACCGCTGTCCGTGAGAATCGGTCCATCCCAACGGGTAAATTTATGCAGACCGCCCATATCTGCCACGACCTTATCGCCGGGACGCAGATGCAGGTGGTAGGTATTGCACAGCATCACCTGTGCGCGGATGTCTTTCAGGTCCAGCGCCGAAAGCCCACCTTTGATAGCGGCGGCAGTGGCAACGTTCTGGAAAGCAGGCGTCTGTACCGTGCCGTGTACAGTGACAAATTCACCGCGGCGGGCGGCGCCCTCCTGTTTGATAAGGCGGTAAGGCATGAATCGTTCTCTCCGTATCGATCGTGTGATTTTTTCAAAAAACAGACGGTGCAAGGGGCAATCCCCGCACCGCCTTTACTTGCCATATTATAGAGGAAGAAAGCCGGGAAGTCAACACAAGAAGGTAAGATTACAGGATCAGCATCGCGTCGCCAAAGCTGAAGAAGCGATATTTTTCCTCCACGGCCACTTTATAGGCGGCCATCGTCTTCTCATATCCGTAGAAAGCAGAAATCAGCATAATCAAGGTGCTTTCCGGCAGATGGAAATTGGTGATCATACCGTCGATGGCATGCAGATCGATGCCGGGATAAATAAAGATATCGGTATTGCCGCTGCACGGAACAATTTTACCGTATTTTGCCCAGACAGCTTCCAGCGTACGGCAACTCGTGGTGCCCACGGCAATTACCCGATGCCCGGCTTCCCGTGTTGCATTGATGGCCGCAGCGGTTTCCTCGCTGACCGAATACCACTCGCTGTGCATCTGATGGTCTTCAATTTCATCCTCATTGACGGGGCGGAACGTGCCCAATCCCACATGCAGCGTGACCTCTGCAATGTTCACGCCATTGGCACGGATGGTATCCATCAGCTCCGGCGTAAAATGCAAGCCGGCTGTCGGTGCGGCAGCACTGCCCAGTTCCTTGGCATAGACGGTCTGGTACTGGCTCTGATCTTCCAGCTGCTTGGTGATATACGGCGGCAGCGGCATTTTGCCAAACTCGTCCAGTTTTTCATACAGCGTTTCGGTATCGTAGGTGAAGGTCACAAACTTATTGCCGTCGGGCATGGTTTCATCCACAACCGCCGACAGGCTCCCATCGCCGAACACCACCTTGGTACCGGCCTGCATGCGCTTGCCCGGGCGGGCCAGACATTCCCAGGTATCCCCTTTGACCTGGCGCAGCAGAAGCAATTCACATACGGCACCGGTCGGCACCTTTGTGCCAAGAAGACGTGCCGGGAGTACCTTGGAGTTGTTGACTACAAGCAGATCCCCCTTTTCGAGATAACGCGGCAAATCGTGGAAGATTGCGTGCTCAATGGTATCATTTTTACGGTTCAGCACCATCAGGCGAGCGGCATCACGAGGTTCTGCCGGCTCCTGAGCAATCAATTCTTTGGGCAGATCGTACCAAAAATCTTTTTTCAGCATGGTTTTCTTCCTTTTTACGTTGACAATCCAATATCAGAATACTATAATAAACAAAAACACAGAGGCGCGAAGTTCATCAGTAGCTTACTCTGCAAGCCCTGCCAGGGCATGGAGCGGTGAAAGGGTACTTCGCCGAAGGCGGTACGCGGCACGTATCGACCTGGGCTCGTTGCCGAACAGGAGCGGGACTGTCACATCCACAGGATGTGTTGCGCTGTGTATATGCAATATGATATTATATTGCATTTTGTGCCGGTTTTCAAGCCGGTTTTTTTTGTTATCTGTGCAAATTATTCACGCAGGTGGATGTTGTTGCATAGAAATAGGAAGGGTTCAGCGAAAGGAAGGTCTTGGTAACTATGAAACAGTACAATGTGGGCGTCATCGGTGCCACCGGCATGGTCGGCCAGCGTTTTGTAACGCTGTTGGAAAATCACCCCTGGTTTCACCTGACGACCGTCGCCGCCAGCGCACGCAGCGCAGGCAAAACTTACGAGGAAGCCGTCGGCAATCGTTGGCTCATGCAGACCCCGATGCCGGAATGTGCCAAAAAGCTGGTCGTTCTGGACGCCTCCCATGTGGAAGAAGTTGCTTCGCAGGTCGATTTCGTTTTCTGCGCCGTCAACATGAAGAAAGAGGAGATCAAGGCACTGGAGGAGGCCTACGCCAAGGCCGAATGCCCGGTTGTATCCAACAACAGCGCCCATCGCTTTACCCCGGATGTCCCCATGGTCGTGCCTGAAATCAACGCCGACCACATCGAGATCATCCCTGCGCAGCGTAAACGCCTGGGCACCAAGCGCGGCTTTATTGCTGTTAAATCCAACTGCAGCCTGCAGAGCTATGTGCCCGCGCTGCACCCGCTGCGCGGCTATGGCATCACTGATGTGCTGGTTTGCACCTACCAGGCGATTTCCGGCGCCGGCAAGACGTTTGAAACCTTCCCGGATATCCTCGACAACGTGATCCCCTATATCGGCGGTGAGGAAGAAAAGAGCGAGCAGGAGCCGCTGAAGCTGTGGGGCAAGATCGAAGGCGACCGGATCGTTTCGGCAGATTCGCCCCGATTCACGGCGCAGTGCCTGCGCGTACCGGTTTCTGACGGCCACATGGGCGCCGTGTTTGTACGTTTCGAAAACAAGCCCACCCAGGAAGAGATTCTGAAAGCTTGGAAGGAATTCCACGGCCCGGCACAGGACCTCAACCTGCCCAGCGCCCCGAAACAGTTCCTGCATTACTTTGAGGAAAATGACCGCCCGCAGCCCAAGCTGGACCGCATGCTGGAAAACGGTATGGCTGTCAGCATCGGCCGTTTGCGCCCGGACAATCAGTACGACTACAAGTTTGTATGCCTGTCTCACAACACACTGCGCGGTGCAGCCGGCGGCGGTGTTCTGCTGGCCGAATTGCTGGCCGCCAAGGGTTACTTTGACTGATTTATAAGGAGCGAATCCCATGAAAAAGCCCGTTTTTACCGGAGCAGCCGTGGCCATCATCACCCCTATGCATGCCGACGGCAGCGTAAACTATGAAGAGCTGGGCCGTGTAATCGAAGATCAGATTGCCAATCATACCGATGCCATCGTGATCTGCGGCACCACCGGCGAATCGCCTGCGCTGGACCACGAAGAGCACACCGAGTGCATTCGTTACACGGTGCAGAAAGTTGCAGGCCGCGTACCGGTCATTGCCGGAACGGGTTCCAACGACACTCGCTATGCCATCCAGCTTTCTCAGCAGGCAGAAGCTGACGGTGCCGATGCGCTGTTGCTCGTCACACCGTATTATAACAAAACCAGCCAGGCCGGCTTGATTGCGCATTATACGGCGATTGCCAATGCAGTAAACCTGCCGTGCATCCTGTACAATGTACCCAGCCGTACCGGATGCAATCTGCTGCCTTCCACCCTGGCTGAACTGGCAAAACTGCCCAACATCAACGCCGTAAAGGAAGCCAGCGGCAATATCTCCCAGGTAGCGGAAATTGCCGAACTCTGTGGCGACAACCTGAACATTTACTCCGGCAACGATGACCAGATCGTCCCGCTTCTGGCACTGGGCGGCAAGGGCGTCATCAGCGTACTTTCCAATGTAGCGCCGCAGTACACTCATGATCTGTGCGCCAAATGGATGGCCGGCGATACCGCAGGCAGCCTTGCCATGCAGTTGAAAGCTTTGCCGCTGTGCAAAGCCCTGTTCGCCGATGTAAACCCGATTCCCGTAAAATGGGCCATGAATCGTCTGGGTTGGCAGGCCGGTTCCTGCCGTCTGCCGCTGGTGGAGCCTTCCACCGCTGTGCAGGAGCGCCTGGAAACAGCAATGCGGGACTTTGGATTGCTGAAATAATCGCAACCGGCCCGCGGTCCAGTACTGCAGGCCGGTTTTGTTTTTGAGAAAGGATAGAAAACCTATGACGGATATCATCATCCAAGGCATCTACGGCCGCATGGGCCGCACACTGGTGGAGAAAATTTCCACCCGAGAGGATTGCCGCGTGGTTGCGGGCGTTGACCGGGAGTCCGGTCACGTCGGCGACATTCCGGTATACAATGAGTTTGCGCAGCTTCCCTGCAAAGGCGTGATTATTGATTTTTCTTCCCCTGCCGGCGCGGTGGCTGCCGCCACCTACGGTGCTGAGCATGGTCTGCCCTGTGTAATTTGCTCCACCGGTCTTTCCAAAGAAGACGAGGCCGCGCTGGAAACCGCCAGCGCCAAGATCCCTGTCTTCCGCAGCGCCAATATGTCGCTGGGCGTCAACGTGCTGATCGAACTGGCACGCCAGGCAACGCGCGTACTGGGTGGCGAATTCGACATCGAAATCGTGGAAAAGCACCATCGCAACAAGCTGGACGCTCCCAGCGGCACAGCGCTCATGATTGCCGACGCCATCAATGCCGAGGCCGGCGGCAAATACGAATATGTCTATGACCGTTCTCAGGTCCGCCAGAAACGCGGCGCACAGGAATTGGGCATCAGTGCTGTTCGCGGCGGCGGTATCGTCGGTGAACACGAAGTTCTCTTCTGTGGCCCCGAGGAAGTTGTCACGCTGCATCACAGCGCAGGCAGTCGTGGTGTTTTTGCAGATGGCGCCATTCAGGCCGCTTTGTATGTAGCAAACCAGCAACCCGGTTATTACACGATGACGGATCTGCTGCGCGGTAAATTGCCATGCGTCTGAGAAAGAACGAAATCGCAGCCTGTATTGTAATTGCAGTGGGTGTAGGCGGTGTTTTGCTGGGTTCCTTATTTCAGGATTCTCTGCAGGCCCGTGTAGCGGCTGCTGCCGCCGCCGTTTTACCCGTACCGACGTCCACCCCGGCGCCTACCCCAGCCCCCACTCCCGCGCCGACGCCGGAACCCACACCAACCGTGGAAACGGTGCGTTTCTCTGCAACAGGCGACAATCTGATTCATGACGGAATCTTTTTGCAGGCCCGCAAGCGCGGCGAGAACGGCTCCTATGATTTCAGCGAAGCCTATGAGCCGATGCGGGACTTTTACAAAGATTTTGATGTAAACTGGCTCAACCAGGAGACACTTGTCAACGATGCCTTTGAGCCAAGCGGTTACCCGCTGTTTTCCACCCCCGGCGACATTACGGACGCCTTATACGACCTCGGTTTCCGGGTGTTCAGTATGTCCAACAATCACAGTTACGACAAAGGCGCCGAGGGGATCGCCTCCTCGCTGGAGCATTGGGCCGCCATGCCGGACGATGTGGCTTATATGGGATTCTATAACCTGGATACCTATGATGACTATGTCTACCAGACTGTAAACGGAATCACCTTTGGTTACCTTTCCTATACTGAATACACAAACGGTCTGCCAACGCCCAGCGATTCCAACTACGGTGTTGTTTATCTGGATGACCGCGACACCATTGCCAAGCAGATTGCCGATATGCGCCCCAATTGCGACGTTCTGGTGGTCAGTTGTCACTGGGGTGTCGAAGGCAGCCACGATACAACCGAATTCCAGACCGAAACAGCGCAATGGCTGGCTGACCAGGGTGTGGATCTGATCATCGGCACCCATCCCCACGTAACGCAAACAGCGCAGTGGCTGACCGGTGCCAATGGAAACCAGACCTTTGTCGCATACAGCCTGGGCAATTTCATCAACGCGCAGTCCCAGCCGGACAACATGATCGGCACCATTTTGGATATCACATTCCAGAAAACCACACAGCCGGATGGTTCAACCTCCATCGAGATGCTGGACCCGAAAATTCATGGCGTGGTAACGCAGTACGAAGACGGATACCAGAACATCCGGGTATATCCGTATCGTGATTATACCGATGAACTCGGTGCCGCCCACGGCCTTTTCACGTTGACCCGTGCGCAGATTGAAGAAACACTGCGCAATTCCATTGACGAGCAGTTTCTTATATTAGACTGATTCAAAAAGAAAGGGTGTCTTATTATGTATGGCGTCAGCAAGATTCGCAGCGAACAGAATATCCTGCTCACCACCTTTCCCGGTGCGCAATACAGCGCACAAAGCCTGGCTGAACATCTTGATGTTTTTGCCAAAGCCGGGATTGTCGTGGATATGATCTGCCAGAGTGCCCCGCGCGGTACAGCAGTAGATTTCAGCTTTACCACCAGTTATGATAACTTTGCCGCTGTAATGAAGACTCTGCCCGCTGCCGCCAAGGAACACCCGCCACTGGTATCCGGCGGTTACTGCAAAATCAATCTGTTTGGCGAAGAGATGGTCACCAGCTGCGGCGTGGCTGCGCGGGCCTTGTCCGCTTTGGCCGGTGCCGGTGTGGAGATTGTTCTGATCACCACCAGTGATCTGGATATCTCGCTTCTGATCCATCAGCAGGATGAAGATGCAGCACTGGAAGCATTGCGCACCGCATTTGAGTTGTAATTTTTCTAAAAAGCGAAAGCCGCCCGGGCATGCACGGGCGGCTTTCTTCTTTATTTCAATTTCCTTTTTCTTCCGCAAAAGGCTTTCCAGCCAGAAAAGGCAGAAACAGAACGCCGTACATCACAGCGCTTACAAGGATATCGCCCCATGTATATACCTGATTGCTGATATCTGCCGTTCCGGACCAAACCAGAATCATATTATTATTCAGATAATGCAGCAAAACCGGCACCCAGACATTTTGCCCGCACATCTCATAGCTGAACGTGAAGAAAATGCCCATCGTAACGCAGACGATGATCTGTGCGATAAGACTCTGCAGGGAAGTCTCCGGGCTGTAGAAGAAAAGATTCAGCGGCAGATGCCACAGCCCCCACAGCACACCCAAAATCACAACACCCCGGCGGCGGCCGAATTTATTCTGCAAAACCGGCGTAAGGAAATAACGCCAGCCGTACTCCTCACCAAAAAACGGCAGGAAGCAAAGGAAAAAGTTCGGAATCAGAATCAATGCATTGACCCAGGGCACATACGTTTGCCAATAGGCAAGGTAATCGCTCCAGGCTTCCCCGCCCTGCAAAAAGGCGGAAAGAAATACCATCGCCGTCTTGATCACCAGGAACAGCGCGCAGAGCCCCAAAGCCATTGTTACCTTTCCATGCCAGCGCAAACCGTAAGCTTCCCGTTTTTCTTTCTTATCGGTCAGCAGCAGAATCCACGCCAAAATCGAGGCAGCGATCAGCACAAGATTCAGATAGACAAGCCACTGCTGTCCCGGAACAATCACAGACAGCACACTGCAAGCCATGCAGAGAACAGTTGTAACGATATGCAGCACATAAAAGCGCACCGGAAGCGCCGGACGTTTTGCCAGCAAATAAGCCAGCATAACACCGGCGGCGGGAAAAAACATCTGCGCATTGGCAAAACAACTTGTATCATTGCCCGCCCGTTGGCTGATGGCCAGCGGAATCCCCATCAGATACGGTACGGCAAAGGCTACCACAAAAAAGATGGTCAACTCGCGTTTATTGGTTCGTATCGGTGTGTTCATCTTCATCCTCCTCCAGATTTTCCAATTGATCATGACGCTTTTTATACAGCAGCACCGTAAACTGCAGGGCAAAAAAACACAGAACCGCTGTAAATCCACCGGCCAGTAAAGCCCCCGGCCAATAACTTGTCTGCATCAGGGTGGAAAGGAATACCACGGCCCCAGCCACAAGGGCCCCCACCACATTAGCCCCGCCAGTGGGTTTGATATGCCGGTCCCAAATTCCGTTGCGGATACATTCTACCAACATGTACAGGCACACCGCCAAAAACAACAATCCTTCGGCCGCCAAGTCCTCTGCAGTCTTTCCCATGAGCCGCTGAACGATGATGACCGCCAGCAGCCCCCACCATAGCAACCAGAAGCCCCGGCTTTCCAATTTACAGAGAGTTTGCTCCTGACGCTCATCCAAAATATTTTTCTTGGAAAAAATATCGAGTTTCATCCGCTCATTCCTCCCAGAACAGATTATCCAACGTTTTGCCCAGCACTTTACAGATTGCCCGGCACAGGTTGATGGTTGGGTTATACTCCCCTTTTTCAATTGCGTTGATCGTCTGCCGTGATACACCGACCGCTTCGGCCAAAGCGCCTTGGGTCATATCTTTCTCGGCTCGCGCAGCTTTCAGCTTGAGATTTTTTGCCATGTGCGCCTCCTTGGTTTCGGGTGTCGACTCCCTGTATGGGCAGTATAGCATGTGCCTTACATTATGTCAAGTATACATTACATTTTGTTAGCCCACTTGCGGCACGATGCCTACTGTGTTATGATACCCTTAGAATCTAAGGAAAAGGAAGTTGCGCCATGAAATACAGCTTTCCCGCATTTGAAAACGGGTTTATTCGCGCCGCGGCCATCAGCCCTTCCCTGCGCGTGGCAGACTGTGCCTACAATGCAGAACAGATTGTTGATGCCATGCAGGCCTTTGCGGCAGAAAACGTTCATCTTCTCTGCCTTCCGGAATTGTGCCTGACCGGATACACCTGCAGCGATCTCTTTTTCCAAGAGACGCTGCTTCACGGAGCAGAAAAAGCTTTAACCTCAATCCTGCAGGCCAGCAAAGGGTTAAACCTGGTTACACTGGTGGGCGTTCCGGTACGCCACAACGGCAAACTGTACAATTGTGCCGCCGTTGTATGCAGCGGCGAATTGCTGGGGCTGGTACCCAAGACCTACCTGCCGAACTATGGCGAGTTTTATGAAAAGCGGCATTTTGTCACCGGCATGCAGTCTCCCGAGTGCATCGAGTATGCCGGTCAGGAAACGCTGATCGGAACACAGCTGCTGTTTGCCTGTAAGCAGATGCCCAGTTTTGTGCTGGGCGTAGAGGTGTGCGAAGACCTGTGGGCCCCTGTGCCGCCCAGCTGTGCCCACGCATTGGCCGGTGCCACGGTGATCGCCAATCTATCCGCCAGCGATGAAACCATCGGGAAAGCTTCTTACCGTCGGGAACTCGTCAGCGGGCAAAGTGCTCGTCTTCTGTGCGCTTATTTGTATGCCGATGCGGGCCACGGAGAAAGCACAACCGATATGACCTTTGCCGGGCACAATTTGATTGCCGAAAACGGTACGGTTCTGGCGCAGACAGTCCCCTTTGCCAACGAAGAAGCCATCACCGAATTGGATCTTGGGCGTATGGTACAGGAACGTCAGCACAACACTTCGTTCATGCCGCAGCCGGAAGGTTACACTACCGTGGAATTTGAGTTGATGCCCTCCGAGCTGTGGCTGACGCGGGAAATTCCTCAAACACCGTTTGTGCCGCAGGATGCCGCTACCCGTGCGGGGCGTTGCGAATTGATTTTGCGCATTCAGGCCGAAGGTTTGGCCAAGCGCATGGAACACACACACGCCAAGTGTGCAGTGCTGGGCATCTCCGGCGGTCTGGACAGCTGCCTGGCCTTGCTTGTGGCAGTGCGTGCCTGCAAAGTACTGGATCGCGACCCGAAAGATATCGTAGCATTAACGATGCCTTGCTTTGGAACCACCAAACGCACGCGCTCCAATGCAGAGATTTTGTGTGAGGCTCTTGGCGTCAGCTTTGCCGAGATCAACATCACCAACACCGTAAAAAGCCATTTTGCCGATATCGGTCAGGATTCTTCCGATTACGACGTCACTTTTGAAAATTGCCAGGCCCGCGTTCGTACGCTGGAGCTGATGGACTACGCTAACAAGAACGGCGGCTTTGTCATCGGCACAGGAGACTTGAGTGAGCTGGCGCTGGGCTGGGCCACTTACAACGGCGACCATATGAGCATGTATGGAGTAAACGCTGGTGTTCCCAAAACACTCGTTCGCCACATCGTACAGTATGTGGCCGATACCTGTAACGATGAAACACTGAATCAGGTCCTGCTTGACATTCTGGACACCCCGGTCAGCCCCGAGCTGTTGCCCACTGCAGAGGACGGCACAATCGCACAGCAGACCGAAAAGCTGGTCGGTCCCTACGAGCTGCACGATTTTTATCTCTACTATGTGCTGCGTTTTGGGTTTGGTCCCGCAAAGATCTATCATCTGGCGCGCACCGCTTTTGCCGGGAAATACGATCCCGAGGTATTGCTGCACTGGCTGAAAAATTTCTATCGCCGCTTCTTTGCGCAGCAATTCAAACGCAGCTGCCTGCCGGACGGTCCCAAGGTCGGTTCTGTAACCCTTTCTCCTCGCGGCGACTGGCGTATGCCCAGTGACGCCTGCAACACCCTGTGGATGGCCGAATTGGAGCAGATTTCACTGTAAAATCATCTTCTCATCCAGGGCATTTATACAAAAGAAAAAGAGGCCATACCGTGTTTGGTATGGCCTCTTTTCTGTAGAAATGTTCCAAGAAACAGCTTAATACTCAATTCCTTCTCTTGCAGATACGCCCTTCGTGTAAGGGTGCTTACAGGCCCGCATTTCGGTCGAATAATCTGCAGCGTCTTGCATCCAGTCTGCAGGGTTTCTGCCCGTCAAAACCACCTCAGATTGCGTCTGAGCGCGTGCAACGGTTTCGCGCAGCAGATCCCGATCCACAAGATCATTTTGCCAGGCAGCGCACGCCTCATCCAGAATCAATAAATCCCATGGTTGCGTTAACGCTGTACGCAACGCCGCTGTGGCATTCTCGCGCGCCTGGGCGCGCTCTGCATCATTCATAAGCCAGGTAAACTTGGCATTCGGGCAGGCATATACAGCGGCTCCCAGGCGGCGCAGAGGCTCTATCTCGCCACTGGAGCCATCTTTCAGGAACTGAACTATAACTACCCTGCGCCCACGTCCCAGCGCACGCAATGCCAGTCCCATCGCCGCCGTCGTCTTGCCCTTGCCATCGCCCCAATACAGGTGTACCATCTTTCCTCCCCTGTTTTCATACAAAAAAGAAACGCGCCACACTATGTGACGCGTTTTTGGAGGTGACGACCAGATTTGAACTGGTGAATGAGGGTTTTGCAGACCCTTGCCTTACCACTTGGCCACGTCACCATAATGAGTGAAAAACCGGCTTTTGGAGCCGGTTTCCACTGTTTGTTGGAGCGGCCGACGAGGCTCGAACTCGCTACCTCCACCTTGGCAAGGTGGCGCT